>Ga0172379_10009683_pt1 | contig 11825 bp, 18 predicted proteins | sample GrowelOW334metaG_FD_119756 | JGI IMG/M metagenome (GOLD analysis project Ga0172379, IMG submission 119756) | Groundwater microbial communities from an aquifer near a municipal landfill in Southern Ontario, Canada - Groundwater well OW334 metaG | ecosystem: Environmental > Aquatic > Deep... | reverse complement strand
TTTTCTTCACCTTGAGCCCAAATTATTGCCGCATCTAATTTTTCTATCACTTTTGAAGTTATCGTAATGCGTGAAAAAACAGGCGTGTCATAACTACAAGCTAAAGTTTGACAATGGACTGCTATACTGTCTGGCAATATTCCCGCCGTGTGTCCATCTACTCCGACACCAAACAAACCAATTTTATAATCTGCTAATTTTAATTCTTCATTAAGGTTTGACTCGAATTTTTCTGTCGTATTCGCAATATCGTTTTCCGTTAAAACAGGTATTATTTTTGCTTGCGGAAGATCAAAACCTTTCTCCATCAACTGAAAATAATTTGAATTAAAATGATCAGAAGGACCATATCTTTCATCGGTCAACATAATGGTCAAATTTTGATGTGAATGTTTTTTTATAAGTTTTGCGACCTCTACCGCGAGAGAGAGAGCCGAACCACCAGGTACAAAAAATAAAACATGTTTGCCTAAGTTTAATTGATCCAAAATGGAAGAAGCAATGAATTTCCCAGCTTCTTCTATTTTAACAGTTGTTTTTACAGTAAAACTCATTAATATATTATATCATTAAAGCAAAGCTTTAATTTTTTCAATTATTTTTTCTGTTTCCTCTTCTCCATTTTGCACTAAATTTGAAGTGATATTGCCACTAAAATAATCTCTAAAACTTTTTATTCCCATGACTGGAGTATATGGTTCAATAATAATATCCGAGGCTAAAGTAGAATAGCCAGACAAATGATGACGTAAAATGTTGAGACTTCTTTGTGCTATTCCACTCATGCTTTGACTTTTTTCTCTCAAAAATTCTTCGTTTTTTATATAGTTGTCTAAATTAACTGAAATGACAATGTCTGCTCCCATTTTTCTGACAACATCATCTGGAACTGGATTACTTAAACCTCCGTCTGCTAAAAGTTTGTCTCCCATTTTCACTGGGGCAAATAAAGTCGGAACAGAGAGACTTGCTCTTACTGCTCCTGCTAATTTTCCTTCTTTGAAAACAATCGTCTCACCGGTGATTAAATCTGTAGCGACGATACCTAAAGGAATTTTAGTATCAGAAAAACTAGCATTGTCCAACCACTCGGCCAACAGTTTTTCTACTTTATCTCCTTTTATCAAACCACCACCTAGAGTCGGTTCCAAAAAAGAGATAATCTTTTCTTTTTTCTTTGCTAATGTATATTCTTCCAATTTTTTTACATCTTGAAAAAGAGCATAATGCGCACCAATCCAAGCACCAATGCTACTACCAGCGATGTAATCAATAGGAATATTGTGTTCTAAAAGTTTTTTTATTACTCCAATATGAGCCAAACCACGAATGCCACCACTCCCCAAAACTAATCCTACTTTTTTTCTTTCCATAATTTTATTATAGCAAACTTACGAGCTCATCTCTACGCTTCGGCTCGAACGTTTTTCGTAGAAAAAAAGATTTTCGTTTGGCATATTATATGAAATTTAAATCAGTTATTAAGTTTTGGTAATCGGTAAATAATAATCCCTTCATACCAATTTTTTCTGCACCCAAAATGTTGTCCATCGTGTCATCTATAAATATACATTCTTCAGGTTTTAATTTCATTTGTTCAAGAGCTATCAGATATATTCTACTATCTGGTTTTTCTAAATTTACTTCAGATGAATTAATAAAAGTTGAAAAAAATTCATCAAAATTATTTTCTTTTTTAAAATATGAAATTGTTATAGCTGTTCCATTATTTATAATTCCGAGTTTGTAATTTCCTTTAAGTTTTGGTAGTAAGATATTCCAAATTTCTGGAATTTTACAGTATTTTGAAACTATTTTTTGAGCGATTTCTTCTTTTGAGTATTTTTTTGTAATTTCATTTTCTTTAAGTGCTAAAATAAAATCTTTATCATCTGAAAATTGATTCTTTATACTTTCTGCTGTTTCAACAACCTCATCTAAAATATATTCAGGATTTTTTTGAAGCAAAGGACCAACCATATCAAATATAATTCCTTTTATCATAATTTATTTATAATAACATAAAAATCTTAAAAAATTGAACAATAAAAATTATTTAATATTTGATTTACCGAATTAACTTAATTCAATTTTAAAACATTGAAAATTTCTTGGTATTGACAGATTAACTTAATCTTAGCATACTATAGACAAACAACTTTATTTGACAATAAAAGAAGAATAAAAAAATAAGCAAACTCATAAATTTGGAATAGGAGGTATTTATGTTACACAATAATAAGGAAGTATATCTTGCTTACAGCCTTTGTCTTAAAGCAGAAGAAATTAACCTTATAGACTCATTTGCTATGTGGTTACCAGATAAAATTATTGACTGTCATTCACATTGCAATCTTCCAGAACACGTTGAAAGTATGGAAGAAAAAATATATAAGCATATAGGTTCAACTTTTCCCAGTTTTACATTAGAAGAATCACAATCTTTAAAGAAACTTTTCTTTCCTGGTAAAATAGTAAGATCGTTGAGGTTTACCCAAACATTTCGTGGAATTAATCATCGTAAGGCAAATCAATATCTGCTTGAAAATAGTGATCCAGAAGATCGTATTGCTTTGTTCGGTCTTCCAGAAGATAAAGAATATACAATAAACTTACTGAATAATCCAAGGGTTTCAGCTTTGAAAATGTATTCCTCATATGTAGAACCTACAGCTACAAAAATCTACGAATTTTTCAAACCGGAAATACTAGAGGAAGCTCAAACACTAGGAATTCCAATCATTCTTCACCTGCCAAAAGTTATAACTGAAAGCAAGGAAGATCTAAAACAAGTCCTTAAAGATTTTCCAAACTTGAAAATTTCAATTGCACATCTTGGTTCTTTGAAACTTTTAATCTCTGGACTTGAAGATGTATTTAAGGAATTTGCAAAATATGCAAATATTTCTCTAGATACTGCTCTTAATCCATCTTCTGAAGTGGTTGAATTAGCTTTACGAATATTTGGTGAAAATAGAATAATGTTTGGAAGCGACGAACCATTGTATCTTATTAGATCTCAGGTGTTTGTACACCCTCAAAAAGGTCAATGGCTTATTACCGAATATCCCTACCACTGGGCTGACCAAGAAGACCGCCGTTTGTATTCTCATTTGGCTGATGGAGTAATACATTCTCACTGGTTATCTATGAACGCTATCCGATCTGCTATAAATACTTTTGCTGTTCCAGATAGAGAAAGGATAAAAGAAAAGGTTTTTTATGAGAATGCCAGAATATTTTTTGGATTTTAAACAAAAAGGGTATGCAATTATGCATGCCCTTTTTTACTTGACTTTTCTAGTTTTTGTTTCTAAACTAGAAATTATAGTTCGCCAAAATGTTTTTGGCTTTGAAAACTTAATAAAAGGAGGTACCACGCTATGGCTACAGAAAGGTCAGTAGTTGAAGTCAGGGCACGGTGTAAACTACTTTTAGATCAATTACCATTAGTTGAATTTGTTCAACAAAGTGGTAGTCCTACAGCTGCTTACACTGTCATTTTTTCAGAAACTAATAGTAAGGAGTTAGCAAAGGCGGGACGATGGCTTGCTGTTTTGAAGCGAGATTTTCCGCAAGAGTATAATTCTATCATTTCTTCACTTAAATTAAGCCATGCTACAAAAGCAAGGTTAAAAGGAGATTCATTATGAGAAATATTTTTGCAAATCAACATCTTGGTGTCCATGCTTTTTCTCTAAAAGAACATGATGGACAGAAAATAACCATAAGCGGAGCGATTTACAAAATTCGTAAACTCGGTGGATTATTCTTTATCGTTATTCGTGATGGAGAATCTTTGATTCAATGTAAACTTGAATCAAATGAAAATGTAATTTCCATGGAACAATATTCCGAAGGTAATTATGTTTCTATCACTGGTGTTTGCCAAAAAGAAGATCGTGCTCCACATGGAGCTGAAATTAAAATCGAAAGTCTTGAGGTTTTGTCAAAACCAATAGAAGAGATGCCTTTTTCTATAAATCAAAAGCTCTTTGAAGTTGGTATAGACAACAATCTTAACTTCCGACCAATTAGTTTACGGCATCCAAAACAGCGTGCAATTTTTGCTATCCAATCGGCGATTTCAATGCTTTTCAAGCAAGGATTGAGTCTGATTGGTTTTACAGAAATTCATACCCCAAAGTTAGTTTTTGCCGGCGCTGAAGGCGGGGCTAATGTCTTTAAGGTAAAATACTTTGACAGAGAGCTTTTTTTAGCTCAATCACCTCAGTTTTACAAACAAATGATGGTTGGAGTATTTGGTAAAGTGATGGAAGTAGGTCCTGTATTCAGAGCTGAACCACATGAAACTTCTCGGCACCTTAATGAATACACTTCAATGGATTTTGAGATGGGACCAATCAAAAGTTTTGAGGAGATAATGGAAGTAGAAATTTATCTTCTCAAATATATTTTTGAACAGCTTCCCAAATTTTGTTCTGCAGAGCTCAAGCTGTTGGAAGTTTTAGTACCACAGATTGTGGATATTCCTGTTTTACCGATGTCTGAGGTATTAGAAATTGTCAATAAGAGTTATAAAGCAGAAGACAAAAGTGATCTTGATCCAAAAGGAGAACAACTTATTTGCCAGTATGTTTTTAAACAGACTGGTAATGAATTTGTTTTTGTTACTCATTACCCAACAGTAAAGAGGCCAGTATATGCAATGGAGGATCCTGAAAATCCAGAAGTTACATTGAGCTTTGATCTGCTTTTCCGCGGATTAGAAGTTACAACTGGTGGACAACGAATCCACGATTACACAATGCAAGTCGAAAAAATGAAACGTCTTGGTTACAATCCCGATGACTTTGCATCTTATCTTCAAATCCACAAATATGGCATGCCACCTCACGGCGGATTAGGTTTGGGATTAGAAAGATTGACTATGCAACTTCTTAAGCTTTCAAGTATCAAGGAAGCTTGCTTATTTCCTCGAACAATAAATAGGGTGACGCCATGAAAAATGAAGAATACAAAACTAAACTTTTTCATGGTTTGCCTGCGGTCTTTTGTAGTAATCATTGGGTAGTGATATCTCCTTATGCTGGAGAATTGGTCCGTATTAATGAAGATCAATTTGATAGCGAAGAGACAAAGGCAACTTTAGAAAATAAAGGATTCTTTGGAAATCCTTCAGAAAAAGGACCTGGTGCCTTAAGTGATTATTTCCAGTTGACCTTGATCACGAATAGTGATTGTAATTTAAGATGTCGGTATTGTTTTGCTAATGCTGGAGAAACTAAAATTGTCATGAAAGACAAAGTAGCGTTAGCCGCAGTTCGTTATGGTATCAAAAAAGCAAAAGACAGAGATTTACTAATTTCATTCTTTGGTGGTGAACCCTCTTTAACTCCGGCACTGATTAAAAAGGTTGTTGCTTATGCAAAACAATCTATAGTTGGTACTGAAGTAAAAAGGGTACGTTTTAATATCACCACTAATGGCGTAATGAGTCAGTCTTTTCTTAACTTTTTGATTGACAACGATTTCTTTCTTACGGTTTCTATGGATGGATTACCTGTCGTACAAAATCTACAACGGCCATTGAAAGGAGGATTTGATTCGTCTCCAATACTAGAGAGAACAATCAAAACATTGGTTGCTAGGAATCACGAGTTTATGATCAGGGCAACAGTTACTGAATTTTTCCGTGAAATACTTGGTACCAACAATTGAATACCTTCATAGTCTTGGAGTGACTCAATTTCACTGTGAGGTTATCAACCTTGCCGGTAGAGCAATACTCGAAACAAAAGGAATACCAATGAATCGTCCGACAGCGGAAGATTTTATAGAAAATCTCAAAGCTGCGATAACAAAAGCCGGTGAATTGGGAATGGGTATTCTAAATTCTTCTTATATGAATTTATTACAGCCGTCTGTACATTTTTGCGACGGTGTAGGAGGAAATAGAGTTTCCGTTTCATATACCGGCGAAGTAACCACTTGCCTTGAAGTACAAGGTAGTTGTCATCCTACTGCAGACTATTTTATTGTCGGCGGCTACAACAGTGAAACGGATGACATGTCTATCAATCCTTTGAAGCAGTTGAAAATTTGTGGCAACCCGATTACTAGCCAAAATTCTTGCTGTCGAGAATGTTTTGCCATCTATACATGTGGTGGTGGATGTCCGATCCGTAACTATCACACGACAGGTGATAAAAATAGAGTTGATCCCTTCCGTTGTCAGGTTATTAAGTCGGTTCTGCCGTTTGTCTTTGATCTTTTTGATCAAAGCAGTTAAAATTTTAGGTAAAGAAAGGAGGTGGTAAAAATGAAGACCTATAAACTTGTGATTCCTAAGGGAGTCATTGTTAAAAAAGGTCGCGTCGCGTCTTGCGACGACTAGACTCAAATCAGCAAATGCTGATGCAACTAGGGGGTGGAAAGAACAATCTTTTCACCCCCTTTATTTTTTATAGAATTGCAAATTTTTTTAATAGTTATAATATGAATAGGTTATTTAATTAAATATTTATGTTTAAAAAAGGACAAGAAATAGAAATTACAAATTTATCACTCTTACCTAAAAACGTGTTTCATTTAGTTCCGAAAGAATTATTTGATAAATTTATTGATAAAAATGGAAATTATGATTGTAGGTATAAAAAAGAGTGGGGTAATAATTCGCAGTTTATACACACTACACCTACAAAAAAACAACTAAAAGAAAGAGTTGCTGATATTAATTGGTCAAAATATTCAATTAAAAAAAAGTTTTTATTATTAAAAATTAACATTAAAAAAATTAGTGCTAAAGTTACTTATTCAAGTATTAACGGTAATACTTACCATCATATCTGGGGAAAATTACCGAAGGGATCTTTTCAAACAGTAAAAGTTGGTCGCAGTAAAGATGGTAGATTTTGTATTTAATGCTTTAGAATTCTGGTATACTATTTAGATGAAAAAAATTGTTGCAATTGGGGGTGGTGAGATAGGTAGACCTAGATATCCAGTTGAAACTACTGAAATAGACAAAGAAATAATTAGACTAACTAGGAAGAAAAACCCTAAATTACTTTTTATCCCTACGGCTAGTTCAGATTCTGAATCTTACTTTGAGATTGTAAAAAAACATTTTGGTAATAAATTAGGTTGTAAAACTGATGTTTTGTATTTAATAAAAGAGAAATTAAGTAAAAAGGAAATTAAAGATAAAATTCTAAAATCAGATATTATTTATGTTGGAGGTGGTGATACTTTAAAAATGATGAAAACATGGAAGAAAAATGGTGTAGAAAATTTTTTTAAAAAAGCTTATAGAAAAGGTATTGTGCTTTGCGGTTTAAGTGCCGGGTCAATATGTTGGTTTAAATGGGGAAATTCCGATTCAAGAAAATTTAACAATCCTAATGCCAACTTGATTAAAGTTGCTGGTTTAAATTTAATTAGTGCTCTTCACTGTCCACATTACGATTTTGATAAGGATAGAAAAGCAGATCTCAAGAAAATGATGAGAAAAACTTCAGGTGTTGCGATTGCCATAGATAATTGTTGTGCGATTGAAATTATTGATGATACATATCGAATTATTGATTCTAAATCCTCAGCTAATGCTTATAAAGTTTACTGGAAAGGAAACAAATATTACGAAGAAGTAATTAAAAAAGAAAAAGAATTAAAATCAATAAATAATTTATTAAAGAAGTAAAAGAACTTAACGTATTATTGTAAACTTATGAGACTATATTTATCATCATATAAGTTTGGAAACTATACTGAGGAATTGGTAAAACTTTGTCCCAATAATAAAAAGGCTGGGGTAATTATGAATGCGGTAGACTGGGGCGATCCAGAAAGAGTTATCGCAAGTCTTAAGAATCAAATGGATGTATTAAAGTCCTTAGGTTTCAATCCAGAGCAAATTGATTTAAGAAATTATTTTGATAAACCCGAAGAACTTAAAAAACATCTTTCGAGTTTTGGTTTAATTTGGGTTTATGGGGGAAACACTTTTGTACTTAAACGTGCATACGAACAAAGTGGATTTGATAAAATCATAAAAGATATGCTTCAGAAAGATCAAATAGTCTATGCTGGTTTCAGTGCCGGTATAGTAATTCTTTCCAAATCAATGAAAGGATTAGAAATTGTGGATGATTCTAAAATAGTTCCGGAAGGTTATAAAGAAGATTTTAGTTGGGATGGATTAGGCATTCTTGATTATCATGTAGCCGTACACTATAAATCTGATCATACAGAATCAGCAGACATAGATAAAGAAATTGAATATTGTAAGAAAAATAATATACCTTATCAAACATTAAAAGATGGAGAAGTTATTGTAGTTAATGAAGAAGAAACAAAGTTTTTTAGATTGGATAATTAAATCTGTTGTAATAATTTTTGGACATTTTAGCAGATTTTCAGAACATTTGAAACATAAAAAGACCCGCCCGCATTCCTCCCCAAACCCCTCCTGCGGGCAGAATTTGAAATCTCGCCAAAAGATGAGAGCCGAGGAAAATGGAAATCCTAATCCCCAAAATATTTGTTTCCATTTTCTGAGTCCGCTTTCTGAGTTCGCATTAGCACATTAGCCGAGCGTAGTAATTAATTTAAAGTTAGGAGACACGTGGAGCGTGCACATTAATCATTAATTTTTTCTACGAAAAACGTTCGAGCCGAAGCGTAGAGATGAGCCAGTAGCAAACTTAGGTCATTTTTATTACTTTTATAATATCATTTCGATGTGTCTCGTGTATCTATATTTTTGTACCTTCAATAGTTAGTCTATTTTTCATTTCTTCTTCAATAAATTTTGGGTTCAAATCACCTATATATCCTAAATCTCTAAATATGGCTTTCCAGCTAAGATATAAGAAATTGCTCATACTCAAATTACTATGAACAATTATAGTGTCGGGCTTATTTTTGTTGATTGAGAAAGTTGTTGACTCATTGTAAAGAGATTCTACCCCTATATTGTGAATAAAATCTGATCTTATTTCTCCCCATAAGTGACCTATTACATCTTCAAGAGAGTTTAATTTTAATTCCCCATTAGATCTTTTTTCTCCTAAATAATACTTAACAATTTGATCTATCTCTTCTTGCTCAAGATTATTTTTTAACAAATCACACAATCTTTTTATTGATGGGTGCGGTTCTGTTTTTTTATGTATGTCTGATAGTTTTTTAATTGTTCTTTGGAAGTTATTGGTAGGTTTTCGTTTAATAATTCAACAAACCCCTTTCTTTTATATTTGTTGCCCTTTGTATAAGAATCGAGAACTGACATCATAGTTACTAAAGCAAATGTAGACCAAGCAGTTTTACCAAGAACTTCATCTAATGAATCACCTCTATTTTGAACAAGATACAAGGGTCGCATGTAATACCAAAAAAATCCAAGTAAGCGAGATAAAAAAAGTCTCCTACCAGATTCCATTTGCTCAACAAACAAGTGAAGTTTTTCTTCTTCAAAATTTATCCTCCAATCTTTTCCAAGACATCTTTTACCAGGTCCAAAAACTTCTTTAATATTATGTATACAATTATCTATTTCTTCTTTGTCTTTTTTTTCCATAAACTCATCATAGCAAATATATTTAAAACACTGGCTGCCGGACTTGGACTCGGACCAAGATAACGTCCTCCAGAGGGACGTGTCCTACCATTAGACGATCCGGCAATGGCTATCATTACAATAGTATAAAAATAGCTTTTTATCAAATTAACTTTATTCAGCTTTTTTTATATTCATAATCATTTCACAATATAATTGTACTATCTTTTAGTCGATTATTATTATCTATTAAAAATAATTAATTAAAAAATTATGGAAAATAAAATGAATCCAGTAGTTCACTTTGAAATGCCTGGAGAAAACATGAGCAGAATGAGAAATTTTTATGAGCGTGTTTTTGGTTGGGAAACAAAGCAAATGGGAAAAGACATGGGAGAGTATGTGGTCGTAGCTACTTCTGAATCGGACGAAAACGAGATGGCTCGTTTGCCTAAAATGCGAGGAATGATTAATGGCGGTTTTTATGAAAAAACTAAAGATCCTATAAGTCATCATCCATCTATTGTCGTCGCAGTAGAAGACATTGATCGTGCTATGAAGAGAATAAAAGAAGCTGGCGGTAAAGTAATTGGAGGAATGAAAAAAGACGAAACACCGGATGAAATTCCAGGGGTTGGACTCTTTGCTTCTATTATAGATACTGAAGGCAATCGAATAGGCATCTTGCAACCAAAAATGTAAATTTTCAATATATAAAAAACCTCTGCCATTATTTCTTTTTGCTCGGCTAAAATGGTATTCCAATAAACTGTAATAATTTATTACCAGAAACGTCTCTGTTATTTAGAGTAACTTAGGTCGAATTAAAAGCGATTAAATTTTTTTAAAAAATATGGAAACAAATATGAAATGTGAAAATTGTGGTGGGATGATGAAGAGAATGGACGAAAATACTATGAAATGCGAAGGTTGTGGTGCCACAGTGAAGGTAAGTGAAAAAGAAGAAGAAACAACCTAAACAAAAAATTAGAATAGTTTTAAAAAACACCCATACCAATATGGGTGTTTTTTTATGAAAAAGATTTGATTTACAAAATTAAATATTAATATGATACAATCATCTTGTGTCTAAGTATTTTCAAGTAATCAGATACATTTTCGCCGGAGGAATTGCAACAGCTTCTAATCTAGCAGTTCTTTTCGTTTGTGTGCATTATTTTCATCTGTGGTATCTAATCTCTGCCATTATTTCTTTTTGCTCGGCCGTTATTATAAGCTATTCGCTTCAAAAATTCTTTGTCTTTAAAGATTCTTCAACGAAAGATATGCATAAGCAGTTTTTAAATTTCTTTACTTTCAATCTAGGAATGCTTGGAGTAAATACTTTGTTAATGTATCTCTTCGTTGATATAATAGGCATTTGGTATATGTTGGCTCAGGCTTTGTCTGCCATCATAGGCGCCTTTGTAAATTATATTTATTTCAATAAAGTTGTATTCAAAAATGCCCAATAAAACAAGCAAAAAAAGAGTCATCGTTGTGCTTCCTGCATTAAACGCCGAGAAGACTTTAGAAGATACCGTACGAGATATTTCCAAAGACATAGTAAGCGAAATCATTTTGGTGGATGACGGAAGCACTGATCAGACAATCGCCCTGGCGGAAAAACTTAATTTGACAGTATACAAACATGAAACAAACAAAGGATATGGGGCTAATCAAAAAACATGTTATAAAATTGCCCTAGAAAAAAAGGCAGATATTATTGTCATGATTCATCCTGACTATCAATATGACGCAAAAGTAATTAAATATTTGGTGGGTTTCATTGAAGAAGGATATTGCGATGTAATGTTGGGTTCTCGAATCCGATCTCGAAGAGAAGCAGCTAAAGGAGGGATGCCTCTCTACAAATATTTTTCCAATCGCTTCCTCACTTTTTGTGAAAATGTATTGAGTGGCTATAATTTATCTGAATGGCACACTGGAATGAGAGCTTACAAGAGAGAAGTGTTAGAAAATATTGATTTTAAAAACAATTCCGACGATTTCGTTTTTGATACGGAAGTTTTGTTCCAAATTATAGAAAAAGGATATGATATCGGTGATATCCCCGTTCCAGTGAGATATCATTCTGAAGCATCTTCTATAAATTTTAAAAGAAGTTTAACTTATGGGATGCTCACTCTTTATACTGCCATTAAATTTTTTTTAAAAAAAATAATCAGTAGAAAATGAAAAATAATAAAACAGAAATATTATTGTACGTAGGTGTAGTTTTTGTAATTATCCTTTTTGCTTTTAGTTTATTTAAAAATATCGCTTATCCTTTGCTTTGGAATGA
>Ga0172379_10009682_pt1 | contig 11825 bp, 8 predicted proteins | sample GrowelOW334metaG_FD_119756 | JGI IMG/M metagenome (GOLD analysis project Ga0172379, IMG submission 119756) | Groundwater microbial communities from an aquifer near a municipal landfill in Southern Ontario, Canada - Groundwater well OW334 metaG | ecosystem: Environmental > Aquatic > Deep... | reverse complement strand
GGAACGGGCGGGATGAACGGCATGGGTGGCATGCCGCCCCCGCCGCCGCCCCAGGGTGGAAACGACAAGGGCTTTACCAAGGATGAACTCTCCAGTCAGCTCAATGAACTCGGAAGTAGCGACAGCAAGCAGTCGAGCCTGATTTCCAGCATTATCCAGAACTTCGACAAGGCGGACACGGATAGTGATGGCAAGGTGAGTTTCCGGGAAGCCATGGCTTACCAGCAATCCACGAATACTTCCGGGAGTTCGCAAGACGCCTCCTCTGCAACTTCGCAGTCCACGACCACTTCCTCGGCATCTTCAGGAAACAATTCGGAAGCCAAGGTGATGATGCAGATCATGAAGCTGATGCATGCTTATATGACCGGCAACAGTTCCGCATCGTCCTCAACGCTGTCCGTTTCGGCTTGACAGATTGCAGGCAGGGATATGAAGCCCTGCCTGCGCCTTCAAGGGATGGGGCACGACGCGCATCATCGTCGACACTCGACCGATAGCGAGCCTGGTTGTCGGGGACTTCGATTCCCAAGACTGCTTCAGCCTCGTCTTACTTCTTGCCAAGTTCCAACTGCCAAGCGATGCCGGTCTACGTTCCCTGGGCACCTTTACCTGGTTTTACACCGCTTAACCGACTTTTACATGGCTACGAACGACAATGCGTGGCTAGTGAAACACAGGAACAGAGAGGATCTCGATCGGGGAATCCGGTCAGCTTTGCTCGTAGTCCAGACAAGAGCGGTGGCGGTACATCGCTGACGCCACAAACCGACAAAATCGAAATGGATATCCCATGAAAGCAAGACTACCGCTATTGTTAACTTTACTAACAGTGCTCCTTACAGGATGCCTGGGCAGCAACAGCGACTCCGACAGCACTTCCAGTACCCAGAGTACCGTGCGACTTGTAAATGCAAGCAGCGACTATGCCCAACTGACACTGAACTCATCGGGCACCGCGCTGGCGTCGGGAATTGCGTTTGGCAGCGCGAGCACCTATTCCACCGTAACTTCCGGTAGCACCTCTTTCACCGTTCAGGCCAATGGATCTAGTAGCACAGTGGCTCAATCGACAGTCACGCTGACTGCAAGCGTTGACTACACAATGATCGCGGTGACGACGGGCCAACAGCTCCAGTTAGTGCAGATGACAGACAACGAGGCTGCTCCCGCGTCTGGCAGCACAAAGTTGCGGATCTCGAACCTATCCCAAGAGGCGGGAAGTGTGGATATCTATGTGACCGAGGTTGGCATAGAGTCGTCTTCGGCGGCACCTTTGACCACCTATGTCACCGGGACGACCGGTTACCTCACGATGAACAAGGGAACGTACCACATCTGGGTTACCGGCGCGGGCGACAGCACCGATATTCGGCTGGATATTCCGTCGGTAACGCTGAGTGATCAACAAATAGCGACATTGTTGTTGACCAGTGCGTCAGGCGGAGGATTGGTCGACGGCTTCTTTGTCACCCAAAAAGGGGAGGTCAGTTCCCAGAAGAACGCTTCCGCCCGCCTTCGGTTGGTCGCCAACATCAACGGCAATGGAAGCGTCGATGCGACGGCAAACGGCGTCTCGCTGGCGTCCAATCAGCGATCACCGATAGTGGGCTCATACTTCATTGTTCCGGCCGGCGCACTTTCAATGACGGTGCTTGTAAACGGCAGCCCGGTCAGTGCCGGGAATTTGAATGCGCCGGTGGGTGCCGATTTGACACTCTTGGTCCTCGGTGGACCGGTCGCGCCACAATTCTTCCTACTCAGCGACAACAACAAGAAGCCTGTCGGCAACAATGTTTCCAAGCTTAGGCTGGTAAACGGCATCAATAATCTAGGCGACAGACTTTCACTGACTACCGATTACAGCCCGACAGCCAGCAACGTGGCGTTCGGTGCCATGTCCGCTCCAGCGACTGTCAATAACACCATCTCGAGGCTGGAAGTTAACTCGACCCAGGCAAATGAATCGCTGTACTTGACGACAGATGTAAAGCTACAGTCGTCTGGCATCTACAGTTTGTTCATGCTGGGAAGTGCCGCGACGCCCATAGGCATTCTAAGACGCGACCGTTGAACGATTCCTGACTTGCCCCACTAAACGCTGCCTATCCTGCGTTGGAGAATATATTCTCGCCAACTTGCCTCAGAAAGACCCAAGGCGGAAGCGAAGAAACAATATAGCCACGATACGACCGAGTGCAAGACGGCGGCCATTCCCAACGGCTGCTTTGGTATCGCCGTCGAGAATAGATACAAATCGTTGACCGAATCGCGGCGATTAGAACGAGAAGGCCGACGGGCTGAGCGCGAAGCGCGAAATCTTGAAAGAGAGAGGAAGGAGGCGCAACGTCTAGCGGGGACGGCCCGCATTGATGCTGGAAGGGAGCGACTAAGGTCAATGCACCTTCGCGATCAACAGGCACGGGACAACCATCACCCAAAAGGTATTGAAGACCTATCGCAAATTACGGGATAAGCTAGCTCATCAAGTTGGACCTCGATGACTATGTGGCAAGTACCGATGCAATCTAAAATTTACCAAAGTCAATTTCGCTGGGAAGTCCCACAACCGAGAGATCCTTACCTACATCTGAGTATTCGCCGTACTACCCTGAATGCCCTTCTTGGGTCGCTGATCCTACATCTGCTGGCGTTGTTTGTTGTGCCCCCACAACTTGTAGGTACTGGCGAACCATCTGCAACAACAAGTGAATCACTGATTGTGAAACTGGGTCCGCGCATCCAAGCACAAGTTGGGCAAGCATCAACCACCAGTAGCCCCGAGACTTTGCCGCAACCACTTACGCAGCATCGACAAGTTGCATCTGCGCCATCAGTCGTAGCCCTAAACAAATCACACGCAAAAGACCTGACCAAACCCGCGAATCCAGTCACGTCACCGCTCCCATCATCCGAACCACTAGCCGACATGCAGGCCTATATCAACGCAGCGCGCGCAAGACGACGCGCCGTTGAGGGTCCTTCCAGCAAGGAAGCTTCTGAGGCGAACGGTCACGAGCGCGAGCCATCGGAGGACGAAATCAAGATGGCAATAGTCAAGCGCAACTTAAATCCGGGTACTAATGGCGTATTCCAAATTCTCAGCATGGAATCACGTCAGGCGGCATTCTCCTTCCGTGGTTGGAGCACCGACTCGAGTAACTCCCACCGGGAGTATATTCAGGTCGAAATTGGAACGAACAGCAATATCGAATTAGCGATCGTTCGTCGGATGATTGAGCTAATACGTAAGTACTACAAGGGAGATTTCAATTGGGAATCAGAGCGTCTTGACCGTATCGTCGTCTTGTCGGCGCGCACAGAAGATAATACCGGCCTTGAGGAGTTTATGTTAAAGGAATTTTTCGGGGCGCGGCCACGGATATCCAGAATTCGATAATGCAGCCGTATATTCTCTCGACATAACGAACCAGCTTGGCCGGCGGCCAGAGCCGCTCTATGCAGTCACATCAAGATTGTTGCCAAGTTTTTGCGTCGAAGCCCTACTATTTGAGGAAGCTACCTCACCGTGCTTGAGTTCGTATACCAGCGCTTCCATGGACGAAACGGTTCCATCCTGGTTTATATCCATCTTGTCGTAATTCTTGGAACTGCTGCTGGATGCTGACGAACTACCCGCTTTACCCGCACCGCCCGAGGGTGGTCCGCCAGCGGGGCCGCCGCCGGGAGGTGGCCCGCTTTTGCCGCCAGGAGGCGAGCCACCATTGCCGATAGAAACCTTGATGGTGGACTCAATATCAGCTTGGCCGATCCTCCCGGTCTTCTTTGTGTCGATGCTATCAAACTGTTTGGCCGCGTCGGCAGCAGAAATCCCCTTGGTGGTTAGTCCCGAGACAAATTCATTCTTATCGAGGCTGCCATCTCCATTGGTATCCAGGTTCTTCACCACTTTCGCTGCAATGGTGGACGCCATTTTTTCCGGATCGAATCCGCCTGCATTCCCGATTCCACTAACTGACATGACAAACTCCTTATTGACACCGGACCAACCGGCGAGGCAAGGCGCTGCTTGGTAGTGTCAATATCGGCCAGGGACAGGGAATCTGGAGGCGGCCTGAGGTAAAGCTGTGTAAAGAAGCAAGGTAACTCCAGAGTGACTAACAAGCCTCCGCCGAGCCGATTGGCTGCGAAAACCCTGCCACCGTGAGCTTCGATGATACGTCTTGTGATGGCTAGTCCCAGGCCAAATCCTGAGGCCGATCGTTCGGCGCCGCCCCTGAAGAAAGCATCGAAAATCGCAGCAAGTGGCCGACCTCTTAACATCTTACCTATCCGGGTCACTGCTCCGCGTGATCGAGACGGTTCCGGCCACTCTGGCGGGTAGCCTCCTACATGCTGCGACGGTACTGGCCACCGACCTCGAACAAGGCGCTGCTGATCTGCCCCAGCGAACAGACGCGCACGGCATCTACCAGTACCTCGAAGACGTTGCCGTCGGCGATCACCGTCTGCTTCAGGCGCTCCAGCATCGCTGCGGACTGCGCTGCATTTCTGGCCTGGAAGGCGCGCAGACGGGTGATCTGCGACTGTTTCTCCTCCTCGGTGGAGCGCGCCAGTTCGATCTCGATCTGCGCGTCGCCCTTGGGATTGCGGAAGGTGTTCACGCCGATGATCGGGTAGGAACCGTCGTGCTTCTTGTGTTCGTAGTAGAGCGACTCCTCCTGGATCTTGCCGCGCTGGTAGCCGGTTTCCATGGCGCCCAGTACCCCGCCGCGGGCGGCGATGGCCTCGAACTCCTTGAGCACCGCCTCTTCCACCAGGTCGGTCAGCTCGTCGATGATGAAGGCGCCTTGGTTCGGGTTCTCGTTCTTCGCCAGGCCCCATTCGCGGTTGATCACCAACTGGATGGCCATGGCGCGGCGCACCGACTCGTCGGTCGGGGTGGTGATGGCCTCGTCGTAGGCATTGGTGTGCAGGCTGTTGCAGTTGTCGTAAATGGCGATCAGGGCTTGCAGCGTGGTGCGGATATCGTTGAAGGCCATCTCCTGCGCGTGCAGGCTGCGGCCGCTGGTCTGGATGTGGTACTTGAGCTTCTGGCTGCGTTCGTTGGCGCCGTACTTGTTCTTCATCGCCACCGCCCAGATGCGCCGGGCGACGCGGCCGATCACCGTGTATTCCGGATCCATGCCGTTGGAGAAGAAGAACGACAGGTTGGGGGCAAATTCGTCGATGTGCATGCCGCGCGCCAGATAGGCTTCGACATAGGTGAAGCCGTTGGCCAGCGTAAAGGCAAGCTGCGAGATCGGGTTAGCGCCGGCCTCGGCGATGTGATAGCCGGAGATCGACACCGAGTAGAAATTCCTGATGTCGTGGTTGACGAAATACTGCTGGATGTCGCCCATCATCTTCAGCGCGAATTCCGTCGAGAAGATGCAGGTGTTCTGTCCCTGGTCTTCCTTGAGGATGTCGGCCTGGACCGTGCCGCGCACCGAGGACAACGTCCATTCCTTGATTTTCTCGGCCTCGTCCTCGGTCGGATCGCGGCCGTTGTCGCTCTTGAACTTGTCGAACTGCTGCTCGATGGCGGTGTTGAAGAACATCGCCAGGATCATCGGCGCCGGGCCGTTGATGGTCATCGATACCGAGGTGGTCGGGGCGCACAGGTCGAAGCCCGAGTAGAGTACCTGCATGTCGTCGAGGGTGGCGATGGAGACGCCGGAGTTGCCGACCTTGCCGTAGATGTCCGGGCGCTCGTCGGGGTCGAAGCCATACAGCGTCACCGAGTCGAAGGCCGTGGACAGACGCTTGGCCGGCAGGCCTTCGGAGACGCGCTTGAAGCGGCGGTTGGTGCGGAAGGCGTCGCCTTCACCGGCGAACATGCGGGTCGGGTCTTCGTTCTCGCGCTTGAAGGCGAACACGCCGGCGGTGAACGGGAAGCTGCCGGGCAGATTCTCCTTCAGCAGGAAGCGCAGTACTTCGCCTTCGTCCTCGAAGCACGGCAGGGACACCTTGCGGATCTTGGTACCGCACAGCGAAGTGGTGGTGAGCGCGGTGCGCATTTCCTTGTCGCGGATCTTCACCACGTATTCGTCCTGGGCGTAAAGCTCGACGGTCTTGGGCCACATTTCCAGCAGCTTCCTGCTGCGCGGGTCGAGCTGGCCGTCTTTCCAGGTTATCAGTTCGTCGAAGTCCTTGGCCTCCTTGCCGCAGCCAGTGAATATCGCCTTGGATGTCTTCAGCGACTGGCGTTCGCGCGCCAGCGTCGCCTGCTGCGCCGTGTGGTCGTGATAGGTGCGCACCGCCTCGGCGATCTCGGCCAGGTAGCGGATGCGGGCGGTCGGTACGATGGCGCGCGACACCGACGACTGCCTGACGGTGATCCTCGGCAGCTTGCCGGGCTTGCTCTTCAGTCCGAGCGTTTGCAGGCGTGGCAGCAAGGCCTGGTAAAGCGCGGTGACGCCGTCGTCGTTGAAGCGCGCCGCCATGGTGCCGAACACCGGCATTTCCTCGGTCGCCTGGTTGAACAGTTCACGGTTGCGCTGGTACTGCTTGCGCACGTCGCGCAGGGCGTCCTCGGCGCCCTTGCGGTCGAACTTGTTGATGGCAACGAAGTCTGCGAAATCCAGCATGTCGATTTTCTCGAGCTGGCTCGCCGCGCCGAACTCCGGGGTCATGACATACAGGGAGACACCGACCAGCGGCACGATCGCCGCATTGCCCTGGCCGATGCCGGAAGTCTCGACGATCACCAGGTCGAAGCCGGACAATTTGCAGGCGGCGATCACCTCCGGCAGCGCCACGGAAACCTCCGAGCCGGTGTCGCGGGTGGCCAGCGAACGCATGTAGATGTTGGGATGCTCGATGGCGTTCATGCGGATGCGGTCGCCCAGCAGCGCGCCGCCGGTGCGCTTGCGCGAGGGATCGATGGAGACGATGGCGATGGACAGGCCGTCCTGCTGGTCGAGGCGGAAGCGCCGCACCAGCTCGTCGGTGAGAGAGGACTTGCCGGCGCCACCGGTGCCGGTGATGCCGAGCGTAGGCGTGCTGAGCTTGGCTGCGGACTCGACTAGGTGTTTCTTCAGGGTCTCGGGGTAGACGCCGTTCTCCAGCGCCGTGATGATCTGCGCCAGCTTGCGCCGGTCGCCGCCCTTGAGCGCCTGGAGCACTTCACCGGCTGGCGGCACGAAAGGCGCCAGGTCGAAATCGGACTGATGCACGACATCGTTGATCATGCCTTGCAGGCCCAGCGTCTGGCCGTCCTGCGGGGAGTACAGGCGGGTGACGCCGTAGTCGTGCAGTTCCTTGATCTCGGCGGGGACGATCACCCCGCCGCCGCCGCCGAACACCTTGATGTTGGCGCCGCCGTTGGCGCGCAGCAGGTCGAGCATGTACTTGAAGAACTCGACGTGGCCGCCCTGGTAGGAAGTGATGGCGATGCCCTGGACATCTTCCTGCAACGCGGCATTGACGATCTCGCCGACCGAGCGGTTGTGGCCGAGGTGGATCACTTCGGCGCCAGTGGCCTGCATGATGCGGCGCATGATGTTGATCGAGGCATCGTGGCCATCGAACAACGAGGCCGCGGTGACGAAGCGGACTTTTTGCTTCGGCCGGTAGGTACTTAGCTTGGCGCTCACGCTCAAATCCGTCATCTTGCCTCCCTATGCTGCACAGCGATTCAGACTGCCTTCCAGACCGGGAAATCTACCTTACGTTGACGTAAACGTCAACTTGCCCGCCTATTCGAAAAATGGCCGCAAACCATTGTTGAGCCATGATTTTATGCCTGCGATCGTGGCGCTGCGCGATCACAGCAAGTCACGCAACTCGGTCTTGAGCACCTTGCCGGCGGCATTCTTCGGCAGGGCGTCGACGAATACATAGCGCTTCGGTCGCTTGAAACGCGCGATGCTGTCCAGGCACAGGCGCTCGAGTTCTTCCGCACCGACCGCGCCGCGCCCGACCACGAAGGCGACTACCCGCTCCCCCCATTCGGCGTCACTGACGCCGATCACCGATGCTTCGGCCACCGCCGGATGCGTCAGCAGCACTTCCTCCACTTCGCGCGGATAGATGTTGGAACCGCCGCTGATGATGACGTCCTTGCTGCGGTCTTTCAGTGCCAGGAAGCCGCGCGCGTCGACGCAGCCGATATCGCCGGTGTGCAGCCAGCCATGCGCCAGGGTTTTGGTGCTGGCGTCGGGATTGTTCAGATAGCCCGCCATCACCGTGTCGCCGCGCACCAGCACTTCGCCGATTTCGCCGGTGTGCAGCCAGCGGTCCTCGCGGTCGGCGATGCGCACTTCGACGCCGGTAAACGGCAAGCCGACCGAGGCCAGCATGACTTCGTCGGCGTCCGCATGCAAGGCTTTCGACATGGCGGTGATGGTCATCGGACTCTCGCCCTGGCCGTAAATCTGGGCAAAGCGCGGACCCATCACGGCCATGGCGCGCCGAATGTCGGCCACATACATCGGGCCGCCGCCATACACCACGGTCTTGAGGTTGCCCAGGTCGGGAGCGGCGATCTCGGCGCGGTCGACCAGACGCTTGACCATGGTCGGCGCGGCGAACAGGGTAACGCCACGATGCGCCCGCAGCAGACCGAAGATCTCGGTCGGATCGAAGCCGCCCGATTCCGGTATCACGTTGCACGCCGCCTGCGCCACGTGCGGCAGGATATACAGGCCTGAGCCGTGCGACATCGGCGCGGCATGCAGGATCGAGTCGCCGGCGGCGATGTGGTCGACGTCGGAGAAGTAATTGTGCGTCAGCGCCAGCAGGTTGCGCTGGGTCAGCATGACGCCCTTGGGCTTGCCGGTGGTGCCGCTGGTGTAGAAGAACCAGGCCAGATTGGCGGTTTCGCGCTCGACAAAGCGATCGTTCGCAGCGCCGAGGAGTTGCGCGTAGTCGTTGCTCGCCACGTCGATCACCTCGCGCAGCAACGGCGAAGATTGCTGCGCCTGGGCCGCATCCGCGGCATGCTCGGCGGTGACGAAGCAGGCGGCGGCGCAGGAATCCTGGAAGATGAAGGCCAGTTCCTTCGGGTGCAGGGTGGCGTTGATCGGCACGGCCGTCAAGCCGGCGTGCCAGCAGGCGAAGAGCATTTCGACATAATGGGGGCAGTTGCGCATCACGAGCGCCACGCGATCCTGGGATTGCAGGCCCAGCCGCACACGGAAGCCTGTGGATAGCCGGGTGACGCGCTCGGCGAGGGTCGCGTAATCGCACCAGACCTGTCCGCCAAGGGCAACGGCCGGCTGCCGCGGATAGGCCCGCGCGGCACGCTCCAGCAGGTTGACCAGATTGGCGCTCATGTCGCCAGACTCGCCCAACGCGGGGCCGCCGTCAAGAGGTCCGCTGCTCGTTCCAAGTGCAGCAACGCTTCAAGCGGATGACGGACGATCCAGGAAGCCGCATCTGCCACGGTATGTACCTAGAAAGCGGTACCCAAATAATGACGATTAAATTTCTCGTTTCGCCTCAAGTTGGCGGCAGAAACGCCGCAAATAGTTGTTATGACTAGCCCCTTGACGGGGTCATCCTAAAACGTCTGCCGGGACGGATCCGCTGCGGACCAGAGTGTCAGGGTATGAAAGAAGAAAAATTCGAATTGCTGGCATCGGCCGAAGCCCTGGCAGCGGCGCTCGCCGCCCATAACGACGGCCGGCTGGACCTGGCCGAAACGCTCTACGGCCGGCTGCTGGAGGACCACCCGGACTATGCCGACGCGGCGCAGCATTTCGCCTTGCTGATGCACCAGCGTGGCCATCGTCAGGCGGCGATAGATCTCATCCGGCGAGCCATCAAGCTGGACGCCCACAGGCCAGAATGGCATAACGACCTGGGAAACATGCTGGCGGCGGACCAGCAGCTGGAGCCAGCTCGCACCGCCTTCATAGCTGCCATCGAGCTGGACCCCGGGCGCGCCGAGGTATGGAACAACCTGGGAGCGATCCTGCAACGACAACAACACCTCGATGAGGCGGACTTCTCGTATCGGCAGGCGCTGGCACTGAACCCGGAGTTTGTCGACGCCATGAGCAATCTCGGGAATTTGCTGGCAGTCCGGGGTCTGGCCGCGGAGTCGGCCGAATACTTGTGCCGGGCCTTCGTCACCGCCGCAGACGATGCGACACCCAAGGATCTGCTGGGCATCGCCTACAACCTGCTCGGCAGGCAGGATGAGGCCAAGGAGGTTTATCGCCGGTGGCTACACGAGGCGCCTGCCCATCCCATCGCCGGCCATCTGTATGCCGCCTGTTCCGGCGTGGACGTTCCCCTGCGCGCCTCGAATGCCTATATCGAAATGTATTTCGATGACCTGGCAAAGAGTTTCGATGCCAAGCTCCTCGACAATCTGGACTACCGGGCGCCCCGTTTGGTCGGCCGGATGCTGGCACAGCATGCGTCGCTTGAACGGACCATGATCGGACTCGATGCCGGTTGCGGGACTGGCCTGTGCGGCGCCCAGATATCCCCATATGTCGAACGCCTCACCGGCATCGACCTGTCGTCGAAGATGCTGGCGCAGGCCAAACAAAAGAGGGTCTATGACGAACTGGTCAAAACCGAACTGACTCAATTCATGCATGCACATCCGGCCGCCTTCGACCTGATTGTCATGGCGGACACGCTGATCTATTTCGGCCCCCTGCAAAGCGTCGTCGATGCCGCCAGGATCGCCCTCAGGCCGGCGGGGTTTCTGATATGTACGGTCGAGGCGCTGTCGCTCGCCGGTGACACCTACAGCATCAAGCCGAATGGCCGTTACGGCCACGGACGGGAGTATCTGGTCGCCACCTTGCAAACCCTGGGATTTGAAATTCTTGAGGCCCTGTCGGCGGTCATACGCATCGAGTTGGGCCGGCCGGTCGATGGGCTGATCGTCACCGCCCGGCTTCCAGTATCCCGTCCCGCGGGATAGACTGTAGATACCACAGTTCGCTGGAACTCCCGCAGTTGGCCGAACCACCGTCATGAAACCTCAACAGCGCGCCCCGGAAACACCCGCGACCCTATTCCTGCGCAAGCACGGCGTCGCCCACTCCGACCACCTCTATACCTACGAGGAGCACGGCGGCACCGCCGTTTCGGCGCGCGAACTGAACGTCCCGGAACACAGCGTGGTCAAGACCCTGGTGATGGAAGACGAGGCCGGCCATCCCTTGATCATTCTGATGCACGGCGACCGCCAAGTGTCGACCAAGGAGTTGGCCCGACAACTCGATGCGAAGAAGATCTCGCCCTGTACGCCCGAGACGGCGAAGCGCCACACCGGTTATCAGGTCGGCGGCACCTCGCCTTTCGGGGTAAAGAAGCCAGTGCTGGTCTGCATGGAGAAAAGTATCCTCGATTTGTCGCTGGTGTATATCAATGGCGGTCAGCGCGGCTATCTGGTCGGAGTGCATCCCCACGACATCCTCGAGGTGCTGGCGCCGCGCATCGTCACGGTGGCCAAGGCCTCGGCCTAAAAACGTCTAGGCGCTCTTGCTGCGCTCGATCTGCACCCCTACCCGGCGTACGCCTTTCATGATGCCGAGTTTGGCGATGGATATCTTCACCCAGGGCGCGCCGAACTCGTCGAGCATCAGGGCGATGACGAACTCCCCCAGGGTTTCCAGCAGGTTGAAGTGTCGTTCGTCGAGCTCCTTGCGGATACGCTCGATCACCGCGTCGTAGCGGATGGTATCGGCGATGTCGTCGTTCTTGGCCGCCGCGTCGGGCACGCCGAAAGTCAGGCTGATTTCCAGCGTCTGGGCAGCCGCCCGTTCGCGGGGAAAGATCCCGACATGCGCTTCGACACGCATGTCGTCGATGAAGATAAAGTCCATGATGAATTCCTGAAGGCAAGGCTACAATGC
>Ga0172379_10009681_pt1 | contig 11826 bp, 12 predicted proteins | sample GrowelOW334metaG_FD_119756 | JGI IMG/M metagenome (GOLD analysis project Ga0172379, IMG submission 119756) | Groundwater microbial communities from an aquifer near a municipal landfill in Southern Ontario, Canada - Groundwater well OW334 metaG | ecosystem: Environmental > Aquatic > Deep... | reverse complement strand
ATCTACTACAACACCAAACGACCACATCACTCTCTAGGCTTGAAAACACCCCAGTACCGCCTGCTACAATTGCAACAACACATTACTAACCCTCAGAGTGCCAAATGTGTGTGACCAGGACAGCAGAGTTGATTATTTTTTCGGGTTTTGTTAGGATGGATATATGTCGAGGTTGGTTTTTCGGAAAGGTGAACAATGTAGATTTCTGAAACAGGTTCAAGCAAGTTTGAACGTAAACTCCGATTATTTAGGAATAATCGTTAATATTTCCGGGAGAAGTTTTAGAGATTGGATTAATGAAAGGACGCTTGGAGAAAAAAACAAGCTTGTTTATCTGAGTAAAATTTCGGGTATATTATTGCCTGACGTTGTCGATGAGAGGGAAGAGTGGTGGAGCGGTAAGATAAACGGGAGAAGTGGAGCGCTGGCGAGAATGAAATTATACGGACCTCCAGGAGTTGGTTGGGGAAGAAAGAAAGGTGGCCAGATATCACAATTAAGGAGAAGAGAGAACCCTGAGAAATATAGAGTACTTGGGTGTAATGTTTCCAGACAATTTAAGTTACCCAGAAAAACGAAATTGTTGGCTGAATTTTTTGGAATAATACTTGGGGATGGGGGTTTGACAAATGCTCAGCTCAAAATCATCCTGAATTCAGTTGCTGATTGTAAATACATGCAATACGTAATTAAAAGATCGGTGGAGCTTTTTGGATATAAACCTTATGTTTATAAGGTTAAGAATGCGAAAGCAAATACTTTGAACTTTAGTGGAGTTGAATTAGTTAAATTTTTTGAAAGGAATGGTTTGGTTGTTGGAAATAAGGTAGTTCATCAAGTAGACGTACCTTTTTGGATTAGGAAAAATCGACTATTTTCAACTTGGTGTTTAAGAGGGTTGATGGACACAGACGGAGGAGCTTTTGTGCACACTTATCGTGTGAATGGAAAGAAATATGAATATCTAAAAATAAATTTTACCAATCGCTCACAGCCTTTACTGAAATTTGTCCATAACACTTTGAGTAGTCTTGGTCTTTCACCAAAATTTCAATCGGATAATAAGGTTTGGTTGTACAGTAGGCATGATGTGTTCCGTTATTTTGATGTAATTGGCAGTTCGAACTACAGGCTTATTTCTAAGCTAAAAATGATATAATTTTAACGTTGAGGAGGCATAGTCCAGTGGTTAAGACGATGGTTTGCTAAACCATGGCTCGAAAGAGCCGCGTGGGTTCGAATCCCACTGCCTCCGCAAATTGGGATGGCAATTGTGATATAAGATTTAATATCTATGAAAATTGCCATCATTTCTGACACACACGACAATATGAGGATTCTAAGCAAGATGGTTAAATATCTTAATAGTATCTCTATTGATTTGCTGATTCATTGTGGCGATTGGGATATGCCCTTTACAATGAGGAGTCTTGTTGGAGCAAAGTTTCCAATCAAATCCGTTTTGGGAAATGGTGATCCTGATATACAAAAATTTCAGTATCAGTTGCAGAACTTGGAAATCTTAAAGGGAACTGAGCTTGATATTCAACCGAGAATGCAGGACTTCATTATTGACGATAAAAGGGTATGTGTTTTTCATGGGGACGATACATCAATTTCGAAATTAGTTGTTGATTCACAGTTATATGATCTATTTTGCATAGGACATAATCATCAATATTCAGTTTCCCAAAAGGGTAAAACAACAGTTGTTAATCCTGGATCATTCGTAGGTTTTAAAATTGAAAACGGAGTAGAACCAATAAACATGGTGATTTATGATACCGAGAAAGGATCAACACAAAAAATTGACCTAGAAGAGGATATTGGTGATTTTTAATTGAAGTTCTGGATTAGATTCCACCGTCTCCGCCCTGTAGTTTCTTGATGTAGATAATTTTAATCTGAGGTTGGTTTAAGGCTGTGTAATTTCGAGAATCCGATATACAATGTTCGTATGGAGATACCAGGAGGTGGAGCAGATTTTTCTGAGCAACAACTTACGAATGTTTTAGGAAATGATTTAGATCATACACCAATAGTTGATGGAAAAGTGGCCTCCTCTACGGCGGTGCGGGTCGGTGAAACCGGTAAAAATGATGCAATGCAACGAGGTTTGCAAACGGCAGAAACTGAAGCAAATTATATAGAAACACTTACTGAAGCACAAATAAATGGATTTATATCAGAAGTTGACAAGCAGATACCCTTAGCTTTGAAAGGTGACTTGCCAAAAGAAGTCCTTCAAGAATTCTTAGATTTTGCGTTGTTAGCAGGGGTGCCCCCTGAACGGCTTCAGAAAGTCTTAGAAGCAAAGGGAATTACTGTTCAACACAAAGCCGAACATAAGGCTGAAGACCCTGATAAAGAAGCAGAAACAAAGCCGGCCGATCAAACGAAAATTCCAACAATTGAACAGAATGAAGGAGGTGTAACGCAACCCGCTGAATCAATCGCGCCGACAGAGCCTGTTATTCTCGAAAATCCATCTGCCGATGATTATTATCAACTATTGAGAAGATTAAATCAGACAATAATAAAGGCGAAAAATTCTGGAAACAAAGAGGTTCATGATAAATTGATGACAGTTAACGCCTATGGATTTAGTTTGCTTTTTGGGGCAAGTTCGCCTGAGAACGCTGATGCCAGAACGGCATATCAAAGAATAAATAATATATTAGACTCCCTGTAATCTAAATGATTACAGCAATCACAAATAAGCCTGAACGAAAGGAAAAGACAGATGACAGAAAGGATTGAAATTGGTGGAGTAAACTTAGATTGTGGCTAATAAATTTATTGAGAGAGCTGAACAGAGATTATCGACAAGGAGGCTTGGTTGGCCGAAGGCGGTGTTTTTGACGTTTGTTGGAGTAAGTATCGCATTGGGTTTGGCTTGGGGAGGAATAAAGATATTGGAGTATTTACGAGGTAAGACTGTGTCACAGAAAGACGTGGATACAAAAGAGACGGCGAGAATACCAAGTCCTTCTCCTTCGGCAATATCGTATAATCCGAAATCGATTGAAGGTCTTTTAAGTAATGAGTTGTATATAGATAAAGCCGAGGGCTTTAGAATCCGACCGCCAAAAAAATGGGAGAAGGTAGTCGGTGGTGAAGGGGGTGAAGCAGTTTCTTTTCTTGGAGAGTGGTATGTAATAGACGAAAAGTATAAATACAGGCCGAGTGTCAGCGTTCAAACGGGATTGACTAAAGGCCACTTGCTTGACGGGTACCAACAGTATTATATGGCCGATCTAAAAGAGAAATTGTCCGAATTTACGATTTTGGAGGAAAGAAAACTCAGTCTGGCAGGGCGAGATGTATATTTTGCAAAAATTGGCTTTAGACAGGAAGAAATAAAGATAACAGGGGAGATATTGCTGATGTTGAATATTGACACTGCTTTTGTGGTGACAGGGCTGGATTCTGAGAGCGGTTGGAAAAAAACAGGAGAGATAATTGAAAACTCGCTTTACACTTTTGGATTGCTTTGAACGAGGTCGGTTATGTTAAGATTATTTTATGGAGGAAAAGGCTGTTTTTGAGTGGAAAGCAATGGATCGACCGCACAAGGTTTGGTCAAAGGATTTTTATAGCACGGTGATTGTGTTGGCTTTTTTGGTGAGCGTAATTATGTTCTTTATCGAGGGAGTTTTACCTGTATTGGTAGTGTGGGCAGTTGTGTTTGCGATGTGGCAGATGAATAAAGTAGTGCCTGGGGAGGAAGAATACGCCATTACGACTTGGGGGATTCGGACTAAGGAAAGGACTTTTCGCTGGGAGGAAATGAATACTTTCTGGTTTGAGGATAAATGGGGAAGCCGGCTTTTGAGAGTGCTTACCACGAGGGTGCCGTGGCAGTTAATCTTGGTAATTGACCCGAGCACGGAAGAGACAATAAAGAAATTGATGGTGGAAAACGTGGTCTATGAGGTGCCTAAGGTAACCTGGATGGACAAGCTGGTGAAGTGGTTTGGAGAGAAGCTTCCGTTGGAATAGTGTGCTTAGCCTGCCTGGAGTGGTAAAATATACCCTGTGGGTGATTTTGTATGCGTTCGTAGCTCAATTGGATAGAGCAATTGCTTGCGGAGCAATAGGTTGAAGGTTCGAGTCCTTCCGAGCGCACCATCACGGAGGGTGGGCAGGACGGTAATGCGTTGGTTTCGAAAACCAATGAGCGCAAGCTCTAACAGGTTCGACCCCTGTACCCTCCGCTTTTTCTGTACAACTTCGTACCCGTAGCTTAACTGGATAGAGTACTTCCCTCCGAAGGAAGTGGTTGTGAGTTCGACTCTCACCGGGTACACTGCTGTGATATGTTGGTTTGAGTTCAGGTTGTGGTTGTGAGTTCGACTCTCACCGGGTACACAAACTTACTATTCTTAACTGAGACAAGGCTGTTACAATTGGGCATGATTTTGACAGAAAGACCCGCTGAAGTATTGAATACCAAGGAAGTGTTGACCAGATTGGGAATTAAGGGAATTTTGTATGATCTGGATGACACATTGATATACACGGCTGAGATATTTGGACGGTGGATGGGTATTTATGCCGATGTGATTGCCAGGGAGATTGGGCTTGATAGAGAGATGTTTTATACGACGCTTTCGAGAATAAATGATGAAGAATACAAAAAGATGGGAGTCAGTCCCTTGAGATGGAACATGGTGGTAAATAGATTAGAAGAAACGTTTGGAGATGAAACGGGGGTGATTGTGGGGGGTCTTGATATTTTATTGAACATATACAGAACGGTTCCCAGAGCAAGACCCGGATTGCTGACTACCTTGCAGACAATGAGGGAAGCCGGCCAGAAACAGGCATTAATTACTCATGCAAATGTGGAATGGACGGATTGGAAAATAGATAGTTTGGGCATAAGGGATTGGTTTGATACGATCTTGATTGCCGATGAAAATGGCCATAAGGGAGCAGAACACTGGACAAGTGCCATGGCAAGATCAGGACTTCTGCCTAGAGAGTGTTTGGTGGTAGGTGATAATCTAAATGGGGATGTGATTCCGGCGGCTACTCTGGGGGCTAGACGGGTATGGATGCCGTCTCCGTGGTCGGTGTATCGGGATGGAGTTGTGCCGGAGGGAACAGTGCAGATTGGAGAGTTTGACGAGCTACTGGGAGCACTGGATAGATTAAGGTAGTGACGTGAGGTAAAATATACAAGCTTGGAGGAGTGACCCAGTGGCTACGGTACACGCTTGGAAAGCGTGCGAGCGCAAGCTCTCGCGGGTTCGAGTCCCGCCTCCTCCGCTATTTTTGCGAAAGATTTGTGATTTGTTGAGAGGGCTAGTATGATGTAAGTGAAATGTATTACAGATTTGAGGGCGAGGGGTGCCAAGAATAGCATGTTTTCGGCAATTAACCTGGCGGAATCGAAGAATCAGATGAGAAGGGTTTATACACCGGTTTTGGTTTACTTTGTGGTTTCTGTGGTGTGGATCTTGTTTTCGGATAACTTGCTGACAGTATTGATTGCTGATCAGGAGGAATATGTTCGAGCTCAAACAATAAAAGGATGGCTATTTGTAGTAGCCAGCTCGTTTCTGCTCTACGCGATGATCAAAAAGCTGGTGATGGCTTTGTTGATACAGACAGATGAAAGCAATAGACAGAAACAGAAGCTGGAGGTTATTTTGAGGAGCACTGGAGAGGGCGTTTTTGTAACCGATAAAAATAGACGAATATTGATGGTAAATAAGGCGATGGAAAGAATATCCGGTTTTGCTGAGGATGAGCTGTTGGGTCGGGTTTACAATGAGAAATTAAGATTCGTATCGGAAAAAACAGGTAAAGAGATGTTGGAGATACCGAGAATAATTCATGGAAAGGGAGTTGCGGCAGTACCGGAAGAGCCGGGGATGCTGATAAGAAAGGACGGAAAAAAAGTTCCAGTAGACGGGATTGGATCTCCCTACAAAGATGAGTATTCTCGGGTAATTGGTGGTATTGGAGTAATTCGGGATGTATCGGCTGATAGATGGCGAGAAAGGATGAAGAATGATTTTGTTTCTTTGGCCAGCCACCAGCTGAAATCTCCCCTGACAGGAATAAAGTGGTTTGTGGAACTAATGGCTGAAAAATGTCAGGAGCTGGAGAGAGAGCAAATGCTTGAGTATATACACAAAATCGGCGACAGTAATCAACACCTGATTGATTTGGTAGGTGATTTGTTGAGCGTGAGTCGAGTTGAGTCGGAAAAAGCAAGAGAGAAGAGGAGAGTCACAAACATAAAACTGAAAACACTTCTAATTGAGGCAGTTGAAGAAGTGAAGATGCTGACGGAGGAAAAGAAAGTGACGATAGAGGGGGTAGACGCGATGAGCGAGAAAATAATGCTTAAAGGAGATAAAACTCAACTCTTGCAGGTGTTTTCGAATGTAGTAAATAACGCGGTAAAGTTTTCCCACGATGGCGGAGTGGTGGGGGTTAGTGTCAAAACAAAAGGGAAAAGGGTGGTAGTTTGTGTGTCGGATAAGGGAATTGGAATACCAAGACGCCAGCTGAAAAAAGTGTCAGAGAAATTTTTTCGAGCGGACAATGCGAGCAAAATATCTACCGGCTCCGGATTGGGGCTTTATATTGTCACTCGACTACTGGAGATCCATGGAGGGTCGTTTAGAATTGAGTCTGAGGAAAACAGAGGTACAAAAGTGTACGTTGAATTACCAATTATGTATAATGGGAGATAATGAACAAAAAAGTGCTGATAGTGGAGGATGACACAGTGCTAGCCAACGCACTGGATCTGTCGCTAAAAGATAAAGGTTATGATATTCGGCTGGCAACGGATGGGAAAGAGGCGGAAGAAATGATAGCTTCCGACATTCCGGATTTGATTTTGCTGGACTTGCTCCTACCGATCAAGAATGGCTTTGAAGTACTGAGAGGCTTGAGGGCAAATGAGAAAACAAAAGATGTGCCGGTGGTGATTCTGACCAACTTCGAGCAAGAAACCAGTATTGAGGAAGGGATGAAGATGGGGGCAAAAGATTATATTGTGAAGGCGAACATCGACATCAAAGATGTTCCCGCGGTGGTGGCCAAGTACATCTAGTCAAAGAGCCAGTGAAAGAGGGACCCATGTCTTGAGTGATTAGGCGAAAAAAAGGCGCAAATTGAGATACAATCAAGAGTAGTTTAGTGGGAAAAAATAATTATGGATCAGGTTGATGAAGTAAAACGCAAATCAGATATTGTGGCGGTAGTGGGGGCATATGTGTCTCTCAAGAAAATGGGAAGGAACCACAAGGGGCTGTGCCCGTTTCATGCCGAGAAGACACCGTCTTTCATGGTGAATGAGGAATTGGGACTTTATAAATGCTTTGGCTGTGGAGCGGGTGGAGACGTAATTAAATTTTTGATGGAGATTGAAGGAATTGAGTTTGTAGAGGCTCTGACCCGCTTGGCCGAAAGAGTGGGGATCAAAATTGAATTCAAGAGAGATGGCGAAGGAGACGAGAGAAAGAAACTGTTGGAAATTGTAGATCTTAGCGCCAGATACTACCACTATGTGCTGACCGAGAGACCCGAAGGGAAAGAGACCTTGAAATATTTGAAGGAGAGAAAAATAAACGAGAAACTGATTGAGACTTTTAATTTGGGATTTGCTTTGCCGGAATGGGATGGCTTGATTGATTATATGGTGGGAAAGAAAAAGTACGCTCTTGAAGATCTTTTCAAATGTGGTTTGGTAAACAAAGGGGGTAGGAATGGGTATTACGACAAATTTCGAGGAAGGCTGATGTTCCCCTTGCAAGATCCGGCCGGGAAGGTGGTTGGGTTTACGGGGAGGGTACTGCCGTTTTTGGCAAAAGGAGATGAGCCGAAATATATGAATTCACCGGAAACGGAGATCTATCACAAGAGCAGAATGCTTTATGGTTTTTATCAGGCCAAGCAATCGATTCGGGAAAAGAAACAGGTAGTATTGGTCGAAGGGCAGATGGACTTAATAAGCAGTTTCGGAGCCGGAGTGGGAGAAAGTGTGGCAGTGAGTGGAACTGCGCTGACCGAGACCCAGGTAGAGTTGATTGCGCGACTGGCAAACAAAATAGTGTTTGCATTAGACGCCGACAGTGCCGGGGTGGCGGCAATAAAAAGATCGGTGGAGATAGCCGAAAAACGAGGATTGAGTATGAAAGTTGTTCTCATCACCGGAGGGAAAGACCCCGATGAAATCGCCAGAGAAAACCCCGGGAAGTGGAGAGATATGGTGGAAGAGGCAGTGGGAATATATGACTTTGTATTGAAAAAAGCGATAGAGAAATATCCGGAAGGAGCAGAGGAGAGAATCAGGAGAGTGGCGGAAGAAACGATTCCGTTTTTTGCCAAGATTGAGCAGGAAATGGAGAGAGATAGGTGGATTAGAAAATTGGCGGAAGCCATTGGAGTAAGCAAAGAAAGCGTTGGTGCTGAGGTGGAAAAATTTAGGAAAGGGTTGGTGGGGATGTTTTCCGAGAAGAAACAAGAGAAAAAAACCGAGGAGACCCCCTGGTTGAAAATGGTAATCGGCTGGCTAATGCTGAGTAATGAGGACGTGGTAAAAGAGGTGGGGAAGTGGTTTGTGGGGATGGAGTTTGAGGGAGCGGAGGGAAAAGCTTTGATATGGATTCTTAAAAACAAAGAAGGAGGGGAGACAAAGGATCTGATAGACAAGATGCCGAGTGAGCTGAAAGGAGTGGTGGAGGAGGCAATGATGATGAAAGAAATGGACGAGAAACCGGACAAAAAGGATGTCTTGAAGCTTGTCGGAAAGATATTAAGAGACATTGTGGAAGAGAAAATAAACAATCTACAGCTGGAGATTCAAAAGGCGGAAAAGGCAGGTAAATTGGAGGACGAGGAGGAAAAATATGCCGAAGTAGTCAGGTTAAATAAGAAATACAACGAAATAACCGCCATTTTAGCTTGATTTTGGCATCTTTTGTGGTAAGCTAAGGGAGGTAATATGGCGCAAAATAAAGGGAGTCTGCCAATTCAGCAAAAAATCGATTTGATATTAGAGCTCGGTAAGGAGCAGGGCTTTGTGACACAGGATGACATTTTGGAGTATTTCCCGCACGCCGAGACGGAAGTAAATGACCTGGACTATCTCTATGAAATGCTTTTTAAGGAGGATGTGGATGTGTTTGAGAGCGTGATGGCCGGGCAAGACGCTGAGATAGTGGAGGCTACGAGCGATCTGGAAAAAGAACTGGAGTCGCTTTCCAAGATGGAAGAGGGAGAAGTAAATGATCCGGTGAGTATTTATCTTAAGGAAATCGGAAGAATCCCGCTTCTGAAAAGAGAAGAAGAAATTTCACTGGCTCAGGGAGTGGAAAGAGGTAATCTGGACTCAAAAGCCCGTCTGACAAAGTCTAATTTGAGACTGGTTGTGTCGATTGCCAAAAAATACATGGGAAGAGGAATGAGCTTTTTGGACTTGATTCAGGAGGGAAACAAAGGATTAATCAGAGCAGTGGAAAAATACGACTGGACAAAAGGCTTTAAGTTCTCGACATACGCTACCTGGTGGATCAGGCAGGCGATTACGAGAGCGATTGCCGACCAGGCACGGACGATCCGGATTCCGGTACACATGGTAGAGACGATAAACAAGCTAATCAGAACTCAAAGAAAACTAATGCAGGATTTGGGCAGAGAGCCCACCGATGATGAAGTGGCAAAAGAGCTAGACACCGAGCCGGAGAAGGTAAGAGAGATTCTGAAGATTGCTCAAAAGACAACTTCGCTGGAAACTCCGATCGGAGATGATGAGGATTCACTTTTGGGTGACTTTATCCCCGACGAAAGACAGGCTACCCCGTATGAAGCCACCAGCAAACAACTGATGCATGAAAACCTGGAAGATGCTTTGGCTTCTTTGACTGAGAGAGAGAGCAAGGTGTTGAGAATGAGGTTTGGATTATTGGATGGAGGAAAGCCCCTGACCCTCGAGGAAGTAGGAAAAGTGTTTGGAGTCACACGCGAAAGAATCAGACAGATTGAGAGCAAGGCGCTGAGGAAACTGAGACATCCGTCTCGTAGAAGAAAACTGCAGGATTATTTGGATTAAGTTTTGTTTTTTCCTATTTTTGGTTTGGGTTTTCCCGGGATGATGTGGTGTTGGTGGCATTTGGCAGTGTAACTCTCAGCAGCGCCGATTAGGACGACGGGATCGTTATAGTTGGCCGGTTGACCGTTAATTAGGCGCTGAGTGTACTGAGCATCTCTTGAGGACTCAATGGGGCAATCTTTACAGACAGCGGTGAATTTGTTTACCTTGTTGGCGACAGCCAAAAGATCCGGCATGGGGCCAAAGGGTTCACCGCGAAAGTCCATGTCAAGGCCGGCACAGTAAATATTTAGATTTTTTCCAAGAGTTTTGCGGAAGAAATCGTCAAGGAAAATTAAGACGTTAACTATCTCATGATCAAAAAACTGGGCTTCGTCGATGAATATGGCAGAAAGCTGTTCTCGGCCTGAGATAAGCTGAAATTGGTCGTTTTTAAGGGTAAAAATGTGAGTGAGGATATCATGCGAGGAGGATGCCGGAATGGCAGCAAGAGAGGTTTTACCATGAGAAGCAATGACGCTTTCACCATATCTTGTGTCTGTGGCATGGTTAAAGACCAGGAAATGGACGCCTTGAATATCGCCGGCGATGATTAAGCGTTCGGCCTGGGTAATAAGTTCTGATGTTTTGCCGGAGAACATTGGTCCTGTTTCGACTTCTATTGGTGCCATAGGTTGATTATTAATGTTATCTTCCCGATTTGACAAGAGGAGGAAAATGCGAGTAAGATTTGCTTGTGTTACTGAACTTAATAATCAACGCGTTAGCATTTTATATTACAGCCTACTTGGTGCCGGGGGTGAGAATTGCCGATTTTCAGGCATTGGCGGTGGTGGCGATTGTGTGGGGAATATTGTCGATATTATTAAAACCTATTTTGATTCTTCTGACTTTACCGGTGAATATTATGACTTTGGGGTTGTTTACCTTTGTTATCAACGCCTTCCTGATTATGCTGATGAGCGGCATCGTCCGGGGTTTTAAGGTGGATAACTTTGGTACGGCACTGCTTGCCGCTATAGTGTTGGCCTTGCTCAATGTGGTTTTGGGAAGACTGAGATAGGTTAGTCTGCTGCAACACTGATTCTTTCCGGAACTTGGCCGGTGAAGGTAACCTTTCCGTTTTCAAAGACGAGAGACTCGGCAGAATAATTGTCTTGATATTTGTTGATCAGATTTTCGATGAAAGAGATAGCTCCCAGAGTTGCATCTTTGGTGATGTTCTGAGGAACGGGAATTGCACCAATTTTGAAGGATGAGACCGACAAGGACACGCTATTGTTTCTGATGGCTCCATTACCTTTGAGGTAATAGGGCACTTCCATTTTGGGGAGCTTGTATTTTTCCATGGCCTGTTTGACTTGATCGGCAGAGTACCCGAGTCCTTCGGCAAAAGGGATGGCTTTGGAGACGATGATTACTCCGGAGCTTTCAACCGTGTTATCGGGATTGATTCTGATCTGGACATTTTTAACAGGGAAATTTTTCCAGGTGAGATTGTTTGCTAGGGCGGTGACCTCTTTACTGTCGAAGGTGTTACTGAGAGGTTTCTTGCCTTCGGGGATATAGCCTTTGTTGTCGGGGGTATTATTGGGGAGCTTGACTACTTCAATGCCGGTTTTGCTTTGGGCAGAGAGGCTATCTTCGGAAGTTATCCTCTGGCCAAGATCTTTGGGGGAGGCGCCGAGTAGATTTGAGACTCCGGGAACAAACCCGAGAACGCCACCGATGAGGAGGGTGGTGACGAT
>Ga0172379_10009680_pt1 | contig 11832 bp, 10 predicted proteins | sample GrowelOW334metaG_FD_119756 | JGI IMG/M metagenome (GOLD analysis project Ga0172379, IMG submission 119756) | Groundwater microbial communities from an aquifer near a municipal landfill in Southern Ontario, Canada - Groundwater well OW334 metaG | ecosystem: Environmental > Aquatic > Deep... | reverse complement strand
CTCAGCAGCATCGGCGCCGCTCTTCAGCTCAATGCGGCGATTACCGATTGCCAGTGACTGTGGCGCGTCAGTTTGCACGCGGGCCCACGGATTTTCACTGACGACATTTTTAAACGTAGCTGACGACTGTTCAGCAGCACTAAAGTTATTGGCCACCAATCGATCTACCGGCACACCTCGACCGACAGCCAAGTTAACGTGGTCGGCCGCGTGAGTGATTGCCCTCTGGCCCAAAGGCAGAGCATGATTCATGACCATGCCGCCAACGGCGGCCTTGGTCAAAGTTTCGGCGTCGGCTAAGCGACCTTCGGCAATTGCTGTAGATGTGAGAGTTTGCACTCCCCCGCCGACAAAACCTGTAGCTGTGCGAGCAAGCAAGCGCCCTGCCAAACCACTGTGCGAGGCGAGCATGTTGCCCGCTTCAAAAACACCAAATCCGGCTGCACCCGCTAAACCATTACCCAGCCGAGATTCGCCCGGTCTGACCTCACGCACCGTGTCGTAAGCAAAAGCTCCGACTACTGATGCCGTGGCGCTACTCTGCATGGCCTTTGCTGCCAATCCTTCCACAGCTAAATGCGAACCTGTGGCCCTCAGTGCTGAACCTGCGGCCTTGCCAGCAATTACGTAGGGAACTAACGAACCAATGCCCCCGGAAACGGTCTGCACTAACCATCCGCCCGATAAAAACTCGGCGTTGGCTACCTGCATGTGCTCAAACTTGCCAATTAATTGGCGCTGAGAGACAGCATTAACTCCACCAATCACAGTGTTGGCTGGCTCAATTAAACCGGCATTAACCGCAGGAGCAACAAGATTTTCTTTCACGCTAGTAAGGGCTTCGGCGACTAGTTTGCCACTTGCTTGTTTGCCCGCTTCAACATAAGCATTGCCTAGCTCTTTGAAGCTGGGGGCTCCCAATTCAGGATCACTTGGTCTAATTGGCATGCTCCCAATTTCTCTCAATAATGAATGGGAAACAATGGGGAATACCGCCGCTCAAATTAAATTGAACGGGTTAGAATTATCCGACAGCAGGTTATGTGTACTTTGCAGAAATACTTGTGTACACAAGTATTTTAAAAAACAGGAATCAACTGAACTAATGTCGTCTAAAGCTATAAGAAAATCCCAGCCAGCCTCTTCTCAGTCTTCGCGTTCGCTGCTTTCGAAACTTGCGGTCGCAGTAGCAATTGCCGCGGTCATGAGCGGTCTTGATGTAACATTGCTCGGCCAGCCGGCCTTGGCAGAGAAACGTGCTGAGCATGTCTTTATTGTCAGCTTCGACGGCGGCAAACCAAGCGTGATGAAGCAAAGCAAAATGCCCACGGTGTTCAAGCTTTCTGACGACGGTGCCACTAGCTGGACGGCTCAGACAATTTTTCCTAGCATCACGCTTACTTCGCACACTTCTATGCTTACAGGCGTCGGACCAGAGAAGCACAACACTCTGTGGAACGACTGGGAACCTGACCAAGGCATGGTAAAAGTGCCCACCATCTTTGCTCTAGCGACAAAGCAAAACCTGACCACAGCAATGTTTGTGGCCAAGCCAAAGTTCATACATTTACTTCAAGCGCACACAGTTAACCGCTTCTCGCTGCCATCTTATGAGGCGAAAGTGGTGGCAGGTTGTGCGGCCCAGTATATTGAGCAACGCAAACCAAACCTTTGCTTTATACATTTGGCCGACCCTGATGGCGCCGGTCACCAGTATGGTTGGGGTTCAAAGGAGCAGTTGCAAGCCTTCGCCGATGCCGATACGGCCCTTGAGACTGTTATGAAAGCCATCGAAAAGGCTGGTATTCAAAAAACATCAGTTGTGATTTTGACAGCCGACCACGGCGGTCACGACAAGACCCATGGCTCTAAGTCACCTGAAGATATGACAATCCCTTGGATCATCTGGGGCGAAGGAGTCAAACACGGCTTTAAGATTACCGAGCCAGTCACCACATACGATACCTCTGCCACAGCTCTCTGGTTACTTGATATACCGATACCAAAAGAGTTTGATGGTAAACCAATTAAGTCAGCCTTTACTGAGCAATCTAGCACCGCCTCTGGCCCTTCTGCGGTCAGATAATTTACAAAATTTCTGACAGAAAGTATTGACACTTTCTTGACCTCGCCCGCGCCAATTTATACATATTCTTGACCTCAGCAGATGTATAACAGAAATGTTAGATCGGCGAGGAAGCCTAAGAAAATGAATCAGCTAAATACCAAGCATAATTGCGATACCATCGATTTAGCGGTTGCCATAGATCACACAGTAGAAGCCGCTAAAGCTCTGCATTTAAACGACACTGAGTTAATCACAATCTTGCTAGAGCACTTACACCCTGCTGGTTGCGATCAATATAAAGTCGTTCAGCTTAAGTCAGGTCCACAAAGAAAAATGTTCGACCCTTTGGCTGGGCCATAGGCGTCAAAATTCCCGTCCAGCAAAAAACAGCTCGGCTAGTTGCCTAATATCTCTATTTAACGATGCGGTCCAGAATCTTCATGACGCGATCGTCTTCAGGATCAAGGCGTAGAGCTTCGGCTAATACTTTACCGGCTTCGGTTTTCTCACCAGTAGCTTCGAGCACACGACCTAAATTGTAATAGGCGTTTTCATAGTTTGGTTTCTGGCTGATTGCCAATTTGTACTCTTCAACAGCTCTCTTGTTGTCACCAACTCCAGACAGTGCGTTACCTAATACAACGTGATAGATAGGCTGGCTCTGGTCGAGATTAACAGCTTGTTGAGCTTGATCTAGAGCAGGCTGCATTTTGCCTTGTTCAAAGTAAACGACACTCAAGTTAGAGTGGGCTTGGTGCATTTTAGGATCAAGTTCAACGGCTTTGCGCAGTTCAACTTCTGCACTCTTCAAGTCGTTGTTGAGGCGTAAGGCCCAACCCAAGTCATTGTGAGCAACTGCATCATTTGGTTTGTCAGCGACAACCTTGCGCAAAGTTTCAATTGATAGTTCGTTTTTGCCTTGAGCTGCTGTAGTCCAGCTACCTGAACGACCAGCATTAAGAGCTTGGGCATCAGGGCCAGCTTCACCAGATTTTTCTTTCTTGGCATAGGCACTACTGGTGATACCGGTAGCAGCAACAGAAAGAACTAGGCTGAGCAATATGAATGAACTTTTGCGTGAAACTTTGTGCATGGCGAAATCTAACCCTTTAAACAGGCAATAAGTGTTACAGGCAAAAGTTTACTACGACAGGCCAAAGCAAACCATTGATTGATTTAACCTTTGGCGCCAGTCGACTAAATCACCCTGGCGGCCCGTTTATTGACCAGATGATAAAGCACATGCCAGCAGCCACAATCATCAGCGAGAATATCAAGGCCTCAAATACGTTCTTTGCATCTTCAAAGGCTTGAAAAGTAAAGACTCCACCGCCGCCGACAAAGATAGCGCCGATTATAAATAGCAGAAGTCTTTCAAGTGGTTCCATCGGCTGTGTTCTCTACGGTCAGTGTTTAACTGATGAGTGCTTCAAGTGCTTAAGTGCTTCAAGTGCTTAAGTACCTCAAGTGCTTAAGTACCTCAAGTGCTTTAGGTACTTCAAGTTTTTCAAGCACTTCAACTATCGCTATCTTAAGGCTCAAACCGTTTTTTTAGCAGGGGGCATACTACGCAAAACAAGAATGAGAATCAACATTCCTACAAATCCGACTGAGACCAATAACAGTTGTAGGTATTTTTCGTCGCGTTCGACCTGAACTTGCAGATTTCTTCGTCTCAAAAACTTGCGTGGACGGGCCGGGGGGCGAGAAGTAGTAACTTTAGGTAGAAATTCCACATTGCGCAAAGTATCCGGTCCGGAACGGTCAAGGCTATGGCGCTCTAGACCTTCGGCTCTCAGGCTACCGACACCTATGCAACTAGCCGAAAGGGCCAGAGCGAAGCCGATGGCAGTCATTGTTGCTACTCTAAAAAACTTGCTTCCTGGACTCACACTCAAAATTCCGTCTACCTTAATTCTCGCCAGTTACTAATACTAACAGGCTGGCGCTTACGCCCCCAGCTTCCCTTGGCGGAGCCGAAAACTCCTGCAATGTCATAGCCACAATGGCCACAGGCGCCGGTGCCGGCGCCTGTACCGACCGATTGAGGCCCATCTATATTGTATTTTCCGATCTCATACCAGTTGCGCTCGACCAAAAGCTTGCGGCAGGCTGGGCAATAGGTACTCTGATGCCTGACATCGTCGACATTGCCTACATATACATATTTTAGGCCTAGGCGCATGGCAATCTCCCGCGCTCGCAAAAGCGTAGCCGGCGGGGTGGGCGGGCGCTGGTCTAGGCGAAAATCGGGGTGAAAAGCCGTGAAGTGCAGGGGTACATCGGTGCCTAAATTAGTCAGTATCCACTCGCACATAGCCTGAAACTCACTGGTCGAGTCATTCTCTTGGGGAATGACCAAATTGGTAATCTCAAACCAGACATCACTTTCATTCTTGAGCCACTTTAAAGTGTCGAGTACAGGTTCTAGGTGCGAGAGTGTCAGCCTCTTATAGAACAGTTCGGTGAATGCCTTGAGATCGACGTTGGCAGCGTCCATTGCCGAATAAAACTCAGGCCTAGCCTCAGGAGTGATATAACCTGCGGTCACCGCCACAGCCTTAATACCCAACTGGCGGCAGGCTTTGGCCGTATCGATAGCATATTCCGCCCAAATCACCGGATCATTATATGTAAAAGCCACCGACGCACAGCCAAGCTCTTTGGCCGCTGTGGCAATTTGCTCGGGGCTAGCCTTTTCACTCAAAAGTTCGATTTCGCGCGACTTACTAATTGACCAGTTTTGGCAGAACTGGCAACCCAGGTTACAGCCTGCCGTACCAAAGGACAGCACGCTGGTTCCAGGCAAAAAATGATTGAGGGGCTTTTTCTCAATTGGATCAATGCAAAAGCCCGTGCTGCGTCCATAGGTGGTGAGTTTCACCGAATTCTGCAGATTTTGACGAACGAAACAAAAGCCGCGGTCGCCTTCTTTCAATTGGCAAAATCTTGGACACAGGTCGCATTGAACCCGCCCATCGGCAAGCTTGTGCCAATAGCGGCCATCCACCACGAACTCGTGCTCTGTCCCATCGTTATCCATAAATAGAGTATAGATGGCAAGAGAAAGATTAAATGTGATTTTGCCCTATCCAAAATCTGAAGCATCCGCATATACACAAGAGTCGAAGTTACCACCTTCTTTATGCCGGAGCCCAAAGTGCCTTTAGACGTACCACCTAGCAAAGACGCTCATAAGGAAGGCGACAAGCCTAAAGAGCACGCTGCTGAAAGCCAACAAGCTCGCTTGGCTCTGGCGCTCGAAGCCGGCAAGAAGCCAGAAGTTAAAGCTGAACAAAAAGCAGTAACCAAACCAGGCGACGAAAGCATGGTTGCTTATATCTCCAGCGGTATCGACAAAGCATCCTCGCTTCTCTCAGACGCAGTCAACCTGTTGCCTACTCTTACTATCGATGACAAAACCAAACCAGCTCCTACTGGCAAAGTTGATATCAACAGCTTCCTCAAAGAGAAATGCAGTCCAGATGCTAAAAGCAAAGTATGTGATACCGATACCATCGATTCTGGAATCAAAGGTTTCAAGTTTGACACCAACGAATCTCTTGTAGAAAACAAAACCACTAAAGCAACTCTAAGCGTCGCTGAAACTAAGCTCTCCAACAACGATTGGAACAAAGTATTCGCCGCCTATGATTCTCAAAACCCAGCTAAGGCTGGTCAAGTTGAGAACACAGCCGGTGCTCTAGTGCACCGCGACAATGCTGGCTTGGCTGACGTTATCAAAACAGCCGAAGGCGCTCTATTGAGAACAGCAGATAACGGCCAATTAAACGTTCTCGATGCTGGCGACAAAATCAAAGTTGGTCCAGACGGCAAGCTTCAAGCTGCTTTTGATGCCAAAGGCAACTTCACCGCAGTACTCGATAGCGGCAATCGCATGGTAATCGAAAAAGATAGCGAGCGCGCTTACTTCATCGATGACAAAGGTGTTCCATTCGGTCAAGTCTTCAACAGAAAGAATGGCGAATTCGAAGTCATCGGCGAATACAAAGACGGACAACTTCGCATTACCAATCAAACTATCAATGCTCCTGAATGTTTGGACAAAATCGTCGAGAACGCCAGCATCGAAGCTGCCAAAACAGGCAAAACCGTAGTAGTGCAAGCAGCTGATGGAATTGTTGCAGTGGCCGCCGACAAGAGTTTCGTTGCTTTGCAAAACGACGGTTCGTCAATCGTTTCTATGCCTGATGGCCGCTATCTAGTTCGCACTAGCACTGGTGAACTTTCGATCTGCTCACCAGACGGCACCAGCGAAAAGCTAACAAAAGAATTCTTAGCTTCAATTCGCGAAAGCAAAAAACCTGAAATGTTGGCACTACGTTCAGCAGCTCAAAAACTAGTCGAGTTCAGCATCACCCACACTTTAAAAGGCGCTGATGGCAAAGCAACTTTGACAAAAAATGGCGACGTACTCCAAGGCGCTGTTACCAATTCATTCGTCACTTCACGCGACGGTGCTGTAGTAACAACTCAAAATCTAGAAACCGGAGCAAGCCAAACTGTTGATACCAATAGAAAGACTGTTGAAAACAAATCAGCCGACGGCACAGTCGATAGAATCGAAGCTAAGCCAGACGGCAAGTTCAAGGTACAAACCAAGAACTACACCTACGATGCTGGTACTGTCAGAACCAAAGAAGGCGATGTCTTCAGCGCTAACCATGTAAGACTAGCTAACGGTACTGAAGTCGACAAAGACAACAATGTCACTCTTGCTGACGGTACCGTAATTAGAGCTGACGGTACTTACACTTCGCAATCTAGAGCTAAGGCCGAAATGGTCATGGCTTCTAAAGCAGCCGAAAGCAAAGCTGCTAGCATGGCCGGTTATGCTGAAGGAATGGCAGGGGCAATTCGCAGCAGAGCTGCTTCAGGTCACGCCACCGCCAGCGATATCGCTTCACTCGAATCAGTCTTTGCTGGTTTGTGCGATGCAGTAGCAGCTCTAGGAATGGTCGGTGACCCTTCAGTTCAGTTCAAGCTCTACTCTGCTAAAGGTACTGTTTCTGAATCAATTAGCACCGGTCTAGCTGGTCTCGCCCACAGCAACAGCAAAGCAGCCTAATCGACAAAACCATATTTAGCCAACATCGGCTGCCACAATCCTCTTGTTTTCAAGACGAGTTCTGCTACTTCACGCAGAGCCCCACTGCCACCATTGACTCTGGTGACATAGTCAGCACGAGCTCGCATTTCTGGCCGTCCATCGGCCACACAAACGCCCAAGCCACTGCGCTTGATCAATGGAAAATCAGTAAAATCGTCACCAATGAAAGCAACGCTCTCATCGGTCAAATTTTCCTTCTGCAAAATCTCTTCGTAAGTAGCGATCTTCTGCAAAAAGCCCTGATAAACGTAAGTAATATTGAGTATACGCGAGCGTTCAGTAACAGCTGGAGAATCGCGACCACTTATGAGACCAGTCTTGATTCCGCTCCAATGCAGCATATGAAAGCCAAGACCATCCTGTGAATTAAAGCCCTTAAACTCGGTGGTCTGCCCGTCTGGTCCAGGAAAATAAAAAAGCTTCCCATCAGTCAAAACACCGTCCACGTCCATCAGTATCAACTTGATCTTAGAGGCGCGCGCCTTCACTTCGTCGCTGACTAAAGACAAAGTATCTTCGCTTTCACATTCACTGTTGTTTGCGCTATCAACGGGCGGCGTTTGCATAGATTAATCTCCAATTTGCCAATCATTTTAGCGACTTCTGGCCATGAAGATCTAAGCTATGAAGACATTAGAATGTAAGTCGCCGCTTGCAAAGAGGGAAAGTCTCAAACTCCATGGAAAGATCCTATTTCTACTCAGAGTCAAAATTAGACGAGAGCATTACCTTTGAAGTTCTAGATATTGAGGCGGTTTCTGCTGAAGCAACTAGTACTGCTGACAGCGCTTTAAAAAAAATCGTTTTAACTGCTCCAACAATTCATAGCTGTGATGTTCTAGTGGCCGGTGGTGGCATGGGTGGAATAGCTGCTGCCTTGGAAGCGAGCAAAAGTCTCAGCACCATACTGACAGAAGAGACCCGGTGGTTAGGCGGTCAGATAACAAGCCAAGGCGTTTGCGCCCTCGACGAAAACAAATACGTCGAAACTAGTGGCGCCTGCAAAAGTTATCTCGACATGCGCGAAGCCATTCGCCAAGCCTATAGAGACACGGGAAAACTCACCGATGAGGCTTACTGCGACAAGTTGCTGCACCCGGGAACTTCGTGGGTAACCAGGCTAGCCTTCGAACCAGAAATGGCTCTGCCAGTGCTCGACAAAATACTTTCTCCCGGTCTAAGTAGCGGCAAGCTGACCATAATGCAAAGACTTAAAGCCGTGGCAGTGGCCAGGCAGAGCTCCATTCAAGCTGTGCTCTTTGTTGATTTAGATAGCGGTGAGCTTCATGAAATACAACCGCGCATTGTAATTGACGCTACAGAACTCGGCGATCTACTCAGCTTCGCACAAATACCTTACAAGACTGGGTCAGATAGCCGCCTTGACACAGGAGAAAATCATGCACCGCTAGAAGGTGACAGCGAAAATGTTCAAGATTTTGTCTATCCATTTGTTTTGGAATATTATCCAGGAAAAAACTTTGTCATAGACAAACCAGCCGATTACGATAAGTTTCTGGCAGCCGGAAAATTTAGTTTTGACGGCTATCAGATGTTCACCGAAGTAGATGATTTCGGCACCGGTGAAAAGCGCCACTTACTACCATTCTGGACCTATCGTCGCTTGATCGATAAGGCCCTGTTCAAGCCGGGATCGTATCCTTCTGATGTATCAATGATCAATTGGGACAGCAATGATCTACGCGACAAAAACATCATAGACAAACCAGCTTCAGTACAAAGAGAATATCTAGCTTTAGCAAAACGGCTCAGTCTCGGCTTTCTTTATTGGTTGCAGACAGAGGCTCCACGAGACAACAGCAGCAGTAATGCGAATAGCAGCGGCAGTGACAAGAGCAGCGATAATGACACTGGCCGCGGCAGTGACACGAGCAGCGCCAATGACACGAGCAGCAAAGGCTACCCCGAACTAAAACTAGTAACTAATGTACTTGGCACCGCCGATGGTATGTCGATGCATCCGTATATAAGAGAAGCCCGTCGATTAGTAGCCAAAACAATAGTCTGCGAGCAAGACATTGTAGAGTCATGCAACACCGGTGCCAGAGCCAGACTATTTGATGACTCAGTCGGAATCGGGCTATATCCCGTCGACATTCATGGCCGCCAAGAAATACCAGGAGCAGCTCAAGCGGCCAAGCCATTCCAAATACCTCTAGGGGCTCTGATTACCGAAGACTGTGCCAATTACATTGCCGCCTGCAAAAATATTGGCGTTACACATATAACCAATGGCGCTTACCGACTGCATCCTATTGAATGGGCAATAGGTACGGCTGCTGGTACATTGGCATCAATATATCTTAGTCGCAATCAGTTTGGCGAACAGAAACTGCTCTCGACCCAAGATCTTTTAGCAGTGCAAATGGCTTTGACAGCAGAAGAATGTGCCTCACCGATATATTGGTTTGATGATGTGGCGCCAAGCCATGAACACTTCCAAGCCATTCAAATAATGGCGGTGACTGGAATTATTGAATGCGACCAAGTAAGCCTCAGTTTTGAACCAGAAGAATTAGTAACAGCCAAAGAAGTTGACCAAGCCGTAGGTCGGTTAGCCAAATACTGTAATAGCCTAAATCACAGCTTGAATCTTAAAATTAAAGTGGGCAGCCAGGTCTCCAGGGCTGAACTAGCCGACCTGCTCATGCGCGCCCTGAAGTTGGCCCTGCAAATTTAAAGACTGTGCAAATGCACATATGAACCCTCCTGAGCAACTCATAAGATGGTGACATCAGCAACCAATCCAGGAGCGCCAGACTATGAAAGCAGTGAGTTTCGATAAAACAGATGAAGCAAAACCTTCAGTTTCAGATTACATGACAGAGCCATCAGGCTTTCACAAATACTACAGCCAAGTCAGAGAAACTCAATCGCACACACCGGCTCTGCGAGAAGCAGAACAGGTTCTGCGGCTTCAAGAATCAAAGTCAACTGCCAATGCAAATGATGCATCAGGTTTGCCTAAACTTGAAATTCACTTTGACGACACCCTCAACTATTTCGCTGAACATAGCCTCGTGATTGATAAGGCCAGAAGAATTGGCTACGATTTTGAACACAATCCATCAATAGCAAAGGCAGTGTGGGGCGGTGGTGTAGTAACAATGGCTGCTGCTGCAATCGGCATTGGCATACTCAAAAACCCAGCCGCAGCCGCTTACTTAGCCGGCACAGGTTCAGAAGCCCTCGGCTTTGGTGCTATCGGCGGCATGGCTGGCGGCTCGGCAATGCAATGGTGGTATACCTCTGCTCAACTCAAAGATCAACTGCCCTCAAGCCGTCTGCCTCAGTTCAAAGCAATCAGAATGCATGAATAGACACTGAAAATAACGGCAAACCAAGGGGATGCAAAGACGAAGAATAGACTAATTCTAGCTTATAATGCTCAAGAACCTGAATTCAGCCCTCGCGCTGCAGCAAAAAAGTTAGAAGCAGCAACATAAGTACTAAGAGCAGCGACACAAGTACCAAGTGCAAACGCAAAAGAACTAAGAGCAATGATCTCCGATACTGACAAAGCAGCAAGCGAAAAATCATTAAACGAAAAAGGTGGAGCGGAAAGACTTCTATCAGTAAAGGAAGCTGCCGCACTTCTCAACCTTGACAAAAAGTCGGTGCGCGAACGGCTCTTGAACGGCCAACTGACTGGAGAGAAAAAATTAGTTGGCGATCGCGAAAAATGGTTCGTTGATAGCTACTCTGTTGAGAAGACACTGGCCAGACGAAAAATAGATTATGCCGACCAAGCTGAATCGGCAGTGCAGATCTTGAAAGTAATTACAGCCACAGCAGTGGATGCGGATTCAGCTAATAATTTAGATCAAGCGGTGAGCTTGAACCAAGAAGGCAGTGCACCAATCAGACACAGTGCATCAGAAGTGCTGCGCGGCGAATGGTATCAACAAGAAAAAGCTCGAATCGAAGATTTTATTGAGCACGCAGTTAGCGAACAAGTGTTGCAACCGCTAGTCGATCGACTCAGTGCCGAAGCAAATAAACAAATTGCAGCCGTCACCAAAGCTGCTAATGATGAGTTGGAAGTTGAACGCCTGAAGGCAATTAGGCTTGAAGAGCGAGTGTTTGAGCTGCATGAAGCCAAAGTCGAACTAGAGGTTTCTTTGCACCAAGAAATCGAACTGTTGCAACTCGAAAGCAACAGCAGAGAGAATTTGGTGATGGAACAACTGAAAACGCTGACGCAAAAGCTAGAAAAACTAGAGCGTCCCTGGTGGAAGAAACTATTTTCAAAGTAGAAATTTTTTTGTGCAAAAAACTTTCTACTTTCGCGTCTCTAAATAGTGAAAGCCTCACCAAAATTGGTGCATGTTCACAACTGCATGCACAATTGTATATACAAATGAATTTACCAATGAGCAGACTGTGGTTCACGCGCTTGGCTAGCAGCACAGATATAGATCACGGCCACTAAAGCTGCACTTGAAATTACCAAGAGATATACAAAGTATTTTCATCGGGGGACTTCCATTAGATTTCTGCTCGGATATACTAATTGCATAACCGGTGAGCACCCACCAATAAATAAGTTGAGTGCTTTGAGCCGAGGGGTTAAGTGGAAACGACAGGTCTGCGCAGACCGGAAATTGTAGCG
>Ga0172379_10009679_pt1 | contig 11832 bp, 12 predicted proteins | sample GrowelOW334metaG_FD_119756 | JGI IMG/M metagenome (GOLD analysis project Ga0172379, IMG submission 119756) | Groundwater microbial communities from an aquifer near a municipal landfill in Southern Ontario, Canada - Groundwater well OW334 metaG | ecosystem: Environmental > Aquatic > Deep... | reverse complement strand
GAGAAAGATATTCGAACCCTATCAAGGGTGTCAGGATTGAAATATCTAACACCAGTCGCCTTTAAGTCGGCAATGGTAGAAGCTAATGGAGAAGAAGAAAGCGGTTACATCATGGGTGCCAACGAAGATTTCTTTGGATTAATGAACCTCCAAACCGAAACTGGAGAGAAATGGGGAAAAACAGAGGTCGGCAATAGATCGAAGGTGGCAGTATTGGGATATAGTTTGGCAGATGAGCTATTTGACAAACCAGCCGATGGATTGGGAAAAACATTAAGAGTCTCAGGAGTCAGACTAAAGATCGTGGGTATAGCAAAAAAAACAGGAGACAGAGAACAAGATAACGCAGTGATGATGCCATATACCACTACTTTCGGGTCGATTAATCCGGATAAGAAATTCTTCTTTGTGTACATAGGAGTTGAATCCAAGGACGCCATTGATAGAGTGGCCAAAGAAGCGGAAAGAGTTTTGTTGAAACGTTATAAGGACGAAGATTTTTCGGTAACGCAAATGTCTGAAATCTTATCTACAATTAATCAAATATTTGGAGTTATCAACGCCTTTTTATTGGCAATTGGGTCGATTTCTTTGATTGTAGGCGGTATAGGAATTATGAATATCATGTATGCGACAGTGACCGAGAGAACTAGGGAGATAGGAATCCGTCGAGCCATAGGGGCAACGAAGAGAGATATATTGCTGCAGTTTTTGACGGAATCAGTTTTATTATCTTTCCTTGGAGGAGCGATGGGCTTGTTATTATCTGCCGGGATCGTGTATGTGGTGAGAATTTGGTTCCCTGTGGCATTAAATCTTTTGTCCGTATTAATTGCTTTCGGTGTTTCGAGTGGCATCGGAATTTTCTTTGGAGTCTTCCCCGCCAGGAAGGCGGCAGAGTTGAGTCCTATCGAAGCTATCAGGTACGAGTAGGGTTGGAGGAAATTTCAATTGCACTCCTAATATTATTCTTATCCGGACCATGCTTGTCAGCTCCCGGGACTTCGAGAATAAGGGGGAGATGCGAAAGACTGGCATGGTTTACTAGTTTGGATAATCCGGACAATCCAATTTTTCCTTCACCAAGATTGGCGTGCATATCATGATGCGAATTAAGATCGGTGGCGGAATCATTTAGATGGAGTAAGGAAATTTTGTCTAGTAATTCTAACTCATCAAGTTCTGAAATTATTTTTTCCAGACCGATATCGGAAGTGAAGTCGTAACCAGCTTCAAATAGATGTGCCGTATCAAGACATACTTTTAGACGGGGGTCTTGTATCTTGTCCAGAAGGAAATTGATTTCGCGTAGTGAGCCAATCTTGCCATTTTGCCCAGCGACATTTTCCAATATTAGAGGGGTGTCTTTTGTGCGGGAGAGAATGGAATGAATGACATCCAATAGCTGCGCTGAGACAGAGTCAAATCCCCTGCCTTGATGGGAACCTATATGGACTATGACGCCGGATGATTTGATCTTTTCGCCGTTTTCCAAATCTCCAATTAATGAAAGGGTGGATTTTCCCAGCAAGTCAGGATTGTCTGAGGCAAGATTGATTAAATAGAGGGCATGAATGAAGACAGGATCCAAGTTGTTCTTTTCTACACCTTCACGGAAAAGTTTAACCTCCTCAGGACTGTAGGGTTGGCGTGCCCATGATCTTGGTGAGCCGGCAAATATCTGTATGCAATTGCCGCCGATGCTGAGTGTGTTCGAAACAGCGTTCGGTAAACCACCAGCGACAGAAACGTGGCCGCCGATTTTACGCATTTTATTCCCTGGCGATATCGATGGATTTAATCATGACATCTGTTGTGGGGCGGTCGTTGGGACCGGTAGGAGTACTGGCTATTTTATCCAGAGTAGCTAAACTGACGGTGTCTGATGGATCAATGCGACCGAAAATGGTGTAGCTTTTTGGAAGAGGGTAATCTTTGTGGACGATGAAGAACTGGCTGCCATTGGTATTGGGTCCGGAGTTGGCCATGGCAATGGTACCTCTGAGGTATGAATCGGTAACCGGTTCATCGGCGAATTTGTATCCGGGACCTCCCATACCTGATCCGAGAGGATCTCCGCCTTGAATCATAAAATCTTCAATGACGCGGTGGAAAATGAGGTCTTTGTACAGAGGTCTGTCTGTGATGGACATTCCGGTTTTGGGATTCTTCCATTCTTTTGTTCCTTCAGCCAGTCCAACAAAATTGGCGACTGTGTTGGGAGCCTTGTCGGGATAAAGATTAACTGTCATGTCTCCCATAGAGGTATGAATAACGGCGGTGATTTTTTGAGCCATTGGTGTTGGTGAATTTGTAATAGTTGCAGTTGGAGTTATAACTGCTATTTGAGGGTCTGTGAGACGAATCGTATTTTTTGGTGTAGTGGTAGTAGAAGCACACCCGGACAAAACAAGACCGGCAACGAATAAAAATATATATTTGTTCATGGAAAAATTATAGCGAAAAATCAGTCCTATTGTCGGCTAATTTTTGAATTATATCTTCAGCTTCCCTTTTCCTAATCGAGAGGTTGTGTTCAGTAGCTATCTTTAGCGATTCACCTATTATTTCTTTGGCTTTTTGAAGATCTTTTTCTAGAGCATAGTACCTTGCTAGATTATTTAGCGCTCCGGTCTCCCAGACACGAACAGCATAATCATTCATATCTCCAGTTCGAATCATTGCTAACCCCTCCTGGACCAATTCAAAACCTTGTTGTTTATCCCCAAGGAGATATTTTACGGTTCCGATATGACACTTGAGTCTTCCTTTTTCAGGATCCGGGGCTGGTGATATCGAAAGAGATTTTTCGAAATATGGCAGAGCTTCTTGGGGCTTGTTGTCCATGAGAAGAGCATCTGCATATGAACTCAGGGCGATTGATTGGGCATGAGGATCAATTTGTTCCTGATGCTGTTCCAATACACTGATAGCTTCCTTGGCAAAAGCGATGGTGAGATTCCTGTAAATCTGAGCGCTGTCTTTTCTGGATAAAATTTTATAAATCAGAGATTGTCCACCTAGGCAATGAATTAGCCCGGAGTAGTCCTGTTTGTCGATGAGAGTAATAAGACTTTCGGTGTATTCTTTGGAGGAGTCCCCGAATTTCTCTGCCTCTCTGAGTTCATTGGCTTTTGACAATTTTTGTTCATCTTGAGGGTTCATGCAGACATGATAACATTAATATAATGCACATGCCTGTAGTGGTTGGAGTGATAGTGGCGATGATCTTTTTGATTGCTTTTTCGGGATGGTTTTTCCAGATTATGTCCGGTTGGAATGAGTATGTATTGGATGATGTATTTTTTAAATATAGAATTGTTGGAGCGACACTTATATCTATTATGGTGATTAGTGCCACTTTTTTGGGCATGGCATATGCATTTGAATGTCCAAACGAAGAGAGGCAGGGTGTGTTTGCATCTTTAAACTGTGCCGACTATAGAAATATAAAGGTTAGTACAGAGTCATTGTTTAAGCGCAGCACAGTAAATCAGGAAGAAGTAAAAATAGTTGTCCCGGCTGAGGATGATGGCGAGCTTATTTTCGCCCGGTAATCATTTTTTCCAGAGCGAGCAAACCTTTGTAAATCCAGTCTTCCAGGAAGAATTTTTTGGTGTGATAAGCGGGGTGTGAGCTACTTGATGATTGACCATAGATGGGTTTCCACCAAGCCGAAGTAATGATCCAGTCACTTCCTTGTCTTTTGACTGCGGCAACAATTTCGTAACCATTGATCACTTTGATGTGTTTGTTGGAATCAGTAGTAGAACTTTGAACTACTTTGTCGGGAAATCGGACTGCGTTATCAACCCAACTGGGATCAAGACCTCTCTGCTTAATGCGGTCGTATAAATGATTGGTCCAGATAACCTTACTCACCTACTTTGATACTTTTACGTCTTCAGGATTTTCAAAAAGAGCACTACTGCTGTCGATAGAGAAGTTTGATTGATCTTGAGGGGTGGCGATCTCCTGTGGATCAAGAACGGCAGGAGAAGGTGGCGATGGAGGAGCGGCTGGCTCCGAAGGCACAACTTTGGGAATAAATTCGTCTGGCTTGGAGGAGAAAGCGGACGGTACTTCTTGAAGTGGTGGAAGAGGAGGAAGTGGTGCTTGTGACTGAGCTGGCTGAGAAACTAACTCAGACGGGGACTCAGTGGTAGGAAACGTGACAGAGGATGAAGTATCCGGGGAAGATGGCATTGAAGGTAGAGTGATAGGTGACTGGATTGATGGCTGGGGAGGCTGAGCGGATTCAGGTGTGATATCTATAATACCCACTGGTTCTGTTTTGGGGATGGACTGAGCAGGAGGTGCAACTTGTGGTCCACTCTGAGTTGTAATTAGATCAGGGTCAAGATTGAGATCGAGACCTGTGCCTTGGTCGTCCATATTTTTGTCTGTGTTTAATAAATTTTTGATACCAATTTCAGGTATGTGTGTATCCGGACTTAAGTTTATAACATATTCTACAAGTTTGGCCACTTCGACTAAGTTGAGTGAATGTGTTAGGTCTCTTTGGACACCTTTTTTTTCAAAGAGAGTGGTTCTCATTAAGCCTGGATAAACACCGGTGACTTTTATATTTTTCTCCGAATAATCGAGCTGGAGGCATTTGGTGAAGCCGGTAATTGCCCATTTGCTGGAGTGATAAAGAGATCGGTCTTTTTTGGCGCATAACCCATCTTGGGAAATAATATTGATGATTTCTCCCCCACCTTGTTTTTCCATCTGGGGAAGAACCGCTTTACATAGAAAAATAGTTCCTTTTGTGTTTACATCCAAAATCTCTGTGATTTCCTCGAAAGTATTGTCCGTGATTTTCCCCTTGGCCCAAATGCCAGCGCTATTGACTAGACAATCAAGATGACCATACTTATCCAATACATTGTTTATGGCTTTCTCCACTTGGTCGTACCTAGAGACATCAGCCAGTACATAGTCACATCCGATTTCTTCAGAGACAGTTTTTAGTTTTTGCTCATTGTGGGCCAGAATAATTACCTTGTTTGATCCTGTAAGGACTTTGGCAATTTCTTTGCCAAGACCATCGCTACCTCCTGAGACAATGATAATTTTGGGCATTAATTCATTGTACTGGTGAATCTGTGGATTGACCAGATACCTGCCCTTCTCGATCACTTGTCTGCATGAGATGTCCAGGATAGACGACAAAAGCAACTACCACCATCAGAAGAGCCACGAAGAGAATAATGTTTAATATGAATGAGGAGTGTCTTCCCATCCTTATTTAATTATTACACCATGAAGATATGAAAATGCAAATATAACCCGATGTCCTAGAGATAGGTATATAGATTTCGGATCCCTAGTTGTTGATTTGTAAGTTGATAGATGGTGTAGAGGTGGCGGTAGGTGTAGGAGTAGAAGTCCCTGTAGGGGTGGGATTAATCGTAATCGTGGGAGAAGGCGTAATTGCCGTGGGAGAGACTGTTGGTGTAGGAGGAAGGTTTATCTCAATAGAGGTAGGTTTTTGGTAGGCGTAAATGATATATGCGACCAAACCTAGTACTACTAGACTAATAACAACTACCCAGGGGAAAGTATTTTCTTCTCTCATATGTAATTAATATTACACGTATTAACGTTGGGACGCAAGACATAAAAAAGCCTCCATGAAGTATGAAGGCTAATTGAGAATCAAAGACTAGTTGCTATAAGTTACGATTCTGCTACCAACCTTCTTTTTGAAGGTAATTTTGAACCGCCTGAGAACGAAGCCTAAAAGTAGCAGTATGGACACTCCCACGAGCAGAGAGGTTGACCAGACTCCATCGATGATAGCATTCATTAGGATGCTCGCTCCTGCGATGGAGAAACTATTCCCCATTAAGAAAAGTGACCAACCGGCCACCATCATGATTTCAACATTCCGTGACAAAGCGGGACTCAATTTGGACGAAAAGAGCAGCGCTTTTACTGTTACGTTAGTAATCCGGACGAAATCAAGCACAGTAAAAATGACATAGCCAATTAAGAGCGCTGACGAGACGGGTAAGTAAGTTTGCTCTAAGGAGTAACTCTTGAAAAAATAGAGAAATAAGCCATAAAGCAGTGCAATGAGTAATGCTCGCATGAAAACCTCCTATTTTGAAAAGATCGGATGTGCTTGAGTATACTATGGGATTCAAAAAGTGTCAAGATTCTTGCGGATAGTGGCAGTTTTTCCATTTTTTGCCGCTTCCACAGAAGCAAGGGTCATTGCGACCGATTTTTTTATTCGTTGCAGTTGTGGTCTTGGCTATTTGTTTCTTTCCCTCCGTCTTGGCGCTCGACTGTGTTACCACTTGTCTTTGGGCAGCAGCTTGAGGTACTGCTTGGATTCTGAAAATACGGTGAGACACTAGAGAGTCGATGCGGGTGAGAAGAGACTCAAACATTGCAAATGATTCTTGTTTGTATTCTACGAGCGGATCTCTTTGGGCATAGCCTCTTAGCCCGATGCCATCACGCAAGTTATCGATGCCGTCGAGATGATTCATCCAGAGCTCGTCGTAGCTATCGAGGAGGACGACTCTATTTATATGATTGAGTAATTCCTCTCCAAAACGAGTTTTCATTTCTTCTCTCGCCTGCTTAATTATGTTTCCCAGATTTTCTCTGACCTCTTCCAGTTCCAGATTGACTAGTTTTTTCTCTATGAGATTGGCCGATATTGGGTCGAGCGGAAGAATGGTTTGGAATTCTTTAACGATTTGATCTGCTTCGGTTTTGTTGATACCACCGGCAGAATATATTGAGGAGAGATAGTCGACCTCTTTCTCTAGAGCAGCGTCTACTTGAGCGGCGATATATTCGGGTGAACCGGTAAGAATGTTGTGTCGTCTTTGATAGAAGATTTGACGTTGTTTGTTCATGACATCGTCGTACTCCACCAAATGTTTTCTTTGGTCAAAGTAATGAGACTCTACTTTTCCCTGTGCTGTTTCAATTGCTTTATTCACCATGCCTGCCTCAAGAGGCTGGTCTTCGGGAACCTTGAGGAAGTCCATGAGATGACTGACTTGATCGCCACCGAAAATGCGCATAATATCGTCTTCCAGGGAAATATAGAACCGGGAAGAACCGGGGTCTCCTTGGCGACCCGAGCGTCCTCTGAGCTGGTTGTCTATACGACGTGACTCATGACGAACGGCACCGATGATGTGCAAACCACCCACCTCACGAACCTTGTCGGCTTCCTTTTTCCATTCGGCTTTATCTCTGCCTTGTTGGTCTCCACCCAAAACAATGTCAACTCCACGTCCGGCAATATTGGTAGCAACAGTAACTCCTCCCGTTCTGCCCGCTTCTGCAATTATGGCAGCTTCATTTTCGTGATTTTTGGCATTTAAAACTTGGTGGCGGATTCTTTTTTTCTTGAGATATTGGGTAACAACGTCGTTTTGCTCAATGGATTTGGTACCGATGAGAATTGGCTGCCCTTTTTGGTGGCGCTCGGCAATTTCGGCGATGATAGCTGAATATTTGGCTCGCTGAGTCTTGAATACTACATCCGGGTAGTCTTCTCTTTGGGTGGGTCTGTTGGTGGGGATGATTAGAACATCGAGATTGTAGATTTTCTTGAACTCTTCGGCTTCGGTAGCAGCGGTTCCGGTCATGCCAGCTAGTTTTTTGTATAGTCTGAAATAATTTTGCAGAGAAATGGTGGCGAGAGTACGACTTTCTTGTTGAATCTTAACTCCCTCTTTTGCCTCGATGGCTTGGTGAAGTCCATCTGAATAACGGCGACCGAACATAAGGCGGCCGGTGTGATCATCGACAATAATGATTTGATCATCTTTGACAACATAATCACGGTCTTTGATAAAAAGTGACTTGGCTTTGAGAGCCTGTTCGAGGTGGTGAAGAGTGTCGTAGTCTTGTTGGTATAGATTTTCTACATTGAGAATTTTCTCTATTTTGCGCAAACCATGATCGGTGAGAGTGGCGGTGCGTTGTTTTTCATCTACTTCAAAATCGGTGTCTCCCGAGAGTGATTTGATCAACTCGGAAAAACGATAATATTTGTCTGTGGCTTCTGAATCGGGAGCAGAGATAATCAGAGGAGTGCGAGCTTCGTCGATGAGAATAGAGTCGACTTCGTCGACGATGGCAAAGTGGTGAGGGCGTTGTGACAGATTTTCTACCGATCTGGCCATATTGTCGCGCAGATAGTCAAAACCAAATTCATTATTGGTCCCATAGGTAATATCTGCCTTGTAAGCTTCCGGACGAGGAACAGGTTTGAGATGTTGGAGACGAGAGTCGGTGTGATTGGAATCGCTGTATTCGGGATCAAAAATGGCGGCAGGCAGATCTCCTGTACCGGAGTAGATGACACCGGTGGTAAGACCTAAAAAGTGATAGACCTGACCCATCCAACCGGCATCACGACGGGCAAGATAATCGTTGACCGTAACCAGGTGAGCTCCTTCTTCGGTGAGGGCGTTGAGGACCATGGCAGGGACGGCTGAGAGAGTTTTGCCTTCACCGGTCTTTTGTTCGGCTATATTGCCTTTGTGGAAGGCAATGGCGGCCATGAGCTGGACATCGTAAGGACGCTGACCCAAGACACGAACGGCTGCTTCTCTGGTGAGTGCAAAAACATCGGGGAGAATGTCGTCTAAAGTTTTGCCTCTTTTCAGTTCTTCTTTGTATTGGGCAATTTCACCTGGGAAGGCATCGTCTTTGAGTTTTTTGACTTTGTCTTCCAGAAGATTTATTTGGTCGACAATTTTTCTAAGTTTTTCGATTTCGACTTTGTTGGGATTGAAAAGAGTGTTGATGAAGTTGAGCATAACGGTCTTATTATAACAAGCTCATGGAGACTCAGTAATTATTAGCGCAGTTATTATTTCATATTACAGAGATGACGATGTTTGTCCTGGTGTGGATTTTGATGAAGTTGAATTTGGTGGCGAGGGAGTTCATGAATGCTTGGCTGGCGGGGACGTGTTCGGCGTGCCAAAGACGGTTGGTGAGAAGGAAACGAGAATGATCTTTGAGATTCTGATAAAAATCCAGTCTTTCCAGTTTGGTGGGGATGTATTTGCCGTCGAAACAATCGACCAAAATGAGATCGTAGTTTGTCTTCATATCCAGTGCAAAATCAAAAGCATCAGCAATGATTATTTGGAGATTTTTGACTTTATCCAAACCACAATATTCACGGGCTATCTCAACCATGCCGGGGTCTATCTCAACAGCGGTGATCTGAGCTTGGGGATAGAGTTTGTTTATCAATCTGGCGTTTGAACCGGTACCTAGTCCTAAAAGCAAAACAGATTGTGGAACAAAATCATGAGGAAGGAGTCCGGATATGCCCTGACTCCAGATAGAGCGCATGATGTAGCCGGATTGGATTAGACCGTTCCCTATGAGTGTGGGTTCCGGGCCACCGTAAAAATTGATAAATATATTTTGATTGAGCTTGGTGTCCGGCAACTTAACTATCTTAGGAAAGAAAAAGTTAAGGAGTGACATCTTCTCCAGAGTTGGTGGCTTCTAATTCTGCTTTTATCTGCCTAGCTAAATCTCCCCATTCTTGATATCTCTTGCTTATTGCCCAACGATTGATTTTTTTGGGGGATTCTTTTTCGGCTATTAGAGCGGCGTCGAGTAAGTCTGCCGCAGCTCTATCTCTCTCCAGCAGCGAGTCTGCCCCCAAAACAATAGCGACAAACTGTTTGTCTTTTAAGGTGGCGGTAACTACGGTGGAGTATCCGGCTTTTTCGGTGTAGGCTATTTTGAGGCCATCAACCCCGGGATAAACGCCTAGAAGTCCGTTCCAATTGGGTAAATAATATCTACCATGCTCAGCTGTTTTTTCAATATCCTGTCTGTCCGAGGCAGCTGCCGAGGAAATCTCCGGGTAATTTACTTGTACATTGTGAACTAGCTGGGCAATATCTTCGAGAGTTGAAAATTGTTTGTCGTCGTCCAGTCCGTCGACGGTGGAAAATTGGGATGATTTCATTCCCAATAAGCGAGCCTTGGTGTTCATCAGGCGAATAAAATCTTTTCTGTCGTAATTATTGGCTAGTGCTGCTCCGTCGGCCAAGGTTTGGGCGGCGTCATTGCCGCTGGTGGCGATCGCTCCCCTGAGTAGTTCCCCTGCGGGTAATTTCTCGCCGGATTTCAATCCCAGGATGGTGGGCACTTTGTCTACGGATTCTTTGGTGGCAGTGATGGTGCTGTCCATGGCGATGAGATCTAGTGCAACTTGTGCAGAAAGTAGCTTGGAGAAAGAGGCGGGTGACATAAATTCCGAACTATTTTTGGCGTGATAAACCTTGCCTGTTTGGGCGTTGTAAACCAGATAGCGGGGAATATTGCTTAATGATGCCAGCTCTGTGGATGTAGCAAAATCTAAATTTAGCGGCTGAGCTATTTTTTGATTTACTTTGCCGGTGCCATCATCCCAAAGACCTGCAAAAGGAGACAGGGGGGCCTTGGAACTTTCGAAGTATAGATAAGCAAATGCAATTCCTGCCAGAACCAGTAATGGCAACAATGTAATTATTTTCTTAACCACGTTTGATTACTTCTTTGCCCATGTACGGTACAAGTGGCGCAGGGATTTTGACCGACCCATCGGCTTGTTGATAATTTTCCAAAATAGCCACTAACCAACGAGGTGAATTTGAGGCAGTGTTGTTGAGCATATGGACAAATTGCATTTGGTTTTTGCTATCTCTATAGCGGATATTGGCTCTGCGGCTTTGGAATTCTAACATGATAGAGTCAGAAGCAAGCTCGCCCCAGTTTCCCCTACCCGGCATCCAAGCTTCCAAATCATATTTTTTGGCCTGTGGTTCGCCCATGTCTCCTGAGCACATTAAAAGTACTCGATACGGCAGATCTAGGTCTTTGGCGATTTCTTCGGTGAGAGACATCATTTCTTCGTGTAGTTTGATGGACTCATCCAAGTCATTTTTGCAGATTACTACTTGTTCGGTCTTAACGAATTCATGGACGCGATAAACACCTTTAGCATCTTTGCCATAGCTGCCTGCTTCTTTCCTGTAGCAAGGTGAAAAGCCGATCATGCGGATGGGTAGATCTTTTTCATTGAGTATCTCGTCTTGATAGTAAGAAACCAGAGGGACTTCGGCGGTACCGGTGAGGAAAGATTCTTCTTCACCTTCTGAGGTTTCAAATTTGTAAACTTCTTTCTCTCCCCAAGGGAAATGGCCAGAATTAATGAATCCCCTTCTTTTGAGGATAACAGGAGGCGCAACAGGAGTGTAACCATGGGATATAAATTTCTGCAGAGTATATTGCATGAGTGCGAACTGGAGCATGACACCTTCATTTTTGAGGAAATAACCTCTGAAACCGGCCACTTTCGAACCTCTCTCGAAATCAATAATATCCAAATCTTGAGCCAATTCCACGTGCGACTTGGGAGTGAAATCAAATTTTTTTGGTTCACCCCAGAGACGGACTACTTTATTGTCTTTTTCGTCTTTCCCGACAGGTACATCCGGAAGAGGTATACCGGGGACTTGATACATAAGGCTCTCATATTCTCCTTCTACTTGGCGCAACTGTGGTTCCAGATCATCCAATTGTTTTTTTAGGGCGACTGATTCGGTGATAAGTTTCTCGTCGCGACCTTTTTTTAGCGAATCGTTGAGAGTGTTTCTCTTTGAGCGCAGATCTTCTATCTTGGCTATGAGTGAGCGACGGGTTTCGTCTTTTTCCAAAAGATTATCTACCACCTGAGGGTTTAGGTTTTTGTTTTTTATCCCCTGTTTGACTAACTCCACATTTTCACGAATGTATTTTATGTCGTGCATGTTTTTATTTTAATTAATATCTAAG
>Ga0172379_10009678_pt1 | contig 11833 bp, 14 predicted proteins | sample GrowelOW334metaG_FD_119756 | JGI IMG/M metagenome (GOLD analysis project Ga0172379, IMG submission 119756) | Groundwater microbial communities from an aquifer near a municipal landfill in Southern Ontario, Canada - Groundwater well OW334 metaG | ecosystem: Environmental > Aquatic > Deep... | reverse complement strand
ATGTCACCAACAAAGGGACGAAAACCAATCGACTCACTGCATAAAATCCCCTCGCCACGAGTATCAACCACAAATTCACTGCGATAACCAAGCAACCCGCGCATCGGAATTTGATAAATCACGCGAATATGATTTTGCTCGGGACGCATTTGAGTCATTTGGCCTTTGCGCTTGGAAAGTTTATCGATCACCACACCCGAACATTCCTGCGGGATGTCAATCGTCACTTCTTCAAATGGTTCGTGCAAAACGCCATTGATATTTTTTAAAATAACTTGCGGTTGAGAAACCTGCAATTCAAATCCTTCACGACGCATATTTTCGCACAAAATCGCGATATGCAATTCACCGCGACCGTAGACTTTATAAAAATCCGTCGAACCGAAATCAATTTTTAACCCCACATTGATTTCAAGTTCTTTTTGCAGGCGTTCTTTGAGTTGGCGATTGGTGACAAATTTTCCCTCTTTACCGGCGAACGGAGAATTATTTACAAGAAAATTTAATGAAATCGCGGGCTCGTCAATTTTGATAGCGGGTAATGCTTCCTGAGATTCATTGACACAGACCGTATCGCTGATATAGATTTCCGGTAAACCGGCGATCATAATAATATCACCGGCGGTCGCTTCGGTCACTTCTTTTTTGGTCACGCCTTCAAAAGTGTAAATCTTGGTCAAATTTCCGGGCAAAGTCCGGCCATCGGTTTTTTTCAAAAGCACACGGTCGCCGACTTTCACCGATCCGCTATACACGCGCCCCACACCCAAACGGCCGAGATAATTGTCGTAGCCCAAATTAAACGGCTGAAAAGAAAACGGCAAAGACGCGTCCACTTTTACCGGCGCGACTTTGGCTAAAATTGTATCAAGCAAAGGGGACAAATCCGCGGACTCATCGGCTAAATTCATCTTGGCGATCCCCTCTTTGGCGATCGCGTAGACAGTGGTAAAGTTTAACTGCTCGTCACTCGCGCCCAAATCCATAAATAATTCCAATACCGCCTCATGAGTCCATTCGGGTCGAGCGGCCGGTTTGTCGATTTTATTGATCACCACGATCGGCTTGAGACCAAGATCGAGAGATTTTTTTAAAACAAATTTAGTCTGGGGCATCGGACCTTCTTGGGCGTCAACAACGAGAAGCACGCTATCGATCGAGCGCAAAACGCGTTCCACCTCGGAGCCGAAATCGGCGTGGCCCGGGGTATCAACGATATTTATCTTGGTATCTTTATAAAAAACCGAGGTATTTTTGGAATAAATCGTAATACCGCGCTCTTTTTCGAGCGCGTTAGAATCCATGCTGACCGAGTCATCTTTGACCATGCCGGTTTGGCGCATCAAGGCGTCAGTCAAGCGCGTTTTGCCATGGTCTACATGGGCAATGATAGCGATATTGCGAATTTCCATAAACATTTTTAAACGAAAAATTGGCCACGAAGCCAACTTGATACGGACTTCGCCGTATTCTACCAAATATCGGTCTTTTTGTCAAGGGTTTGGGTTAAATTTTCTTGGGAAACACCATCGATAAAACAATCGAAGCCGTAAGCGCGAACATGATCACCCCGAATGAAACCAAAGAAGAAATGTGAAAGTGAAAAATACCGGTCAACATTTTGGCGCCAATAAACAATAGCACAAACGCCAATCCTTTTTGCAAATGATGAAAACGATGCAAGACATTTTCGATCAAAAAGAAAAGCGCGCGTAAACCCATAATCGCGAAAATGTTGGAGGTAAAAACGATAAACAAATTTTGAGAAATCGCGAATACCGCCGGAATGGAATCAACCGCAAAAACAATGTCGGTCGCCTCCACCAAAAGCACCACCAAAAACAGCGAAGTAAACATTAATTTCCCATTTTCCTTAAAGAAAAATTTGCCGTTGTGGTGATTGGCGGTAAATGGGACGAACCGGCGCGCCAGGCGCACCACTCGATTGTGCTGAAAATCCACATGTTCCTCTTTTTTGTCACTCAGCAATTTGAATCCGGTATAAATCAAAAACGCTCCAAAAATATACAGTACCCAGTAAAATTGGTGGATAATATACGCTCCCGCGGTGATAAACACTCCTCGAAACACAATCGCTCCCATGATCCCCCAAAAAAGCGCGCGGTGATGATATTTTTCTTCCAGCTTAAAATAGCTGAAAATTAGCATGATGACAAATAGATTGTCCACCGAAAGCATTTTTTCGGTGACATAGGCGCTCATAAACTCGGCGGCCAACTCCCGACTCATGAATAAAAAAATCAAAAAAGCGAACACGAAAGATATCGCCACCCAAAAAATCGACTGTAATAGCGCCGATCGAGGGCCGACCACATGATTTTGACGATTAAAATAGCCCAAATCAAGGGCTAAAAATGCGATAATCACGAATCCAAACAAAATCGATAAATATGTTTGAGCCATAAAATATTAACTTTATCATTATTGGTAATTAAGTATATCATTATTTGGATTAGGATACAAATTCCACAAAGTGATGATCACCCCAAAATGATCGGCATTTGACAGTGTCGCCACTTCCATGCTACGATAAAAACCTACAAATATATCCATAGAAACTTCGTCGACCTTCTTTGCGTGATATCCGACTTGTATTTATTCACTACCTATTTCTATATGAAAGGAACTATTAAGAGCTTGATTGCTGAAAAGCATTTTGGCTTCATCACACCCGAGGATCAATCCAAGGATGTGTTCTTCCATGAGAGCGGTCTCGTTGGTCTTCAATTCGCTGAATTGAAATCCGGTGATGTGGTTAGCTTCGATGTGGAGCAATCAGAAAAAGGCCCGCGCGCCGTCAATGTGGTCCGCGCCTAATACTCGTTAGCGATAACAGTAAGCAAAATCCCGACCGTGAGGCCGGGATTTTGTATTGATGTCATTAATTATTTCTTTAGCATTATCTCGATATTTTCGAGACGCTCGTTGATTGCGTTGATACCGAATTGTAATTTTTCATTTTTGCTGATATCCAACAAAATTTCTTCCTCAGTTTTTTCCGCAATTCTTTTTTCTTTTTTTAAGCCGGAAATAATGATTTCGTTGCCGATAAAATTACTGACAAACAAACCGGTCATCAATAATATGCCGGAGCCGACCAAAATGGACAATGGTCCATCCCACCACGGCTGTTCTGATAGACTGATGGTGGAAGCATAATGGCCGGCAGAAAATAACAAACCCATTAAAAAATCAGTCGTGTGCCACACTCCACGCCAAAAAATAATCACTCCTACCCCGCCGATAAAAGCGTAAATAATGGGAAAATGACTAAGTTTACCGCGTACTTTGTCTTCAAGTTTGTCGCCGAGGTTGTAGATTTTTTTAAAAAACATATTAAGACAATATTTCTAACTCTTCAATATTGTTACTTATGATTACTTCTAAATTATTAGTAATTTTTTCTTTTGGCCAATCCCACCAGGCAATTTTAAGCAACCTGACAATTATATCTTCTGAAAATCTTTTTCTGATCTCTTTGGCTGGATTTCCACCAACGACAGTGTAAGGTGGCACATTTGCAGTTACTACCGAGCGACTGGCGATAATAGCTCCTTCACCAATTTTAATACCCGGCATGATTAGCGATTCATATCCAATCCAAACATCATTACCGACAACAGTGTCGCCTTTGTACGGCAAATCTCCGGTTTTTGGCAAAACTTTCTCCCAACCATTGCCAAAAATTGAAAATGGAAAAGTAGAAAATCCAGAAATTTTGTGATTAGCGCCATTCATTATAAACTTGACACCGGTGGCAATCGCACAAAATTTACCAATTACTAATTTATCTCCGAGAAAAGGATAGTGATATAAGACATTTTGGTTTTCAAATTTATCAGGCCCTTTTAGATCGTCATAATACGAATAATCGCCTACAATAATATTGGGCTTCGTGATAAAGTTTTTTAAAAAACCAACTTGGGAAAATCCTCTCATTGGATATTTTTCTAATGGGTCTGGACCAAACATATTTTAAGTTGCGTATATTTTAACATAATTTGCCAAAAATAAAAAAGTAATTTAGTGTCCGTGCCCGATTTTCAATAAAAACATCAAACCCACACCGGCAAAGAAACAGCCAAAAGCGATTAAGGATTTGTAAAATTTCGACTCCTTGTGAAGTTCGGGAATTAAATCAGAAGCGGAGATATAGATAAATCCACCGGCCGTTATACTTATTAAAAACGGCATCGTCCCTTGAGTAAAACTAATAAGCGCAAAACCACAAATTGCCCCAATCACAGCAGTGATGCCGGAGAGAAAATTAAATAGCAAAGCTTTACCTTTGGTAAATCCGCCATATATGAGAACGCCAAAATCAGAAATTTCCTGCGGAATCTCATGAAGAACAACCCCGATTGTGGTAGCTATTCCCAGCTCAACGCTCAAAGAGAAAGCGGCGACAATAACGACACCGTCTATAAAATTATGCAAACCGTCTCCGATCAGATTTAAATATGTGAAAGGGTGGACATGGCAATCCCCGCCATTTTTGTGACAATGGTGCCAGTGTAATACTCTTTCTAAAATAAAGAACAGGGCAAAGCCGACAAGCACGGACAAAGCGATGCTATCTACGCCGTGCTCGCCGTTAACGCTCTCAATAGCCTCGGGAATTAAGTGCAAAAAAGCGCCACCCATCAACGAACCCGCGGAAATGGCCACTAAATAATATACAATTTTATTTAAAATTTTATCTTTTAAAAATAGTGTTACAATTCCCACGAATGAAATGACGCTGACTGCAAAAGTAGCGACAATTGAATAAAATAATACATCCATATAAAAAAAGTATAACACAAATGCGAATCGTTCGCAAGCTTAGTTATCCCTATTCACCTTTAAACTCGCCCACAATCGCTTCCAAAATATCATGAAAACTGATGATACCAACAACCTGGCCATTAATATCTATCTATCCACACCACTTCTTGACTGGGCGTCATAGAAATTATTGATCGGCCGATTGCCCAAAAGAAAAATAGCCGTTAAGAATGATTAAGGCGATAATTAGCACTACTTCGGCAGTCATATTGGACATACATCAATTTTCCAAACTTACTTATTAATCAACAATTCCGCGGAAACAAACAAAAGATAAAACACAATCAGCGACAACGCCTCTTTTTTGGTCAACACTTTACCGGTTTTCATAAGATGAAAAAGCAGTACTGTTCCAAATAGCATAAACATTCCGGCAACATAGACGATTTGCGGATTAAAGGCAAAAGGGCTAATGATGGCAATAATGCCGACAATGATGGTCGCGTCGGCAACCACTGTGCCCAAAATATCACCCAAAGCCAAACCGTCGTAATTATGCTTGGCCGCCCTCACCGAAAACATCAATTCCGGCAAGGTGGTACTAAGACCAACCACGAACATACCCAATAAAACCGGACTAAAATTGATGTAATTGGCAAAATTAACGCCAAATTTCACAGTGAAATGCGATCCCAAAAGCAACATGCCCATGCTTATCAACAATAATATCAAGTCAGTGTATTTAAATTTTTCTCGGGGCGCATCAATATCGTAAGCGTCATTTTTAAAAATATAATAATAAAAAGCCAGCCCAAGAACTATTAAAAATAATCCCTCCCAGCGGGAATAATATCCGTTTAATCCAAAAAGGATTGGCAGAGACATTATCCCGATATGTAAATAACGATTTTTTATAATTTTACTCTCCACCTTTAAACTTCGGCCGGCGATTAAAACCACCATCGCAAAAACCAAGGTGAGATCAGCGACATTAGAACCGAATAGCATACCCAGACCAAAAGAAGGAACTCCCTCTATGGCGGAAGTGACGGCAATAAACATTTCCGGCAAAATGGAAATTACGGCCACTATCAAAAACCCCACGACATATTTTGACAGCCGAAAACTTTCAGCCAATCTGGTGGAATAATGAATGGCAAAATCAGCGCTTTTGATTACTATGGCCAGAGATATGATTAGTAAAATGAATGACATGGGTAGTATGGTGAATTTTAAACTATGTGGTTATTTTATCACATTTTTGAAAAAAAATCCAGAAAACACAGGTATTTTAATTATACCAAAAATCGCCGAAATTGGCGATTTGGTCTGTGTTCGAGTAGATGAGTGCGATTAGGATTTACTTGCGATTTTCTTGATTTTTACCAAACCAACAACACCGCCAATAATCGCCAGAAGTCCGAGTCCTTGAGCCCCGGGGCTATCATCATATCCTCCGTATACCCACATAAATACTCCGAATATCATTGAAAGAGTGAAAAATACTATTGTGATGATTTTATTCATATTTGCCTCACCTGCTCACTATTTTTCAAAAAATTGTGGATAACTTTATACTTTCGGGAAACTTTCGGGTATGGTATAATTATATCACCAGGCAAAAACCAGTCAAGCCGAAAAAAATGCGCCCGAGGCAAAATTAAAAGCGGCCATAGTGCCGCCAGGAATGAAGTTCTTTGCCGAAAATCATGTAAATGTGAGACTGGTAACATAATTGGTTGGTGGTATAATTAGAAAAGTCAGTATTTACTGGCTTTTTTAATTACTTTCTCGTAACCAATTAAGTCTATGAAATCAGTTTGCCGGTTTTGTACTCTTTTAGTCTGCGCGCGAATTCTATCACCCCATCTGGAATGCTGTTTTGCGTCCAAGGGGTATTATTTTCTCGATATCTTTCATTGAATCGATTTATAACATGATCAATGAGTTTCATAATATAATTTATTACTTTTAGACTATGATGTCACCATTCTTTATCATTGCTTTTGTTTTTTCATCCATAGCCCAAAAGCGTTTGTGTTCAAAATAGTGCGCCTCTAGTTCATCAAGTGTCTTAATGAAATTTTCACTTACAGGTGGAACTCCGGTAATTTCACCCTTGTTTATGAGCGAATTGATTTCATCTACATCGGCTTCATTCTCAATAATATAGCTATGTATCTTTTGCCCTAAAATGGTCGCGGCTGCCGAGCGATGTTTCCCTCCTGTCATAAAATATTTTACTTCAGAGTGATCTGCTAAAAAATGATCCAGTATTTCTTTGTAGGTAGCATAATGAGCTTCATTTTTTGATAGATGGTCAACAACTGTTTTTAGAGGCACAACAATAATTGGCTCCACAGGAGTGCCTAATTTAAGTTTTTCACGATACACGGCAAATGCTTCTGGACTGTGGAGTGGCGGATAGTCAATCATTGCGATTAGTTGTACTGGTTCGAGAAAATCCTTTTTCATAAATATTATATTGATGATTATTACGATCTATTATAATTCGTATCTCAACTCCCGTCAACAAAAATATGGCTAAATTAAAGCCATATTTTTGTTTTGCTCACCACTCGGGTTCAGAACAATCAATAACTGTATGTGTTAGGGCTTTTTCAGGGGTCGATTCGGGTGTCCCATGACGGGGACGGGTCGGCGGATATTTAGTGTGTTTTTGGATGAGATACTGGATAAAACGCCGTTTCTCACGGTATTAGGGCTTGTCTAAGATTAGCAGATAAAAAATGAGACGAGACAAATGAGACACGGTTAGCTATTCGTGGCTTGCTTAATTGCGGTTTCCAATTCTTTTGGCATATCTGTCCCTATACGATGAATCTTTCCGTTTTTCAAAACTATTTCAACTGCTCTAAAACCGGAAACATTATAAATACGCATGCGTGGCCAAAACCAACATCGCATACCCCAGCCGTAATACCAATGATTTTTTACTTGCTTGGCTGATACTATTTCGCTAAGTATAAACTTTTTTCTAAAAATCCCATAGCCAAATTTAACCTGAAGATATTTTTCATCAATAGATGTCGTTAGCGTAGTGACCGAGGCGAGGACAAAGAGAACTAAAATCATTATGGCTGTAACGAGAAAATTTGCGCCAGAATTGACCGATGGAGATTCGGCTCTGACTGTAATTTGAGCCCAAGCAAAAATAACCAGCACGGCCAATGTGACTATTATCATCAGATATCCGATTTGAGTGTGTTTATATTGGGTCATAAATTATTATTTAATTGTTTGAACGATTCTATCCACCGTTGCGTCAATGTCAAAGGCCTCTCTTTCGCTGGTACAAGCTTTGCTTTGTTCTTCGTCGTAGTTATTGCAATTAGGATATTGCAGAGTGAAGCTGACATTAACAAGTTTGTCGTTTTTGGCGATGGTATAACTATATGCTGAGTAAACACTACCGGCCGCGCCTTCGTGCTTAACATTTACGCAATAGGTTCGGTCATCAACCAACCTCTCTGAAGTTATATCAGACATACTGCTTACTTCCAGTAGTGTGGTTTTGCAAGAAAAAGTTCCTATTTCTACTTTTACAATTGGTGGCCACTCGGCAACGCTAATATATTTTGCGAATAATTCTTTGGGGTATTGAAATGTTATGCCTTGATCATTGGTGATTGCCGTCCAAAGATTATTATTGGAATCATTGCTGTGTTCAGCAATTGTCCAAAGCGAATAAAAACGGCTGTAATATTTGTGAGTAACGACAGCGCTTGTTCCTGCTTGCGATTTAAAAAGATAGCCCGAAACCATTTGTTCTGTAAAATCATAACCTTTTTCTTTCATGAAAGATTTAATTATTTCGGAGTTATCGCTTTTGGTAATATATTTATTTTCTCCAGTATCCAACTTTACAATATCTTTATTGCCAAAAGTTAACCGGGCAATACCTTTAACTTGCGGCCAGGGGCTGCCTTCTTGAAAAATGACTGCGGAATAATTGTATATCAGCGCCCCAAAAGCAAAGCTGATGATGGCGAGGATTATAGTTTTATTTTTTAGAATCATATTTTTTATATTTAATGATAAGGACAATACCGGTAATGATCGCTGTTAACCCGAGCAACTGAGCTCCAGGACTATCGTCGTATCCTCCAAAAATAAACAAAAATATTCCAAATATTATAGTGAATATCATTAAAACGATAAATATTTTTTTGTTCATAATGGCAAAGATTTTTAGCTAAACAAAATACCATTATTTTTAGCATCAGACCACCTATTAGCAATATGAGGAATTATAATTGTTGAGAAAAATTTTTCTAATTCCTGAGATAACAAATCTTGATCAAAAGGTGGTAGCCCTGAAGATTTAATTCTATGCAAAAGTTCGTGATTAATTTTGCCATCTTTCCACTTATAAGAATCATTTAAAAAATCATCCTTGTTTTGTAGTATTTGTTGCTGGGCATTTTTTTGTAAAAAATTAGTGTCTCTCACCAAATTTAAATGATAAGAAGTGAGGAGTGTCAGCCCACCACCACCCGGCGCTATGCTTGCATACGGTATTTGAGTGCGATCCCTAGGAATTTGGGTAGAATTTACCATGTGAAAAGGTATGTGAAATTTAGGATGTTGCAAAAATTCATTCCTCATTGCTTTAATATAAGACATTTCTGGGAAATTATTTTGTATATCCTTAAGAGTTAACAGTTTATTATCCTCAGTAATTTTAATTAAAATAGTTATTGAATTGTAAAACCAAGTAGTTAGGTGAAATATCTCATTATAGTCATCCCGCCACTGGCTAATTTCACTCAACCTATCTTTATTTTCTTCAATAAATTTCCAATGTCCAATTGAAATATCCTCCAATTTTGTCGCGACCAACAATAAATCCTTTAGCGAAAAAATAAAGACGCTATAAACATAAAAAAATTCCTCATATTGTTTTATGTAGTCGTCCTTTCTATCCGGGGGCAGATTATCGTAATAATCTGACGCGACAGAATAATGAGAAACAGGATAATTGTTGACGGCGTTATAAACTTTTTCTAAAGTAACTACTATTTTTGATTGATAATAAGCCATAATATGATTAAAATTCAAATCACCATTGATCTTATACCAGTTATTTTACCCCAGTCAATCCGCGTGGTCAAACATTGCTGTTATATAAAATTGACAAAGTAGACACGATTTAGGGTTATAGGTATCATGTCTAAAAAATTAAATAAATTGGCTTTTTAATAGAAAAAGGCGTTTAACAACTGTCTATTTTTTAAGTTGACATACCGCGATTATCAGTTATACTTATTATTGGGTATTTTAATCTTTGGCTAATATTTTATGGCTAATAAAAAAATAGAAAATAAACCGGCTAATGAGGTGTCTTGCCTGCCCCCAACCCTCAGACAGAAGGCTTATGTACTCATGGATGTGATCTTGGAAAGTTGTTATAACGCGTCGTTGAGCAAAACAAACATGAAGGATATTCATGAAATAAGATATGCGATGACCTCGCCGTTTAGTCCTTTCGAAATGATGGAATTGTGTAAAGTAATAGATAAAATTTTAAATTTGTCGGGAAAATTTCACGCCAGCCCGCTAGGTATGGAGAAATTGGACGAAAAAAGTTCGTGGAATGTTTTGTTGCAAAGAGCCACGAAAATTAAGAAACAACTTTCTGAGGAACTGGCTATAGAAAGTAATGATCCTAACTTAAGAATAGAGTTGTTTTTGACGGTTGACGGGCTACTTTATCGAGAACCAAAAGAACAACTTAATTATAATTTAAGCGATTCGTCTTTGAAATTAAAAATATTACAAGCATTGACATATACATATAAAAGCACTGAAACTTTACGCAGAGAGGTAAATACCGCGAGTCGCGGGGCGGTTAGAAAAGCGGTTGGTGAAATTAATAGTAATACAAAAATAAAATTAAGGTTACACAATAGGTTAATTGAGAGCAAGCCAGATAGTGGATATCGAATAGACGCACAATATCACATCACAAGACTTTCTTTATAAAGTGCTTTGGTAGAGTGGATAACTTAGAAAACAGTGGCTAAAAATGCCGCTGTTTTTTGTTGTTCACTCTATATCAATGGTATAGGGGGTGTGAGTTATTATTAGTTTGTAATTCCCAAACTACTAAATGGGAAATTAAAAAATAACTTTACTATTATGTCACAAAACACATCATCAGAAAAATCACTCGCTCGGATTCAGACGGATCCGATAATAATTTTTCCCAAGATTCCTAATGTAAAAAGGCTGCCCGAATTCTTCCAATTCGCGCAATGGTTAGCCACACCCAGCGACCAACGAGAACATAAAACACAAAAAGAATTCGCTGAAGTGATCCGAATTGACCAGGACACTCTAACATTGTGGAAATCACATCCTCAGCTATGGACAATAGTTCAATCTTTAATCCGTAGTCAAATAAGAGAAAAAACCGCTGACATCATAGATGCGCTTTGCGATAAAGCAATCGGCAAGGGTACAGCGGCCGAGGCGGCGCTGGCTTTGCGCATAGCCGGATTTATGAATCCAAAAGAGAAAAAATAATATGTCACGTCCCTCCGCTCAAAATCCAATAGACGACCGCCCTGGCAACGCTCGCCCACCGCCGTGACGGATCGCGCGTCCAGCTCGCTTCATTTTATTAAGTAATTTTTAACCATTTATCAAGTATGTCTCTACAAGACGCGAAAAATTCGTCGCAAGAAAAATTACGCATCATTGAAATTCCGATTTCGGAATTGACGGCCTCGGTATATAACCCTCGGGTTCACGACCGGCAGGCCATTGATCAAGTTAAAGAATCTATTCGACGATTTGGGGTGGTCGACCCCTTAATAGTCAATGGCGCTCCCGACCGCAAAAATATCGTTATCGGCGGTCATTTGCGCCTCAAGGCGCTTACTGAGCTGGGACACGCCAGCGTGCCGGCCGTTTACGTGAACATCCCCGACATTGAGAAAGAAAAAGAGCTAAATCTGCGCCTAAATCGTAATGTCGGAAAATGGGATTATGAGATGTTGAAAGATTTTGATGTTGGCAT
>Ga0172379_10009677_pt1 | contig 11835 bp, 13 predicted proteins | sample GrowelOW334metaG_FD_119756 | JGI IMG/M metagenome (GOLD analysis project Ga0172379, IMG submission 119756) | Groundwater microbial communities from an aquifer near a municipal landfill in Southern Ontario, Canada - Groundwater well OW334 metaG | ecosystem: Environmental > Aquatic > Deep... | reverse complement strand
TTTTTTCAAATTCTTTTATTAAATTTAATAATCTTAATCTTCCAATAACTCCTCTTTGTTTAACTGTCCTCATCTCTGATGCAAGAGTTCTATTTCCATTAATTCTTGAATTATATCCTAATTTTTTCACCGCATTGTATAAAATATCTCCGCAGGGAATTTGGTCGTTATAACTATATATTGGCTTATTTTTATTTAATTTTATATTTCTTCCAATTATTTCCATATTCTTAATAAATTTTTCAATCATGGGAGTAGGAATAAATACATAATAACAATCGGTTTTATTGCCTTTGTAGATATAACTTCTTTTTTTAATTTTATTTAATATTCCAATGGAAAATAATATGTCTGAAGTGTTCTCAGCAAGTTCTTTAGAAATTGAAGTTAATTCAAATCCTTTCAGCATTTTTTTATCTTTTACTAATCTCCCATCTCCAGAAAAAAGTCCTGAAATTAAACTATATATAAATTCCTTGGGTGAAAAAAATGAAAAATCAGGAATTTTTTTTATCCTAGAATAATTTCCTTTAATCCCTTTTTTAACAGAAAGCATTTCTTTTTGGTTATAACAATAATTTTTTAGGATATTTGAAAGATTTTTTGAAAATATTGTAACTTCTTTATCATTTTGATTATAATTTAATTTAACTTTATCTGCGAACTTAATAATTTTCTCTTGAATTTCTTTATTTTTGTTAGAGATTACAATTGACTTTTCATTTCGAATATACCCTTCAGCTAAAAAAATACCAAAAAAGAATCCAAATTCTTTGTCTAATTTTATTTTTTCTGGGAGTATTTTTGAACTAGTAATATCTTTATTAAAAGAATTCGTAGAAAAATTTTCTATAGTAGGAATATGATAATTAATTGGCAAAGGAACATAAGAAGTTTTAGTTAGTTTTTCACCTTTAATTGGAATTATCTCTCCATTCTTATCTAAAGTGATAAAAGAATGGTCTTTTGTTGCAATTATTTCTTTTCCGTGCTCTGTTTTTATTTTTATCAAATCCTTCTCAGGAAGATGTTTTATTATCTCTTCTACAAACTCCCAAGTTGGTTTATGAGAATCTTGATTTATTGTTAGGACCTTTATATTCTTGGGTTTTTTCCCGAATTTATTGTACAACTCTTCTATAGAAATGTTCCCTGTTTCATTATTAGAAAAATATAATATTTTTTCATTTTTTCCTATGGATTTCGCAACACCAGGATCCCCTATCAGCAAAATATGAATATCCCCTCTACTTTTCTGTCCGTCCTTATGAGTTTTTTGAACTCCGCTAAATAATTGCAGAACTAAAGATTTTTTTATTTCTTCATAACCCCAAATGCTAGGAGTAATGCTCCTCGCAAGATTTTCAAAAACCATTGGATCCTCAGATAATTCCAAAATTTGCCTCTCATCTTCATCAGAGATATCCAATTCTTCAAAAGTTTCTTCAAGAGGAATAATATTATTTGCTTCAATTGCAAGTTCAAATCTCGTCGACAAACCTCCTGTTTGCAAAGGAATTGGAACCTCTTTCAATATCCCCATAATTTTAATTCTGCTGCCAGGAGTTGTTTTCTCTTCCATTTTCGGTTCAACTAAATCTTCTTTTACAAAAACATTAATTCTCTTAGGCTGTTCCCCTCCAGAAAGAGATTCAGGGGCTTCTTCAACAACTAATCTCTGTGTATCAACCATTTCTTTGCTTAGCAATCTAAATCCTCCTCTTCTGCCACAAGAACATCTAGGAGGTTCACGGAATTTTTTTTCAATTTGCAAAACAGACATAACAGTTCCACAGCTCGGGCATTCAAATTTCGCATTCACAACTTGTGGACGAACATCAGAAGCTTGTCTAATAATTCCCTCAATAACAATCATTTCGTTCAAATTTCTAGAACGAATATTTCTAACTTTAATCTCCTGTGTTTTCGGAAAATTAACAAGCCTAACTCTCGCATTTCTTATCAAGCCAGATTCCTCAATTGCAACTTCGATAAGTCTCAATGTCTCTTCAGGAGAAGAAAGAATCCCATCTGCTAAACTATTAGAAAACTCAGTAAGTCGCATAAAATCCAAACTAACAACATTTGAACCTGCTCTTATAGATTTTCCAAGTTCCTTTTTGTAAGAATTAAAGAAGTTTTTAGCATCATTCATCAAATTTTCTGTTTTTGATTTCTCTTCTAATCCTGATTTTTCTTTTTTAGATTCCTCATAAAAATCACTTTCTCCTTTAGAACTATAACCCTCAGGAATTCCCCCTTCAGAATCTGCCCCTATTTCAGAAGCAAAATCATCAAACTCTTTATCTTCACCAACCATCTTCACAAAACTCAGGGATTATTTATATGGATTTCTATGATTAGAAGGATATAAAGATTGTTTATAGATATTTTTTCTATGCCCTAATGGAGAGTAAGAGATGACTAGGTAAAAAAATATAATTAAAAAAGAAATTCAATAAAATAAAATGTTTTTGTTTTTTTGATTCATAGAGAGATAACTTTTTACAAATATAAAAATATTTCTTAATTTAATAAAAATAAAAAAATAAAATTGCTATTATCTTGTGGTATACACTTTCAAAAATAATATAATTGCAGTTATAATTGCAGATATCCCTGAAAGAACATATATCCCTTTCATTATAGAAATAGAACCATTCCCCAATAAACTAAACAAACTGCTTGTTAGGATTCCTAAAGACATTGCCCCTAAAGTTAATGCTTGAAGTCCCATTAAAATTGTTAGCAATAAAGCAATTCCAAGTAAAACTTTTGCAATCATACTATCACCTGTTTTGTCCATTTTTTCCCTCCTTTTTTGTATTGTTTATTGTCATGATTTATTTTTAAATATTTTGAAATTTTAAGTTATTATAATTTAATAATACCAATCTTCTTGTTCTGTGGAATAATATGTACTAGGAATACTCGTACTCCCAGTTGAATCTGCCAGTTCAAATTCTCCTGGGTACTGCATTACTTCTTCGTTAAGTGAAATTATTCTACTCGGTATAGTATAAGTAGGAGTATAATCAGTTATAGTTATTTCAGGTTCAGCAAAACTATCTATAATAATCGGATCCGAACTTGGAGGGATATAATTAGGATTATCAGTAGGTAAAGAAGTACTTGCAGGAAGATAACTCTGTCCAGCAGAAGTATAAGGAGTAGGACTACCCCCAGAACCACTTCCAGAACCACTAGAAGACCCAGAGCTACTAGAAGCAACTTGGCAATTTGTAATTACAACTCCTTCAGGTTTGTTCTTCATAAAAGCACTAAACTCATCAAAGCTGTTTAAAGGAACAAAATAATCATTTAAATCATGATTGTTTGTTATCTCATAACAAGTTCTACCAATATATAATCCGCTTATTGAATCTCCACGATGATAAATCTTTTTACAAATACTTCCAGTTGCACATTCAGTAGGTTGTCCAAATGATGAAGGACATCGAACCTTATCTGGATTTATGTTATAAGTATCTATACTACCCCAAATATCATCCCAAACAACAGGCAAGTATTCATAGGATATTCCTCCTGAAGTTGTTCCTGTTAACCAAGCAATATTTTTATAAGAATGAGTCTTACAAATTTTACTACGCCACCATTCGCTATAATATTTACTACAATATCTGACCCTATAAGTATCAACTACACAATTTGTTCCTCCATCTGCAGGAATAGGATTATTACAATATCTTGTTATAGTTGTGTCTCCCGCACAATAATCAAAATATTCGCTCCAACCTCCGTTTGTTGGTTCTGCATAAATTAAAGGAATTAGAAAAAGAGATAATATCCCCAAGAAAATGATTTGCTTATTCATTTTTTTCATTTTAATTGCATTTAACTTTTAGTTCATCAATTTGCTTTTGCTGTTCTTTTACTGCTTCAATTAATACTGCAACAAGATTTCCATATGCTACCGCTTTATTTCCCTCTTCACTAGAAACCAATTCAGGAAAAACCTTTTCAACATCTTGAGCTATTAATCCGATACTTTGTTCTCCATTTTCTTTCCAATTAAAAGAAACCCCTTCAAGTTGTTTAACTTTATTTAAAGAATTTGTTAATGGTTGAATATTTGTTTTCAAAGATTTATCTGAAGAGTAAAGGAATGAAGTTGCTTTAACATTTCCAGCTACATCTAATTTTTCTGTTGGATCTGTTGTGCCTATTCCTACTCTTCCAAAATTATCAATAACAAAGGGTGTGCTTGTTACTATAGTAGCAGCATTATTTAATTTATCTATAACCAATTTATCTCCTGCATTAGTTCTTGTTCCAATTCTCCAAAATCTTCCTCCAGAAGTTAATCCACTATTGTTGAAATTAATAAAATTCTCTGTGTTAGTATTCATGCCGATATAAGAACCTGAACCTGCTGGGTCGATATATGCATTATGAACAGGATTTGCGTTATAAGCAACACTTAACAATGCATTTGGACTTGTTGTTCCTATTCCTACATTACCTGTTGTATTCTGTATAACAAGATAATCTTTAACATTAGCAATACCCGCAAATAAATCTCCTCCTCTTGAAAACCACTGCCAATATTTATTAGAATATCCGGTATTCAATTGTAAAGTTGCTCTTGCACTAACATCAGTTGCAGAATTACTAATTAAAGTAACAATTTCACCAGATGCTCCAGAAGTTCCTTGAATCATAAGTTTCTGTGTCGGGCTTGTTGTTCCTATTCCTACCTTACCAGTATTATAATAAATATCTGAACCAGAAGTTGTCCATTGGCTTAAACCTGAACCAGAACTTGTTAACTCAGAACCATCTCCAAGAATAAATCTAGTTGCTTTGACAGTTCCAGCAACTTCTAATTTCTCTGTAGGGTCTATTGTTCCAATTCCTACCTTACCAGTACTCTCTCCCGCATTTAAGATAGTATTATAATTTAAACCATATTGAAGATAAAGGTCTCCCGCATTTACACTATTAGACATTTTTCCATTTAAGTGACGAATTTTCATTTCTCCATTAAAAGCTCCTCCAACATTAAGAAGAATTGGTGCTGTAGTTGTAGTAGTACCTGGTAATGTTAATCCAGAACTAAAATCAATTTCATCAGAATTATGTCCTGCCCCAGAAGCAGGCCAACCATAAACTCCTCCGATAGATAAAATTAAAATTCCTAGAATGATAAAAGTATAAAGCAAACGATTAGACAAAAGTTTTTCTGTTTTCATTTCCCCTCTTCCAACAATTTCTGTTGTTGGCGAAATGAATTTCTTATTCATTTCCTTCCCTCTTTCCTCTTTCATTTCAGTATTAATAATAAAAGGTTTATAAATATTTTGTAAGAATTAATCGAGAGGGATATCAATTTTTTAATTTAAAAAATAAAAATTCAAGAAAAGATTTATAAGTAATCATAAATTCATTTAATAATGAAAAAGAGGATAGGAAAAATTAAATCCTATAAGAAATTAAATAAATCAAATTTATTTTTCAAAATACTTTTTCCTGTTTTATTGGCAGTTTTAATTCTTTTATTAGGAATAATTTTATTGAATATAATTAATCCAACTGGAAACATAATCACAGGATATGATTCGGCTCCTGCTGCTCCTCCTTCAACATCAGAATTGAATTCAGAAAATGTACCCTCTTCAACTATTGCTCCTGCTGCTCCTCCTTCAACATCAGAATTGAATTCAGAAAATGTACCCTCTTCAACTATTGCTCCTGCTGCTCCTCCTTCAGAATTAGAAAAAGATTCTGCTAATATGTTTAATATATTATTTCTTGAAGAAAATCCTTTGTGGATGAATATAATTACAGGAATTGTTATATTATTAATTTTAATTGGAATTTATATTCTAATTAAAAAATTTCTTAAAAGATAAAAAATAAAATTAACTTTTACTTTATTTCTCTAATTTTTGTTCTTTTCTTTTGACGGCATTTCCAAGAGATTGAATTTCTTTTTCATAGTATCTCCCAAGTTCTGCATTCCCTTCTTCATTTGCTTTAATCAATTTTTCTTTGTGATATTCTATTTGCTCACTCAAGGAATTAATTCCTTTTTCTAATCTCTTTTTTCTCGAAGGCATTTTATTTTAATTTGTTAAGTTCTTTTACTGCAAAATTTATCAAAGAAGATGCAATTTCTTTTTTTAATTTAAGTTTTTTAACTGATTTTTCATCTCTTATTTTTTTATAAATAGAATATGCTTTTTTAATCTCTTCAGTATCTTTTGAAGATTTACAAAGGTATTCTAAAAATCTCTTTTTAGTATAATTTTCTTTTTGAAGAATACAATTAATTAAATAAATCCCTCTTAATCTTAAAATTAAAGAGTAAATTATTTCATTAGATTCCAAAGTAGACATTTGTTCTAAATTAAGCAAATCTTGATTTATTTTGATTATTTTATGAGTTTCTCCAAGATATTTTTTAAAAGAGACTTTCGAAATTTTTGCTGTTTTTAACTCATTTAATAATAGAGGATTAAGAATAGTTTTAGCTTCATTTAATCTTGGTAAAATTAAAATAGGATTATCTTTAAGGGTTTTTTTTATATTCTCAATAGGAATGATTGAGATAGAATATTTTCCAGAAATTATTTCTTTTTTTGTATTATGCGAGATTACAATTACATCTATGTCTGAATCTTCTTCCTGTTCTCCTCTTGAATAACTACCCGTTAAATATACTCCAAGTATATCTTCCAAATAATCCCATATCATAGAAATTACTTCTTTTTTAATTTCTAAACTTCTTTCTATAAGAACAATTTTTACTTTATTCCCAAGCCATTCTTTTGGAAGGAGAATTCCAGCACTATTGCCCCAACTCCCAACATTTTTCGTTATTTCTATTGGATTATCCATAATTTAAACAATGTTTAAACATTTAAAAAGGTTTCTACAAAAATATTTTATAAATAATTTTGATGATTGTTAGAATATCTTTTAAGCAGCTTTATAATTTTTCAAAGCTCGTTTCACATTTTTTAAAAGCTGATCCATGCTGTCTTCAAGCTGTTCTTTGTTTTTTGTTCCAGTGCAAACAAGTTTCCCATTGCTGAATAATAAAAAAGTTGCATTTGGTTCTTCCAATTTGTAAACTAATCCAGGAAATTGTTCTGGCTCGTATTCTGTGTTTTCCATTTCCAATGCAAGAAAATTAAGATTAAGTTTTAGATTGATTGTTCCAGAAGCAACAATGTTTTGAACAGTTATTTTAGGTTTCGTTGTAATATTTACATTTATTTTTTTTAATTGTTTTATAACTGCGTCGATTACTTGCCTTACTTGCAAAGTTGATTTTGTTCCAGTGCAAACAAGATTTCCAGAAGAGAAAACAAGAACTGCAGATTTTGGCTCTTTGATTCTTAAAACTAATCCGGGGAAAGTTTCAGGATTATATTCTGTATTAGGTTGTGTTCGTGCTAATTTTGTTAAAGGAACAGGTTTTCCAAGAGAAGCAGTAGCGACAATATTTTGTATTTTGTAATTGCTTGCTGAATCCATTAATCTATTTGGAAAAATTCCTTTATAAAGGTTTTTTAATTAGCAAATTACTTTTTTTGCAAATTCCAGCTGTTAAAATCCTTGTATAATGTAAAATATCCTTTTGCAAATAGGACAAAATAATTATCAGTTATAGATAAAATTGTTTTTCCCGAAGAGAAAGATTCTTCAGCATAATTATTATTCTCAATTATTTTAAAAATTTCTTCATTGGTTGTTCTAATAGTTATCTCTGGCTTTTCTGCTTCTCCTTCTTTTATTAAAATATCTCCTTTTACAATTTCTGCATAATAAGCTATATCATCTACAAAGACTTGAACTTTCGGAGTCATGCTTGTAAAGGGAATTTCATGAAGATTGTAAAATTTTAGAATCACAGATAAGTAATTTATAAGTTCTTTTTGGATTGAAGAAACATCCAAATTTCCCAAGTTTGCTTGAATAATAATTCTTTTTTCTCCGTCTTCAGTTGGAATTGTGATTATTTCGCTTCCTTCTGGGATTTGTTCAGAAGGATTTCCCACAAACATAAGTTGAAATTCAGATATCGGATTTTTTATTTCTCCATTTTGTAATTTTTCAATGTAAAGATTTGTGTAATTTTCTCCATAAAGAGAAAGATAAACAAAAGAAATAACCAAGCCCAATGCAAATAATCCTATAACTGACAAAATAATTGCAGGAACATTCATCTCTCCTTTTTCTTTTTCCATTTCAAATCGAAATAATTTAATATTATAAATTTATCCATATTCCCAATTTCGCTTTTGCTTATCAAAATCTTTTTCTATTTCTTTTAAAGAATTTATTTCAGATAAAGGTTTGTCAGGACGAAGTGCAGTGAATCTTGGAAATCGCAAAGCAAATCCTGAAGAGTATGTAGGGGATTTCTGAATTTCTTGATAAGTAACTGAAACAATAATCTTCGGTTTTATCTTAACATTTTTTCCTTTTTCTTCTGTGATTAAGGGCTTAACTTTTTCCGTTAGTTCATAAAACGAAATTCCTTCTTGAGTTTCTGCTGTGCTTTTCTCCTTAAATCCTGTTCCAACTTTTCCAATCTCCAAATATTTTTCTCCGTCTCTGCAAGAAAGAATAAAACTTGAAATCCATCCGCTTCTTTTTCCTGTCCCATATTCTCCTCCCGTAATAACTAAATCCAAATCTTTCTCTTCGGGTTTCATCTTCACCATATTCCCAACTCTTCTCCCAGGATTATATGGAGATTCAAGATTTTTCATCATAACCCCTTCCTGCTTGTCTTTCAGAGCTTGCTTGTAAAATTCTTTTGCTTTTTCTTCATTGTCTGTAATTATTCTCTTTGAAGAAATTATTTTATAAGGATGATTTTCTAAAATCTCTCTAACTTTTTCTGCTCTTTCTCTAAAAGGTTTTTCTAAAAAAGATTTCCCCTCATAATACAAAATATCAAAAACATTCACTTCAACAGGAAGCTCATTCTGCAATTTTTCAATTTCATATTTTCTTTTTATTCTCTGGCTAATGCTTTGAAAAGGCTTGTATTCTTTTGTTTTCTTGTCAAAACCAACCGCCTCAGAATCAAGAATAAAAGAATTTCCTTTCACATATTTTTTTATGTAATCAACAACTTCAGGAAATTGTTTTGTAACATTTTCAAGAGTTCTTGTGAATAATAAAACTTCTTCTTTATTTTTGTGAATGATTAGTCTAAATCCGTCATATTTGTATTCAATTGCACAAGGTTTTCCTACAGCATCAAATCCTTCTTTTATTGTCTTAACTTTTTCTGCGAGCATTGCTTTAATGGGTTTTCCAACTTCAATTTTTATTTTTTCTAAATCTTTTTCTTTTCCAGTTCTTGCCAAATCAAAAACTTCTGCTAAATCATTTGCTTTATTAATTGCATCTTGAACTTTCAATGCAGATTCTTTGCTCCCATCAAAAAAAGCACTAGTCATCGCTTCTCTTATTGTGCTCTCCTGAATTCCAATTCTTAAATCTCCGATTAAAGTTCTAACGAGGTAAAGTGTTTCCAACGGAGAAGCAGAAGTAAGCAATTCAGTAATTAAAAAAATTTTTTTATCAACAGTCCCTTTTCCTTCGAGAGCAGGAAGTTTTCTCAAATTATCTAAAACTTTTTCAGTAGTGAGAATATGAGATTGCAATAATGTCGATTGCTTTTTTTGTTTGATTAATTTTTCAGCAACTTTCCCTAAATCTCCAAGAGATTTCCATTCTTTCACAACTTTTTCTTTTCCATTTCCAGTTGCTTTTGAGATTGCTTTTATTACTAATTGACTACTTATTCCAATTTTTCTTTGGTCATATTCCGGATAAATATTTCCATGAAGCAAATATAAAACTCCTCGGTCTGATTCAGAAAGTTCCTTCAAGAATTTGGAAAGAATTTCAGTTTTCTCAAGTCGTTTCGTAGTAGAAGAAAGAGATTCATATAATTCTGCTAATTTTAAATATCTCATGTGACACCTCCAATTTCTTTAATTCTCGACTGATTAACATTTTCATATTTAACCAATGAACTTTTTAATGTTTTGGATTTTTTGAAAAGAAAAATAATAATCCAATTAAAATTGGGATAAAAGAAATCATAAACAAAACAAACAAATCCCTGTAAGTATTAAATACGATTATTGTTCCAATTCCTTCAAGGATAAATAAAATTCCCGCAAGTCTTGGTTTTTTCCAAGCAAATATTAAAGTCCCAAGAAAGATAAAAGTCGGAAGCAGATGAATAAAAAATCCAATTCCAAATTCAGTATCAAGTGCAAATATCCCAATAAAAAAAGCATATGCAATAATTAATCCTCTTGCAATATTAAGAAGTTTAATCTTTTTGATTATTTTTCCAAAGCCCATGAATATTACAATGGGGTTTCTTTTTAGAAAAAGAAACTACCGTGGTAGAAAAACTGAAGGTGTGCAAATTCATTCGCTTCTCCAGAGACCATGAATATTACAATATTCTCTTGAATTTACTTTCTTATTTTTTACAGGAAATTTTGCTGTTGGAGAATCTTCAGGCTTGAGAAATTTTTTTGACTCTCCATTTTCTGTAGATATTTCAATCCATTCAATATAGTGTTCTGGAGTCATAGGATGAGGAACATTACCCACTTTTATTTCAACACCTTCTTCATTTTCAGAAATAACAGGAACATGCTTTTCATTTCCTTCTTCTTCTGTTTTTTCTTCCATGAATTTCATCGGTTGCCCACAGCAAACTAAAGTTCCAACTCCATCGTGCAAAACTTCAACGATGTTTCCGCAGATTTCACATTTGTAAATTTCTTTTTTTTGTGTCATTAATATGTCTCCTCGAATATTTCATAATATGCTTGAGGATGTTTACAAGCAGGACAAACTTTCGGAGCTTCTTTCCCCTCATGGATATAACCACAATTTCTGCATTTCCATTTTACAATTTTATCCTTCTTGAAAACTTTCCCATCAACAACATTTTTCAATAATTTTCTATATCTTTTCTCGTGTTTCTCCTCAACTTCTCCAATTTCTTTGAATGAATCTGCAATTTCTTTGAATCCTTCTTCTCTTGCAACTTTTTCAAATTCGGGATATAAAACTCCCCATTCTTCTTTCTCTCCATTTGCAGCGGCTAAAAGATTTTCTTTTGTTGTTCCTATTTTCCCTGCAGGATACCTCGTATTAATTTCCAAACTTCTTCCATCAGAATTTTTCAGATATTCAAAAAATATCTTTGCGTGCTCTTTTTCGTTGTCAGCAGTTTCAATAAAAATTCCAGAAATTTGCTCAAAGCCTTCTTTTTTCGCAACACTTGCAAAATAAGTATAACGATTTCGTGCTTGGCTCTCACCAGCAAAAGATTTCAAAAGATTTTTTTCTGTTTCACTTCCTCTTAAATTCATAAATAATGAAGGACAATAATCTTTAAATAATTTATGATTATTCTCGAAGAATGAAAGAGAATTCTACTCTCAAGGAAGATGCATTAAAAAAATCTGAAGAAAGCTACCAAACAAAACCTTCTGTGCCCTTTGGACATATTCTTTCTTTATTAACTGAAGAGATGAGAATAGAAAAACCTAATTTGAAAAGAATATTTCTATTGTTTAATAATCAAATGAATGGTTCTGGTAAGATAAAGGATTTAAATGAGATTATTTATTGCGGTTCTGGAAAATACCAAGGGATAATTCAATATTTAAATATTTTAGAAAAAGAAGGGGCAAATGACATCCTCTCCACACTAAAGTGTGGAGTTTCCGAAGTAAAATCTAAACAAATATAGTCTGGTGATGTTCATCTTGATTTTTTACATAGTTCTGGACTTTTTCTAATTGAACAAATCCA
>Ga0172379_10009676_pt1 | contig 11835 bp, 8 predicted proteins | sample GrowelOW334metaG_FD_119756 | JGI IMG/M metagenome (GOLD analysis project Ga0172379, IMG submission 119756) | Groundwater microbial communities from an aquifer near a municipal landfill in Southern Ontario, Canada - Groundwater well OW334 metaG | ecosystem: Environmental > Aquatic > Deep... | reverse complement strand
TGGCAGATATTTATAAGCTAACTGTTGATGACCTACTACGGCTTGATCGGTTTGCTGAAATTTCTGCCCACAAATTGGTTGACGCCATTGCAGATAAAAAGCAACCGCCGTTAGCCCGATTTACTTTTGGTCTTGGTATCCGCCATGTTGGTGCGCAAACAGCGATTGATTTAGCCAAGAAATTTAAGAAACTAGACTCACTTGGGACGGCTAAATTAGAAGATCTGAGATCTGTTGAGGGTGTAGGTGATATTGTGGCTGATTCGATATATCTATGGTTTGACGAGGATGACAACAAGGAACTCTTGGCCAAGTTCCGCGGACTAGGCGTGTGGCCACAAGACGTTACGAGCGTGGGTGGCCCATTGTCTGGTCAAAGCTTTGTGATTACCGGATCACTTAGTGAAATGGGCCGAGATGTAGCTGCGGAGAGAGTCCGTGCATTAGGTGGCACATTTCAAAGTTCGGTAGCTAAAGACACTACTTATTTGGTGGCTGGCGGCAAAGTAGGAGCAAGCAAACTCAAAAAGGCCGAAAGCTACGGAACAGAAATAATTAATGAAGCTGCTTTTTTGAAACTCATAGGTATTAATAATGAGTGATTTGATCACGTTTGTTACTGGAAATCAACATAAGGCTAATAATATGGCTCGTTTCTTGGGTATAGAGATAGATCATCAAAAGCTAGACTTGGATGAAATCCAGTCGAATGATTTAGAAGAAATAATAGAACATAAAGTCAAACAAGCTTACGAACTCATTAAATGTCCGGTTATTGTCGATGATATATCCATGGGACTTGATGAGCTTAATAATCTGCCTGGTCCGTTTGTTAAATTTTTCCTTCAAGCACCTGATGGGGCAGAAAAGATCTGTAGAATGGCGGATGGTCTTAAAAATCGAAACGCCAAAGCCCACTGTGTGATTGGATATTATGACGGGCATAACCTCAAGATATTCAAGGGCACCATTACTGGGGTGATAGCACGGCACTCAAGTGGTAAAGGCGGCTATGGATGGGATAGTATCTTTTGCCCTGAAGGCTATGGCGGAAAAACACGTTCAGAACTAAATGAATCAGATTACGAAGAAGTATACAGAAAGATACGCCCCTTGGCTGAGTTGAAGGCATTCTTGACAAGCCGTTAAGATAGGTTATGCTTAAGGTAATCGTGCGCTCAAGCGGCGCGTGATCCTGCCTCCCTACGGGAAGCCGGACAAGAACAAAAATTCTTAAAAACAAAAAACCACCCGCCGCAGGGTGGGCGCGCACGAATAAAACAGGCCAAACTGGCCTGTTTTGATATTTAGGGAAAAGAGCAGCCCGCCAAAATGTATTCCATTTTGCCGGCGCGATGAGAAAAACCGAAAGGTTTGTCTCATAAGAGGAAGCGCACGAATAAAACAGGCCAAACTGGCCTGTTTTATATGTATACTAGGTGTCAGACATGGCACAGGGTGATAAATTAAGTAGCAGACAACAGATTAAGGCTGTTATGGGCGTAGCAAAGCTCAGTTTTCGTGTTGCCCCTGTTGCGGTTATATTCAAACTTGTAGGGGCGATTATTGATGCAGTACTGCCAATAGTCACTACGTATTATGCGGCACTTACCACAACAGCACTTGTAAGTGCTTATGCCGGGAATGAGCAAGCTGGTAAGCAAGCAATATCATATGTCATTATTACTGCCAGCCTTGGCCTGGTTATGACTGCCTGGAGAAGCATAGATAGCTACATGCAAGCCAAGATGCGTTATTTGGTGGAAGCTCGGGTAAGCGACCAGATGTACAGCCACTTTTTAGCACTTGATTTCTGGAGATATGACGATAAAGACACAGCAGATCTATACGACCGTGCATTAAAATTCTCTAACTTTTTTGCTTGGATTTTTGATCGCATCGCATCGATATTATCACAGTTGATAGGTATGACCACTGCCATAATTGCTTTAGCATTCTTTCAGCCAATATTAGCGCTCTGCGTATTCTTGGCATTAGCGCCAGGGGTCTATCTGCAGTTTAGGCTGTCTCGCCGCCAGGTGGCCCATTGGAACGAAAACGTTGAAGTGAGGCGAGCGCAAAACATGTTGGAGTGGCATCTTGGTCAGCCGCGTTGGATATCTGAGCTGCGACTTTATGGAATGGTAGATTTTATGCTGCGACACCGGCGCAAATTACGTGATATTGACGAGAAGGGGCGTATAGAATTTGAGCGAAAATTCATGCCAAACCGGTTGGCCGCTGATGCGCTAGAAGCAATAGTAGAGGTTGGCGCGCTCGTTTGGATAGTGCTGCAAATTATTGCAAAGAACCAACCAGTGGGCCAATTTGTATTTGTGCAGCAAATTGTTTCACGTGCCATGGGCAGTGCATCTTCATTTGCTTCCACACTAGGCAACATCGACGAGGACATAGCTAACCTATTTGATTACGAACAGTTTATGAATTTGCCAAGTGGCATCACGGGAAACCATGTATTAATCGAGCCTCCAAAAACGATAGAATTCAAGAATGTTTCGTTCACTTACCCAGGCAGCAAAAAGCAGGAAGCCCTGGATAATATCTCACTTACAATCAATGCCAACGAACATATCGCGATTGTTGGCGAAAACGGGGCAGGTAAGTCCACGCTCATAAAGTTACTGACGGGCTTGTATAAGCCAACCTCTGGCAGTGTTCTAGTTGACGGCAGAGAACTCTCCAGCATTGATATTGCCTCCTGGCACCGTCAGCTAGGAGTGTTGCAGCAGGAATTTATACACTATAACTTTGCTAACGCACGGGATAATGTCAGATTTGGTTCTGTAGAAGAAAAGCAGGATGACATACGTTTGCAGAATGCAATAAAAGAAGCAGAGGCGGAGAAATTCATCAGTAAACTGCCAAAAGGGTTTGATACATACGTCAATAACTGGATGCAAGACAGTGATGGGAATAAAGGTGTTGAGTTATCTGGTGGACAGTGGCAGCGTTTGGCATTGGCTCGAGATTTTTACCGTAATGCACCAATCATAATTTTGGACGAGCCAACCTCTGCCATTGATGCGCTTGCGGAATCACGGATATTCAATCGCTTATTTGCAGATAGTAAACGAACAGTGGTCACGATTAGTCACCGCATGTCCACAGTTGAAAAAGCTGACATCATTTATATGCTGGAAGATGGCAAACTTATTGAGTCTGGTACCCACACCCAGCTCATCAAGAAAAATGGTCGCTATCTCAGAATGTTTAGTAGCCAAATAAAAGAGGGGTAATATCAAAGGTTAATGGCTGCTGTTTTATGTTTCTACTCTGTTGTGGTACAATTTTCTGGTATTTCGGGGCTGTAGCTCAGTTGATTAGAGCGCTGCCATGGCATGGCAGAGGTCCAGGGTTTGAGTCCCTGTAGCTCCACCAAACAAAGAACCCTACCTTTGGTTGGGTTTTTTGTTTGGTTTGGATATGGCTCAAACCCGTACTGCGAAGCAGGGGTTTGATAAGCAAGGCCACGCGCAGGAGCTTGCTCTGAGCATGGCTGTAGTTTATATGTAATAGTCCCGATTGCTCCACCAAATAAAAATGATCTACATTTGTAGGTCTTTTTTATTTCTTTATATGGCTCAAAAATTGCAACTAACCCGGAACTACTGTTTAATATCATCTATGAAGAAACTATTTGGGAACATCTCAGGGAAAATAATAAACACACTAACATCCGTGCGCTTTATAGTCACTGTCGCTGGGCTAGTTGTGGTTGCAACGTTAGCAGCATGGCAGTACCACAGTATAACTAATGCAGATAGGGTGTTCTGGGGAATGGTTGACGACAACCTACACACCAGTTCATACACGAGGCTTAGTGTACAAAAGAGCGGTGGCCAAGGCGTAGAGCAGATCACCAGTGCTACTACAGAACCAAAGCAACGAGTTTACGGCGAGACATTATTTACTCAAACTGGGGCGGATGCTGCAACCGCAACGACCGAGAATATAGGTACTACGACACAGGATTTTGTACGTTACACCAACATCACAACTAATCAGAAAAGTTCTAACGGTAATGCACTGGACTTCTCCAAGGTACTTGGAGTTTGGGGCGCAAGTGAACCAGAAGGCAAAGATCAGACAAACGGGCAATTATATAACCAAGCTGTGCTGGGCATAATCCCTGTTGGGAATCTGTCATCTGCCCAGAGACACGCTTTGATAGCAGAGATGAAGGCAGAGGGTGCCTATGAGTTTAAGATTGCTCAAACTACTCGCAGCCTGCCATTTGGACGACCAACATACGTGTTCCAGGTGACAGTAAATCCTGTGTCTTACATCAAGGCATTGAAGTCATACGCCAAATACGTTGGACTGACACATCTAGAAGAAATTAACCCTAACGACTATAGCTCGTCCCAGAAACTACTCTTTACAGTATCTGTTGATGGCTGGACTCACCAAATGACCCAGACTAGCCAATCTCAAGGTGGTAAAAACGAGATAATTACTGGCCGTAATCTCAAGAAGAGCTTGCCTGAGCCGCCAACCGACACTATTTCTGTAGACGAACTGCAGACCAGACTCCAGTCAATAAACTAGTTTTGTTACAAAGTACGTTATAATCGTAAGCAGTTATAAGTATTGCGGCAGGAGGTGTCATGCAGCCAAATGATAATGAGCCATCAACAGATGGTAATACCAACGTTCCACAACCAGAGATCACACCAAGTGATGGTGCAGCAGTAGCTAACACTATTGAGCCAACAGAAACAGTTGATGGGGCTAGTACTGATTCATCAGTGCCTGCGCAGACCGTGACCCAGCCCAGCGTACAACCGGCAGAGCAGCCTAGTAACAATAGTGGCAAAAGGAAGAAGCTAGGCCTAATACTAGGTATAGTAGGGCTAGTTGTATTGCTCGGCGGCGGTAGTGCGGCTGCTTACTTCAAAGTAGTTGTGCCTAACCAACCACAGAGGATCACACAGGACGCAGTAGCAAATACCATCAACCAGGAGAAGGTAACATCTGGACACTTTGAGGGCGAAGTAGGCATCTCTGGCGGCGAGACGGCTGACGTTATATCTGGCATAACTTTTGAAGGTGCTGCAAACGATAAGAATGCGCTGGATCTAAAAGTTAGCATCAACACAGCGGTTACAAAAGTAGGATTAGACCTACGATCGACAGACTCCAGCACGTATTACTTGCGACTTACGGGCCTAAATGGACTAGACAAAATTCTTGGCAGCTTGAGTGAAGGTGACTCCGAAGAAGCAGCCATGCTGTCAGAGCTGGCCCCGTTAATTGCTCAGGTTAACGACCAGTGGTTCTCGATTGATAAAAGCTTGCTCAACCAGTTCGGTGGTGAAAACTTATCTGCTGCCCAAGAAAAAATTAGCAGTGAAGATGCTAAAAAAATTGGCGATATCTACAAGAAACACCAGTTTATCAAGATAGATAAAAAACTTGCGGATCAAAACATCCACGGCGTTGCCAGTTATCATATCCAAGCCTCAGTTGATAAGGATAAACTAGTAAGTTTCCTAGGTGAAGTTAAGTCAGCTAACATTAAAGCCCTAAAACTCGACCAAGAGACCATAGACGGTATTGGTAAGGCAAACCTAAGTAAGTATCCGTTTGACCTATGGGTTAGCAAGAGTAATCGAGTGGTTACCCAGCTTGCTACAAGTATTGAGGACAACGGCACTACCTACAAAGTAAGAATTGCGATGTTTGACGTAAACAAAGAAGTCAAAGTTGAGACACCATCAGGTGCTAAATCTGTCCTTGAGCTACTGAGTGGCTTAGCCCCAGTTGCTGGTGGTTTGCTGGGCGGGTCGGAGTCGGACACAGAAGTTACTCCACTAGACAGCTTCAGCCTCTAAGGCAATAGCCAGATATGAAAAGATTTGCACGTTCAATAGTTGGAATAATCCTTGGCTGGCAAGTCCGTCGTTTGCAGAAAAAGCACAGCTTTACGACCGTTGCTGTGGTTGGTAGCATTGGCAAAACAAGTACCAAGTTTGCAATTGCGCAGGTGCTCGGGGAGTCACTGCGTGTTAGGTTTCAGTCAGGCAACTACAATGACTATGTCAGTGTGCCACTGGTAGCATTTGGCTTGGATATGCCAAGCCTGTTTAACCCGTTTGCCTGGTTGGCGGCATTTATTCGGTGTGAGTTACAGATACACAAAACCTACCCGTATGACGTAGTGGTGCTAGAGCTGGGGACAGATGGACCGGGCCAGATTGCCGCATTTGGAAAATACCTGCACGTCGATATTGCCGTGTTGACGTCTGTTGCACCCGAGCACATGGAGTTCTTTGCCGATCTTGACGAGGTTGCTAAGGAAGAGTTGTCGGTCATCCAGTTTAGTAAACAGTTGGTATTGAACGCGGATTTGGTAGCTAAGGAATATCGATCGCTTGTGCCGGAGGCGCTTTCTTACTCATTGCACGAGGAGTCAAATTATAAAATAAGTAATTTCAAGTTTGTGGCCGATGGCGTTAAGTTTGAGCTGGACCGGGACGGAGAGCCATTAATTTCTGCCGATCATAGTGGTATTTCTGAGCCCCATCTTTACTCTTTGACAGCTGCGGCGGCAGTTGCCGACTTGCTTGAGTTACATCAAGAAGCAATTATTAAAGGATTTGAGCACGTGAAGCCAGTGAGTGGACGGATGCAAAGACTTGATGGCATTAAGGGCTCAACTATTATCGATGACTCTTATAATGCTAGCCCCGAGGCGGTTAAGGCTGCCCTGGAGACGCTTTACCGCATCGAGTCATCCAAAAAGATTGCCCTACTGGGTAACATGAATGAACTGGGCGATTTTTCTGTTGATGCGCATACCAAGATTGGCAATTTCTGTGACCCAAAACAACTGAGTGAGGTCATAACACTAGGGCCTGATGCTAACGAACATTTAGCGCCCGCTGCTGAATTACAAGGCTGTAAGGTGACTCGTTTTACTACACCGTATGAAGCCGGTGAATACCTAGGGCAAATAGTATCTGACGGTGCAGTTGTGCTGGTTAAGGGCTCGCAGAACCGTGTGTATGCCGAGGAGGCTATCAAGAGCATACTGGCAAATCCGGCAGACGAAGGTAAACTAGTCCGTCAAAGCTCAAGCTGGCTAAAGAAAAAAGCTCAAAACTTTAGATAAACCCATTGTGCTCATGCTTGCAGGTTTGGTCATAATGCCGTATATCTATGCTATATGACAGAGGTAAATAACCCGGGAGAACGTCCGTATGTATCTGGTTTATATGTTGAACCAGATGCCGACAGAAACACCGTTTATACAACTGGTGCACACGTTCAGCATGTGACAGATACAGGCAAATTCCTGTTTGTCAGGGATCCTCAACTAGGCGAATTTACGATTGGCTCTGATTCAACTACAGCAGATAAGTTCTTATACGACATAATGACCACGCCAGGAATGTATAGGTCACTTGGTGTCTCGCAGCTTTGCAAAGACGAAGCCAGTGCTACCATACCAAATACAGCACAGCTTACGCGGCACTGGCACACTATTGCAGTGGCGGGCATTGTAGACGAGCTTGCTAAGCGACAGGGCCTGACAGCAGAAGAGCGGGTTGCATCACATCTGGAAGCAAGTGTAGACGACAGGGCTCATATGGATTTCTCACACGCGGTTGAGTTATTTTTGCAGCGTTGGGGTGGTACGGAAAACCTGCATGAGAAAATGTGGCCCGAATACGCCAAACACGGTGGTGAGAGAGACGTAGTTGAAAAATATGGGCTCAAGGTCGACAACAGGCTGAGGCTTGAAGGCGTTGATGTCCCACCGTGGGTCGGCGATAAAGCACCAGATATTGATGTTGATAGGCTAGAATACACGATCGCAGAGCTACTACTGTGGTTTGACCATGACGGAGCCTCGCCAGAAACCCGTAATTTTATACGTCAGATTTGCTCCCTGGACAATATAGCGATTGACCAGGAAGGACACATGGCCTTTAAAGATAAAGAAGTAGCGGCGGTCTTCTCTAAAGGCTATCTACTACTTGCAACCGAACACTGGAACGAACCTGTCAATCGTATACAGCTGCATCTGCTAACCCAAGCCGCCCAGCGGATTGTGTTGCGTCGCCAGCTGCCATGGGCCGAGCAAGTCGATAAGGGCGAAATGCGACTTCCTGAATGGTATCTGTACGGAATTGATGAAGATATAGTTAGTGCTCTGCACGAGAACCACGGCCATACTGATCCGATGCTTCATGCTATCCACGGGGCACTCTATCCAATTGCAACTGCTGAACGCAGACGCTTTGCGCGTTTTAAAATGCACGAATACAGCAACTTTTTGATGGATTCACAGGCTGCTGATTACCCATCCGAACACCTATCTCCAAAACGCGTTGAGTTTGGTCCATCACACCCAAGTGTGTCGATTGAAATGCATGAATCAACTGAAGCAGAGCGGGCAAATGCGCCCAAGATGCCTAGGCTTGATACAAATAGTGATGGTATTCGCTATGACTTATTCCCGCTTAAGAACCGTTTTGTTGACCCGCGTGTTGTAACGGGTGACGGTACCAAGCGTCTGAGTGAGCTAGATGGCAACTTCAAATCCCTGCTGGAGCAGCAGCAAAGATTACAGACCATGCGAACAGTCGTAGAGCTGGTTTTTGCAAGTTCTTTCCGGGATCAGTTTGTAGCGGGCGTAAAGACAAATGACTGTAGATTCGAAGAGCTTAAGGCCAACCAGGCGTTCACTAGTGACCAAAAACGTCTAATTATTCGATTGGCAGCCGAACGGGCAATCGCAAACTCCGAGGCTAGCGGCCGCTTGGTTAGAACCCGTTCCTAAGAGTACGTTACGGCCCTAAAAACCCGGATATTCTTTAAAACCACCCAGTACCTCTGTTATAATGCTGGTTAATAGGAGCGAAATTTTGCATGCAGCGATATAACCCAAATGACATTGAGCCAAAGTGGCAAAAAATATGGGACGAACAAAAAGTCTACGAGGCCGATCTATTAAGTGATAAGCCCAAATATATTGCCATGAGTATGTTTAATTACCCGAGTGGAGCGGGGATCCATATTGGCCACGCCATGAACTACACCATTAGTGATGTTAAAGCTCGTTTTAAGCGTCAGCTGGGCCACGAAAGCTATCACCCGATTGGTTGGGACGCCTTTGGCCTGCCCGCAGAAAATTACGCTATTAAGGCTGGCGTTTCACCCCAAAAGAGCATGGCTACGATTATTCCAAGCTACCACAAACAGTATAAAGCTATGGGTTGGAGCAATGACTGGAGTAAAGAAATTGCTACCCACGAGCCAGCCTATTACAAATGGACCCAGTGGATCTTTTCCGAAATGTACCGACACGGCTTGGTATACCAAGATTCGCGCATGCAGTGGTGGTGCGAAAAGGACAATAGCGTACTGGCTAATGAGCAGGTTATTGATGGCAAATGTTGGCGCCACGATGGGACAGACGACCCTCTCGTAGAGAAAAAAGAGGTAAAACAGTGGTTCTTTAAAATCACCGAATATGCCGACGAGCTGCTAGAAGCGATAGAGGACTTAGACTGGACCGACAGCGTCAAATTAGCCCAGGCAAACTGGATAGGCAAGTCAAAGGGCGCGGAAGTCACCTTTGGTTTTGCAGACAGTGAACAAAAGGTCAATGTCTTTACGACGCGGCCTGATACTTTGTTTGGCGCAACCTTTTTGGTCTTGGCACCAGAACATGAACTTGTGACAAATATCACAACTGCCGAGCAAAAAGATGCAGTGGAGGCTTACGTAAAAGCCACCCAGAAAAAAACCGAAATAGAGCGCCAGGCAAACAAGGAAAAATCTGGCGTCTTCACCGGCAACTACGTCATCAACCCAGTTAATCAAGCTAAAATTCCTGTTTGGATTGCGGACTATGTACTTACTGGTTATGGCACGGGGGCTATTATGGCCGTACCGGCCCACGACGAACGAGATGCCGAATTCGCTAAGGTCTATAACCTACCGATTACCAGAGTAGTCCATAATGACGAGCCAGATGATGCCTTTAGCCACGAGGAAGGCGTTATGATTAACTCTGGTGCTTATGACGGTAAGGCCTCTGCTGATGTTCGTGAACAAATTGTTGCAGATCTGGCAACGCAAGGCGTAGCAGTAGAAAAAGTTAATTATAAAATGCGTGATTGGAGCGTTAGTCGACAGCGTTATTGGGGCGCCCCTATACCAATTATCAACTGTCCAAAGGACGGTCCGGTAGTAGTCCCTGATAATCAATTGCCTGTAGTTCTACCAGAACTTGATGATTTTCAGCCTAGTGGCGATGGACGCAGTGCCTTGGCACGTGCAACAGAATGGCTCAAGGTAAAATGCCCAGAATGTGGTGGTGATGCCGAGCGCGAGACTGACACCCTTGATACATACATTTGTAGCAGTTGGTACATGTTCCGCTACATGGACCCTTTCAACAACGACAAGATTTTTGATAGCGAAATAGTAAATAAGTGGATGCCTATCGACTTCTATAACGGGGGTGATCACGCGACCGCACATCTTTTATACGCTCGATTTGTCGCACGTTTCTTTACTAAGATAGGGATTGCCAGTAACCCCGAGCCATTCAAACAGATGCTGTTTAACGGTAAGGTTACTGCTCAGGACGGTACAATGTTCTCTAAATCTAAGGGTAACGGTGTCGACCCTCTAGAAATCATCAACCAAGGTTACGGCGCCGATGCCCTGAGAACTTATCTGATGTTTGCTGCACCACTTGAGCTGTGGGCAAAATGGGACCCTCAAGGCGTGCCAGGTACGCACCGTTTCCTAAGCCGCGTTTGGAATCTGACGCAAGAATACCTGGCTTCAAAACCTGGTGACCTACCCGAACAGCTGCAAAAGGACTTACGTCGGTCAACCCATTACATGATTAAGAAAGTGACTGACGATATAGAAGGTAGCCGATATAACACTGCGATATCGGCGGCTATGGCTAATGTAAACGACTTGTATAAATTCAAAGTAGCCAGTTTGTGCAAAAATGATGATTGGCAACAGTCCTTAGAGTCATTAGTTATGTGCGTTGCGCCATTTGCGCCGCATGTTGCAGAAGAATTGTGGCATCAACTAGGCCATGAAGACTCTGTACATGTTGATCATTGGCCTACTTATAACGAGCAGTACTTGGTAAAAGACGAGATCACGCTTGCTGTTCAGATCAACGGTAAGGTTAGGTCTGAAATACAAGTAGCCAGGGAAGCCACTAAAGATGAAATACTGGCCGCCGCTGCCGCCAACGAGAAAATCGCTAGCTACCTATCGGATGTTCAAGTCAAAAAGTCTATTTACGTTCCCGGCAAACTCGTTAACTTTGTCGTCTAGCCGAAAACTATGCCCTACACCTTGAACATCGCTGTAATTTAGGCTATAATTGACTATGAATTTTCGTCAAACCACGGATATTACATCTAGCAGTTTAGCCGGTGTGATAGCCGTGGATAAGCTCTAAAGGAGTGTATTAATATGGGTAAACCCAAGAAGCGAACCAGCCCCCGCCGTACAGGTACTCGTCGTAGCCACCTGTTACTTAAGTTGGCACGTGTTGTAAACGGTAAATCACCGGTCAAGGTCTACACGACTCGCCGCGAGTCAGCTAAAAAAGCTTAAGTATATCGCTAACAGTATCGTATACTGTTAGTAAAATAAACGGACGTTTAACAATATGGCTTCTAACAGGCACTTAGGAAGAATCATTGCACTACAGACGCTATACGAAGAAGAATTTCGTGTCGAGTGTAATGACAAAAACTTCAAGCTCAAAGACGTTCTGGAACGCAATATCAAGCGCTATGCTGATATGGTCGATGATCGTAG
>Ga0172379_10009675_pt1 | contig 11835 bp, 20 predicted proteins | sample GrowelOW334metaG_FD_119756 | JGI IMG/M metagenome (GOLD analysis project Ga0172379, IMG submission 119756) | Groundwater microbial communities from an aquifer near a municipal landfill in Southern Ontario, Canada - Groundwater well OW334 metaG | ecosystem: Environmental > Aquatic > Deep... | reverse complement strand
GGCCGAGAAAAAGCTGGAAATTTATTGGGAAAAACTCGCAGACTCCAATCACCATCTGTCGTGTTATAGATCAGAACATCTTTTTCTTGCCCAGATTTTTCCGGATCGCAAAACAAACATTCACTAGGATTATCCTGCGTTAAATCTTGTTCTTTTTTAGCAAACTCATCCGGACGACGCGCGCGAATTTTGGAAACTACCACCCAATCCCCCGTCACCAAATCCTGCCTAAGTTCACTATTTTTATTTTTATCCTCCTTGTTCACTTTGTTTTAAATTTTTATTTTATTTTTCAATTTCACTCATCTTTTTTTTGAGTTGGTATACTCCTCGCACATTATTCCACCAAACTTTGAATAATTCTCGAAGCGTGATGAAATATCCTTTCATTCCAACCAAGCTGTATCCCATATCCAACCAAACTACTGGCACTTCAGAAATCCGATATCCAAGTTTTTTCGCAATCATCAAAATTTCAAAATCGATTCCCCAGCGATCCACTTTCGTACGAGGAAAAACTTCTTTCACCACTTCTTCACTAAAAGCCTTGAATCCGCATTGCGTATCATAAATCCCACGAAGACCCAGCATAACTTGAATCAAAATATTCCCCGCATTTCCTAGCCACTCTTTCCATTTCGGCTGATGTTTTTCGATGTTAGAAGTTTTTAGATCGCGAGATCCAATCACCACATCAGCTTTTTTGAATTCTGGAATAAACTTGTCTAAATTATCAATCGGTGTAGCACCATCCATATCAGTCCAAAGTCGCCACTCACCCCGTGCCGCAACAAATCCTTCACGAATGCTATATCCCTTACCTTTGTTTTCTTTTCGATCTATTACCCAAAAATTTGGTTTGTCTTTTATTTTTTCTTTGACAATTTCCGGAGTGTTATCCGTCGGACCGTCGAGCACAATCACCACTTCATAAGTTTCGTCTATTCTTTCAAAATAGTCCCTGATGGATTTCAAATGTGCTCCCATTTCTTTTTCTTTTGGCGCTTCGTTATAAGTTGGGATGATCACTGATATGAAGGGTTTTTGTTCCATTTCTTTCGAGGTTAATGATTATTTTATATTCATATTGTATCACAAAATTACTCTTTATCCAACCAGCTTTGCAAAATTATCTTAGCTGATTCGCTGTCATCAAATTTGCCCACATTTTTCATTCCTTTTTCCACCAAATTTGCCTGCGCTATTTTCGTGGAAAACATTTCATTATGGTATTCAATTGAAATCTCCGGCAAAACTCTCAAAATATCTGTCTTTAGTTTTTCTATCTCAATATTTTCTGAATTGACATAAGTGGGAATCCCAATTATAATTTTCCCAACGCTTTCTTTTTCGATTATTTTGACTAGATTATCCAGAAAATTTTTGTCATTTGGAAGTGTAGTATAAACGAAAGCAATTCTGGTCTCCGAGTCCGCCAACGCCAAACCGACCTTAGATTTCCCATAGTCGATGCCGAGGATATGGCTTATTTGAGGGATATTAGGTTTTTGCGCTTGACAATTCATTGTTTTAGAGTTATAATTAAAAGTTAGTAATTAAATTAGTTCTTACCACTCACTGGTCGCTAGAAACTTAGTGACCAAAAATATAAATTCATTTAAACCCTACACTATTAGGAGAGAAAAATGAACGAAAAAAGTCTCAAGAAAATGGCTACCGTCGGTCAGTTAATTATTCTGGCCACTGTTATCGTTTTTCTGTGTCATCTTCACGACACAGGACTTCGTTTTCTTTTTAACAATGGCATCGATTTTTATCGTCTGTATGATGCCAAAAAATTCTTTTCGCTGATGGCCTTTGTTCTGGTGGGGTCGACCATCGGCGCTGGGATTTATTTCTCCGCCCGCCAAAAAATCGAGGATTTGGAGTCTCGGAAGTTCAATCACTTGCTCCAGAATTTTGTAAGTGAAAAACCGAGACCCAATCGAAGAAACCGAAGGAAAGGTAATCCGCTCTTTGCTTAAGAGCGACCAAGCCTTTCCTGCCCCGGAGTGTACGTCTAGCGTCTTAGACCACACTCCGTTTTTTTTATTTCAAAAAACTTCTTTTATTATTCCCTCTCTCCCTCTGGGAGACCTGCCTGCCGGTAGGCAGGGATGTCGCGTACTCGCGACAGAGAGGGAACGAACTTGCAAAAATTATTCAATAATTTTATTTTATTCTTTTTATTTAACCTCTTCCCTCTCCCGACGATGAGTACATCGTCGACCTCTCCCTAAGGGAGAGGTGGAAAAAATAAACTACCTTGTCAAAATCTCACACCCACCTTTTTTCACTAAAACCGTATCTTCGAAATGCGCAGAAAGTTTTTCGTCATCCGTCAGATATGTCCAGCCGTCGCTTCCTAATTTTATTTTATGCGTTCCGACATTTATCATTGGCTCAAGTGCCAGTGTCATACCTTCTTTCAAAATTATATCCTTGGCACTCCAGTGATAGTTGGGCACAATTGGATCTTCATGCAAAATTTTTCCCACGCCGTGTCCGACAAGATCGCGAATAACTGAAAATCCGTATGAGCGGGCATAACTTTCCACTGCAATAGAATATTCACTCAGTTTTGCCCCCGCCTTAATTTTGGCAATTCCTTGATTCAATGCTTCTCTGGTCACATTCAAAATTTTGTGCGCCTCGGGACTCATCGCGCCAACTGAAAAAGTCCGCGCCATATCAGTGATCATCCCTTCAAATTCCATTCCGATATCAATTTTCACCAAATCCCCCTCTTTTATTATTTTTTCCACACTTGGAATAGCGTGCACAATTTCATTGTTAATCGAAGCGCAGATTGTGGCGGGATAGGGATTAGTTTTGTCACCATAACCTTTGAAAGCCGGTGTTCCTCCATTATCAAAAACAAGCCTTTCGGCCAGCTTGTCTAACTCCTGTGTATTTACGCCCGAAGCAATCATTTTTCCAATTTCACTCATAATCATCGCCAGTATTTTTCCTCCCCGACGCATCGATGCTATTTCATTTTCGTTTTTTATCACTATCATAGAGTTCTTTACTAATTACTAATCAAATACTAATATACTAATTTATAAAAAATTATTAGTATATTCGTACAAAATTCGTAATTCGTAAAAATACAATCTTACTTTAAATCTTAGAGCTCTTTAAGAATGCTTTCAAACACTTTTTCAATTTCCTTATCCCCATCAATTTCGATAAACTTGCCTTGTTTTTTATAATATTCACTCATCGGCATTGTTTCCTTTTCAAAGATTTTTAATCTTTTCATCACGCCTTCCTTGGTATCATCAATCCGTTGAATTATTTTTCCCTCACATATATTACATTTTTCGTCTTCATTTTGAATATCTTTGCCCAGAATAAAAACTTTTTTGCATTTTTCACAAATTCTTCTTTTGGAAATTCTCTTAAGTGATTCTTCTTCAGAAAGCTTGATTAGAATTGCTTTATCAATCTTTCTTCCAGATTCCTTAATTACTTCTTCAAAATAATTAAGTTGTTCAATATTTCTTGGTACCCCATCAAAAACAACTCCGCGTTCGCGTGGAAGTCCCATAATCTTTAAATGAATCACTTCGCGCAAAATTCTATCACTAACTAATTCTTTTTTAATATTAATAATTTCATGAATTTGCTTTCCTAATGGTGTATCAAGCTTCGCCACTTCACGCAAAAACTTTCCCATATCAATATGTTCTAGATCAAATTTTTGTGCTAACTTGGACGCTTGCGTTCCCTTGCCAGATCCTTGCGGACCCAAAATTACTAAATTCATAGTAATGCTTTAATATTCGTGTAAATTCGTTTTTTATTAGTTGCTATTCGCGAGTCTTAGAAACCTTCATAATCCCTCATCACTAATTGTCCTTCAATTTGTTGGATAAGCTCGATGACCACTGAAACCACAATTAAAAGTCCGGTACCACCGATTGAGATAGAACCGATTTTAGTAAAACCTTGAACGATGAAAGGAAGAACTGCGATAAGACCAAGAAATGTTGCACCAGTGAGCGTCACGCGATTCATAATTCTAAAAAGATATTCCGAAGTGTTTTTACCCGGACGAATTCCGGGGATGTACCCCCCTTGTTTTTGCAAATTTTCTGCAATCTTGTTTGGATCAAAAACTACAGCTGTATAAAAATAGGTAAAGGCCACCACCAAAAGGAAATATAGTGAACCATAGAAAAATTGATTTTGAAAAAAACTTCCCACTGCTCGTGCTACGCTAGCCACCGTACCATTAGATGAACTAGCCAAAAAATTAGCAATCATCCCTGGGAAAAGCATAATAGACATTGCAAAGATAATTGGAATCACACCTGCTTGATTGATGCGCAGTGGCAAGTGAGTATTAGTTCCACCAAACATCTTGTTTCCCCGAATTCTCTTCGCATAAGCAATTGGAATATTTCTTTGTCCTTCTGTCATAAAAACTACCGCACCGACTGCGCCAATTACAACGACTAGTAGAAAAACATAGGCGAAAAATTGAGTTGAATCCCAAGTGGATACAATGCGTGAAATTGCTGAAGGTAAACTGGAAACTATTCCGGCAAAAATCAAAAGTGATACTCCGTTGCCAATCTTTTTTTCAGTGATCAATTCCCCTAGCCACATCAAAAAAATTGTTCCGGCCGTAGCCACAATCACAATAGAAAACAATCCATACGCTCCACTTGGCGCCATAATCTGCTGAGAACGAAAAAGAGAAATCATACCAATTGTTTGCAAAGCTGCCAGTGGCACCGCAATCCATCTGGTCCACTGATTGAATTTTTCTCTCCCAGCTTCGCCTTCTTCTTTGTAGATTTGTTCCAGTCTTGGAATAATCATAGTCATAAGTTGCATGATAATTGAAGAAGTAATGTATGGTCCGACTCCAAGCATCACAATAGAAATGCTCGACAGTCCTCCGCCGGAGAAAAGATTAAGTAGTCCAAAAAATTGATTACCTTCAAAAAACATCTTGAGACGCTCTTGATCAATTCCGGGAATAGGGATGTTAGCAGCTAGGCGAAAAATCACCAAAAGCGCCAAGATAAAAAATATCTTGTTTCTGAGTTCTTTGACTTTGAAGATTTGAATTATTTTTTGAAACATAAGTTCAACGAACAATGACCAGTGAACAATGAACAATAAAAACTATACTTTTTTTTTATTGCTCCTTGTCTTTTGTTCCTTGATCATTGATTACTTTTCCACCGACTTTTTCAATTGCCTCTTTGGCTGATTTTGATAGAAGAATGTCATTACTAAAAGAAAGTTTTTTAGAGAGCTTACTTGCACCAAGAATTTTGATTTTTTCCCGCTTCACAACTTTGCCGAGTAATTTTGTTTTGACTAAAGATTCAACATTCACAGTTTCGCCATCCTTAAACATCTTTTCAATTTGCTCCAAAGACAACACTGTTTTTTTAGCTTCTCTTGATTTAAATCCTTTTTTCTTTTTCATGTGATCGATAAGTGTTGAACGTCCACCTTCAAATAAAGGATCGACATGCGCTCCACTTCGCGCTTTTTGCCCCTTATTACCCTTGCCACAATAGGTGCCTTTTTTTCCACCTCGTCCAATAGTCTTTCTTTTCTTCTTTTTGCTATTAAGTTTTAGAGTATTAACTTGCATATTAGTTCACAAAATTATACAGAATTTTACAGAATGACACGGATTTTTTTCTGTGTTGCTCTGTCGTTTTCTGTATCTTTCTGTTTATTTTATTTGGCTCTTTCGCCTCTTTTTTTCGAATCTTGAAATGTTCTCAAAGCTTCGATAGTGGCTCTAGCTACATTTAATTTGTTGGCCGTTCCCAATGATTTCGAAACGATGTCTTTGATTCCAGCCAAATCAACAACAGCGCGCACCGCTCCACCCGCCACAATTCCTCGTCCTTCTGGAGCAGGTTTGAGCATAATTTTAGCACTGCCTGATTTTATAAACATATCATGCGGGATGGTGTTTTTTTTGACATCAACATTGATCATATTTTTCTTACCGTCATCAAAAGCTTTCTTGATTGCATCTGTCACATCTGCTCCTTTGCCAACGCCCACACCTACTTTTCCTTTTCGATTACCAATAACTAAGGTAGCGCGAAAACGAAATCTTCTTCCGCCCTTAACCACACGCGTCACCCTAGCCAAATCTAAAAGCTTCTGATCGTATTCAGGTTTTTCTTTTTTAGTTCTTGTTCGTTTGTCTCTACCCATAAAATTTTTCGTAAATTAAAATTTTAGTCCACCTTCCCTAGCTCCCTGCGCTAGCGCCTTTATTTTTCCATGATATTTATAACCACTTCTGTCGTATACAATTTCACTAATCTTTTTCTCTAAGCATTTTTTAGCTATCAAAATTCCAACATTTTTTGCACCTTCGATATCGTTTTTAGCCTGCTTTATTTCTTTGAGATACGCCGAAACTATTGTAGTTGATTTCTCATCATCAATAACCTGAGCAGATATGCTCGTGAGACTTTTGAAAACTGCCAAACGCGGTCTTTTCGCGTCACCCTTAATCTTAGCTTTTATTCGCTTTTTTCGATGTAATCTTAAATTGTTTCTACTATTTTTCATAAATTCAAATTGTCGCTAATGTTTATACTAATGTATTCGAATTAATTATTCGCATTCATTCGTTTTACCATTCGCGAATATTAGCATTTCTACTTTACGGCGCCGGCTTTTTTACCAACTTTTCTTCTAACTTTTTCTCCTTGATATCTAAAACCCTTTCCCTTATATGGTTCAACTTTTTTTAGGGCTCTGATATTAGCTGCGAATTGTCCTACTTTTTGCTTATCCGATCCGGAGATTGAAAGAACATTATTATCTTCAATTTTGACTGTCAAGCCTTCCGGAATTTCCTCTTCAACTGGATGAGAAAAACCGAGAGCCATAACCAATTTTTTTCCTTGTAAGGACATACGAAACCCCACTCCCTGCAGTTCTAGTTTTTTTTCAAAACCATCTTTGGCACCAACAATCATATTGTTCACTAGTGCTCGCGTAAGACCCCAAATAGCATTGGCTTCCTTGGTGTTTCTGATGCGAGAAAATTTCATTTCTCCGTCAGATATTTCCACTTTAATTTGTCGACTAATTTCCAAATTCAAAGTGCCTTTTGGACCTTTAACTTCCAATTTTTCACCATCGAGCTTAATCTCGATTCCTTGCGGTATAGCTATTATTTTTTTCCCTATTTTACTCATTTTTTTACTGCTTTATTAAATTATTCGTAATTCGTACATTCGTATTAATTCGTAATTTGTAAGGACTACCAAACTTCACAAATATATTCTCCGCCTAATCCAAGCTTTCTTGACTCTGCTCCCGTCATCACACCTTTGGAGGTAGAGATAATAGCTGTGCCGTAATTATTCTTAACATTCTTAATATCTTTGTTCTTGATATAGATTCTTTGTCCTGATTTAGAAATTTTCTTGATTCCCTTAATAGCAGGAATTTTTCTGGTTGGAGTAATTTGATAATATTTCAAAATTATCTTTATCAAACCTTCTGCATCCATAGAAGTTTTTTCTACAAAGCCTTCTTTTTCTAAAATCCCAGCTAAGGCAATTCTAAGTTTAGATGGTTTTATAGCCACTTCTTTATGCCCAGCCATCTGAGCATTTCTTATTTTAGTTAACATTTCAGAAATTTTGTCCATAATTTATAAAATTAATTACCAACTTGCTTTTTTAACTCCAGGGATTTGTCCAGTAATAGCCAACTCTCTAAAACATATTCGGCATATATCAAATTGTCTCATATACCCATGCTTTCTTCCGCACTTCCAACAACGTCTGACTATTCTCGTCGAAAATTTAGGTTTTTTGCGGGCTCTTGCTTCGGTTGATTTCTTCGCCATAATTTAATCTTACATAATTACACAGAATTCTTACAGAACGACACGGAATTTTTTCTGTATTGTTCTGTAATCTTCTGTGTTTTTCTGTTATTGTTTAATCTCCATTGGGAATCCCAATAATTTAACCAGTGCCAAGCCTTTCGCTCTATCCTGTGCATCCGTGACTACGGTCACTTCTAGGCTGAAAGTATTCTTAACTTGTTCCGGCAAAATTTCTGGAAAAATCAATTGTTCTTTTATCCCAATATTCAAATTACCACTCGTGTCAACAGCTGAAGTTTTCAAGCCATGGAAATCTTTCACGCGAGGAAGAGCAGCCTTAACTAATCTTTCGATAAAACTCCACATTCTTTTTCCTCGCAAAGTCACTTTCATCCCAATTTCTAATCCTTCTCTTGTCTTGAATCCAGCAATTGATTTTTTTGCTTTAGTTGGTAGGGGTTTTTGTCCAGTAATAACGGTGAGGGTTTTCGCGATATCTTCAACTTGAGCAGAATCTTTCAAAAATTTTCCTATTCCGATATTGACCACGACTTTTTTTATTTTAGGCACTTCAAAATCATTGGAAAGATTAAGTTCTTTTTTCATTTTTTCCACTATTTCTTTGCTATATTTTTCTCTAATACTAATCATGATCTTTTCTTTACTAATTACTAATCTTATACAAATATACTAATTTACGAATGAGATTCCTAATTTGATTTTATTCGTACATTCGTATATTTGTACTGATTCGTAATTCGTAATGGTTATATTTCTCCTTGGCATTTTTTACAAACTCTTTGCTTTTTTCCAGCTACTATCTTATATCCTATTCTGGTAGGTTTAGCACATTTTGGGCAAATCAGCATAACATTGGAAATCTGAACTCTTCTTGGCACTTCAATTCTTTGTCCTTTTTCTCCTTGCTTTCTTGGTTTAGAATGTTTTTTCATTATATTCAAACCCTCTACGACAACCTTGCCGTCTTGAGGAACCGCCTGCAAAACCTTCCCGGTTTTTCCAGAGTCTTTACCTGCAAGCATTTTTACTAAATCATTTTTCTTTATCTTCATAATAATATCACAGAATTACACAGAATTCTTACAGAACGACACGGAATTTTTTCTGTGTTATTCTGTTATATTCTGTATCTTTTTGTGTTTTATAATACTTCCGGTGCGAGAGAAATTATCTTACTAAATCCCTTGTCTCTGATTTCCCTAGCAATCGGTCCAAAAATTCTAGTTCCTTTTGGTTCCTTGTTATCCAAAATCACTGCGGCATTTTCATCAAATCTGATGTATGATCCATCTTTTCTTCTAAATTCTTTTCTTTGTCTAACAATCACGGCTCGTACTTTATCCCCTTTTTTCACTATTCCGCGAGGCTCAGCAGTTTTTACTGAAGCTACGATAATGTCACCAATACTGGCAAAACGTCTTCTTGTTCCGCCTAAAACCTTGAAGCATTGAATCATTTTTGCTCCGCTATTATCAGCTACCTTTAATTTTGTTTGAGCTTGTATCATATATTTCTAAACTACTTTATATTTCTTATCCTTACTCATTGGTCGGCAAGCCACTATCTCTACCATATCGCCAAGCTTGCATTTATTTTCTTCATCATGCGCCTTATATCTTTTGGTTGATTTATATTTTTTCTGATATTTTTTATGAGTTTTGAATATATCCACAGCAACAATAGCGGTCTTATTACCCTTATCACTCACAACTCGCCCTTTCTTTTTCGCTAATATTTTATTGTTGTTTGAATTATTTTCCATTTTCTTTATTATTTTTCGCTAATTAAAGTATTTATTCGAGCAATATCTTTTTTTTCTCCTCTCAGTTCTCGAGTATTTTTCACTTGCTTTACTGCAATATCAAATCTAAGCTTTCTAACTTTTTCTTGTTTTTCCAAAAGCATTTTTTTCAGCTCTTCAATATTTTTTTCTCGTAATTCTTTAATTTTCATATTATTCTTTTTCAACAAATTTAGTCTTTACATTTAATTTATAAGCTGCGAGTCGCATCGCCTCTTTTGCAATTTCTCTTTTCACGCCATCCATTTCAAATAACATCGTTCCTGGTTTTACTACTGCCACAAAATGATCAACCGCACCTTTTCCCTTACCCATCGGAGTTTCATCACCTTTTTTCGTCATTGGCTTGTCAGGAAAAATTCTGATCCAAATTTTTCCTCCGCGTTGAACATATCTAGTCATCGCACGTCTGGAAGCTTCTATCTGACGAGCTGTAACTAAACTAGCTCCCATTGATTTCAAACCAAAACTGCCAAAGCTAACTTCATTACCACGATGAGCTGTTCCGCGGATTTTCCCTCCACGCTGGATCTTTCTGTGTTTTACTTTTTTTGGCATCAACATGAATTTTCTTTACGAATTACTAATCAATTACTAATATACTAATTCTATTTAAACTATTTTATTCTTTATGGATTACTGTTCGTACATTAGTATATTCGTACGAAATTAGTAATTCGTAAAGACTACTCAAAAACTTCACCTTTATACAACCAAACTTTTACTCCCAATGTTCCGTATGTCGTATAGGCCGTTGCTCTGGAAAAATCAATGTCGCATCGCATAGTATGAAGTGGTAATGTTCCTTTGGCTGACCACTCTCTACGACTCATTTCAGCACCACCTAATCTCCCAGACATTTCAATTTTCACTCCTTTAATATTTTTATTCTTCATCACTTGTTCCAAAGCTGATTTCATAGCTTTTCGAAAAGGTAATCTTTTTTCCAATTGATCAGCAATGTTTTGTGCCATGATTGCAGCGCTTTCTTCCATATTCTTAACTTCCTGAATATCTACTTTCAAATTCATATTCTTATTGCCTTTGAAAAAATTCTTTTGGATATAACTTTTAATATCTTCAATGCCACTGCCGCCACGTCCGATTAGCACTCCTGGTCTGGCAGTTTTAATGATCACTCGAATCATTTTGGCCGATCTTTCTATTTCCACTTCAGATATAAAAGCCGCTTTCCATTTTTTGGAAACTCCACCTCTAATTTCAATGTCTTGCTTGAGGTTTTTTGTATATTCTCTTTTGCTAAACCATTTAGATTTCCAGTCTTGAGTTATCCCCATGCGGAATCCAATTGGATTTACTTTATGTCCCATGCTAATTTAATTTAATATGCTTTAGTTAGCTATTTCCTTACGAATTACGAATTTTTACGAATGTACTAATGTGAACTGAATAATCTTTTGCTGTTTTATTTAATTATTCGTAATTCGTATATTCGTACCGATTCGTAATTCGTAAGGGTTACTTACATTGACTTTCTTTGAAATATTTTTTTTGCCCAACCCTTATTAGGAGTTTCTTTTTTGGCACGTTCTTCACCACCCTTTTTATCTAAATCCTTGTTGGATTTTTCTTGTGTTTCTTTTTGCTCTTTCTCTTCTTTCTTTCTATCTTTTTCTCTTTTTTTCATTTCCGCTTCCATTTCTTCCTTAGTTTTTCGGTTTTTTCCTTCCACTCTTTCTTCTAGTATAATTTCTATTTTCGATGTTCTTTTCAGAATTTCACCGGCTCGTCCGAAAGCTTTCGGCATCCAGCGTTTCATTGTTGGTCCTGCTCCGATTCTAGCTTCATATACATACAAATTATTCTTATCTAAACCAAAATTATTTTCCGCATTAGCAATTGCACTTAAAAGCAATTTTTTCATGTGTGGGCTGGTTCTTTTAACATGCGCTTCAAGCTGATCGAGTGCTTCCAAGACATCCAGACCCTTTATCAAATCAGCCACTAATTTTGACTTTCTTGGAGCGATTCTCAAATTGTTTAGTTTTGCATTAACTTTCATAATTATTGAATATTATTTCTTGGTATCCGTTGAGGCCTTAGCGGCTTTAGCAGCGTCTAGTTCTTTTTGTTTAGCGGCTGTTTCTAATTCTTTTTGCATTTTTCCTCCATGACGGACAAATTTCTTGGTTGGAGAAAATTCTCCTAG
>Ga0172379_10009674_pt1 | contig 11835 bp, 11 predicted proteins | sample GrowelOW334metaG_FD_119756 | JGI IMG/M metagenome (GOLD analysis project Ga0172379, IMG submission 119756) | Groundwater microbial communities from an aquifer near a municipal landfill in Southern Ontario, Canada - Groundwater well OW334 metaG | ecosystem: Environmental > Aquatic > Deep... | reverse complement strand
GTCTTCTTTGGTATGTTGCAATATTCAAATTAAAGTATAAAATACTATTTGCGGTCTTTTCACCTTCGCAGAACAACAAGGAGAGAAAGTATGTTGCTTCTCGACTGGATTACTACTTCCGCATCGTTTTTTGCGGTTGCTGGAATGGTATATGCCACTGTGATCACTTCCAATAAGTGGATCCGAGTTCTCCTGGCAATTGGGATCTTCATTTTTGGATGGTTCTTTTGCTTCGGATTCGGATGTCTTATCGGTGATTACAAGGTATTCCATTGAGACCGTTCATTATTGTGGGCGTTCTGTCCACAAAATTTCGCGGCCTGCCCTTCGGGTGGGCTGCGATTTTTCAATGTTTCCAAGAAGGAATGATCGCGCTAAGCTCGTTCCATCGGGGTGTAGCTTAGTTGGTAAAGCGCCAGGCTGGGGGTCTGGAGACCCAGGGTTCGAGTCCCTGCACCCCGACCATCCGGCTTCGTCTAAAGGACTACGCCGCGATGTAGTTAAAGTTGAGCATCTTTTAGTCGACTACACTCCACTCACTGCAGAGTGCTTTGCATGCAGGCCGTCTCTATTTCGTGTATTCATGAAATACCAAAATCACCTCATTATTCTCTAGCATCCGCCGCAGGTTTATGTTTATAATGTGCCCTTTCTTCCCACATTTGACAGTAATTGGTATTGATTTTCTAATCATATTATGGGATAATGGTAAGAATTCATTCTATGTCACTCAGTCCTTCCGATTTCCTGGCAGCTACCAAAGCCATCAAGGAAGCAGAACACCTGCTCTTGATCCCGCATGCTAACGTGGATCCCGATGGACTCAGCAGCGCCCTCGCGTGTTTTTCGATGTTCCGTGCGCTTGGAAAGGACTGTACGGTGATCTGCCCGGATACGCTTCCGGAGAATCTCGAATTCCTTCCGCAATTCGAGCATCTCACGACCAACCTTGGAGCGGAGCAGGAGTTCGTTATTACTCTCGATTGCAGCAACGGTGTCGAAGTCGACAAGCTCCGATACACCGTGGAGGATCATAAGGTAAACATCATTGTCGTACCGAAGAAGGGGAGACTGAAATCCCAGAACGTTACCATGTTCGAATCGGGATCGCAGTACGACCTTATCGTCGTTCTCGACAGCGCAGAGCTTTCGCTTCTTGGGTCCGTATATACGGATAACATTGATCTTTTCTCATCCGTGCCGGTTCTCAACATCGACCATCACGTCAGCAATACGCGCTTCGGGCAGACGCACCTCATCGATCCGACATGTGCGAGTGCCACGGAAGTTCTGTACTCCTGGTTTACCGCGGAACCTGCGTGGAAAGAACTCATTACGCCGGATGTTGCGACCCTCCTCCTCACCGGACTCATTACGGATACGCGGAGTTTCCAAAATCCGAATACGACGCCGCGGTCGCTCGAAGTTGCGGCCAATCTCCTCGATCTCGGAGCGCGCCAGCAGGAGATTATCCAGCACATCTACAAGACCAAACCCCTCTCGACTCTCAAGATCTGGGGTCGTGCTCTCAACCATATTCAGATTGATCCGGAGGCACGCATCGTTTGGTCTGCCGTCAGTCGTGAAGATTTAAAGGAGATGGGTGCCGAGTCCAAAGAAACGCACGGAATTCTCGATGAACTGATCTCCACTATTCCTGATGCGGATATGCACGTTCTCTTTACGGAGGTGGAGGAAGGAGGATTGAAAGCGAGCCTTCGCTCATCGTCCGCGATTGATTCCAATGTGGTAGCGGGTCGGACATTCAGTGGCGGGGGGCACGCGCGAGCGGCCGGTTTCAAAGTGAAGAAGTACGGGAATTTCCAGCTTCAGGTCATCGAGTGCGTTCAGCAAATTAAGAAAGAGATGGAGCGCCAACGACACGAAGCGGACAGCGTTCCTCCGCTAGTTTCCCCCGCCAATCCTGCAGCCACCCGAAGTACTTCTGTGTCTCGGATAGTGAAGCCTTCTCCGATGCACGCACCTAAACCGACGATTGATGTCGTGCAGGAACTCGGTTCTCCGAACGCGGGTTCCAAGCCCCATAGGTAGTGTCACATAAAAAAATCCTGCGCCGCGGCCACGGAGGGCCGCTGCTGTAGAAAAAATATTTCACATTCCAGCAGCACCCCTCCGCGGGTGCGGCGATTCGATGGAATGTAATTCAGTTCGGAACGTCGGTGATGTGTCGCGGAGCGCATAAATGGCTTCAGTTGCTTGTGTTGCAGGCCTTCTGTGCTAGGCTAGCTCAGGCTTTTCCCTAACTTATGCGACTTGTCCAGGTTGCGAAACTCTTAGGCATAACCGGTCAAGAGCTCCGAAAGGAGCTCATGGAAGTCGACTTCGGCGTTCGTCCGACGGATCGCGAGGTTTCCGATAATCTGGCGATGGGAATCATGCGTTTCGTTGCAAACAAGCGAAAACTTACGATTGATTGGGACATGGTAGAAGCTGTTCGCGGTGGCAAGATTTCGATGGCGGAAGAGGAAGAAAAAGCGACGCCTGCGCCCGAGCCGGAAGTGAAGGAGTCCGATGAGAAAAAAGCGGCTAAGCCCGAAAATCTCAACGTTCTCCGAAAACTTACGCTTGAAAATGTCTCGAAAGAGGCCATTGATCGCGAGCGACAGGCGCTTTCCAAGCAGCGTCCGCAGAGTAAGGAAGAGATGGAACAGCGACGTGTCGAAGGGAAGATTCTCCAAGATCTCTCGAAGAAGGACAAAGCCGAGCATCAGGAGCAGATCAAAAAGAAGACGGGAACCATCGTTCTTCCTTCGCAGATTTCGGTGAAGGAATTCGCCGAGAAGGCGGGCGTACAGGTACCGAAAGTCGTTTCGGCCTTGATGAAAAACGGCGTTCTCGCGAACATCAACCAGCAGATAGATTTCGAGACGGCTTCTATCGTGGCTCTGGAGCTTGGTCTCGCGGTGCAGAAGGAAATAGGTGTCGTTTCGGTCGAGGCGATGCTCAGCAACGATCTTCAGGAACTCACGAAAGAAGATGATCCATCCGCTCTGCTGCCGCGTGCGCCCATCGTGACGGTCATGGGACACGTCGACCACGGCAAGACCGCGATTCTCGACGCCATCCGCCAGACGAATGTGGTGGCAGGTGAGGCCGGTGGCATCACGCAGCACATCGGTGCGTACCAAGTGGTGCACGAGGGCAAACCGATCACGTTCATCGATACCCCCGGTCATGAAGCATTCACGGCCATGCGCGCCCGCGGAGCTCAACTCACGGATATTGTTATTCTCGTCGTTTCCGCTGAAGAAGGAGTGAAGCCCACGACCATCGAAGCTATCAACCACGTGAAGGATGCGGAAGTGCCGCTTCTCGTGGCGATCAACAAGATCGATCGGCCCAATGCCGACATAGAGCGCGTGAAGGGCGAGCTCGCCAGCCAAGGTTTGCAGCCGGAAGACTGGGGCGGTTCCGTTCCCATGATTCCGTGTTCGGCGGTAACGAAGCAGGGGATTCCCGATCTTCTCGAGCACATACTTGTGATGGCGGAAATCGAAGAACTCAAGGCGAACCCCGGTCGTTATGCGATCGCCACGGTCATCGAAAGCCATCTTGATCGGTCGAAAGGGCCGCTCGCGAGCGTCATCGTCAACACCGGAACGCTTCACCTAGGCGACATTATCGGTTGTGGCAACGCCTCGGGAAAAATAAAAGCACTTTTCGATGCCGTGGGTGGCAGGATCCAAGACGTCGGTCCCTCGGGGCCTGCTGTAATCTCCGGACTTGATGTACTTCCGCAGGTGGGTGATATTCTCCAGGTTTTCGGTTCCGAACGTGACCTCAAGGCGTACATTTCGGCGTATCAATCGGCGCGCGGCGCAATGGCCAAACGCGGATTTGCCGATCTCGTCAGTCGTCTCACGGAGGGAAAGCTCCGCGAACTGAAAGTAATTCTGAAAGCGGATGCGCAGGGGTCTCTGGAGTCCATTCAGGAAGCCATGAAGAAGCTCGTCACGGAGAAAGTGCAGCCCAAAGTCATCCATGCAGCCATCGGCGATGTTACGGAGAGCGATGTGATGATGGCTTCCGCGGGCAGTGCGATCGTCGTCGGATTCAATGTGGATGCTCCGCTCGCCGTCATGAAGACCGCTGATCGTGAGGGAGTGAAGATCAAGCACTACGACATCATTTATAAGCTTCTCGAGGATTTGGATCTTCTGCTCAAGGGTCTCGTGGAACCGGTCGAGGAAGAGACGATCACGGGGCACCTGGAAGTTCGTGGCGTCTTCTTCACCAAGGGAAATGAGCAGATTGTGGGCGGCAAGATTATGGATGGCTATCTGAAGCGCACGCCGTTCCGTCTGATGCGCGAAGGGAAAGAGATCGGAGGTGGACGCATTACATCGCTCAAGCATGTCGAGAAGGACATCAAAGAAGCGAAAGAAGGGATGGAATGCGGCATGCGCGTTACGACCAATACTCCTGTTGAGATGGGGGATTCACTCGAAGGCTTCACGAAGGAGTTTACGAAGGTTGCGTGACGCAGTTGTTTGCATTCCTGGTTAATATCAACAACGTAACAGCAGCGCCTTTTCAAGGCGCGGCGTATTTGTTTCATACAGGCAATATTCTCCAAGTCGCCGCGGCCTGAAAGGCCGCTGCTGTTGTAAATTATTCTGAAATTCCCAAAGTTTCGATCAACCAGTCGAGGGGAAGTTGGATGAGAGTAGACGAAGGGATCATCGCTACGCGATAGGAGCCTTCATCACCGGTATTTCCCTCGGTGGGAGAGGAGCGGGAATTCTCGTGCGAATGTACTGAATCATGTATTCCTGTTCGTACCGTGACATTTTTCTTCCGAAGAGACGGAGCGCTCCGACACGCTTGTTTTCAGGAATACTGAGGAGCACTTTCGTGAGAGGATTGTCCGGCTTTCCATCGGTGAGTCGCCCGATTTCCGCATTGGTAAGCGGTCGAGTGAGTTTCGAAAGTTCTTTGAGCGCTTTCGTATTTTCGTTATTCCCCTGTGCGATTTCCTGGAGATTTTCGTAGGCCTTCACTCCGGTGTCGCCCTTGAACCATTTCGTGATGAAATCATTTGTCTCCGGATTGTGCAATGCCATGACGCGTTTTTCATCCTTGAAAGCGCCGCCTTTGAGGATGTCTGGGTTCACCGAAAGGGTCGTGATGCCCGCCCAAAAAGCGATGGGCCAGCTCAGAGGTTGGCCTTTGATCAAGGAATATGCGAGGCCGAGCGTTGTGACTACCGCTCCTCCGACAGCGCCGATCACGCGGAGCGGTTTGGTATTGATTTTGCGGCTTTCCTGAAGCTTTGCCCACCATTCGTTCACTTCCACTCGCGTTGCACCGACCAATCTCTTCAGTGGATTAATGAAATCGTCGCTCTGTTTCAGTGCTTGTATAGCCGCTTGGTATTGGTCGAGGAGGGGGAGAAGATCCGGGTAGGTGGAAAGCAAACCTGTATTCGCCTGGAGATCCTTGAGTGTCTTCTCTGCGGAAGCGATAGAACCCATGTTGAGCGCAACAGTATTTCGGTATTTCATCCAGAAGCTGAAGCCCGCTGCAGCGCCGCCTTCTAAAACTTCGGCAGGATTCTCAACGATTGCTTTTCCGATTTTATCGAGTTCCTGCACGATATTGTTTAACATTGGTTTGTCGCGCAATGCATCGAGTCCCTTTTCGATTGATTGTTCCGGCGTCATTCCAGCCGTTCTGAGTGGATTCGTGACGCGCGAATGCGCGGCCTCGGCGCGGAACATGATTTGCTCTCGCAGGAGTTCATTCAGTTTCTCCGCATTACTTTCGATCATCGGAAATCCTCCTGGCATCTGCGACGCGAGCATCATCTTATCGAGCATTGATTTCGCTATCGTCATGTTCTCCAGGTACTTCTGATATTTTTCCGGACTCAGCTCTCCTTCGCGTATCGGCTGCTTCTCGAAATCAAGCCATTTCTGCTTTTGAATTTCCGCTTGGCTTTTCAGCGGCTGCGGCATTTCCACGGGCTTTGGTTGTTCCTTGAACCCGAAGAATGGTTTCGGTTTCGCTTCCGCCGGATTGAGCGGCCTCGACAGGTCTCTGGGCGCGTTCTCGAATTTGTTTGGTACCATTTTCAGAGAAAATCAGTGACTACGGTTTCTTTGCGCGCTCTTTATTGAGCTCGGTTTCGATATCTGCGATGTTCACGGTCAGGCTCGGTATGCGTGAGTTCTGCACGATGTCCTTCAGATACTCAAGCGACTGGACACTTGTTTGTCCCTGTCTGTGTCCCATCGCAGTTTGGATTGCCCCGAGGTGCCTATCTCGGTCTGCCGGGGTAGTCGCGCCCTTTAATCCATTGATAGCATTCACGATCCTCTGAGTATTGTTCACAGGATCACTGTTGATGTTCTTCACTGCACTAGCGACACCAGCAGCATGTGCTCCACCGCCAAGGCCGAAGGCATCGTCTTTGAGATCCTTGAAGCTCTTGCCTTGCCGTGCGCCCAGCTGGATGGCTTCGCTCATCATTTTTGGTCCGTAGAGCAGCTTGCCCGGTGTCATGGTCATACCGCCGGGGCCCGGGAACGGAAGTGGCATCAGGAGAGGCAGTTGTATCGCTCCTCTGAAGATGGATTCGCCGAAGCCTTTGATCTTTTCGGTGATGCCGCCGATGACTTTGCTCTTGCTCAGTGCCGCGAATGAGCCTTTCCAGAGAATGATGATCGCAGCAAACATCCAGAGCAATGCCCACCATGTCTTCACGCCGCTGATGATCGGCACCGCCCATGTGGAGAATCCTCCTCCGGGAGCAGGGATGCTCGCACTGGTCGAGAGCATGATGAACCCTATGACCATGGGAATTGCGACTACGGCCGGAAGGAAAGCGGCATTGATGAATTCGTGCCAAATATCGAATTCAAAGCCGAAAACGTTCGTTCCGAGCTTGCCGTTTATCAGGTACCCCAGGAAAGTGAACGGCATAAAGACCGTTGTCACCCAGAGAATGAGGATACGTATGAGAAATCCGACGGCGAGACCGAGAAGTGGCAATATGACCCCGAGCTGTATCAGAAATACCATGAAAATATTCATGAGTACTTGGAAGGAGACCATCACCCCTTGTCCTGTTGTAGCGGAACCACCTAATGCAAGAAAACCGGCGGGTATTTGTGACAGTTCCGTTACCCGTGCGAAACTCACTGCGATTCCGTTAATCATCGCATGTGCAGGTGCCATGGTGCCGGCAACAGCGGCGAGCGGCTCTTTTTTATAACAGCCAATGCCTTTTTGGCATGGGCAGTTGGGATCGGTTCTCGTGCCGCAATGGTCATCTTGCCATGTGCCTTGCTGACTATCAGTTCCGAATACGAGTTTGTCGGTTACTACTTTGCAGGGGATTACGCTGCCAGAGGTGTCATCGATAGTCACGCAGGTGAAGCCCGGGAGCATATTTGGCACCGAATAAATGGTAGCCGTGAGTACATTTGCTACGTCGATAATGACGCGCGGGAAGAACCACGAGAAGTTGACGAGTACGACGGCAATGACGAATGTCATGAGCTTGTCTTTTACGTATTGGCTCTTTCCGGTGATAATGGTGTAGAAGGCAACACCGATGAGAAGGAGCGCGAATATCAAGTTCATGATGTCCCTGGAGAGTTTCCAGATTTCGATGAGAGCGCTATTCATCGCTGCATTCGTGAAGAAGTCCGCCTGTAGGAGGTAGCCGAGGAAATCCAGAATCATAAGAAGCAGAATCTGGAAGAACGTATTGATTGCGGCTACGTTCGATGCAAGAGCCACAAGCTGATCGCCAAGGCTTCCTCTCACTGTTCCTCCCGCTCCTCCGACCACTCCTAGCGCAAGAGCGGTAGGTAGGAAGGCCGGAACCAGTGCCAGGGCGGCACCGGCAGTACCGAGGAGAAGGCCCTTTAGGAGTAATTTCTTTTTATGTGACATTTTCTAGTCATTGTACCACGAAATGCGATTGGCAGCAATCACAGGGCATATGTTCACTCTCATGCCTCCGCCGGTGGCGCACGCCCCCCTTTGGATTTTGGTATCCTCATCGATATGTTTCATCCGCTTTCGCAGGAAATCACTGCCGTCAAGCATTGGAGGAATGCGTAAAGATTCTTTCTTGGTTGTGGTGGTGACTAAAGATGAGAGTTTTGTAACTACGCAATGAAGCCATAAAAATGCTGTATAAAATATTTGTTCAATAATACATAAATACTAAGCCAATAATCATTAGTTTATCTTTGTTCTAAGCCAAAATTGCTTGATCTAATTATATGAACATATACTATGATCAATTTTCTTGCTCTTCAATGGTCTATATGAGTAACATTTGTGAACAGGTGATAACTCGCTACCCCATCTAAATTTATTCATGGTTCATGACGCGCTTAAAGCATTGTTTAGTTCTCAGACGAGGGTGAAGTTGCTCTCCGTCTTCCTTCTTCATCCCGAGGAGGAGTATTTCATTCGTCAGCTCACGCGTCTTCTTTCCGAACAGATCAACTCCATTCGCCGTGAACTCGAGAATCTCCGAAGGATCGGACTTGTTCGTGCGCGGCACAAGAATAGAAAGAAGTACTACAAGGCGGACACGGAGTTCATCTATTTCCAAGAACTGAAGAACATGTTCTCGAAGGAAGTCAGAGGAGGGGAGAGCGCGACGGTTGCAGCTCTCAAGAGTCTTCCAGGACTTCAATTCCTCGAGCTTGCAGGCAGTTTTGTCGGAACCCATAGCAAAGTGGACCTTCTTGTTGTCGGAGACTTGAAGAAGGATGTGATTGAATTGCTCCTGACGCAGGATCCCACCATGCGTAGCGTGAAGTACTCACTATTCTCGAAAGCGGATTTCCTCTATCGGTTGAGCCTCCGCGATAGGTTCATCCTCGAAATCGTCGATGATCCCCGGCACCTCGTTGCGCTAAACAACATCCAAAAGGAGATGGAGGAGGCACGGAAATAAATGGATAATTGACAATGGACAATGGACAATCAACTTTCATTTTCAATTTTCAATTGTCAATTGTCCATTCTTACAGTAGCCTTTCCCCGCTCATGACAGGTCTCGCACTCAAAGAACAGGCTGAATCCATGATGAAGAACCGACCGGACATCCGGCCGGGGTTTACCGTTCGTGTGCACCAGAAGGTTCAGGAGGGGGATAAAGAGCGTATTCAGATTTTCGAAGGGCTCGTGATCGGCATGCATCGCGGCCACAGTCCCACCGACACTTCGTTCACTGTCCGACGGATTGCCTCCGGAGTGGGAGTAGAACGTGTTTTCCCTCTGCATTCGCCGCTCATCGAGAAAATCGAGGTGAAGAAAGTGGCGGAAGTGCGAAGGGCCAAACTCAACTTCCTTCGTGGGAGAAGCGGGAAGCGCGCACGCATCAGCGAGCGGTTTACGAGTGCTGAAGAATTCGGGATTGCGGCGGCGGGGGTGGAGGCTGGGAAGGAACCTGCGGTGGAGGCTGTTGTAGAAACATCTAGCAAAGAATCAGGAATCAAGAATTAGGAATCAGGAATACGAAGGTGTCGCCCTTGATTCTTAATTCCTGATTCTTGATTCTTAGTCGTTTTGACAGTGACAGCGTCCATACCCGCTTCTATCATTCCTATTATGCGTTGTGTACTCGTAGGGAACTTCGGCGTTGGGAACCTCGGGGACGAGGCGCTTAAGGAGTACTTTCTCCAGACGTTTTCTGATGTTGACTGGATTGTGCTGGAAGCGTGCCCCGTACAACCGTATGAGGTTCCGAGATTACCGCTCGGCTTTCGATCGCTCTTCAGGCCTTGGTGGAAAACACTTTCTGCGTATCGTCATGCCGATGCCGTGGTTTTCGGGGGAGGGTCTCTTTTTACGGATGTTGAGTCTGTGTACGCATGTCTTCTCTGGTGGTGGCACGCATTTGCTGCACATTTGTTTCGAAAGCCGGTGTTTCTTGCGTTCCAAGGGATCGGTCCGTTTCGAACCTCGCTTGGCAAGCGTCTCGCACGTTGGGCGGTACAGCATGCGGCGTTTGTGAGCGTTCGTGATGAGAGTTCGTTTCAGCGCGTGCAGTCATGGAACTTGAATAAACAAATTGTACAGACTTTTGATCCATTGTATGAGGTTTTCTCGATGACTAATGTGAATATAGTTGAGAGTAATACAATCGTACTTATCCCACGGTCGAACTCCGGAGAATCATTCCTGATCGAAGCGTGCAAAGTGATACAGGAACATCAGGGTGATCCGGTTCGTATCGTTCTCATGCAACCGGATCATGAGCGTTTCATCATTGAGCGCATCGCCTCGCTTGCTCATGGCCGTTCTTCGGTTGTTGCCGCAACGAGCACGGCGCAGCTCATGCAGGCCATTTCGGATGCTCTGCTCGTCGTTGCGGAGCGGTATCACGGTGCGCTCGCCGCACATGCACTCGGCATCCCGGTCGTGGTCTGTCCGCAGAGTGATGGCGATAAACTCTCGGCATTACCCTTAAGCTCACAAAAAAGCACGCTTATTGCATCGGTACAGACAGGCGAACGTTCGCTTCGAGAAGCGCTTCTTGCGTTGTGATTTTACGCATTCTTTGGTAGAATAAGACCTAATGGATGCGCTGTATCTCACGCAGGCGGAGCAACGATTATTTCAGGCGCTTCCGGCGGCGCTGTCCGCAGGTGGAGAAGTGAAGGACGAGACGCAACAGTACGAAGAGACTTCGAGGAAGAGGTCGATCCGTTTTCAGATTGCCCGTCTGCACGATCCCGCACTTCTCCGGTTCCGAGAGAAGGCTCTCGACACAAAGTCCGAGGATGAGTTTCGCGCACTGGTGCAATCGGTTGACTTGGGAAAAATCAGCGAGCGGGACATGGGACAGCTATTGTTTGCTCTGGGCCCCAATGGGCTCAGCGTCATTATTTCTGGCATTCTGAAGAATGCCGTGAAAGCAGAAGACATCGCGATGGCAGCGTCATTCTCGGAGCTTCGTCATGAGTTATTGGCATCGCTTAACACTGTTTCCGCTTAATATGGTTCGTACGCTTGAAACCAAAGGGAACGGCAAATCTCAGCTCACACTGAGGGATCTGAGGGAAGCGCTTTACAACGGCGAGGCCGATCGTCGGGAGGATCTCGATGTTTTGCGGGAGATGGCTTCGGACAAGGATGGCCTCCTGAAGAAGATCGAAGCGAATGATGCGCTGACCCATAGGCTCGGGGGAAAGGACAATCTCAAGACTCAGTTCGAGCAGCTGCATATGCGTTATGGAGAAGTCATTCGCAATGTCGCGGCCTTGAAGACTTTCCAGGAGAAAGTGGAGAAGAAAGGGATTCTGCGGAGAATGCTCAGCGGACTCGGTTCTTATGCAAAGCGCCATCCTTTCGTAACCGCTCTTCTCCTTGCGTCCGCCGCGTCCGCAGGTGTTGCAGCCGGTTTTTATTTTACGGGCAACTGGGAGCTTCTCATGAGCGGCGTCGGAGCGTTGAGGAAGCAGATCGCCGCAGGCGTCGGTCGTAGCTTGCCTCTGTTGGATCCGAAGACCCCGCCATTGCCGGGTTCCGGTGTTGAGGGTGTACCGGGTGGAGGTCCGATCAATCTGTAGGATTCGTTTTTCAAACGTACAAACACACACAACATGCCAGAGGAACAGTCATCCAATCGTGAAGCCGTACCCGCATCCGTCGACCGTCCTTGGGCGTCGGAATTGCTGAAGCTTCGCCAGCTCATCGGTCCCGAAACCGGGCAATTGCCAGGTGACATTCGCAGGAATGATCGCGGACAGTTTGAGTTTGTCGAAGGAGAGCTTTCGGAAGAGCGTCTTCTTGATCGTATGACGGACACGCTTCGGGGAAAGAAAATCGATTCCTACGGAC
>Ga0172379_10009673_pt1 | contig 11836 bp, 8 predicted proteins | sample GrowelOW334metaG_FD_119756 | JGI IMG/M metagenome (GOLD analysis project Ga0172379, IMG submission 119756) | Groundwater microbial communities from an aquifer near a municipal landfill in Southern Ontario, Canada - Groundwater well OW334 metaG | ecosystem: Environmental > Aquatic > Deep... | reverse complement strand
GCCGTGATACATCACACGCTATTGCCAATAATTCCTTTTCAGGAACATCTCCGTGCATAAGCGGACGATGGGGGTCGAGATCAAATCGTTCAATATCAACGACTACCCCATCTCCGTTATCTGCTGCCATAACTACGGGAATTTTATATTTCCTTGCAAGCAAGCGTAACTGAATTTTGAGATATAACGAATCCATTTCATCAACAATGATATTGAGTTTCTTGGGTTTCAGTAAGAACCGTTCTATGTTCTCTTTTGTTATCCCTTGTGCATACCTGGTCAATTGCACGTAGGGATTCACACAAACAATCTCCCGCGCAGCGAGTTCAACCTTTGAAATTCCGACCATATCAAATCCTGCACGAATCCTGTTTATATTTGAACCTGATAAGACGTCATTGTCAGCAATGGAAAGATATTTACCGCCGCCGGTATGAATAATCGATGCTACCACCGCATTTCCAACGCTTAGACCCGCTACCCCGATACGTGCCCCATAATATGCGTCTTGTTCTGATTTGGTAATCAAATTTCTATTTCTGCTTGTATACAGTTCATAATGCATATCTTCGGGAAGAACGCGCATGAGCGTCAAGTTCCACGGATACCACGCCCAACATCCGATCGGATGTGTTCGTTTTTCATCCCTGTAATACGACTGAATAAACTTCGTTACATCCTTGTGGTCGATACCTGTGCAAATGCTTTCCGGGTGACGGATCGCATAAATTTCCCTCAGCTCTGAATCTAATTCATCTATACAGCGAACGTTAACTTTTTTTCGTAGGGAAGTAATGAGAATACGGTCTGTTTTTTTTGAAGAACATAACACAGAACATGCTGCTTTTTCAGATTGCATATACAAATCAGTATAGCAACTCTTATGGTTCTTTCCTAACCCATCGATGCTTCCCATTCGCATCAAATAGTCCTAGAGATTGGTATGGATGGATCATTATATGCGGTTCAATATTTTCTTTCTTAATATTCGTATATAAATACGCATACTCTGAATTATGGGCGAGTAATTCACTGATAATATACGCCCGGATTCGTTTCGCTACTACTGGGGAAATGCGCTTTTTTGGCTTTGTTTCAATATGAATTATTAAACACTGGTTCATCTGTTTATCATACATAATCTGCATGGTGCATTTTCCTGTTACCCTATCGGTGATTTCTTTTTGTTCAAGTGCCCTACGGATTTCCTGAGGATAAATATTTGCACCGTATAATTTAACCGTAAAATCGGCTCGTTCAAATAGATATACAAATGGAATATTCCATATTGTGCCCTCTATATGCGCGTTACGTATTTCTTTTTCTATATCAACGCCACATGCTTGCGCTTTTCTCCGTATCGTATCAATAGTAAGAACTCCACCCACATCCAATAGTGCGTACCGAACAAGCGGAAGGCCACTATAAGCTGAACAAACCAATTGCCCTTCTACCTCCTCAAAATAAAAAAGTTCCGGGATATACTGAGCAAGCGTCGGTTGACGATACGATTCTCCGAACAAGGACTTGTTTAAATCTGGATTGTCACGTGCAAGCCTTCTAATAAGTATTGTCAGGGGTGTCTCATGCGCCATAGTACCCAAATCAACGGTTCCGTAATGATTGAGCGTATCCATATACACGTTCTCTAGTCCTGCATGGTCTACAATGTAATCACGGAAATCTTCACTAAATCCCTCTGCGGAAAAAATAAATTTCAACGGATAGGTTTTCCATTTTACACCCTGCTCTTCTCCTTCACTCAGTAAATCCTTTACCATAGGAGGATATCCACCGATAATAATTTGATCAAATTGCCTACCAAGTTGAGTAACCGCGGATATGATTTCTTTTTTTGACGTTCCGGGTGTAATGAGACTCAGGTCATACTTTCCCCGTAGTGCTACGGTGCGCACTGCTGAATAACTAAATACGCCGCCAATCCAGACACCCATGCCCCACCCGACAATATAGAGAGTTGATTTCTTATGTATTTGAAAATTCGTTCGTAAATACATTTCTGCAATTGCGGCGTATTGTTTATCCTGAATAATGCTACGCGGAAAATAAAATGGAATCCCCGTTGACCCGGATGTAGCAGCTATCGTCTGTTGATGAGTTTCGTGTTTACCTATCCAATTCAGTTGTTTCAGCGGATATTTATTAAGGTATGACTGCTTACTACAGATAGGAACCGAGGAAAAATCTTTTATGGTTCGAATTGTTCCTGGATGTATATGTTTGTTCTGAATCCACTGTTTATATGCAGGGACATACCTACTCATCTCACGAAATAACCGTATACACATTGCCCGACCACGACGAAGCCAGAATGATTCCGGTTTTTTATGAAGTTCTTCTTCCCAAACTATCGGATTATCAAGAAGTGTGTTTGTAGTCATAAATCTCATCCTTTTGACAAGCATTGCGTTTCAGATTCCTACCGATTATTATACCTATAGATTATGGCAAAGCGCATCCTTATCATCGATGATGATACATATATACGGGAATTATATCAGGAAATACTCACATCAGAAGGATATGAGGTGACAACTGCCAAAGACGGTGAGGAGGGTCTCAAACATCTTCTAGAAGGTGGGTTTGCGGTTGTTTTATTGGATGTAATGATGCCAAAATTAGATGGGGTTGGAGTACTTACAAAATTAAAAGAATCTACACCAACCGAGCCAAATGGACCAATCCTGCTTCTGACAAATTTAGATCATGATCCCGCACTTGATCAAGCAATGTCTTTGGGAGCGCACTCTCATCTCCTCAAAGCAGACATGCTTCCCCCTGTTCTCGTACAACATATCAAAAGCTTGCTCACGTAGAACTATCGTACACTTCCAACCTGTCCTATAAGATTATAGATTGGAGCTATGATTGCCATCATCATTCCCCCAACGATAACCCCAACGGCAACCAAGATAAGCGGTTCAAGCAGCGTAACAAAATAGTGCAATGAATTTGTCACCTCATAATCAAAATATTCGGTCAAATCTTCCATTGACTTATCCAGTGTCCCGCTCCGTTCTCCGACTTCTATAATTTTTACCATAAGCGACGGAATTGCTTTTTGATCCCGCAGTCCGTCCGTCATGGGACTACCAGCTAAAACTGCTTCTTCAGCGCTCTCAATTGCCTGAACTATCTCATGTTTCACAGCAACCTGACGGGTTAGTCTCAGGGCGGGCAATATTGGAATACCTGAATTAAGGAGAAGATAGAGGCTTCGACAAAAGCGTGTTAGATCAATTTGCTTGGCGATACCTGAAATATACGGTAAATTTAGTACCATCCGCAATAAAAACTGTTTTTGATTTTTGTACAAAAATATTCCCAATAGAATAACCGACATAACACCAATTATTGTCGGGATTGTGTAATTAACGATAATGTTAGAGACCGCTATCAGTATTCGTGTAGGTAATGGGAGCGTAACCCGCAACTGCGAAAATACGCTTGCTATTTTTGGGATAACAAATGTTAAAAGTAATATTAACACTCCAAAAAAAACAATAATAATAATCACCGGATACATCAGTGCGGATTTGATCTTATCTGAAAATTCAATATCTTTCTTTACGCTATTTTTTATGTCTTTCAAGACTATGTCGATTGTCCCTGACTCTTCAGCTGCTTTAATAATCGTGACAGTCACTTTATCGAAAATTTTTGGGTATTTAATCAGTGACGCATGCAATGGTCTCCCTTGAGTAATATCGGTTTGGATGCCGACTAATAGAATCTTCAGATTTCCGGTCGCATCGGATAACAGAGCGTTGATTGATTCCATGATTGTTAATCCCGCATTGACCATGGTTGAAAGGTTGCCGAATAATCCGAGTTTTTCACTGTTTTGAAGTGTTAATGATTTTGCGCTTTTCATAGAGATTCAACCCGCGTTACCCGAAGAATTTCTTCGATGGTGGTCACTCCTTTGGATACCTTAAGAAGTCCATCATCAAGCATGGTTATCATCCCTTCTTGTATAGCCTGCTGTGCAATCACATCGGCATCTTTCCGTTCCGTAATGAGTCTTCGAATTTCTTTGGATATTTCCAATATTTCAAATAGACCGATTCGACCGGCATATCCGGTGTTATGACAATTTTTACACCCTTGCCCCTTATATACGCGTATTTCATGATGTTCTCCCACCGGGATATAATGTTTCTGAATAATCGACGCAGGTAAATTCTTTTTCAATTCTTCTTCCGTAATGACGGTCGAGATCCGACAATGGTCACAAATCTTTCGGACGAGCCGTTGGGCAATAATCAAATTGACGCTTGAAGCCACAAGAAATGGTTCAATATGCATATCAATAAGTCGCGGCAGAGACGTTGCCGCATCATTGGTGTGTAGTGTGGATACTACCAAATGACCGGTTAAAGCAGCATTAATGGCAATTCCAGCTGTTTCTGCGTCACGAATTTCTCCGACAAAAATAATATTTGGGTCCTGCCGTAATATCGATCGGAGACCATTTGCAAATGTTAGATTTGTCTTTGTGTTAACTTGAATCTGATTTACTCCTTTCACCCGATATTCTACCGGATCTTCAATGGTAGTAATATTTTTCTCCCGTACATTTAATATCTGAAGCATCGCGTAAATGGATGTAGTTTTTCCTGATCCGGTCGGACCGGTTGAAAGTATCATTCCGTATGAACGATGCAATGCGCCGTTGACTTTTTTCACCGCCTCATCGTTCATTCCTAGATCGGTAAATGAAAACAACTTAAAATGAGAAACAAGGAGTCTCATGACAACCTTTTCTCCTTCTACCATGGGGATGATGGAAATACGTATGTCGACAGGCTCTCCATCGTGCACAATCCGCATTTTTCCATCCTGCGGTGCCGAATGTTCATCCGTACGCAAGTTTGCCATAACTTTAATTCTGCTGACTATTTGTTGATGGATAGATTTTGAGAAGTGCAGCATATCTTGAAGAATTCCGTCAATACGGTACCGTACGAGTGAATCACTTTCCTCTGGTTCAATATGAATATCTGAAGCATTCTCATCCACCGCACTGTGGAGCAACAAGTCAACTATGACGGTGATGGGCGTTTCATCTTTCTTATACTTATTTAACAGATCGGTAAACAACTCTTGTACGTCACGTTTATGTAATTGGAGTGTGTTTTGAATATCACGTTCAGTAGCATAATATACGACAATCTTCTGACCGGTTTTTTTCTCAAGTGATGCAATAATTGTCTTACTTGTCGGATTGACCATGGCCACATGTACTCCCTGTGCGTCTCGTGCAAATGGGATGAGCTTATGGTGTTTTGCATATTTATCCGGAACGATCCGGTATACCTCTTCTGGAATCACCACATTCGATAGGTTAATAAACGGAAGCGTTGCGAAATCAGCAATCATTTTACCTAAATGATCATCGGATATAATATTCTTCTGTATCACTGCTTCCATGAGGGGTATATGTGTAGATTCCGCGTAAGAAAGGGTCTTTTTCAATTCTTCTTCACTAGCTACATGTGCATCCGTTAGAAGTTTTAATAACGCATCATTTTCTATATTCATAGGGCAAGTTGCGAACTATCGTCCGCTATTTGTATCATATCGAAATACTCGACCCGTCACAATATCAAGTTGTTGACAAATACATATCCATCAATCTATGGTATATATAGTACTGCTCATGTTTAAAGGAGATTTTATGGCCCAAACAGCATCAAAGCATCCAAGTAATAGTCTTATTATTCAAATAGGTGTAGCGCTTATTGTGGTTATTGGGTTTGCTCTCATGGCATATACCATACAGCGATTCCTTCCGTAACTAATTGCTTTACTTCCTTTCACTCCTATGGTACGCTGTGGATCGTGAGTACGAGAGGTGAAATTCCTATCGACCTGCACATAACTCCCATTGATGGAAGAAATTACCACAAGATAAAAGCGCTTTCCAGCTATTTTTCAGAACGGGCCCTGAACCGGGAACGTATTTATGTTGAAATTCACTATCTTCTCTGGCTAAGTAAATACCGGGTCATACGAAAGTTATCTAAAAAAGAAATATCCACTCTCTCTTCGTTATTAACACTCACAACAAAAGACTACTGTCATCTCCGTGATATCGAGTCACAGGTCAATCATGACGTAAAAGCAATTGAACTGTATATTCAACAAAAAATTTCCGGCACTACCCTTAATGACATTTCCAGCATGGTGCATTTTGGACTTACATCTGACGATATAAATTCCTGCGCGTATGCTCGATGTGTAAACGAATCAGTAAAGAAAATTATTCTTCCGATTGTACGGGAGATTCATACGGGTTTACAAAAATCCGCTAAGAAATACAAAAATCTTCCTATGCTCGCCCGCACCCATGGACAACCCGCAACAGGAACGACATATGGAAAAGAGATAGGAGTGTTTGTCCATCGCCTGGAAAAATCTATTACCAATCTTCAATCACATCGAATTGGTGCAAAACTTTCAGGAAATGTCGGAACATTCAATGCGCACGTTGTCGTATTTCCTCAAATCAATTGGCTCACATTCTCGAAAACATTTTTACTACACATTGGTGTTGAACCGGAAATGGTAACTACACAAATTGCTCCATATGATACCTATATACAGATCTTTCAAACGCTTCTCCACATTAACTTAATACTGCTTGGTTTTTCAAAAGACATGTGGCTCTATACCATGCTTGGATATGTCAAACAAAAGAATGTTTCTAAAGAAGTAGGTTCTACCGCACTTCCCCACAAAATAAATCCAATTTATCTTGAAGGAGCTGAGGGTGGATTTGAAATTGCCAATTCCCTCTTAGAGCTCTATATCCGCAAACTTTCCTACTCCCGGCTCCAACGGGATTTGTCTGACAGCACCGTGCGGCGTTCCTTTGGAACTGCATTTTCCTATTCACTTCTTTCTTATCAAAGCATACTCGAAGCATGTAATAGAATGGAACCTAATGAAGAGCGTATGAAAGAAGATCTTCTGTCGCATTTTGAAATTCTTTCGGAAGCAATCCAGAATTATCTGCGGACAAAAGGGTTTACTGATGCGTATGAAAAGACAAAACAATTTTTCCGCGGGCACGTATCAACAAAATCTGATGTTGAAGCATTTATTTTAAATTTATCAATTTCCAAAAAAGATAAAGTGTATTTACTCACGCTAAACCCGCTCACCTATACGGGCTTAGCTCATACAATCGTTGATACGTATGTCTGATATCCAATATCCGCTGGTTGTTGTCGGTGCCCAATGGGGAGATGAAGGAAAAGGAAAACTCGTTGATGTGCTAGCCCAGCACGCAGATGTGGTCATCCGGTATAACGGTGGGAATAATGCCGGACACACTGTTATGGTTGGTGATGACGTTTTTAAATTATCTCTTCTTCCTTCTGGTGTAGCGCAAAAAAAACACCTGGTAATTGCACAGGGGTGTGTCGTTGATCCAAAAGTACTCCTTGATGAAATACAGATGATACAAGAGCATCATCTTCCGGTTCATCTATCTATAGATCCGCGCGTTCATCTCGTTATGCCCTATCACAAAACGCTTGATAGGGCGACAGAACTTTGGAAAGGAAAAAAGGCCACGGGAAGCTTACACCTTGGAATTGGCTACTGTTATGAAGATAAAAACAATCGGTTCGGCATACGGCTGGATGATCTTTTTCATCCGACCATATTAAAAGAAAAAATCATAATGATTTCATCATTACATCTCAAACGCATTCAAATGGTGTATGGTCAAAAAGAAAAATTCAATATCAATGCAATCTACCATACATATCTTCTCTATGGAAAAAAACTAAAAAAATATACAGAAGACACCTCTATTCTTGTTGAAAAGGCGATGAAAACGAAAAATGTACTCTTTGAGGGAGCACACGGAACACTTCTTGATCCGGTATTCGGAACATACCCATACACTGTAGCCATTCATACTATTTCGGGAGGAATATTTCCCTATGTAGGTATCGCACCACAAGCCGTTAATTCACTTGGTATTGTCAAATCATATACAACACGCGTAGGTAACGGCCCATTTCCAACCGAACTACATGAGGCCACAGGAGAGACCCTTCGCGCGAAGGGTCATGAATTTGGAACCGTGTCAAAACGTCCCCGCCGCTGCGGGTGGCTGGATATTCCGGCACTTCGAACAGCTACCAGACTTTCAGGATTTACTTCCCTTGCTATCACAAAGCTTGATGTCTTAAGCGGGTTACCAAGTATTAACGTATGTGTTTCTTATACAATCAACAAGAAACGGTATACAGAAATTCCTGCATCAACATACGAATATGAACACTGTAAACCGGTATATCGAAGGTTCCGCGGATGGAACAAAGACCTTTCTGGTCTTACTTCTTGGAAAGACGTACCAATAGAAGCAAAACGATATATTCACTTTATTGCCAAAATACTTCATACTCCTATCTCATATGTTTCTATTGGCCCAAAAAGAAATCAAATACTACGGTTAACAAAACAACAAGGAGGACTATGAAATTTGATGAAGGATTTACATATGATGATGTCTTACTCGTTCCCCAACGGTCGTTTATTGATCATCGACATCAGATATCACTTACCACGAAACTGACCCGCTCGATTTCGATGAATCTTCCGTTTGTTTCAGCCAATATGGATACGGTTACAGAATCAGCCATGGCTATTGCTCTTGCAACAGAAGGAGGGATCGGTATTATTCACCGGTTTATGACCATTGAAGAACAGGTGAGGGAAGTTTCTATAGTGAAACGGAGTGTCGGATTTATCTTAGACGCTCCCTATACCATTGGTCCCAACGATACGATACAGATGGCTCTGCAGAAAAAAAATAAAACGGGAATTGATTGTTTTATCGTTGTTGATGAAACAAACCACGTTGTTGGGATATTATCCAGGCGGGATTATCAATTTGTTGATTCTCTTTCTACTCTCATTCACACCATCATGACACCGAGAAAGCAGCTCATTGTGGGAAACAGAAAAACATCAATCAAAGAAGCAAAAACGATATTTTCAACAAAAAAAATCGAAAAATTACCGCTTGTTGATAAGAATAATTTGCTCGTAGGTCTTATTACCGCCCGTTCCGTCCGAAACTTCGAAAAAATTCCCTATTCAACAAAAGATTCCTATGGACGCTATCGCGTGGGAGCTGCAGTTGGGGTGGTTAACGATTATCTTGATCGGACAAAAGCGCTTCTTGATGCAGGTGTTGATGCAATCGTAGTTGATGTGGCACACGGTCATAATGATGTTTCACTGCGGGCTCTTAAAACCATACGGAAAAAGTATAAGCATATTGATTTAATTGGAGGAAATGTTGCAACGCCGGAAGGAGTTCGGGATCTTATTGCATGCGGCGTTGATGCAGTTAAAATTGGCATCGGCCCAGGAGGACTGTGCACCACCCGCATTGTTGCCGGTGTTGGAGTACCACAGTTAACTGCCATTATGAGGGCAGCTTCTGCAGCTAAAAAATCCGGTGTGCCGGTAATTGCCGATGGCGGAACCAATTATCCGGGAGATGTTACCAAAGCACTTGCTGCTGGTGCCTCCACTATTATGCTTGCCGGGTGGTTTGCTGGAACTGATGAAAGTCCGGGGGGGATAATCATGCGTAAAGGTATGAAATTCAAAGTGCACCGTGGATCTGCATCATTTTTGGCGACAGCCGATAGGCAATTAAAACTTGAAAATTCCACTGAACAAAAATTGAATTCCATTGTTGCCGAAGGCGTAGAGGCGCTCGTTCCGTATAAAGGAAAAGTGGCTGATGTCATTTATCAACTAGGTGGAGCCTTAAAGTCCGGCATGAGTTACTGTAACGCAAAAACGATTCCGGCATTATGGAAAAACGCAAAATTCATTAAAATAACAGACGCAGGACTACGGGAAAGCAAAGCACACAATGTAGAAGAATTGTAATAATTATTCGAGATAGTCTTTTAGTTTTTTACTTCTTGAAGGATGACGAAGTTTTCGCAGTGCTTTTGCTTCGATTTGTCTTATACGTTCCCGGGTAACACCAAATAATGCTCCGACTTCTTCCAGTGTCCGTGGTTTACCATCTTCAAGACCAAACCTGAGAATAAGTACTTTTTTCTCGCGGTCAGAAAGTGTGGTAAGTACTTCCTCCATGTGCTCTTTTAATAATTGTTTGCTCGTCTGATCATATGGAGTTGGCCCCGGATCGGAAATAAAATCGCCGAGATGACTGTCTTCTTCATCTCCGACCGGTGTTTCAAGGCTTGTTGGTTCTTGGGACACTTTCATAATTTCCCGAACTTTCATTACATCCACTTCCATTGCCTTAGCAATTTCCTCCGGAAACGGTTCACGACCGAGATCCTGCATGAGCCTTCGGGAAATTCTTGCAAACCGGTTGATTGTTTCTACCATGTGAACCGGAATTCTGATCGTTCTCGCTTGGTCAGCTATTGCACGGGTGATTGCCTGTCTGATCCACCATGTTGCGTAGGTACTGAACTTATATCCTTTTCTCCAGTCATATTTTTCAACCGCCCGGATGAGTCCCTGATTACCCTCTTGGATAAGATCGAGTAAACTCATGCCCCGGCCTATATATTTTTTTGCTATCGATACGACCAGACGCAAATTGGATTCCGTCAGTTTTCGTTTTGCTTTCCGGTCTCCTTTTTCATACCGCTTAGCTAAATAAATTTCATCTTCAAACTTCAATAGCGGTATGCGGCCGATTTCTTTGAGATACATCCGGACCGGATCTGACACAGGTTCAGCACTGGATGACGCAAGCGCTTCGATCTCCTTTTCTAATTCTTCAATACTTTTTCCTGCTTCTTTTTCCACATCAGCTGATGTGGTTTCAAATACATCAATACCGGATCGGATGAGTTTATCGTACAGAAGATCAATTTCAGTGATATGCTCTTCGGGTTTTGGAAAAAGATATAAAATATCTTCCTGGGAAATGAAGCCGTTTTCTTTCCCTTCCTTAAGAAGGTCGTCAACACTCACAATAGATTTTATTTTAGCCATATGGGTACCGCGAGTCTTTGTCTTATACGTCTGGGACAAATGACTTCGATTGAACAGCCATAGTATATCAGCTTCGCTGTGATTTTTCCAGAGCGGTAAATTCAACGGTAAGCTTCACGAGCTCCTGTTGAAGGGCTTGGGTATCTTCCTCTTTACTCGATTTAATCTTTTCAGTTACATCCCGCATGCTTCTCCTGATGATGCTTTTTTGTACCTCTTTCAGCGTCTTGTTCCATTCTTTTTGGTACGTTTCAGAATCATCAGCTATGGCAGAAATATCCCATAGATATGCTTCATCAAGCACCGGAAGTAGTTCCTTTGGAAGTGTTTGGGCGAATTCTGAAACCACAAACGCTGTATCTTGCTTACTATATGATTCTATTTGCTCCATGACTCTCCGCACCCCCATGTGTTTTAACGATGCGATTGTGGCAACCTGCAAAAAATCGGCATATAACTTTTTTGTATCCCCCTGCAGGAGTAGCCCCAACATATACAGCTCTAGGCGTTCCGGTCCTGAAATGGAAAAACTCGATTCATTTGTTCCCTCTGTTCTTCCGCGTACCATCTCTATGGGGCGCTTTACTTTTTTGATTCCGTCAACAATAATTTCTTCCGATACACCGAATGCTTCTGCGGTCTTTTTAATATAGTGACCCTGCACAATACCATTTTCTATTTTGGATAAGATCGGAAGAAGCTCTTCGCTTGCTTTTTGTTTTCCAAACGCACTGGTTACATCAAACCGTTTTTGTACCGACTGGATGAAGTAGTCATAAATTGGAATTGCGTT
>Ga0172379_10009672_pt1 | contig 11837 bp, 8 predicted proteins | sample GrowelOW334metaG_FD_119756 | JGI IMG/M metagenome (GOLD analysis project Ga0172379, IMG submission 119756) | Groundwater microbial communities from an aquifer near a municipal landfill in Southern Ontario, Canada - Groundwater well OW334 metaG | ecosystem: Environmental > Aquatic > Deep... | reverse complement strand
GGACTTTCTGCTTCATATTTTTTTTGCAAAGGTTTAATTTCCTCTATGTATCGTTTCTTTACATAATCAATTATATCATTTCCTGTCGCGGTTGGAGAAAGCGCGATAATTACTGGAAATGGCTTGGCAATACTCAATAGCACCCGTTGCAATGCTTCCGCGGGAGTTTCTTCTAAAAAGTCATCAGACAAATCGTGTTCCACGATAAATTCTTTTGGCAAAAGATGATCGCTCCCTGCAAAATCTTGCAAATCAATAACTTGTATATGAGGTTTAATTTTTTTAGCAAAAAAATCATTGTAGAGTATAAAATCTATCACCTCATCAATCCAAAAATCAGCCAAATTATATTTGTCTGCCAGTATATGAACTTCACTGCGAAAATCAGACACAACCATTTTGCTTTTTAGTGGAGGGTCTTGAACAAAAAAAGTATCAACGGTTTCTTCTGTTAATGGAGGTATTTCTTCAATAAAAGCATCCATATCAGATACATTTTCCTCTAAACCATTTTGAGGCAGATTAAACTTTCTTCTTATTTCTGCAACTCGCACCAAAAACCCCTGTTCAGAAGCTAGCGCATTAAGATATGCACGCACTTTTTCCCGGGACTGCAAAGGGGCTGATTTTGTGTGCTTCTTACCTGTCATATTGTTTTTATTTCCCCCATTCATCGGCGAAAAGTTCCGCCTGTTTAAGTACCGTTTCGGTGGCAATCGCTTGTTTGTCCGGTGGGTAGCCGTATTTATTCAGCGTTCGTTTTACCAACACGCGCAATCTTGCTTTCACGTTCTCGCGGATCGTCCAGTCAATCGTGGTGCTTCCTCGTACCTTCTCCACCAGCTCCCGGGCAAGTTCACGAAGCGTTACGTCATTCATTACCTCCTTTGCGCTGTCGTTATCAGCAAGCGCATCATAAAATGCCACCTCGTCTTCTGTCAGTCCCAAGTCCTCGCCTCGCGCATCGGCTTTCTTGATCTCTTTGGCAATGTTAATAAGCTCCTGTATCACTTCGGAAGCCGTGAGTAAATTATTTTGATATTTCTTGATCGCGCTTTGGAGCATCTCGGAAAGTTTCTTTCCTTGAACGGTGTTCTTTCGCAATCGTGATTTTATCTCGTCGTTCAAAATGCGTTTCAATAATTCCATCGCTACGTTTTTGTGCTTCATTCCCAAAACTTCCGAGAGAAATTCATCGGACAGCACCGACAAGTCCGGCTTCTGCAATCCAGCCGCCGCGAATATATCCACCACGCCTTCCGATATGAGGGCTTGGTCAACAATCTGCCGAATAGCCGACTCTATGTCTTCGCGTCTGTTTGTCGGATCGGGGTCAAACTTTATGAGCCGAGCTTTTATCGCTTGAAAGAACGCCACCTCATCGCGTATCTTCAATGCTTCCTCGTCCGGTACGGCAATAGCAAACGCTTTGGAAAGCATCAGTACTTCGCGTACAAATCTTTCCTTTACGCTTTCCGGCTTCTTCTCATCTTTTCCTGAAACGCCTTTTTCATTCGCCGTATCTTGCGACAAAATATGCTCTTGCGCTTCCAAAATGACACGGAGTTTACCTTGTGTGTCTAGCGTAAAATATCGGAGATAATCAAAGCCGTGGAACATTTGCTTCACCACTTCATATTTCGTGAGCATCAATTCAATCGCCTTATCTTGCGTGAGTGTCGGGTCGCCTGTGCCTCCGCTCTGTGTATACACCGCGAGTGCTTTCTGTAAGTCCGAAGCAAAACCGATATAGTCCACAATAAGCCCCGCCGGTTTATCTTTGAACACACGGTTCACGCGGGCAATCGCCTGCATCAAGTTGTGTCCGCGCATCAGTTTGTCTACGTACATCGTATGCAAGCACGGCACATCAAATCCCGTAAGCCACATGTCGCACACAACAACAAGTTTCAGTGAGCTGTTCGGGTCTTTGAAGCGATCGGCAAGCCGATGGCGCATATCTTTCGTTGTGTTGTGCGGTTGCCATTCCTTCGGATCGCTTGAACTGGCGGTCATTACAACCTTGATAGTCCCTTGTTCCAAATCGGTATTGTGCCAATCCGGGCGCAAGGCGACGATCTCGTTATACAAATCAACCGCAATTCTTCGGCTCATCGCCACCACCATTGCCTTGCCGGGAAATACTTCTTGTTTGGCTTCAAAATGAAACACAAGGTCGCGTGCAATTTCTTTTAAGCGTTCTTGATGCCCGACAATCGTTTCCAACTGCGCCCATTTCGCTTTTGCTTTTTCGGTTGCATTAAATTCCACACCTTCCGCCACGGCTTCCACTTCCGCGTCAATTTCCGCGCTCTTTTCCTCCGGCAGATGCACTTTCACCAAACGGCTTTCGTAGTAAATCGGAACGGTCGCGCCGTCTTTTACTGCATCTTGAATATCGTAGACATCAATGTACTCTCCAAACACCGCCGGAGTTGAACGATCTTCACCTTCAATCGGCGTTCCGGTAAATCCAATGAATGAAGCATTCGGTAAAGCATCACGCAAATACTTTGCGTTTCCGTAGCGGGTAATGGCTTCCTCGTCTTTGAATACCGTCCGCGCGGCGAAACCATACTGACTTCGGTGCGCTTCATCAGCGATCACGACGATATTCTTTCTGTCGGAAAGCATATCATACGTACTCCCGCCGTCTTCGGGGTAAAACTTTTGAATGGTGGTAAACACAATGCCACCGCCGGATGTCTGCAAAAGTTCTTTCAAGTTCGCTCGGCTTTTTGCTTGCACGGGGTCTTGGCGGAGCAATCCGCGACTTCCCGCGAAAGTATCAAAAAGCTGATCGTCCAAGTCATTGCGGTCGGTAATAACAAGTATGGTCGGGTTGTTCAAAGCAAGTACCGCTTTACCAGCATAGAAAACCATTGAGAGCGATTTTCCCGATCCTTGCGTATGCCACACCACGCCGATTTTCCGCTCGCCGTTTTCACTCGTGGCTTCAAGGGTGGAAGTAATCGCCTTGTTTACCACATAGTACTGGTGATACGCCGCTACTTTCTTGATCGTTTCAATCGTTACACGTCCGGTCTTTTTGTCTTCCTTTTTCGCTTTTTCAAACACGGTAAAGTTCCGCACAAGATCAAGCAATACTTCCGGTTTCAACATTTCTTCAATCACTGTTTCAATCTGCGGTTTCTTGCTTTCGCCTTTTCGTTTTTCATCCGGCGCACACCAAACGATGCACCGTTCCCACGGCGCAGTAAGCGAAGCAACCTTCGCATCTAAACCGTCCGAAGCTACCAGAATACCGTTGTATGTGAAAAGTTGAGGGACGGCATCTTTGTAGTTTTGAAGCTGGGTAAACGCTTTTTTCAGAGTGGCGTTTTCATCGTTCGGATTTTTGAGTTCCAACACAACGAGAGGCAAGCCGTTTACCAAAAGTACGACATCGGGGCGTTTGCTCGTATGGTCATACGGAATAGTGTACTGGTTCGCCACCACAAGGTCGTTATTCTTCGGGTTTTCAAGATCAATGAGATGCACAACCTCTCCACGCGTTCCTCCATTTTCCGCCATAACCTCTACCGACACGCCATCGGTCAGCATCTTCTGAAATGTTTCATTGCTTTCAACAAGCGGTTGCGAAACAAGCCGAAGCACCTGCTTCAAAGCATCTTCCCGCGCATCTTCGGGAATGTTCGGATTAAGTTTCGTAATCGCACGACGCAATCGTCCAACAAGCACCGCCTCGGTCAAATCCGGTCGTTCCGGCTCTTGATCGTCCGGCGAAAGATACGTGTAGCCCTCTTTCACAAGAAGCTCCACCACCCACTGTTCTATATCGCTTTCGTAAATTGTGTTGTTCATATTATGAAATAATTTTTGATTTTATTACGGAAAATATACCCAATAACTCATTTTTCTTTTTACTATCTCCGTCTACAACTGTTCCATCTGAATTAAGATATTGTTCTATTGCTCCTTCCGAGAGTACAAAAATGTTCTCGCCTTTCAATTCATTTATAATATCCATTTTTTTGTTTTGTTCCTCCGCAGAAAGATGATCTTCAAGTAAGCTTGACGGGTTTTTTCTTGTCGCAGTTTTATTGAGAGCGTTTATTTTATTCAATACTGATGTTGGAAAATTTTTCCGCACGTTATTTGTTACCGAAAGAACGTCAACGTCAAGGATTACTGATCCGTTTATTCCAAATGCTTTACAAAAATCAAGGAATATGCGAAATAAACCGCACCCGCTCAAAAGGTGAAAATCTTTCAAAATTTCAATCATTCCTTCGTTTTGACAGAATAAAGGAAAACGTTCAAAATCATCTATCCCCTCAACAAAAATAGCATTTTTAGCAAAAAATAATTTATGATGATGCAAGAAAAAGTTTCTATTTTCTGCAAGCTTTAATGTGTTCTTTCCAATATCATAAATTCCAATGCCGGTGTTGTTTTTTGAAAATTTGTAAACATTTTCAATAACCTTTGTGGAAATAAAATTTTCGGAATGCGTAGTAATGAACACTTGGTGGGAGGTGGAAAGAACACAGAGTGCGTCAAATAATTTTCGTTGTGCTTGCGGATGTAGACCCAGTTCTGGTTCGTCAATGAAAAGAAAATGTGGTTTGAGGGAGACATTTCCGTTTTTGTCTTTTAACTCCGTTATTCTTTTTGCATATACTTGGAGGAGAGAAAGGATTACCGCTCGTTGCATACCATGTCCTTTTTCGCTTATTTCCGTTTCTTCTCCGTCGTTCACAAAAATTTTGATATTTTTGAACATTACTTCCGGCTCGGGGTCATCAAAATAAAACCTTAATTTTGCATCACCAAACTGTTTGTTTAAGATTTTTTCTGTTTCTTTTGCTACATCGTTCAAATCTGATTGCAGCCCAGAGGTGTCGTCATTAAACATTTCTTGAAAAGCTTTCAAGAAATTATCGTACTGGGTATTGTGATCAATTTTGAATTTTTCAGAAATATCAGAAAGAAGGTTTCCGCATACGGTAGTTGCTCCAAATTTACTCTCGCTTTCAGGGTTTGTATCAGCCCATATATTGCTTGTTTGAAAAAACTTTTGAAACGGCGCGTCAATGCCTGTTGGGTTAGAAAAGACCTTGTCTGTGGGACTATAAAAGAGTATCTTTTTCACGTCTTCCTCATTTTTGAATGACCGGAGAACGCGAAAAAGTTTTTCACCGTTTTCTGTTTCTATACAATTCTGAAATGCTTGTTTTTTGTTTTCTTGAACAAAATTTTCTATCACTTCCAACATGTCGCCTCCCACAAAAACTTGTTCCACATAACTTTCATCGGCATCGCTAGATCCAAGACGTTTTACATCTTTTTTTGGTTTATTCCGTACAAAATATGACGCCTCCATTAAAGAGGATTTTCCGCTGTTGTTTTCTCCAACAAAGATATTTAGCCCGCTGCCATAAGTATGACCATCAGGTACGCGAAATTTTACATTATTGTCCTGCAAGCATTTGAAATTTTTTACTGTGATTTCCTTTATAAACATATATTGAATTGGCTTATAGAAAATACTTCTTAAATTCTTCTGCCGTTAAAAGACGTTTTGCATCCTCAACACGCTTTTTCTTGTCCGGATATTTACCTTTTTTGCTTTCTAAATAATCTATAAATAAACTTTTAATAAATTCATCTTTTGGTGTAAAAAATTCATAAGTCCCCAATATCCGTTTTTCTTGGGCTAAAACTTCAAGCGGATATGTTTTTTCACCTTCGTGAGATTTGAAAACAATGCCAGTGTCCGTCTTGTATACTGGCATAACTGACAGTGTTTCTTTCCCATTTATAAACACATCTATTTTTGGTCTTCCCGAAGGAAGAAAGGATATGCAAACTTTTCCGTTATTTAATGCCGAAAAATCTTCTATGATTTTTTGGACACTTTCAAAATCTTCTTCCAAAACGAACAAATCCACATCTTTATTGCCACGGTAAAATTCTCCGGCGAACGTGGCATATCCGACACCACCGTAAACCCAGTATAAAATACCGCTATCGGTAATCGTCGGGAGTATCTGATTAAAAACTATTTTCAGGTGTTCATTCATACTCTTATTTCTCCTTTCATCAATTTTGGTAAAAGTGTATCACGTGAAGCGGAAAGTGTTTGAATTTGCAGGGTATTGTTTTTGATTTTCTTAAAAATTTGACGGGTTGCCTCATTATGAATTTTTAGTATTTTTTGTTCTGGAAATACAAATTCTATCTCTTTTATCATTGATGAATTGATTGAAGTAACGATTGAAGAAGTACTCCCCAAACTGTTGAAATTAAGATTTTGCAAACAGCAATAAATAAATTCGGTGGTTAAATCTGAATTATCTTTTATTTTCAAATGAGCGATGGCTTCATTTGAAAGCATCTCCTCTGTCGTAATTGTAAGTTTTCCAACGGTCATTTTGAAACTCAAAATTGCCGTATTCTGTGGGATAATCGGTATATTAAACTTTTGGACAGCTTCGTCTGTTAGATATTCTGATGTATCAAAAATATAAGTCCCGGCATTTCCTATGTCTTTAATTGAAATCCATTTTTTACCCGTTGGTGTATCAGAAAACCACTCCTGTTCTAATCTTGGTGGGGTTCTTCCAATCGTAATATCAAATTCCTCGCCAAGTTTTCCAACCTTCCACCCATCCGGTATTTCTCCCAACTCGCTATCCGTCATTTTCCCGCCAGACATTTTGTATGGCTTCCCATCGGCATTCGGAAAATTGAAATTCACAAACCACTCCTTAAACATCGCCTGTGCAATTGCTTCCAACGTCTTATTTTCCTCTCGCAAAAGTTCAATCTTGTCGTCTAACGAAGATAACACATCAACGATTGCTCGCTGTTCTTTTTCATCTGTTGATATTAAAATTGGAATACGTTCAAGATTTGATTTTGAAAGTTTTGGCTGGACAGCTCCGGTAATATACGGATTAATGTCTAAATTTGAAAAATACCAACATAAGTATTTATTCAAATGTTCGGATTTCCCTTTGAGAATGTGTGCGTGGTTATTAACCCAAAATTTATTTTTTGCAATAAACGCAATCGGTGTATTCCTTGTGTTTAAGTTCTCTCCATCTTCTGAAACTAATAAGTACTCACCATCAAATATATAATCGTCAACATAATCAACTACCCCCGAAGCTCCGTAATAAGGATATTTTCCTTTTCGTCCGGTTCTCTCCATTGAGCTTACGGGGACTCTTTTGTTATCAAAAATCTCCACCACCTCTCCCAGTGTCGTTTCCCTCCATCCGTTTGGAATTGTTTTTGTGTCGGTGTTGGTCATTTTATTTCTTTATGTACCCGTTATATACAAGTTTTTTATCTTCAATCATACCTGTTTTCAGAATAAGGTAATGTTCGGTAGCTAACGCACACATATCCGGGGATGAAAATTCGCATTGATAAATTTGAGAATTAAGAAGTTGTGTTGAACTTGCAATCTCAAAAGCATTTATAAGATCACCCTTTTTAGTATTCTGCACATAAGGTAAAGTTTTACTATACAAATCAGCTAAAATTTCATCAGTTGACGCATCAGGGCTATCTACTCGTTTTAGGGTCAAATCATAATTACCATAGTAATACATAATTTTCCCGACAGCTTGCGCTCCGATTGTCCGCATTCTTCTTGTGTTCGTGTTTATGCTTTGCGAGATACCAACAATTTGTTCAACTTTCAGTGGTGTTTTATTTTCAAAAACATTAAAGAGCTGTCTTTCGTTCTCGTCCACGGTGTGCAACATGCTGTAAAAATTCAAAACATCTTCCATCAAAACACCACCTTTTAGCAGATGCAAATCTCCAACACGTGCAGTGAATACGCTATCGCGGATTGAGAAGCGATTTATATAATAAGATTTTGTATCTAGTATTGAGGACTCCGGGTCAAACTGATTGAACGCCAAAAAAGTTTCTTCTTGTTTATTTGAAATAGAGCTGTTGTAGATATTTGTTATATTATCCAAAATTTCCCATTCAAGTTGACTGGCGATGTTTCTTCCCAGTTGATCTTGCTCATAATTAAAGTAAAAAATTCCGCCGATAAAAGCAAAGACAGCCGAAAGAACAGCCCCAAGCACAGCGCTAGAAAAGCTTTTTTTGTCCAACCATTTTGTGTTGTTGTCTTTGTTGTTTTTACTCATAATAGACTTTTCCTCTACTTGAAATTAGCGCGGCTACCCCTTTTTCATTCCAATTAAATCATTCACTATCTGAAACACAGGATTACCGCTTTCTTTTTCCGTTTTTGAAACATACCCAATCGGTATATTCTTAAACATCGCTTCGGACGCGTTTTGCAATACTTCTGAAAGTCGCGGATGTTCCTGTTGTTCTTCAACCGCAATAAAATCTTCAAGGGTTTTAGCGGCAACGGCACGGTGTCGGTTTACTGCTGAAAGGTGTGAGTTTACGTTGAAGTTTTTGATGGCAAAGGAAAGTCCGTACCAAAGAGCGGCAAAGAGAACCAATTTTGAAATGATCGCACCCCAAATACCGTTAGCATCGGTAATAATTGATGCTGTACTTGATGCGGTTTTTGATACAGCAAAGATCTTGTCCATATAAGTTGCTGTGGCAATACCAAGAGAAACAAGAACTCCAAGTACGATAATATATCCAATTACCACGGCTAAAAACCAGAGTTTTGCATTTTTTTCATATCGTACAACTTCTGCATCAAAATGTTTAGCTAATTGTACCGCTGCGTGAACGCCTTTTGCAGAACCAACCTCTTTGTTTGTAATACGAATTTTTTGTGTTTCTTCAAGAGTATTTTTTAATTCCTTTTCCAAATCAGTACGAATTTGAATAATCTTTTTTACTTCATTATCAAACTGATTTTGCTCGGGATTTTCTCTGCGCCTTTCTTCTCGTAGAAAAGGTAAGAAACCCATTGAAATTTGTGTGAACACGTCATTATATAAACTCTCAACCCTACTGTTGAATTGATCGTGTTCGTTCTTTGCGTTGGTAACCGTTCCAATATCAAATTTGCGCAACCACTCAATATGTTCGGCTAATCTCGTAATTAAGTTATTAACCTGATTAATTCCGCGGGGAAGAAGTAATTCTGTGTATTTCAAATCCCGTGCTTCTTTTAGCCAAACAAGCATTCTTTCAAGTTGCTTTCCAGCTTTTTCAAATACCAAACTTCCAAAACGACTATCCAATGCCATTTTTTGAACATCTATATCAAATACGTTTTCCGAAGTGATCGGCTCATTAGTAAGTTTTCCCATAATTTTTACATTTCAAATCCGACTTTTTTAAGCTGTTTTTTAATCTCCTCGTTCAATCGCGCTTCGTCCGCCATTTGTGTTTGGAGTGTGCCAGTAAGTTTTCCCATCTTCTCCGCAAAAGGTATGCCATCGTCTACCTCATCGGTAATACCGACGTAACGCCCCGGCGTAAGGACATAATTGTTCTTTTGAATTTCGGGAAGCAACGCCGATTTGCAAAAACCTTTCACGTCTTCGTACTTGCTCTCTTTGCTTCGCCAGTCGTGGTACGTGTTTGCAATTTTGTGTACGTCTTCTTCGGTAAAATCGCGATGCGTACGGTCTGCCATAAAGCCGGTTTCGGATGCGTCAATGAAAAGTACTTCGCCGGTGCGTTTTCGGTCGCCGTTGCCAAGACGTTTGCGTGAGATGAACCAGATACAAGCCGGAATGCCGGTGTTGTAGAAAAGTTGTTTTGGAAGTGCGACGATACAATCAACGAGATCGGCATCAACGATTTTCTGTCGTATCTCTCCTTCGCCGGAAGAATTGGAGGAAAGAGATCCGTTCGCCAAGACCATTGCCATCACGCCTTTTGGTGCGAGATGATGGATCATGTGTTCCATCCACGCATAGTTCGCGTTGCCGTCCGGCGGTAAACCGTATTTCCAGCGCGGATCGCTTTTTAAGATGTCGTGTCCCCAGTCGCTTTGATTAAAGGGCGGGTTAGCGAGAATATAATCCGCTTTGAGGTCGGGGTGTGAGTCCTTCAAAAAAGACCCTTCGTTGTTCCAAGCCACTTGTGATCCGTCTATTCCGCGAATGGCGAGGTTCATCCGGCACAAGCGATAAGTCGTGTGATTGCTTTCTTGTCCATAGATGGAGATGTCATCCACACGTCCGCGATGTGCGAGAACAAATTTTTCCGACATTACGAACATTCCGCCAGATCCGCACGCCGGGTCGTACACACGCCCGGAAAGTGGCTGTATCATTTCTACCATAATCTCAACAATGCTTCGTGGCGTGTAGAATTGCCCGCCTTTTTTACCCTCTGCCGAGGCAAATTCACCGAGGAAGTACTCATAGACCCTACCGAGTATATCTTTTGATTTGGCGGCTTCACTGCCCAAGGCGATGTTGCTTACGAGATCAACCAGTCCGCCAAGAGAAACTTTATCCAAATTCGGCTTGGCGTATTCTTTCGGAAGTATTCCTTTGAGCGTCGGATTTGCTTTTTCTATCGCGTCCATCGCATCATCCAAGTCCTTTCCAATGCTTGGCTGTTTCGCACGAGCGTGCAAATACGTCCAACGCGCGATTTCGGGTACCCAAAAAACATTCTCCGCGCGGTATTCATCCGGGTCTTCGGGATCGCTTCCTTCGTGTTCGCCTTCGCCTTTCTGTAATTTTTGATGGAGTACCTCAAACGAGTCAGAAATATATTTCAAAAAAATAAGCCCGAGTACAATGTGCTTGTATTCAGCCGCGTCTATATTTTTACGGAGTTTATCGGCGGCTTGGAAGAGCTGTGCTTCCATTTTCCCGCGACTATCTCCCTGATCTTCTGTTTTGGTATTTTTCATTGTGAACAGTGGTTATTTTGTTCACATCATACCATATTTTCGTGATTTTTCCTAATCGCGAATGAGCTGTTTTTTGGTCAAAAAATATGCAAAATTCGGTAGTTTATTCTGTAAGATTATTGTGTTATTTCATCGGCAATTTGTATCTTCGCTTTCTCCATTTCTTGTCGTAACTCTTTCATAGAGAACACGCCGACACGGCGGTCGTTTTTGCTTATCACTTTTTTGGGTGCGTACGAACCGAGAAGTTTAAATATCATGTGCGCCGATTGGAGCTGTGTTTTATTGTTTTGAGCATAACAGAACGCATGTCTTGTGGTGTGTCCGTGAACTATCTTTGCAACCACGATATTCGCTCCTTCAAGATATTCCCGAATGTCTTGATCAGTAAATTGTTCACCATCGTCTTCTTGAAAAATCGGGAAAGTGAAGTGAACCGGTATTATCGCATCAGTGCCTCGTTTCAACACTTCAACCCCAAGTTTTTCGTTCACTCCCATTTCTTCCATAAGCTGTAATACCGCATTTCCGCCAAATATCTTGCCGGGGTGTCGGGCGATGGACTCGCTATATCCCGCCTCTCTCAATACTTCCGCTTGTGATTTGCGACCATTTGCACCCAAATACAGTTCAACGGCTTGCCGTTGTCGGAAAGATGGTTTTCTTAATTGCGTTGTTGCAGTGTCCATGTTTTCATTTTATGGTACACAACAAGAAAAACCAAACGATACCTCGGGATAACTCAATTTTAGTATTGAAAACCTGCGCGGATGTATTCGTAAGCATCCATCTCTTGCCCAGAGTTTGAATAGGGAGCGGTGATCTCATCCGCTTCTTCTCCCTCCTCCTCAAAGATTTCTTTTAGTGATGTAAAAATAGCATAGTCCGGGTCTTTCTCTCCGCTTACGGTGTAAATTCTTACAAGCGATTTATGAATTTCTTTTTTCCATTCCGTGATTGCCGATCCGAGGTCTTGAATGTTCACGTAGTTCATTCTTCGGAGTTCCTCTCGTCTTTCGTCGTCCACATCCTT
>Ga0172379_10009671_pt1 | contig 11837 bp, 9 predicted proteins | sample GrowelOW334metaG_FD_119756 | JGI IMG/M metagenome (GOLD analysis project Ga0172379, IMG submission 119756) | Groundwater microbial communities from an aquifer near a municipal landfill in Southern Ontario, Canada - Groundwater well OW334 metaG | ecosystem: Environmental > Aquatic > Deep... | reverse complement strand
TTAATGGCTTCTCAATGAGCAACTGTATTTTATTGCGACCAATAGTGGTCACACCTGTTTCTTTATTGGTAAAGTCATTTGACTTGTATGTGTTCAATAGAACGGCTTTTAGTTTTAACATGGATAATCCTTTTAGGAATGAATTAACCAAAGCGCTTTGGAGGTTTATATAACGTTATGAAGGAATTTTAGTCTATGGGGAGGTTATTGGATGATTTCTGGAAGGGGATATTTTCCCTCTTCATAATTTGACAAAGCATTAAAAAGGTAGAAAAAGACTTTTCGTTCTTCCTTTGTTAATCCGAGAGCGTTCTTCCATATAATGATATTGCGCAAAAATTCAATATTACTGATATTTTCAAACTCTGGCTTATCTGGTTCAAATAGATTTTTAATGCCCATTATGGCACTAATACCTACTGTCATAAACTCAGATAAAAAATCTTGCCCACCGCCATGATCAAAAGTAAAAATTGGAATGTCATGTAATATAGTTTTTATCTTATAAGCCTTAGACACATCATTCTTTGAGAATATAGCTTTATTTTTTTGTTTTTGCAGGCATCTTAATTCATCATGAAATAAATAACGAATGACTTCATTAATTGCTTCGGCTTTTTTGTTAGGATCAATAGCAGAAGTTGAAAATTTAAAATTTAATTCAATCATCACACTTCTAAGTAATTCCTCTATCGAACTTTTTATTCCATTATAAAAATTCAATAACTGGTCAAATATTTGCTGTTCATCTTCAGACATATCGACAAGAGCAGAATCAAGACCATATTGAACTTTTACGTAGTTGAAATATTCGGGAAGATTTGAGTATTCCTTCTCTAAAGTTTTTTTCAAAAAGCGAAGTTGGACTTTGATTTTTTCAATCTCTTTTGTGGATGTGATCGGAAAATAAGTATGATCTAATCGTCCTTCTAATGTCTTAATCTGAGAGGTAATTAATTTTTTGAGCGAACTACTTCTATGAGCAGTTCCTTTATGATCGCTGTCATGTTTTGGATATTGTAATAATAGATTCTGAATAGACTTTATATAACTGAGACAATCTATTAGTTCAATATATACAGGTATTTGTGTTTCGGTGATTACGCCGATTTTTGATTTTTGGCATAAAGATAAAAAGGCTTTTTTTAAACCTCTAAGCTCATAGCTTTGAAGCTCTTGAAAGTTATATAAGATACTATTCTCGACGATCTTATCTGTCGTCAGCTGATATGTTAAAAGGAATGATTCTTCTGATGGATGACCTAGACTATTGTAAGGGCTAAATCTATTAACAAAATTCTCAAATTTATTTTTATTTTCTTGATTTGTAATGAGGCTTGTTATCTTTGGATAGATCTGTTTTAATAAAATATCAGCAATTTCTTGAGTAAACCAGATACTTATCTTTAATGGGAAAGGTTTTCTTTTATAAATAGATTGTCTCCCAATTGGATTGTGTTCCACAAAAAGTCTCCAAATTTAGGTATTTGACTTAACCAAGAGGTTTATCTGTTCGGTACATATTCAATTCAATAAACAGAAAATCCACTTTGCGACCAAATCAAACAAACTGTAGGCATCTCATTTCTATCTTTATACATTTCTTTTTTACTATTTAAATCTGTAGATGATGGATTTGATGAGGTATTAGGATGACTATGCCAAGTACCTAATTGAGTAATCATCATAGCCGATGAATGTTCAATTTCTTGAATCTTATGACTTAAACCTTTAACGCCAGAAGAAAATTTTGTTTTTCCTCTTACACTATCTTCGGGAGCTTCTAGCTGTCCAGTGATAATAATTGTTTGAGTTGGGATTGAGATGTGACCAATTAAAATTCCACCCGTTTCTAAAACATCCCACGTTAGCGACTCTACTTTAATAGATTCTAGTACATGTTGAAATATTCGTATTTCCCAGTTTTCATTCTGAATTCCTTTGACAGTTTTAACTTCTAAAGGCTCAAAACACTGAATATTCCACTTCATGCCTAGATTATTTTCATCCATTATTCCTAAGGCTAACTCACCATTATCAGAAAATTCATCATCAATCTTATTCTGTATTAGATTAGACATACCAGCAGATGATATCGATATAGTTGCATCTGAACAAACGGTTGTAAATGAACCACATCCTTGCCCAGTGCTTTGATAATTGGCATGGGTATCAGTAATCTTCTTGGCTATTTCTTTATCTTCTGTGCATGAATGATACATATAAGCAATTAGATCAATAACTTTGACGCATCTATCCTTTCCTTCTATGCCCACAAACGCAATTGTTCCATTGTGATATAAAGAAGTATGAATCAATCTTCCGTTGATAGGTTGTTTAGTTAAATAATTGTTTACGGACATACTTGCAGTTGAATCTATAATAATATCTTCATTTGATGTTTCTAAATTAGCTATATCAAAAATACTTTTATCTATTTTTTTGATATTTGTTAAGCCTAATTTATACATTGCATCACGTAAAATTTCCACTTTTGTAATAATAGATGATGATGAAAATAAAGCATGTCTGGCATTGTTATTTGGTACAAAGTATTTATTATCTATTAGGACAAAATTATCATTTCCATTTCTGCCCAAATGCATAGCTATTTTTGAGCCTAATGAACCACATCCTATTTGTACAATCTTTTGATTATCACTAGTCACTTTTTTAACCCCTGAAAATTGTTGTAATACTGCACTATTTGGAAAATTTAATCCTGCTAAAATTGTTACTTTTGAATTTTGATGGAACTCATTGTTATTTTTTTTATGTTGCTTAACCTCAAGAGTAAAATGTAATATTTCTATATTAGAATTAGTATTGATAACAAAACATGGTCGCTTGATAAAAAAAGAAATAAATAGAAGCGCTATTCTATCTTCTTTCAATTTCTCAAAATTACTGTTTACTGAACTTTTAAAATTATCAATTTTATTTTTTCTTGCAAAACCAACTAAATCTACAAAATTTCTGATATTTGCTGATAAATATTCTTCTGATACCGTATGGGAAGAAAAACAAAACAAAACACTACTTTTGAAGTCATCAATCAATCTTTCTTCGTTTCTTAAAACCCTACTTATTATAAAATCTTTTGTTTTTGTTTTTTTATACATTATAGAAAAGTGAAATATATTTTGCTCAATATGCTCTTGATCTAGATACATCCTGTCATATATGATAAACCCGTTATTGTCATCTACACGCATAGGCTCCCAACCCTGATTAGGATTGATCATAGAATCGGATGCAGAAGTTTCAAGCCAATCAACTAATTGGTCTAGTATTCCATCCATCCACAAGGGTTGTTGTATTAGCTCATTTAAAGAGCCTTCAAAAATACATGGATTGAATTTATCAATAATAGGATTAATGTGCGCAAAATTTCTATTAAAATCTTCTCTTAAATATACTTGGGGTGATTTAAAAGGGAATTCATTTGGAAATTCAAGAACAACTCTTTCTATACTTTTTACGCCTTTGTTTGTTTTAGCATGCTGTTTGAAACTTGAAGGTAAATTGACTTTAACATCAATATCAAAACAGCTTAATCCTTGTGTATTTGTATAGTTATTATGTACCTCTATGACAGCTTTATGTTCACTTACAAATTTTCTAGCTAATAAAACAAGGTATTCTTTATCTTCCATGCGGGTATATGTTTTTAGATGAAGAACTTGAAGCAACAGTTACTTTGTTGATAGATACACCTGATTTTAATTGTGTACCACCTGATGTAAATTCAATGACAATTGGTTCAATATTTTTACTATTAGGGTACTCATCTGTACAAAAAAACTCTCCACCCTTTGGTGATAAAATTTTCAAATACTCTTGTTTTGCATCATAATGAGGAGGGTTGTTATCATCATTTAAAATTTCATTACTACTAGAAATAATGATTGCACCGTCTTTAGCTTGCGATAAGGCATCTAAAGCTTTATCGGATATATCATATTTACCTTCATAGTTCTTTCTTCCAAGGCTTCCCATTGAACAATGATGAGGAACGCATAAAATATCATACTCTAATAGACTATTACTGTATTTTTCTCTCATATATTCCCATGCATCGACTTCTGCATCGCCAGTGAGGAGAATTTTGTTTACATATCCGCCAACAGCTATTTCAATTTGAAGAATAACACTAGCCCTGTTTTTTTTATCAAAGCATTCATTTTTTTCATATTCTTGTTGTTCTAATGGTCCCAATATATTTATTTTAAAATTACTCTTTGTTTGATTGTTGACTTTTGATGTGCTTTGACCAACTTTGTGGATAATATTGTTATATCCTTCATCATCTTCGTCATCTCCAAAAATAATAGCTCTATCACCTTCTTTTTGAATTCTTTCCTCATTGTCTTTGTGAAGATTAGCTCTTCGTCTCATCTCTTTATTATAAGCTTTTGCATCATCTGAAAATGTTATTGATCCTGTCTCTCTTTTCCAAAATCTTTCAGAACTCCATGTTTCTTTAATAATGATTTTGTCTTTGTCTTTATCATTGTATTGATCTATGTTTCCTAAATAAAAATTATCTTGTAAACCTCCAATGTGATCTTTATCTAAATGGGTCAAGATAAATGCATCTACAAAATATCTATTTTGACTATCTTTTTCTAAATTTTCTTTGAGGTTAGACATGACATCGTAAAATTCTTCTTCTTTTTCATCTGAGGCTTTTTTTCGTACATGCATGTCTATCAATATAGTTGTTTTATCTTCCAATTTAAGAAGAATCATATTTCCATTATCTACAGGATAAAATATTATTTTTGATGCGTTACTCATTTGCAGTTCCTTGGGTAATTTGTTTATTTTTATAAATTTCTATTCGCTGAGTAATGTAATTGGTTTGCTTTCTATATGAAAACAAAAAAATTATAAATAGCACTACGACTATCAAATAAGTTGTATATTCAGATAATATTGGAAATTTTAATACAATCATTTTTTCATATATACTGATAACAATTAAAATTAAGAATAAAGATATAAACACTCTATACATGTTGTTTGATTCAGACAATAATTCAATCTTACTGTCATTGTTCGACGCTAAAACAAAATCTTTATAATCAGAAAATTTTACAAATTTTATTTTTTTCAATATTGGTTCAACAACTAATGAACTTATTCTACTTATAATTAATCCTATAAAATATGCTAAAAAAGCTTCAATTATTATGTCTTTTTGGATTATTGTATAAGCAGTTATTTTCTCTAATAAAATTGAGAATATTATTCCAGGTAATAAGTAATTAAATATATTGTATGAGGTCAATTTTTCAAGTAATTTTTCCATTTAAATCCGTATTTTTTATTATTTAGCAAATATATTGCATATCTAACTCTTTCTTCTTACAGTGTATTTTGTTGTCAAGTTTTAAACAAGACCAGTGGAGATTTAGAATGTTTAACATAGAAACATGTATATTAAAATTAAACAAAATGAAATGTTTTGTGTATATTACACTATTTTTCTCGGAATTCTACTTGAAATTATGAGAAGAAAGATGTGCTCATGGCAACCGTTGCCATATTCGTATGTTTTCGGTTTGTCAGTGACCGACTTTAAATTTATTTTTTGTTCTTTAACATGCCTATTTTAGGGCTTTCATTAGTGCTGGGGTTAGTTTTGGTATAACTTATAGGTATGCAATTTACGAAGTTTTTACAATTCGGCTTATTGTCTACTTAACGCACAGAAATACCTACATATGGGCTTTCTGAAGAGTTCTTGTTCGTAGCGTGACAAAAGTATGCCAATTGATTAGTTCATTGTGGCGAAAGAACTTATATTCTGAAGTTTTATTTTATCTGCTTCTAAATTGAGAGTATGCATTTTTCGATGACAGTTAGGGCACAAAGCAGCTGCATTTCGAACTATATCTGCACCACCTTTTGCTAATTGAATAATATGATGTACTTCTAGATATGGATCACCATTATTTTTCTTAAAAGGTGCAGGTTGATCACATAACTCACATTCACCTGTTGCCCTTCGTAATACAGTTTCAACAACATCAGCAGACCGTTGATAACTTTTGACTTTAGTATAGCTATAGCCGGGTAATTCTCGTTGAGTTTGCTCTAATCTTGCGGCAAGTGCTTCATCTGATAATCTTCTAGTACGTTGCTCACGTTTTACCTCGACTTGAGTAACAATCTCTTGATCAATTGGTATGTCACTAGCTTCTTGAAGTTTAATTGGAAAAACATACACATCACGATTGTCTTTATTTGCATCTAGCTGCTTTTCTATAAAGGGGCTATCAATTAGTTGCACTCTCCCACGATAGGTGTATTCTCCAGCATTAAACACTTCAAATAAAACAATTTTTACGCCATTAGTATTTGATTCAGCTAGCGTCCGGTTATCTCGTGCAAGCATCTGATCGCCAATTTGACCTTTTCCCGTGTAATAGATAATGTCACCTACTTGTTTATCATCATATAGATTATTTACATGTTTAAGAACAAGCACAAGAGTATTGGTTGAATTGGACTTATTCATTCCACTCATCATTGAACAGCCGAAGGCATTTCTTACATCATTGTTAGTATAGGTCTGATTTACAACAAGTGGCATTCGGAATAGTCCAGTCTTCATTAATATTTTCATCTATTGTACCGTTTTTCAATATGAAAAAAAGGATTAGGTACATATAATGCTCATTAAAACTATTAACACAATAGGACAAGTGTATTGATAGAAGAATTTTATGAGCTAGAACCGGCGTTGGATAATTATTGTCGATCCATAATTTTATTTAGACGCAATGTTGCTTCGTATAAATTTGCATTGGCAAAAGCGCTTTCATGAAAAGCATTAATGCTGTCGGCGTTGCATTAGTTAATGAATCGAATCAAGTATTAATAGCGCAACGTCCAAAAGACAAAAGCATGCCAGATAAATGGGAATTTCCTGGTGGTAAAATAGAGCCAGGCGAATCTCTGCAAGAGTGTATTATTCGTGAGATTAAAGAAGAACTCAACGTGGACATTCAAACGTCTGAATATTTAGGTTTTGAGCGGTTTCCATATAAAGAGTATGAAGTAACCTTGCACCTATTTACAGGGTCTATAGTTGGAAGAGATTCAATTATTTTACATGAACATCAAGCAATTGAATGGGTTAATGTTGATCAACTGGATACTTTTGACTTTCCAGCGGTGGATCTTCCATTTATACAAAAACTAAAAACGATACTCGGCTAGAAAGGTATATCATGGCCAATCTCATTGATTTACAAAAACATATGACTAACTTTAGAGATGATCGAGACTGGAAACAGTTCCATAATCCAAAAGATCTCGCACAAGCTATTTCTATTGAATCCGCTGAATTACTTGAACATTTTCTTTGGTGTTCACAAGAAGCCTCAGTGCAAGTGGTTGAAGATAATAAGGAAGCTATTGCTGATGAAATGGCTGATGTGTTGGCGTACTTGCTTTCACTTGCAGATATTGCAGGGATAGATCTTGAAGAAGCATTTATAAATAAGCTCAAAAAGAATGAAATTAAATATCCTGTGCATCTGGCTAAAGGTACTGCTGCAAAATACACTAAACTTCAAGAGAATACATCGGACAAAGAATGATTGTTTATCAGGCCACAAAAGCAGAATTTACTAATGATGTTTTAACAAATGATATTGCAGGTATTGTTTTGACAAATCTGCAATTAAAGGCAAATAAATCAGTTGGTCCATCTGAATTTACTTCTTGGCAGAATTCTCTTATGTTTATGAGCTTGGTGATGCAAGATATAGACATTCCAAAAGATGCATTAATCACTATTGAATATCATCTTCCACAAACATCCAAGCGTGTTGATTTTATTATCTCAGGTCAAGATGAATATAAAATAGACCATGTGGTCTTGATCGAATTAAAACAATGGTCAGAAGTTGAGCTAACAACCAAGGATGCTATTGTTCGGACACGCTTCAAAGCTGGGATGCAAGATACAACTCATCCATCTTATCAAGTATGGTCTTATGCAGCATTACTAGAAGGATTTAATCAAACTGTAGAAGAAGAAAATATTCAAATAAAAGCATGTGCTTATCTTCATAATTGTACTGATGATAAAATAATAAGAGATCCATTTTATGATGCATATATTCAAAAAGCACCAGTCTTTCTCAAGAAGGAAGCTCCTGCTCTTCAAGCGTATATCAAACAGTTTATTAAACATGGTGATTTAACCAATATTATGGATCGTATTGATAAGGGAAAAATACGCCCATCCAAAACATTGGCAGACACCATATCGAGTATGCTTAAAGGTAATGATGAGTTTGTCATGATTGATGAACAAAAAATTGTCTATGAATCCGCTGTTGCATTAGCTAAACAATCGTCTGAATTACAAAAGCATGTTTTGATAATAGAGGGTGGCCCTGGAACTGGAAAATCAGTTGTAGCAATCAATCTCCTTGTCTCACTAACGAAGCTTGGTCTAATAGCACAGTATGTGACGAAGAATGCAGCTCCAAGAGCAGTCTATGAAAGTAAACTCACTGGTAGTTTCAAAAAAAGTGAAATATCTAATTTTTTCTCTGGATCAGGAGCTTATATAAATTCTGAGCAGAATAGCTTTGATGCACTTATTGTAGATGAAGCACATCGGCTCAATGCAAAGTCTGGTATGTTCAAGAACCTAGGTGAAAACCAAGTCAAGGAGATCATTGAAGCTTCTAAATGTTCTATCTTCTTTATCGATGAAGATCAAAAAGTTACCTTTAGTGATATTGGTCAAAAAGATGAAATAGAAAAATGGGCTAAGAAGTCTAATGCAACAGTTCATTATATGGAGCTTACTTCACAGTTTCGATGTAATGGATCAGATGGATATCTCGCATGGCTTGATAACGCATTACAAATACGTGAAACGGCCAATGATACACTAGAAGGAATAGACTATGATTTTCGTATTGTGGATTCAGCACCTGAACTAAGAGATTTAATATTTGAGAAGAATAAAATACGTAATAGTGCTCGCCTAGTTGCTGGATACTGTTGGAATTGGGTAAGTAAAAAGAATCCAGATGATAAGGACATTGTGATTGGTGATTTTGCAATGAAGTGGAATTTGGCAACAGATGGAAACCTTTGGATCATGTCATCTGATTCAGTCAGTGAAGTAGGGTGCATTCATACATGTCAGGGGCTTGAAATTGATTATATCGGTGTTATAGTAGGTAAAGATTTAATTGTACGAAATGATGAGGTGATTACCGATCCATCTGCTCGTGCCAAGACTGATAAGTCTATTAGCGGGTATAAAAAACTATCTAAAACCAATCCATCTGAAGCACAAGTTAAAACTGAATCCATCATCAAAAACACCTATAGGACACTTATGACGCGAGGGAGTAAAGGATGTTATGTGTATTTTACTGATGATGAGACTAAAAATGCTTTTCTAAAATTAGTGAGAGTGGAGGGCTAATGTCCTATTTTCATAACACAGCAAAGACTTTTATTGAATCGATTGAAAGTGGAGATATATTTAGACAGCTTTTGGAGAAATCTAAAATTGGAACGGAGTCATCTGAATACAGATCTTGGAGACAATCTCTACCAGAAGTTTCGAATATCCTAGATCGATTAATACAAAGCAAAAAAATCGACGATAATATTTATATTTTTATTGAATACAATCTTGACTTTGTTAGCTTGCGTGTAGATGTGATATTGCTTGGAAAAGATAAATTTGGTAAAGATAATTTGATTGTCATAGAGCTAAAGCAGTGGAGTGACTTGGAGGTCTCTGAACTACCACATCATCTGACGTATAATTTTTTAAGACAAGAATCTTCCAATAATATCCATCCAACGTTACAGGCTTTTGAATACAAAAATGTTCTTAAGGATTATATTCTTCCTTTCAATATGGCAGTAGAATATACTGGCTGTTCCTATTTACATAATGTTACGACAAAAAAGAATCACGAAGTTCTGACAAAGCTGGAACTGACTTCCAATTTTTCTTTTTCAAAATACAAACTTGAAGATTTTGAAAATTTATTAATATCCAAAATTTCAGATGCACCCGACCAAACTATCATCGATGCACTTATTCAAAAAAAAATACGTCCTGCGAAGTCAATAATTGATGAGATGGATGCTTTTATTAGTAAAAATCAAGACATGACTTTGATTGGAAAGCAAAGAGAAATCTATTTAAAAGTATTTGATGCTGTACGGAAGAAAAAAAATAAGGTTTTTGTCATTGTTGGAGATCCAGGTAGTGGAAAAACGGTTTTAGGTGTTTATTTACTAAAAATGCTACTACAACAAAACTATGATGCGAGATTTTTGTTAGCATCTAAGTTTCTAAATACCGTACTACAAGCTCAATTTACTAACAGATATCCAATACAGCATCCATATGTTTATACAAATGGTAAAACTTTTGACAATTGGAGACCTGATTTTAAAAGACCAATTAAGTTAATTGATTGTTTTATTTGTGACGAAGCACATAGATTGGGTGTTAATAGAACTAATTCGGGTGTAGATACGATGGATGAGAATGAAATAATTATGAACTATGCACAAGTAAGCGTTTTTTTCATAGATCCATATCAAATGATTAATGGTGCTGGAACTTTTTTAAATGACATTTGTTCTTCAGCTCTAAAATATAAATTTGAATATGAACAAAACGAGCTTGATCTACAAATACGCTCTTCAGGTTCGAACGATTATATAGATTGGGTGACTAAAGTTTTTAATAAACCGATTAGTCATGTTAAAAAATATACTGATCATCAGAAATTTTTTATAGAAGTGTGTGATACACCTTTTGAGATGGAAAAAAAACTTCAAAAACATATTGATAATAATGAAACAGCAAAAATATTAGCAGGTTTTACATGGGATTGGAGTAATCCAAAAACTGATGGATCATTAGTTAAAGATATTAAAATTGACATCGACGGAATTGGTATATGGGAAAAAGCTTGGAATAGAAAACCAGCTGAAGATATTGATAAAAAAAATAAAAGAAAGCCTTCTTCTGAGCATGAATATTACCAGTGGTATCGAAATAAAACATTAGATGAAGTAGGATGTATATATTCGAGTCAAGGTGTTGAGTTTGACTATATAGGTGTAATTTTAGGGCCTGATATAAAAAAGACTTTTGCCGAAAAATCCTTGAATACTAATGCTACAGTTGATGATCGTACACTGCTTGGTACGGTAAGTGGACACAACAAAGATAAGCGAAAACCAAATATTATGAATATCTACAGAACGCTCATGACTAGAGCTAAAAAAGGTGTGTATATTTATGCAGTTGATCCTGAAGTTAGAGATTATTTCAAACTAATTATCTAATAAAAGGAGAGGTGATATTGATAATATTCATTTTGGAATAATATGAATTTTATTGGATATTTCATGTCGAAAATCTGCCATAGGAGCATAGAAAAGCATAGTATTTCTGTCACGTTATTGCGGTAAACGCGGTATTTATGAGGTTTTTACAATTCGGCTTAAGTTGTGTGTATTTTTCTATAAAATATGTGATTAATAAAGAAGGATAGTGCGTGGCAACCTATGTGGCAACCGTTGCCATATTGGTATGTTTTCGGTACGTCAGTGACCGACTATTTACCTATTTTAGGTTGTTTGAAAGCCCTATTTTTGGGCTAATGTGTTCATGTGGCCAGTACTCGTCACTCTAGCGCACCCAACTTCTTTTAAATCCGATTTGCCTGCCGCTTTGGCGTTACACTTTTTTCATTCTTATTTTTATTTTCCAATGTTTTTTGTCGTAAGAAAAAAGGGATTGTTTTTTCCGGTCGTTT
>Ga0172379_10009670_pt1 | contig 11838 bp, 17 predicted proteins | sample GrowelOW334metaG_FD_119756 | JGI IMG/M metagenome (GOLD analysis project Ga0172379, IMG submission 119756) | Groundwater microbial communities from an aquifer near a municipal landfill in Southern Ontario, Canada - Groundwater well OW334 metaG | ecosystem: Environmental > Aquatic > Deep... | reverse complement strand
CTTTTGACATTTGAATTTTGAGTTTGAATTGTGAATTTGTGCTATTTGTGGATTTGAATTTTTGAGCTGGATCCCCTGCGAGTACGCAGGACCTGCGGCCCGCTTGAATGCGGGGATGACAGTTTACTTCTTTCCCACTAAATATATTGCTTTCCAGGGTCTAAAGTGCGAAACAAAATCTTGTTCATCGAGAATTTCCCCGTTGCGACTGACCTTGTAACTGAATTTGGCCGAAGCTCCCCATGCGGGAAAATCGACTTGCTTGACCACTCCAACATTCAAGCTTAAGTCGTCCACATACTCCGCCGGAGGAGGCGGGGCAATATTCCACGTGGTAACCTCGGAAATAGTGATTTCGCGCTCATCCTTTTGCCCGTAAATGGCAAACTCCAAAGTCATAGCCTCCGTATCCACCGTCGCCTGAATCAATATCGGATTGCTATAGTTATTTTTAAATTTAAAATCCACCGAAGGAGAATAAATGGTGGCATCAAAACCGGGGGGTGAATCTTGTTCATAGTAGCCAACTTTATAAGCATGCGCATGACGCTCGGTTATTTTCATGCCGGCGTTTAAGGCCGAACGAAAGAGAGTGGTAGAGACTTGACATATGCCGCCCCCGTCATCTAAAACAGTCTTTCCGCCTTTAATAACATAGGCACTTTTGTACCCGGTGGACGCGGAGATATCGCCCACCGTATCCACAAAAGAAAAAGTTTCGCCACTTTTAACAATCGTGCCGTTAATCCGATTGGCTCCAGTAACAATGTTATGCACTCTTTCGGACATGGAGCCCACAAAACGAGAGCGCCCCACCGCCACAAGTTCTTTAATCCCGTACTGATTGATATCTTTTAATTTCATTTTCGGATATAAAATCACCGACCTTACTTTCAGCGTAAAAACTTTATTATTCTTATTGTCCAAATGAGCAAGAATGTTGACAATCTCGTTGTTTAAAGTTTCGATATCCAATCCCGTGCCCTTTTCTTCCATTTGAAAAACAGTTACACGCCCGTTTGTAAACTCAAATTTCGCCTCATGCGGGTCAATTTTATAATCATCATTCAAATTGCTTAGTCGTTCTTCAAGCAGCGTTTTATTGTATTCGGGCGTAAGGGGAAAATTATATTCCTGTAACCCTAAATTTAAAGTAAGAAACTGGTAGAGCGTAGACAGGCTGTTAATTTTGCGACCGACAAACGTGGTTTGCTCAACTACATTTTTGACCGGGATTTTGTATTCCAAGCTTTCCGCGGAGATAGTGGCAATGGGATTATTTTGATAATACAAAACTAAATTAAAATTTGGGTATTCCGCATAAAGCTTATGCATCGTTTCTTCCGCTTCCACAGTCGTGAGTTTACCCACCGCCGTATTTTCAATGTAAATGTTAGGGAGGATTTTGTCTTTAAAAAAAGCCTGTTTTTGTTGAATATAAAGGACGGGCGCCAAAATAATACTTGTTACGACGCCGGCAATAATTAGTCCTAGGGCTTTTTTGTCCATAAAAAGAATAACTGAGTACCAATTCTAACAAAAAAATAGTTTTGGGAGATGGGGGTGATGAGAGAAATAAGGGAGAGTGCAATTTAATTTTCAATTTTCAGTTTTCAATTTACAATAAATTTTCAATTAACAATTAACAGTTATGCATGCATTAATGCACATTAAAAACTGTGAACTGATAATTGATTGAGAATTGTTAACTGTAAACTAAGAATTACAGAGATCCTGAAACCCGCTTCGACCGCAAAGCGAGGCGAGCAAGTTCAGCATGGCAAAGCTTAACGCTTTGGAGATTGACGTCGACGACGAGCTTTACCACCCATACCCACTTTACGTCTTTCACGGGCACGCGCATCAACGGAGAGTAAACCTTCCGCTTTTAAAACGGCTCGGTAATCTTTATTGACTTTTTCAAGAGCACGAGAGATCGCAAGAGACAAAGCCACCGATTGCCCAATTTTTCCACCACCAACCACAGTCGCCACAACGGCAAAACGATCAATGGAGTCTGTAAGAGCGAGAGGCTTTTTCAAAAGCTCCACACAAGGTTGAGAAGGAAAATAGTTTTTCGCTTCCAATCCATTAACAAATATTTTCCCAATTTCCAATACATTACCCAAAACTTTAATGTCTTTTTTCTCGGGAAGATATAAACGAGCTCTGGCGGAAGACTCTTTACGACGCCCAACCGCTTGATAATAAAGGGTTTTGCTTTTTTTTGTCGAAGGCGTAGTTTTCTTATTTACCATTTTCCGTTTTTAAAATTTCTAAAACTTCCTTAGGAGCTTTCGAGTAATCGGCTGCCATAAAAGTAAAAAGGCGATTCATTCTTTCTTTTTTAAGTTTATTGTCGGGTAACATACCTTTCACGGCATTTAGCAAAGGGAAAGCGGGTTTTTTCAAAACGGTTTCGTCAAAGCTTTCCTCACGCAAACCGCCTTGATAACCGGAGTAGCGCTTGTAAACTTTAGAGGTAATTTTACGACCGCTCAAACTGTAACTTCCAACATTCAAAACAATAACAAAATCACCCATATCAATATTGGCGACGAAGTTGGCTTTGTTTTTTCCTTGCAAGTAATAGGCCACTTTGGAAGCTACTCGACCAAGAACTTGGTCTTTAGCATCAATAATAACCACTTCTCTTTTAACCTTGCTCGCGGTTTCCGTTTTGGTGTAATTAGCTTTTTTTAACATTTTTGGTCTTTAGAACTTTTTTTTCCGTTTTTTTAGGTTTCGCCTCCACAACTTCGGCTTCCGTTTTCACCGTTTCGGTTTTCACCAATTTCGGCGCTTTCTTAGCCACATAGTCTAAGAGCGTCACCAAATAGCGAGAGCTGTTGTCGCCAATTCTGATTCCGGCGTGTTTTACGGAAACAAAACCGCTCGTTCTTTTTTTCAACGCCTCGGTAGCATAAGCTCTTACTTTTTTAGCCATGGCAAAGTCGTGCGTGTGTTTCTCCAAATATCTCATTGTTGCCAAGCCATCTGTTTTGGCTCTTGAAATAAGACGATCGGCAAACTTTCGCAAAACCTTACTATTCGGGAAATTTGTTTCCACTTTGCCATACTTAAGGAGTGACTTTAAAAGATTCAAGACGTCACTACGCTCCTTGGCATCTTTCCCCGTTCTGGTAAAAAAGTTTCTTTGTTTCATGTGTTTTACTTAAATTTCGGCCACTTTTTCCTTCAATTCCTCAATTGATTTCTTGCCTAAACCGCGAACTTGGTTAAGTTCTTCGTCGGGCATTTCTTTTAATTGAGTAACCGTTTCAATACCGTGCTTGATGAGTGCATTAATAACTCGAGTGGGCAAATCCAACTCGTCGACCATCATGTCTTCACGGTCTTGTTTTTCATTGTCCGATTCGTTTTCTTGAGCCGTTTTTTCTTCGACAACGGGTTTTTCAACGCCACCGTCACGCAACAAGCTTAGGTTTTCGATTAACGATTCGGCGCTTGTTCGTAAGGCTTTCTCGGGCATTATGCTTCCATCGGTTGTGACACTGATGGTTAATTTGTCAAAATCGGTTTTACGTCCGACACGAGCCGGTTCGACTTTGAAAACCACGTTTGTAACCGGAGAGTAAATGGAATCGATAGGCATCATGCCAAATTCCCGTTCTTCCTTGTCTTCGGCCAATTCGTAACCGGTACCGCGACCAACCGTCAGTTCGACTTCCAAGTTACCCTTTTCGGCGAGTTCGCCCAAGTAAACTTCCTTGTTGACCAGTTCACACAATGTGCTGTCTTCAATATCGGCTCCGGTGATAACCCCTGGTCCTTTTTTCTTCAAAACCAATTTTTTTTCTTCCGCATCTTCCGTTTTAAAACGGAGCTGCTTCAAATTCAACATTAAAGACAAAACGTCTTCTTTGAGACCGGCCACCTTTGAGAAAGGATGACTCACGCCTTTAATTCGAACATATTTAATAACCGCGCCTTCCAAAGATGAAAGCATGATGCGGCGCAACACGTTTCCCAAAGTGCTACCGAATCCTCTAACCAAGGGATAAATAACGAAGGTTCCTTCGCGATCCGTTTGACTTATTGTTTCAAGGTAAAAGTTTGCTTTTTTCATATGTGTCTGTGATTTATTTTCAATTTATAATTTGGAATAAAATTCAATAACTAAAGCCATATCCACGGGCTCCTGATAATCAGAAAGCTGAATATCGGCAACAACCTCACCGGTATTACCCGTTTTTTTAAGCCATTTCGCGATTTCCACGTTTTTTTGCGTGGCAAATTCCTTAATGTAGGGAATTTCCAAAGATTTAGCCTTACCAAATTCAACTTTGTCACCCACTTTGGTGTTGTAGGAAGGAATACCAATTTTCTTACCGTTAACAGACACATGGCCGTGCGCAACCAGTTGTCGAGCCGCCGCGCGCGTTGGCGCCAAGTGCAAACGGAACACAACATTGTCCAATCTGTTTTCAAGCATTCTAATCAAAAACTCAGCGGTGTTTCCTTTTGTAATGACGGCTTTATCGAAATAAAGACTCATCTTTTTTTCCGTGACGTTGTATATTCTCTTCAGTTTTTGCTTTTCACGCAATTGTCGACCATAATCGGAAACTTTGGCAAACTTACGACGGACACTTTTAAAACCGGGAACAATGCTCAATCTTTTCAAAAGACTCGCATGCGACTTGGTACCGAAGGTTTTTAAAGATAAATCGACACCTTCTCGTCGGGCTAATTTGTTTTTTGGTTTATATGCTGTCATAGGTTAAACTCTCCTTCTTTTTTTCGGTCTAATTCCATCGTGAGGAATGGGTGTCATGTCGACCAATTTGCTAACTTCTAAGTCGGAACCGCGTAAAACTCTAAGTAGAGCGTCACGACCGGGACCCGCACCTTTAATAAAAACGCCCACTTCTGTAAGTCCATTTTCGGCCTTGGCTTTTTTAATGGCGGTTTCTATCGTATTTGTAGCTGCAAACGGGGTGGCTTTTCTGGTCCCCGAATACCCGGACTTACCGCAAGAGCCCCAAACTAAGGTATGACCAGTGTCGTCGGTAATGGTCACCAAAGTGTTGTTAAAAGTGGCCGTTAAGTAAATACGCCCTTTAGGGGTGTATTTCGGTTCTTTTTTAACCGCGGCCGCTTGTTTTTTTTGCTTTTTTTGCAATTCCAAATCGCTTAGTTTTTTTCCCATGTTTAATTATTACTTAACTTTCTTTTGTGTATCAATTTGATCAATTTTTGCCCAGGCCTCTTTACTGAGCGCACCAATGGTACGCTTCTTGCCTTTGCGTGTACGGGCGTTGGACTTGGTTCTTTGTCCGCGAACAGGCAAACCGCGCAAATGACGGTAGCCCCTGTAGGAACCAACTTCACGCAAACGTTTTATATTTTCATTAATTTCAGATCGTAAATCACCTTCAACTTTAAAGTTTTTTTCGAGAAAATTTTGAATTCTTTTTAAATCTTCATCCGTGAGTTTGTTGACACGCGTATTGGGATCAATTTGAACGGATTTAAGTACAGAGTCGGCCCTGGCAAAACCCACGCCATAAACATGAGTTAATGCGTATTCGATTCGTTGAGAATCGACTAAATTGTGCCCTAAAAGTCTTGACATTATTACCCTTGACGCTGTTTGTGTTTCGGATTAACACAAATAATTTGTAATTTACCCCGTCTTTTTACAATTTTGCACTTCGGACAAACTTTTTTTACCGACGCTTGAACTTTCATTTAGTTATATTAAATTCTAAAAACTATGCGACCTCTTTCTTTGTCGTAGGGAGTTACCTCCAAGCGGACTTTATCGCCAGGCATTATTTTTATAAAATGCTTTCGCATTTTACCACTTAAATAACACAACAGTTGCTTTTCCACTCCTTCCACCTTGACGCGAAACATCGTATTTGGCAAATTTTCCGTGACTTCCCCGATGACTATAATATTATCTTCTTTACTCTGCATTTTGGAAATAGTAATTATAACACTAAAATTTTAAAAATCAAAGAGCTAATTCACCAATATTATCGTCTCGTTTTCACCTATGAAAAGCGAGTTTTCAAAACAAGCACTTTGACTATTTTTTCTTGTTCTAAGGCTCCACCCATCATTATTGGCATAACTAATACAATCGTCTCTCATGGAATAAATAACTTCCAACGCGTAAGCTCTTCCCGCTTTCAGTCTGGGAGTGTTTTTTATGTCCGTATCCAAAAAACCGGGGATCAGCGGCTCTTCATGCAGCTGTTTACCTACCGCATGTCCGGTTAAATCTAAAACCACTTTGTAACCCGCGCCATGAATGTTTTTTTCAATCGTGGAGCTGATAAGGCCAATTCGCACATCTTTTTTGGCCAAAGCGATAATTTCTTGTAAGGTTTTACGGCCCACTTCCAAAAAATTGCTTATCTCTATGGAAGGATTGTTTCCAACGTAAAACGTGTCGCCATAATCAACATGATAGCCGCCAAAGTAAGCGCCAATATCAACTTTCAAAACATCACCGTCTTTAAGTACGTAGGTATTGGGAACACCGTGAACAATAACCTCATTTACAGACATGCAGGTGGCATGTTTGTAGCCGGGGACCTTATTAAAACTTAGTTCACCCCCAAATTGGTGAATAAGCCTCGTAGCCTCCTCATCCAATGCCAAGGTGGTGATACCCGGCTTAATTTTTGGAATCAGTTCGGCCATAACCCGAGAAATAATTTGTCCACCCTTGATCATGGCTTCTTTTTGACTGTTGGGAGAATGATCTTTCATACTCGAATTAGTTGCTGCCAAAATAAACCTCACGATAGACTTCTTGCAAACGATCTTCCAAGTCGGCCACCGAACCGTTATTAATAAGAATTTTATCGGCTAAAGCAATTGTTGGACCCATATTGAGATTCAATATTTCTGTAATATCGCGTTTTGTTCCAAAGAGAGTTGAGCGATCCTTTCGCTTTCTAACCCTTGCGTAACGCAACTTTTTATCAGCCACAATACCCAACAAGTAAACACTGCTAAAGTTTTCCAGCGCATACTCATATTCTTCATAGGAACGCATACCGTCAATAACCACCACGTTGTTTTCCGCAAATAAATCTTTAATCTTTTTGGTATTCAGTTTCATGTAGGCGTGCATCCCGTGCTTTTCTCTAACCTCTTCCCGAACTAACTTGTTATTGGCGACATTGTTTTCCAAACCTCTTTCTTTAATTATGTCGTCGGTAATGGCACCCAACCTTAAAACGGGAAAGCCTTTGCTTTTAAAATAGGCGGCAGCCGCGGATTTACCCGCGCCCGGAAGTCCCACAACCGCCAAAAGCACTTTCCGACGCTTGGACCAATTCCGAATCCCATTCTTACTGATCGTTTTTCCCACTGATTTTAGAATTTGCTCATTCACTTTCTTGACCGACAGCAAACCATTTATTTCCACCAGTAATCTTTTTTTACGATAGTATTCCAAAACCGGTTCCGTAAATTTGTGAAAAATTTCAATGCGTTTTTTTAAAGCGGATAGAGTATCGTCGTCACGACTGGAATCATTTCGACCGGCAATTCGCCAAAGAGATTCTTTATCGGGGATTTTCAAATACAGAACGAAGTCGATTCCATTTTGGAATTTATTCGCCTGATAAGTGTTTCGCGGAAAGCCATCTAAAATATAGCCGGATTGATATTCCGGTCGAGACAAATAGTCTTCCACAATCTCAATGGTTTCCTTATCGGGAATTAAGTGTCCGGAGGCCATCGTTTCTTTTATGAAGCGGCCCCATTTAGTTTTTTCTTGAGCGATATTTCTGAAAATATGACCGGTGGACAAGTACGGTAAATTAAGTTGTTTGGAAAGCAAATTTCCCTGTGTGGACTTGCCGGCTCCCGGTATGCCAAAAAGCACTAATTTCATAGTGAGGAGTTGAATTTGTCATAATTTTGCGTAAGCATTTGTGCTTGAACCACTTTATAGGTCTCCAAAATTACCGACACCACAATCAAAATACTTGTTCCACCGAAAAAGAAAGAATTCATGCCCGACAGTCCGGAAATAATATTCGGCAAAATAGCAATGATTCCCAAGAAAACCGCACCCACAAACGTTAAGCGATATAAGGTTTTTTGCAAATAATCTTGCGTATTCTTACCCGGACGGATACCCGGAATAAAGCCACCGTACTTTTGAATTTCTTCGGTTATTTTTTGCGGGTTGAATACCACTGAGGAATAGAAAAAAGTAAAGATAATTACCAACAAAAAGTAAATCACGTTATACATAATGCCATTGGCATTAAAGACGCTAACCAAAAATTGCCCGATTCCCTGCAAAGCTCCATTATTCGAGCTAGCGAGAAAATTTCCAATGAGCTGTGGAAACAAAACAAAAGAAACGGCAAAAATGATGGGAATGACACCCGCTTGGCTTAGCTTAATGGGCAAGTAATTGGTTGACCCACCGTACATTTTTCCACCCCGCACACGCTTGGCGTAGAAAACGGGAATCTTGCGCTGCGCTTCATTTAAAACCACCACAAAAAAGACCACCAATAAAGAAACGGCAATCAGAGCCAAGGCCGGGAAAAAAGTTTCCTGGTTTAAAAGATTGGTAGACTGCATAAACATCACCGGAATACGACCGACTATGCCCGCAAGGATGATAAATGAAACACCGTTGCCTAAACCAAACTCGGAAATAAGTTCTCCAAGCCAAACCAAAATGTAGGTTCCCGCCGTTAAGGACAATGCAAAGACGGCCAATTCAAAGAGACTCAAGCTCCCCACTATTCCCTGATTTTTAAGAAAGAAATACATTCCAATCGCCTGGAAAAAAGCAATGGGCAAAGTAATGAAACGCGTATATTGGTTAAGCTTAAAACGACCATACTCCCCTTCTTTAGAAAGCTGTTCCAAGGGCGGATAAACGACCGTTAAGAGCTGTAGGGCAATGGAAGCATTGATATAAGGGTTTAAACCGATGGCCAAAATGGAGAAATTGACCAGGGTACCACCGCTGAAAATATCCAACAAAATTAAGAATTGGTTACTGTTGAAAACTTCCCGGAGTTTCGTAATATCGATCGCCGGAATAGTGACAAATGAGAACAAGCGGAAAATGGTCAGTATGGCTAACGTAAAAAGGGCCTTTTTACGAAGGTGTTGGTTATTCCAAATATCTTGGAAAAAAGATTTAAGATTTATATTCACCGCCAAGGGAAATAACTTTTTCTATCGCTGTTTTCGAAGCCTTGATTTGCACATTCAACTTCTTGGTAAGAGCCCCCCCGGCAAGTAATTTTACCTCACAACGTTTAACTTTAGTATGATTCAAAAGACCTATTTTGACTAAATTTTCCTCCGTGACTTCAAAGCCGTTCTTTACTAAAGGATGTTTCTCCAGGTCGGATAAGTTGACAGCTAAAACTTCACTGGCTCTGGATTTATTTCGCAATTTTCCTCGAATCATGGGAATGGAAACAGACAGCTTTACTTGACCACCTTCAAAAAAAGACTTGCTGCTTTCGCGAGATTTTTGTCCTTTGTTTCCACGACCGGCATATTTACCCTTGCCACTTCCCCAACCAATGCCTACTCGTTTCTTACGTTTGCCAATAATTTTAGGTAATTTATTTAACATTGGTTATCTCCTTATCCTTCAATTGTTTAAAAACCTTATAGATAGCATAACTTAAATTAAGCTTGTTGTTCGAACCATAAATTTTACCGGATAAATTTTTCACACCTGCTAATTCCATTAAGGGACGAATAACGCTACCGACTTTCAAACCCGTTCCCTCGGGAGCCGGTTTCAAAAGAATTTTTGAGGCATTGAACTTTACTTTAATGTCATAAGGAATGGTGGTTTTATAAAGTTTAATTTTGATAAGTTGTTTTTTCGCTTTGCGAATGGCTTTGGCAATGGCTGCCGGAACCTCTAAAGCTTTGGCCAAACCCACACCTAAACCGCCGTTACCATCCCCAACCGCCACCAGTGCGGAGAAAGTAACATAATTTCCACCCGGGATTTTACGCGAAACCCGTCTAATGTGTAGTACTTTTTCTTGCAATGCTTCTTCCATATTTAATTTTAAAACTTTAATCCGTTTTTACGTGCGGATTCGGCTAACGCCTTTACCCTGCCGTGAAATTTATACCATGATCTATCAAAAACAACTTCGGCAATTTTCTTTTTAAGAGCCAACTTGGCCAATTCCGCACCCACCATTTCCGCGACTTCCACTTTTGTGCCTTTGACTTCCTTTAAAAGCAAGTCGGAAAACGAAACCAATGTGTGTCGCTTGACGTCGTCGATGATTTGGGCATAAATATGCATTGACGAACGATAAACAGACAAACGTGGACGGGACAGATTTGTGAGAATATATCCACGTACCCGCATTTGTTTACGCGCGCGTTGCTTTTTTATTTTCTTCAGTTGACTTGCGATGTTCATTTTTATGTTTTAATTTACGCTCCGGCTTTGGCTTTCTTACCGGGTTTTAACTTTAAGACTTGCCCTTCATAACGAATCCCTTTACCTTTATATTTATCCGGTTTCTTTAAATCTTTAATTTTGGCGGCAATTTCACCGACAAATTGTTTATCTACCCCGATAACGGTAATTTTTGTACCCTTAACTTCCACCGATAATGGTTCCGGAATTTCAAAATTGACTTGATGAGAAAATCCCAAATTCAAAACTAATTTTTTTCCTTCAAGCTTGACACGATAACCCACACCGTGGATTTCCAAAGTTTTTCGCCAAGGTTCCACCACGCCGGTGACAAAATTGGCAACCAAAGACCTTACCAAACCATGAATGGCACGCGCTTTTTTATCGTCTCTATCGCGACTGACATTTAATTTACCGTCCTCGATGGCAACACTGAGGTGCGGGGGAACTTCCACAACACCCTCACCTTTGGGACCTTTTACAACCACTGTTTGACCAACGATTTTAACGTCCACATTACCAATTTCAACCGGTTTTCTTCCTATTTTTGACATATTAAAAAATTTCCGCTAAAACTTCACCGCCGAGAGCCAGTTTCTTGGCCTGCGCGCCTGTCATTACCCCTTTGGAGGTGCTGACAAGTAAAATACCTTTTTTACCTTTGACCGGATATATTTCTTTCGCTTTCATATATACTCTGCGCCCCGGTTTGCTAATTCTCTTTACCTCAAACGAAGGATTAAGAGCATTATCCAAGAGTTCCACCTCCAATAACGGTTTAAATTCCATCGCTTCACTCTTAAGAAAATTGGCAATCAGTTTGCTATCCAACAAGACTTTCAAAGTTCGTTCTTTTTCACCTGAAAAAGGAATCAATACTTTAGAAAGCTTGGCCATATAGCCATTCTTAATTCGAACTAACATATCGCCGATACCATCTGAGATTATCATATATTTACCAGGAAGCTTTTAATACACCGGGAATTTCTCCGGCAACTGCTGATCTTTTAAAACAAATACGGCACATTCCAAAGCGACGAATATAAGCACGAGACCTTCCACAAATGGCACACCTATTAACCATTCTGGTTTTATACTTTTGTTTCTTTAAAAATTTGACAACGTCGCTGGTTTTAGCCATTTTCTTTTTTCTCGGCTGCAAAAGGCATGCCTAACTTTTTCAATAATAATTCTGCTTCTTCCGTTGAGGTGGTGGAAGTTACAACTGTCACTTCCACGCCACGAATCTTATCCACCTGATCGTATTCCAAATCGGGAAATATGGTTTGCTCTTTAAAACCGATATTCAAGTTCCCTCGTCCGTCCATTCCCGTCAAAGACACACCCTTGAAGTCTCTCTGTCGAGGAAGGACTATTTTAACAAGTTTTTCCCAGAAATCAAACATGCGTTCCTTGCG
>Ga0172379_10009669_pt1 | contig 11838 bp, 11 predicted proteins | sample GrowelOW334metaG_FD_119756 | JGI IMG/M metagenome (GOLD analysis project Ga0172379, IMG submission 119756) | Groundwater microbial communities from an aquifer near a municipal landfill in Southern Ontario, Canada - Groundwater well OW334 metaG | ecosystem: Environmental > Aquatic > Deep... | reverse complement strand
GAGCCGGTGGCGGTCACGCCGTCGCACTGCGCGAAGAGGGCGCTCTCCAGCTCCCTCTCGCCCCCGCGCCACCCGGCCATTTCGATGCACGCGCCGAGCTTCGGTTCGCTGCCGTAGATCGAATGCAGGAAGACGCGCGGGAGGAACGTCCCGCCGCGGGAGCACTTGATGAACTGCGCCGAGCGCGTGAGCAGCCCGAGGACGATGGCCATGAATGCCGCGTTGGGCACGCAGCCCGCCGTGATGTGCCCGATCAGCTCCGGCCCGGTGGCCAGGGCGGTGCGGCGCGTGCGGCTGTCGCTGCCGCCGGCGCAGAACGAGTCGAGCCGCTGGCCGGAGCCGAGTTCCTGGGCGAGGAGGGCTTCCAGATTGTCACCCGTGAGCTGCCGGAAGAAGTTGTCGAGGCCGGAGGCGATGATCTGCGCGGAAAAGCCCGTGTGGGCCGGGCCTTCCGCCAGCGCGAACTTGCGATACGGATAGTCCGGTTCAAGCCAGTCCTCAGCGGTGCGGACAAGGGTGCGCAGGATGCTGGGCGTGTCGCGGATGGCGAGGTAGTGCGTGCGGTTGCGCTTCAGCGCGAGGCACGCCTCCGTGATCATCGCGGGCGAAAGCTCGGCCTCGGGCGGCAGGTCGGCGAGGTAGTAGTTCGGCAGGTTCATGGCGCGGCGGTTTTGCCCAACTGTTCCCGTTTTCGGATTTCGCGCAAGCACAGCAAGCCCGGCAGTGACAGCAGCAGCAGCGTGGCGAGCAGCAGGTAGAAGCCGTGGTAACGCGCCGGGTCGGCAGCCGCCGCGCCAAGGTGCTCGACCCACCGTCCCGCAAACCAGTGCGCGACGTTGCCGATGATGCCACCCATCGTGAGGAACAGGCCGAAGACGCGCCCGCGCACCGCATCCGGCACGGATTCCATCAACGCGGCCTCGACCATCGGATAGCAGCCCATGAAGAAGAAGCCGTAAACCGCGAGCGCCATCACCAGCCAGCCCCGTGGCAGGTGTGGAAACGCCGCGATGATCACCGCCGCCGTGATCATCACCCCAGCGGTCCAGCGTGTTCGGTCCCGGTCGCTGAGATGGCCGAAGAGCGGGTTGCTCACGACGCCCATGAGGAAGATGACGCTCAGGGCCACGCCCGCCTCCTTCATTGAAAACCCGTGGGCCTTTTGCAGAAAGAGCGAGCCGAGGCTGCCCATGCTGTGCCCGGCGAAGTCGCGCAGGCTGAACGCCACCGCGGCGGCGAGGAAGAGGAGCCACAGGGCGGCGGTGGGAAAGAGAGCGCGCGACGGCGTGGTAGGGCGAGACTCCGTCGAGCCCTGATTGCCGACGGAGTCGGCGCGAGCGGAGCGAGCATCTTGGCTCAGATCGCCCCCTCCCGAGATGCTCGCTGCGCTTGCCTCGCTCCGCTCGGGATGGGGCTCGACGGAGTCTCGCCCTGCTGGAGTTCGCGCTTCGTCGGCCAGCCAGGCGAAGGCTCCGGCCACCACGATGCCCAGCACGCCAAACTCCAACACCGGCGTGCGCCAGTCGCCGGACTGCGTGGCACGCCATCCTGCGTAAATCGGCCCCGCGAAGAAGCCCGCCCCCGCGCCGATGCCGATCAATCCGAGCGCGCGGCCCGTGGCCTCCGGATAAAGCCGTGCGACCAGGGCCGTCGCCGCCGGGTGGTAGAAACTTCCGCCGATGCCGGCGATGACAACGCTGGCGAGCGCGGCAGGATAGCTTGGTGCAAGCGCGAGCCCGACGAAACCCAGCGCGTTGATGAACAGGCCCCAGCCGAGCAGCTTCTTCCGGCTCACGCGGTCGGCCAGGACGCCGAGCGGATAGCTCAGTCCATAATAGGTGAGCATCATCACCGTCATCGGGAGGGTTGCCTGCTCCAGGCTCGAGAGCTTCAGGTCGCGCTGCATCGGCAGATAGAGCGGCAGGAGCACGACATGATAAAGGTGCGTGAACGCATGCAGGACACCGAGGAGCCAGAGCGTGCGGACGCGATGTTGCGGGGCATCCATGTCAGGCGGTCATCAGGGAACAGCCGCGCGACTCCGCCAGCGTGGCGCGGCCGAGCAGTTCGAAGCCATCGCCGGACCGCACCGCGAGATCCTCGGTTTGAATCGCCATCACGGAGCGGACGTTGGCAAGGTCGAAAATTCGGAGCAGGCCCGTTTCGCCGTTGCTAACTTCTCGACCTGTCTCGGGGCAGATCACCAGTGCGCGGCACCAGTGGGGAAAGTGGAAGACGCGAGCCGTCGCGCCGGGGGCGTCACCCGCCACACGGTCATAGGCTTGGGAGCTGAGTTCGCTCATGCCGTATTCGCAGACGAGGTGCGAGGCCGGGATGCCGAGGAGTGCGGTGATGAGCGCGTGCAGTTCCGGCTTGGGCAGTTCGCGCGAACGGCCCTTGTAGCCGCCGGTTTCCATGACGCGCGATCCGGGCGGCAGCACGATGGACAAGCCTTGTTGCTCCAGGGCATCGAGCAGGTGCATGAACATGAACGCAGTGCCGAGGGCGAGGATCGGCCGGCCGGATTGTTCGGCGTGGCGGAGCGCGGCGAGGGAGGCAGAAGTGTCGAGCGTCCAAGAGTTGTCGGTGCCGGCGGCTGCGGCGAATCGCGAATCGTGAGAGTCAAACGCACGGCTCACCGCTGCAAACATATGCACGAGCGAAGAGTGCGGGGCCTGCTCCGGCGGTGGAGCGAGGGAGAGGATGACGGGGCGGACATCCGATCCGGCCAGCATGTGCCGTTTGAACCACGGGAGCAGCGAGGCTTCATACACCGTAAGCGACCTGGAGGAATGAAAGTGGCGGCTGGGCCGGTGTCCGGTCGTGCCGCTGGAGTGGAAGACTGCGGCGCGTTCGGCTGGCGCGAGGCTGGTGAACTCGAACTCCTTGAACGCCGACGTCGGCACAGCGGGGATCTGCCGCCAATCGGTGAGGGTCTCCGGCGCGATTTGACGTGAGGCACAGAGCAGCCGGTAGGGCGCGACGGAGGAGAACTGAAGCCCGAACAACTCGCGGGCGAGCGAGTTGAATTGAGCCTCCTCAGCGGCCTGGCTGCGTTCGATGAACGCAAGCAGGCGGCCCGAGAATTCGGCAAAGGATGACGTTGGCGTCACGCGGTTTTAGAAGCTGGTGTTCCGCTACAGCTGGGCCGGAGGCTGTGGTGGTTTGCACAGGGTGTCGAGCGGGAAGTGCCGCTCCGGAGGAGCATGGACAATTTTGGGCAATAGTATGACAAGATATGGTTAGCGACCTGATTTTCAGGGTGCTCTGATGGCCCCGTCATACAAACACCAATACAACAATGAAGAAGTTCTCCCTCGCAATTGCCACCCTCGTCGCCGCTGTCGCGCTGGCCTTCAACGCCGCCGCCGAAAGCAAGGGCAAGTCCATCACGCTCTCCGGAAAAGGATGCTGCGCCAAGTGCTGCCTCAAGGAGGCCGGCGAGTGCCAGAATGTCCTGACCGTTGAAAAGGACGGCAAGAAGACCAAGTATTACCTCGCTCAGAACGAGGTGAGCAAAGGTTTCCACAGCGAGATTTGCAAGACCGTGAAGGACATCACCGTCACCGGCACCTGCAAGAAGGTCGATGGCAAGCTCGAGGTGACGCCCGAGAAGATCGAGGCGAAGAAGTAATTTTCGCGGGTGTTCTGGTTTTGGGTTTCCAGACCGCCTGCGGGTTGAGCAGTGAGCAAGGCGCTCCTAAAAACCGGGTTGTGGCTCCTCCTTTCTTGCCACAGCCTGGTTTGAAGGGGTGCCTTGCCGTTTTCAGGGGCTGATTTTTGCGCCCCCAAATTGCTTGGCTGTCAGGAGGCAGGAAACCAGTGGCGTCTGCATCCAGCCACTGTCGTTTGCTTTGGGTTCAGGCGAGCGAGCGAGCCTTGCCATCCTCGTTCCCGGGTGAGTTTGGTGCTGGCTGGTTGAGGCCGCATTCCCCTCGAAGCCGACAAACGCCCTTTGTATGGGAAGCCTCACTCTTCGGTGTGCCAGTCCAAGGAATCCGCCCGGTCACCAGGCACTGGCGCGCTTGAATGCGGCGTGGATGCGAAACGCCTCGGCGGCGGCGGTGTTTGCCTGTGCGCCGCGGGTTCGAAACTGGAGACGCATCAAATCCTGCAGCGGCGAGAAGTTCGCGTCTCCCGAGCGGGCGAGCTGGCTGCGGTGGCAGGCGAGCATCCGTTCCTTCAAGTCCGTGTGCGCGGAGATGTCCACGAAAAAGCCGGGAACGAAGCCGCTCATGTTGATCGTGTCCATGAGCCAGAGCACCGGCGGTTCCGCCAGTGGCACCGAGGCCGTGCGTTGTCCCCGCGACGCTGCAAACCATGTCGCAGCCTCCGCCAGGGTGGACGCGGCACGGTGGTCGGGGTGGTAGTCCTCGGGGGCGTGTGCCAGAACGAGAGTTGGCCGGAAGCGGCGGTAGATTTCGATCAGATGCCGCCGCGCAGCCGCAGTGTCGGCCAGCTCTCCGTCAGGGTGGTTGCCGAAGAAGATCTCGGCTCCGATGAGCTTTGCTGCATCCTGCATCTCCCTCCGGCGGAAGGCGGGAAGATTTCTGATCGGACGGTTTGGTTGTCCCTTGTCTCCCTTGGTCAGAACACAAATTCCAATGCCTGCGCCGTCTGCTTGCGCGCGTGCAAGGGTGCCCGCGCAGAGCAGTTCTGCGTCGTCAGGGTGCGCAACGACGGCCAGCACCCGGTCATTGTTAAAAGAAAACCGCACACGAAACGAAGTGCCCGACGTCCTCGTCAATAGTGAGTCTTAAGCAACTCGATGGCAGGAGCAAGAGTTTGCCGCCATTGCTGCTCCAGGGCCGGGGTGAACTCCTTGTCGAACGTCCTGACGGCCTTGATCAGGCTGTCGGCCCAGAAAGGGTAGAGGTCGGGGGGGACGTTGATTTTGGACCGGGAATGGATTTCCCCGACGGATTTGAGTTTGTCCGAGGCAAACGTCATCTGCGGATTTTTGGCATACATGATCACGTAGGTGATGGTTCCGCGCATGATCCGCTTCTGCTTTTCAAGGTCGGTGTTCTTGAACAGGGGTGCGATCCTGTCCGAGCTCTTGAAGAAGGTGTCGTAAAAAAAGTCGTAAAATTCGGGGGCCATGATGCAGCGCCCGTAACTCTGATTCACCGCCTCGACTGCTTCGATGGTAGTCATAGGTTTCTACTCAGAAAGCCCAAATAAAGTGTTCTTTCGTTGTTCTGCAGTTCAGAAGAAGAACTGAATTTTTGCGTCGCAACCACTGATCGAAACCCTAGCCGCCGTCGAGGACGGTCACCAAGCGTTTTTTACGGTTCTTCCAACTTCTGCGTTCATGTTCATGAGGCTGGCAGTCCTTTGTTTTGTGAGTGCCAGAGGCGGAGGGCGCTCATGCGGCAGGGCATGTTCACAGCGGGTCACAAACTCAGCCAGTCGCGCTAACTGGTCGGACAAGGAGAAAACTGATGCCGACGGCTGTCAGTCAACCCGGAGAACAAGAAAAGGCGGCGGTGTCATCCACCGCCGCCTCGCGAATTGGTCTCCTGTGCCGGGGCCTACTGCTTCTTCCGCTTGGCCGCCATCTCGGACTGGAGTTTCTCAAATTTCTCGGCCTGCTCGGGGGTGAGCACGGCCTTCATCTTGGCGGAGATGTCCTTGCGGGCTTCCTGCATCTTCTTGCCCTTCTCCTCGCGGGAGGCGTTCTGGTCCTGGAAGATGGCGCGAAGCTTCTCACCCTCTTCCTTGAGGATGGGTTCGATCTTGGCCTTCTGCTCGTCGGTGAGACTGAGCGCTTCAGCCATCCTCTTCATGCGCTCTTCTGCCGAGGGCCCCTTGCCCTTGCCCTCACCTTTCTTTTCCTGTGCCTGCGCAGCGGGGCTGAATGCGATGACAGCTCCGAGTGCGAGCGCGAACAACGACGTCTTCTTCATGTGATGTGTGTTTTTTGGTTTTCGATGAGCGGCGGAATTGCCCGCCGGATTCGGTGAGGATGACGCCTCAGCGTGCCGCCGGTTACGTCACACCACGGCCACGGGATTTTCAAGGGTTCCGATGCCGGAGATGCGGATGCGAACACGGTCCCCGACCGCGAGCGTGAAATTGTCCGGCGGCACCACGCCGGTGCCGGTGAGCAGCACCGCCCCGTGCGGGAAGCTCTGGCTGCGGAACAGAAACTCCGCGAGCGAGTCGAACGTGCGCTTGATCTGTCCCACGGAGGTCTCGCCGCCGAAGACCGTCTGGCTGCCGCGCAAGATTTCCACGCCGATCGTCCACGCCCGCGCCTCCGCCTCGCTCGCGCCCACGGTGATGAACGGCCCGACAGCGCAGGACTTCAGGTAGGTCTTCGCCTGCGGAAGGTAGAGGAGGTTCTCGCCCTCGATGTCGCGCGAGCTCATGTCGTTGCCGATGGTGTAACCCACGACGCGTCCGCGCGAGTTGCACACCAGCGCCAGCTCCGGCTCCGGAACGTTCCACTTCGCGTCACGGCGGATGCCCACATCGCCGCCGTGGGCGACGACTTTCTCCGGCAGGGACTTGAAGAAAATCTCCGGGCGCTCCGCGTCATACACGCGGTCGTAGGCGCTGGCGCTGAACTCGGACTCGTCCATGCGGGCCTTTTTGCTGCGCAGATAGGTGACGCCCGCCGCCCACACCTCCTGCTGTTCCACTGGTGCGAGCAGCGTGACTTCCGCGAGCGGCAGGCGCGGCATCGGCAGCGTCATCAGGGCTTGGAGCACGGCGACCAGATTGTCTCCCTCCAGCAAGGCCGTGAGCGACTTCACCCCGGCGGCGGAGAGATCAAGCACCGTGGCGTCGTCCGTGGTGAGGCCGATGCGGGCGTGGTGGCAGGCGGGACCAGTCTTGAAGCGGCAGAGTTTCATGAGTTCGGTGGCGCGTATTTGGGCGGCCAGTCGGAGCGCGTGTCAATCGCCGAACCACGCCGGCTGTCCGGGATCGTGGCCTCCGGCCGGTTCAGATTGAGGCTGCGCGAATGGACGCGCCCGCTATACTGCGAGGCATGAACCGCCGCATTTTCATCGCCCGCAGCCTGGTCGCCTCGTTGGTGCTGCCCTTCTGGCTGGCCGGGTGTTCCACCTTTGATCCGTCCGCAAAGGTCCTGCCGCCCGGACCGCGCGCGTTTGATTTCGCCACCGATACGCTCGCCGTGCCCCTGTCCGAACCCGGGCTGGAGGAGAAGGAATCCCTCGCCGGCACCGCGTTGCGCGGTCATGCGGACGCGCACGTCGCGCGGCAGTTCTTCCTGCACGCCCGGTTCGAGCCGGCACAGCCGCCGCCGTCCGTTGAGGCGCGCATCGGGCTCGTGCGGGAGGTGCTCAGGCGCAGCCCGACGGAAGCGTCGCCCGAGGGCCGGCGGGTGGTCGTGCCCGGCTACGCAAACCTGCGCGAGTTCAGCCGGCTGCAGGGCCATCTGCTGCGCGCCGAGTCGTGGCTCGCATGCCCCTGCGAAAGCCGGGTGCCGCTCCTGACAAAGGCCTTCGTCGGAGATTCCGGCAAGGACGCCGCCGTGGCGGAGCTGCTCGCGTCCACCGGCATCAACCGCCCGGCCCTGGTGCGCCTCTACCGCCAGCACACCCTGCACTACGGACGCTCGCTGCTCGTGTTCGGCGCACAGGCCGCCGAGGGCGAGGTGCGCTTCACAGCCTACGATCCCGCCGCGCCGCAGCAGCCCGTCCAGCTCACCTTCAACCGCGCGAGCCGCGTGTTCGCGTTGTCGGATGACGCCGTGAACAGCGGCACGGCGCTGGGGGTGGACGTTTACCGGCGTTGAGCGGGAGCATCGCGGCATGCCCGCCGTCTAACCGGGCATGAAACGCCTGGCTCTCCTTCCCGTTCTGCTCTGCTGGCTGCTCGCGCAGGTCCCGCTTTTCGCCTCCGGTCTCATCGTCATCCCCGATCCGGTGGATGGCCGCCGGCCACCGCCGCACCCGCCAAGCATCCTGCCGCCGCCCCATCCCATTCCTACGCCGCGCCCGCATGTCTTCGCCCCGATGGAGCTGAATTACCACAAGGTCAGCGCGCGCATCACCGACCAGGTGGCGGTCACGACGATTGAGCAGGAATTCTACAACCCGAACCCGGCGCGGCTCGAAGGCACCTTCCTGCTGCCGGTTCCGAAGGGCGCGCAGCTCAACCGCTTCACGATGGAAATTGACGGGAAGAAGGCCGAGGCCGAGCTGCTCACCGCCGACAAGGCCCGTCGCATCTACGAGGACATCGTCCGCTCGATGCGCGATCCGGCGCTGCTCGAATACATCGGCCAGGACGTCTTCCGCGTGCGGATTTTCCCCATCGAGCCGCACGGCAAAAAGCGCGTTACCCTGAGCTACACGCAGGTGCTCAAGGCCGACGGCGGCCTGCTCAACTACGTCTCGCCGCTGAACACCGCGAAGTTCTCCGCCAAGCCGCTCAAGAACGTCAGCCTCAAGGTCGAGCTGGAGGGCAAACGCCCGCTCAAGGCGCTCTGGTCGCCGAGCCACGCGGTGGACATCCGCCGCGACGGCGGCAGGGCGACCGTTGGCTTCGAGGCGAAGGACGTGAAGCCGGACGCGGACTTCCAGCTCTTCTTTTCCTTCGAAACGGGCGAGTTGAGCGCGAGCCTGCTCACGCACAAGGTCGCGGGCGAGGACGGTTACTTCCTGCTGCTCGCCTCGCCCGGCGCTGCGGACAGGCAGCGCAAATCCGTGCCCAAGGACGTGTGCTTCGTCCTCGACACCTCCGGCTCGATGGCGGGCGGCAAGCTGGAGCAGGCCAGGAAGGCGCTCGCGTTCTGCGTCGAGAACCTGAACGACAACGACCGTTTCGAGGTGCTGCGGTTCTCGACGGAGGTCGAGCCGGTCTTCGACAAACTCGTGGACGCGACCGCAGAACACCGCACGCGCGCCCTGAACTTCATCCGGGACCTGAAGCCGCTGGGCTCCACGGCCATTGATGACGCCCTGCGCAAGGCGCTTGCGCTGCGGGCGGTCCAGGCGGACCGGCAATACGTGGTTGTGTTTCTCACCGACGGGAGGCCGACCATCGGCGTCACGGACGAGCAGGCCATCCTGCGCAACGTGAAGGAGCACAGCAGCGGCCTGACGCGCATCTTCTGCTTCGGCATCGGCTCGGACGTGAACACGCACCTGCTCGACAAAATCACGGAGGAGACCCGGGCGTTCAGCACCTATGTGCTGCCCGAGGAGGATCTCGAAGTGAAAGTCTCGGGCTTCTTCACCAAGCTCAAGGAACCGGCGCTGGCGAACCTGAAAATCACGTTCCCCGACGGCGTGCGGGCGACGAAGCTCTACCCCTCGCCCCTGCCGGACCTGTTCAAGGGCGAGCAGCTCGTGCTGGCGGGCCGCTTCACCGGCGAGGCAAAGGGCCGGTTGCTCATCGAGGGCAGCGTGGCGGGCGGGCCGCGCACGTTCAGCTACGATGTGGATTTCGGTGCCGGCGGCGGGCACGACTTCATTCCCCGGCTCTGGGCCACGCGCCGCGTCGGCCATCTGCTCGACGAGATCCGGCTTCGCGGCGAGAACGCGGAGTTGAAGGAAGAGATCACCGAGTTGGCACGCAAATACACCGTCATCACGCCCTACACCGCATGGCTCATCACCGAGGACGAGTCGAGGCGCAACGTGGTGATGGACCGCCGGCTCCTGCCCCAGTTCCAGACCGACCGCGAGGCGAACCGGCAGGCGGCGGAATCTTACGACAGCTTCAAGAAACTCAAGGAAGGCGACGTGGCCGTCGGCGGCGCCCGGATGGCCCGCGAGCTGAAGGCGGCGGACGCGCCGGTCTTTGCACAGGAGCGCGCCAACCAGTCCGTCGTCCGCAGCTACAACGGGGCCGTGGCTCCATCTCCAGCCCCGGCGGCCAGCCTCCCCGCCGTGGTCGCTCTGGCGGCGCGCGGGCCGGGCACCGCCGCCTCCCGTGTGGCGAGTTACGCCCGGCAGAACCGCTTCGTCGGCGGGAAGAGTTTTTACCAGAACGGCGCGCAATGGGTGGACGCGGACATCCAGCAGTTCAAGGACGCCAGGACGGTGAAACTTCAGTTTGGCTCGGCGGACTACTTTGCCCTGCTGGGCAGGCAGCCGCAGATTTCCCCATGGCTGGCGCTGGGCCGCAACGTGCAGTTCGTCCTGAACGGCACGCTCTACGAAGTGGCGGACTAGAGCGGTTTCAAAAAACCTGTGGCGGCAAAACCTCGCGGAATTTTCCGCCCCGGCCTTCAGAATGCGGCCACAGTTTTCATGTAGCCGCTCCAGCCTCGGAATCCGCCGGCTCGCCGCCCCCGACCGGAATGGCACGATCTTGGCCAACTCTTCCCTCCCCTGCCTTGGGGCTTGATTTGATTTAAGCCTTTGCCGGATAGTCGGCGCGTGCGCCAATGGACCCAGATTGCAGCAAGTCCGTCGGGTGAACGTTAGAATGAGCCGGTGCCGCGTGCAGGTCTGTTATTCGGGACGCGTGCAGGGCGTCGGCTTCCGCTACTCGGTGAAGCAGGTGGCGGTGGGCTACGACGTGACCGGCACGGTCCGCAATCTGTCCGACGGGCGCGTGGAGCTGGTGGCCGAGGGCGCACGAGACGAGCTGGAAGCGTTCCGGCAGGGCATCCGGGACGCGGGGCTGGGCGGTTTGATCCAGCACGAAGACGCCCTGTGGGCCGAAGCCCAGAGTGGGTTCCGCGGTTTTGAAATAGTCCGTTAGAACGCCGTTCAATGAAATACGCGATCATCGCCGACATCCACGCGAACTGGGAGGGGCTCCAGGTTGTGCTGGCAGACGCGCAGGCCAACAAGGTCACCCACTACGCCTGCCTCGGTGACGTCGTCGGCTACAACGCCAACCCCAAGGAGTGCCTCGACGTGATCCGCTCCATGGGCATGCCCGTGGTCAAGGGCAACCACGACGAATACTGCTCCGTGGATTCCGCCCTGGAAGGCTTCAATCCCCACGCCGCCGAGGCCGTGAACTGGACCCGGTCCCAGCTCAACGAGGAGGACATCCTCTGGCTCCGCGAACTGCGCTACATCCGGCTGGTCGCCAACTTCACCATCGTCCACGCGACGCTCGACGGCCCCAAGCGCTGGGGCTACGTGTTCGACAAGCTCGCCGCCGCCGCCAGCTTCACCTACCAGAACACCGGCGTCTGCTTCTTCGGCCACACCCATGTCCCGGTCGCCTTTGTCCGCGATGCCACCGTCCGCGGCGGCACCTACTCAAAGTTCAAGGTCGAGCAGGGCAAAAAGTATTTCGTCAACGTCGGCAGCGTCGGCCAGCCGCGCGATGGCAACCCCAAGTGCGCCTACGTCATCTACGACATGGACGAGCAGACCATCGAGCTGCGCCGGCTGGACTACGACATCGCCACCGCACAGGCGAAGATCCGCGCCGTCGGCCTTCCCGAGCGCCTCGCCGAACGCCTCGCCCTGGGCAAGTGAGGCCGCAAAGAGGCACAAGCGGCACCAAAAGTCTTCCTTTGAACCTGCCCGGCCGAGTCGGGCGCGTTTCATTTTTCACGTCAACCGGGGGCGCATTCGCGCACTGCCCCGGAGCGCGGCGTTCACGCCGCAGAAGGCTGCGAGTGAACGAAACGCCCCGGAAAATACGGGCGGTTTCTGCGCCGCCCACCCTGCTGCGGCTTGAAAGCCGCGCTCCTTCGGGGGCAGTGTCAAGATGCGCTGCCGGGCGCGATTTCTTTGTGCCTCTTGAGCCTCTTTGTGGCTAATCTTCCCTCCTCTTTGCGGTGAAGGTTCTCATCCTCAAACCCAGCTCGCTCGGCGACGTGGTGCAGGCGCTCCCGCTCCTGCGCCTGCTCAAGCGGCACCGTCCCGATGCGGAAGTCCACTGGTGGCT
>Ga0172379_10009668_pt1 | contig 11840 bp, 8 predicted proteins | sample GrowelOW334metaG_FD_119756 | JGI IMG/M metagenome (GOLD analysis project Ga0172379, IMG submission 119756) | Groundwater microbial communities from an aquifer near a municipal landfill in Southern Ontario, Canada - Groundwater well OW334 metaG | ecosystem: Environmental > Aquatic > Deep... | reverse complement strand
GTAATATTCAGGGCGGTGGAGAGGGCGAATCTCTCGGTGTCGGCGTCGGCGTAGCTGGTTCGCCCTCGTATTTTGCCACTTTTATAATTTGTTCTGCCATGCTCATCGCCGGGCTGATCATCACCGGGCAGATGGGTGTTGCCGGCGGGACGCTGGCGAGCGGGGCGGTGGGGAAGATGAAAACCATCGGCGGCAAAGTGGCCACTTGGCCGGCCGGCTTTGGCTTGGAGCGTGGCTGGGGCGTGGCGCGCCGGCGTTTGAAAGAAAATAAATATACCGCCTGGATGACTAAGCCGTTCTGGGAAGGCGTGGGCGAATACTCTAAGGATTTAGAAGCTAAGGCCGATAAAAGGGCTGGAGCTCGTGGTTCTAATTTTTGGGAAGAAATTTGGAAAGGCAAAGAAGGTTCCTTTGATGCTATGGAAATGGCCGAAAAAGAAATTGAAGCCATGGAAGAAAAAAAACTTACGGAAAAAATGGGCGGCGATCTTAATTTAGAGACCATAGTGGAAGGAATGAATCGGACTTTTGATGATAAATCATCTGATGGTTTTAGTTCCCGCACGGCCATGGTGCAATTGGCAGCTAAAGTAGGTAATTATGATGACGGTTATTATAATTTTGTTAAAATTGGCAGAATTAATCAAGACGAAAATGATAAAGGATATTATAAAAATTGGGGATTTGACAGTTGGGAACAGGCCAAACAATTTAATGACATAACTGCCAAGATTTTGGCCATGAAGTTTGTTGGTTTGGAGCGCGAGAAGTTTGATCCAGAAAAAATTAAAGAAAAATATTTAGCAAATGAAAAAATAAACTTAACTGATGACAGTTATTTTAAAGATAATGAATATAAGACAGCCGCTTCCGAGTTGTTAGTGGAGTATCTGCCCCAGGCAGTGCAAGATAAAAAAAGAGCGGCAACTGAAGAAGAGCTTTTAACCGCTAAAAATAATTTTCTAAAAGAGACTAAGGCTAAAGATTGGAAAGATTATTTGCCTCAAGCAGTGCGAGAGGGAAAAAGAGAGGTGACCGAAAAAGAAAAAGAAACCGCTGAACATAGTTTTGAAATTGATCAAGAGAAATTTGATGAGAATGGCAAAAAAATGCTCAATGAAGACGACAAAGATGTTAAAACCGTGTTACGCGAAACCATTGCTGGTCGAATGAGTGAACTAGAGCGGGATCAAAATGTTAGAAAAGCTACGGAAAAAGAAAAACGGGCTCTTTGGAGTTTAGTGTCAATGACCCAAAATGCCCGCGGGGTTGGCCACTGGGAGCAGTCAGTTGCCTTAAAAGATCCGGAAAATGACGGTTTGCCAAAGATTTTGAGTGATCGGGAAAAATTTAATTATATCTCTGGCGAGTCGCAAAAAATTGATATTGGTGAATTGCGGAAAAAATTTGCCACCCATAACATCGTTGGTCGTAATTTTAATGAATCAATCATGGATTGGGAAATAGATAATGAAGGTTGGAATAAGATGACGGCAACCCAAAAAAAAGTTTTTATGAAAATTTTGGGCACGGAATTTTCGGCCGAGTTGCACCGTGGCCAGACGCGTTTTCCGCGGCATTTATTGCGGATGAATGATTGGGTGAATAAAGATACCGGCGAATTTAGCGAAGAAGGTTGGGGTAAATTTAAAGAAATGAGAAAATATAATCCTCGGCTGATGGACGCTGCTTATAAATTTTTAATTTTTGGCAGAGAAAAAGGCACGCATCCTTTTGATCCAGAAAAGGAGAAGTCTGGCAATGAGACTCGTGAGCAATTTAATAAGAGAATTAGAGAAAAGACCACCAAGGGGTTGAATGAAGGTGAAAAGAAGACAGAATCTAGCACTGGGTCAGCCGAAACTAAGGAATCGGCAGCTGTAGCTAATGCAGAGGTCGCGGAAAAAGAAGTAGCGCATCATAGTTTAGGTCCCGATTTTGATGACGATGCCATGCAAGAGGCGTTTGATGGTATGCCTTCAGAAACCCTAGAAAAACTTAATAAAAATATTGAGGAGTTGTCTAAAAGTATTGATGAATTAAAAAAAGTTGGCGACAATAAAGGAATTGAAGATTTGGCAAAGAAAATGAAGACCGAATTATCTAACGCAGCAAAAAGTTTAACCACGGCTGGTAAAGAAAGTTTTGATAAAAATCTAAATGCGGCGACCAAAGGCAAAAATGGTTTGGATCAATATGAGAATATGGATTTATTATTTAAGCAGTACTTAAAGGGTAAAAGTAAAAAATCTACCCCTAAAACTTCAGAAAAAAAAACAGAAAAATAATTTATGGCCGACGATATTAAACTAAATTCTTTATTGGACTTTCCGGAACTTTTGAAACTTAAGGCCGAGGATTTGTTATTGCCGGGAAATTTAGAATTAATTAGAGCGTCAATTAAAGAAAATCCGGAATATATTTGTGAATTTTCCAAGAACCGAGAATTGGCCCGGCATTTTAGCGCTTTAATTCAGCCAACCGGAATATTTTCCACTAAACCAGGGCTGTTAAAAGAATATCAAGCGTTAGTTAATTATTTAAATTATCAGCGGCTACCAGTGATGGTAGATAAAGACATTTGGCAAATGTTTAAAGCCGAGGCTGTTGAAATACTGGCTAGCGGCGTTGATTTAAAAGAACGGCTGTTGCTTTATTTTGATCTTAATGGCACCGAAACCGAAGCCGGCAGATTTTTTTTAGCTAATCTAATAAAAAATTTTCGTGAGAACCAAGAAAAAATTGGTCAGGTAAAATTAACCATCAACAATATTGAAGCCGAGCCGACGGTTAGTAATTGGTTGAAAAGCTACGAGTTATTTTTTGAGTCCGGCCGTGAGCATAACGCCTTAGGTAGAGTTAGTTATCTAGGTAATTCACCTCAAGTTAGGCAACTTAATCCAGCGGAAAAGGGAATATTGACGGCTTTGTTGGAGTTTTACGATGAGCTGAAATATCCGCAGGCTGCGCCGGAAGTTATTGGCCGCCGGACGGTTGCGGTTTCCGCGCCAGCGCGGCCAATGCCAACAGAAAAAGCATCGCCATTATTGCCGGCAAAATCGGCGGTGACACCAAGGCCGGTAAAGCCAGTTGCTGATTTTCTTCCTCCCCGCCAGCTTTCCCGTGACGAAATCCTCCGGCTCTACCAGGGCGACGCGGCGGAGAATGAAGCGGTGGCGACGGCGGTGGCGAGCCTCAAAAACACGGCGAGCGGCAATTTTCGGAAGCTGTGTGATGACCTTTTTCTGCTACTTCAATCACGACAGGCGGATAAAGTGGAGATTGTGGCGTTATTAACTTATCTCGCCCAACTGGAAAAACTGGACGACTTGATTAAAGAAGACCAGCGGTTTTACCGCCTAGTGGCCGATGATTTAAAGCAAAAAGGCGAAGAGCAGATGCTTAATGATTTGAAGTTTTATCCGCAAGCGCCGCAGTTTTTGCGCTGGCTCCTCGCCGGGATTTTAGGAGAAAAATTAAAGTTAAAGGAAAATGAAGCGGCGCGGATCGGGCTGAAACTGGGCAATCTATTGAAACAAGCCGGGAATGACAAATACGCGGGGATGGCGTATTTCGATGCCGTTAGTGGTGAATTTAAATGGAAGAAGTAATTATTATTTGTTACTTATAGTGGCGAAGAATGTAAAATGTAAAAATCAAAATGGAAAATGACAGTTTAAAATTTAAAAATGAATTTAAGAAGCGCCTATATAATTTTGTCTTGCGCCTGATTAAGTTTATTGATAAGTTACCCAAGAGCTCGGTTAGCGATATTATGGGCAAGCAATTGTTGCGTAGCGGTAGCAGTATTTTAGCCAATTATATTGAAGCTAATTCCGCCAGCTCCAAAAGAGATTTTATCAATTTTTTTACCCATGCCTTAAAATCAGCCAATGAATCAAAAGTTTGGCTGACGCTTTTCAGGGATCTTAACAAAGGCGAGAAGAAAGAATTAAATTGGCTGTTGAACGAACTGATAGAAATCGCCAAAATCTTGGCTGCCAGTATCCTAACTTTAAAAGGCAAAAGGTAGGGATTTTACATTTTACACTGTCATTTTCCATTTTGATTTTTACATTTTCAATTATTTGATCTAATAAACTATTAAAATAGTCAGTCTATGAGTTATCTATTTACTTCTGAGTCAGTGACAGAGGGCCACCCCGATAAAATCTGCGACCAAATTTCTGACGCGGTCCTAGACGCGGTCCTGCGCGACGATCCGCAGGGGCATTGTTGTTGTGAAGCATTCACCACCACCGGCTTGATTTTGGTCGGCGGCGAGATCACCACCAAAACTTATGTCGATATCCAGGCGGTGGCGCGCGGCGTCTTAAAAGACATCGGCTATGACAACCCGGAGTATGGCATTGACTACCAAAGTTGCGCTGTGATCAGCACCGTCCATGAGCAAAGCCAGGATATCGCTGTTGGCGAACAAGTCGGCGCCGGTTTGCACACGGAAATGGGCGCTGGCGACCAGGGCATGATGTTTGGCTACGCTTGCAACGAAACGCCGGAATTAATGCCTCTGCCGATTATGCTCGCTCATAAACTAACCAGAAGGCTTGCCGAAGCGCGAAAAAGCGGCGAGCTCGCCTGGCTCCGGCCGGACGGTAAATCCCAAGTAACGGTGGAGTATGACGGCGACCGCCCGGTGCGGGTGGATGCGGTGGTGATTGCCGCCCAACATAATCCGGAAATTGAGCTAGGTAAATTGCGCGAGGAGATTATTGCGAAGGTGATCAAGCCGGTTTGCGGGCAGTATTTAGATGAGAAAACCAAGTTTTTTATCAATGAAACTGGCCGTTTCGTCATTGGCGGGCCGCATGGCGACACCGGGCTGACTGGCCGTAAAATTATTGTGGACACTTACGGCGGCATGGGCCGGCACGGCGGCGGTTGTTTTTCCGGCAAAGGGCCGAATAAACAGGATCGCTCTGGCGCCTATCTCGCCCGTTACATTGCCAAAAATCTGGTGGCCGCCGGTCTCGCTGATCGTTGTGAGGTCCAGGTGGCTTACGCCATCGGTTATCCCGAGCCGGTTTCGCTGATGGTTAATACCTTTGGCACCGGCAAAATCAGCGAGGAAAAACTGGCCGAGTTAGTTAGAAGTAACTTTAAACTGACGCCGGCCGGGATTATTGAGAGTCTAAATCTGCTCCGGCCGATCTACCGCCCGACCGCAGCTTACGGCCACTTTGGCCGGACAGAAGAGTCGTTCACTTGGGAGAAGACGGATAAGGCGGAGGAATTGAAGCGGCAGGCGGGAATATAATTTTTAATTTTTAATTTAAAATTTCTAATCAATTTATAATTCTTAATTTTAAATTGCCGCGAACTTGACTTTAAAATTAAAAATTAAACCTTAAAAATTGATTAAAAATTAATAATTTTAAATTAAAAATTATTATAGTTTTAAGTGGTGGATATCAAATTATAGATACTTTGTTTATGTCCGACAGCCAGTTTAACAACCTAATTGACGATATTCCTGTCCGCGATACGGCGGGTGGATTTTCGGTTTTGGGCCAAGGGAAGGTTGATGCCCCGGCGTCGGTCGTCGTGCCGGCCATTGACGCCGCTTTGGTTTTGGCTGACCGGATCGCCTCGGAATTAAATCTTTCTTTTGCCGACGAAGTGTTGGCGCGGCGGTTCAAAAATTTGGTTTTAACCGCGGTCAAGGAAATCCGCAACCCAGCGCAGACTCTGGAGATGCTGGTTAAAGAACCCTCAGCCGGGGGACTGGGTTTAAACGTGGAAGTGGCAAAAAAGGTTTTGGAGAAGATAGGGGGAAAGAATTCCGCCTCCGCCAAGGCTACGGCGGACAGGCAAGAAGTGATTAAGCCGTTTACGCGGCAGGAACTGGATCACGAGTTGCCGCCGCCGACGCCGATGGTTCGACCTAAAGGTTTAGCCGGCGGTCTTGGCGCGGGATTAGGCGCCTTGGTATCCAATAAGTCAATGTCGGCCGCACTACCACCTAAACCGTTGGTATCTGCCAACTTGCCGCCAAAAAAGATTTTTAGCCGGGCAGAAATTAAGCCGTTCCGCGATAATCCGTCGAAAGTCGAAAAAACTTCCGGCAATGAAAGGTATCTGTCAGGCAAAGTTAAGCCGTTTATTGAGGCCAGCCGGCCGCCGAAGCCCCTGCCAAAGCCAAACTGGCTGACCAAGTTTAAAGATAAATTTAGCCCTAAAATCAAGGCGCCGACTGCGGTTAAGCCGCAGGCGCCAGCGCCGGTGGAAAATATCAGCCGAGGCAAAATTACCGATATTAAACTTCCCGGCCGTTTAATCGGGCCGGTGGAAGAACTGCAAAATTTGCGGTTGGAAGATTGGCGGGCGCTGGGTAGCGATCCGACAGTCGCTTGCTCTCGAATCAAAGAAAAAATTGATTTACTGGCAACTGAGTCAATCGCCAAAAAACTCGCCGGCATCGAGGCGTGGCAGAGGAGCGAAGTTTTTCGGCTTTATTTAACTCTCGGCAAGGCGAGTTTGGAAACCGGTCAGCCGCTCTCAGCTGTGATGGCTAGCCGCGAAAGGCAAAAACAGCCGGTTTTAACTTTGTCTGAGTTCGCCGCTTTGGGAAAACTGAATAAAATGCTAGAATAGGGGTAATTATATGGTTAAATGGTTTTATGGCTTTATGGTTGGGTAGATTAAAAAAGTTTAGCCATAAAACCATAAAACCATTTAACCATAGTTTATTATTTTAAGGAAAAATTAGATAATATTACCTAAAATATTAGCATGAATCAATTCCTCGTCCCCCAATTCATCGATGTCGAGCCGACGATTATCGGTCCGATTACCGTGCGGCAATTTTTGATTATGATCGCCGGATTTTTGTTGGTTTTTCTGGAGTATAAACTGCTCGATTTCTGGACTTTTGTTTTCGCCATGGTGATTACTCTGACAATTTTTGGGATTTTTGCTTTTATGCGGGTCAACGGCCAACCATTTCATTATTTTGTGATCAATATCATCGAGACGCTGAAACGGCCCAGTTTGCGGATTTGGAAAAAGGAATTAAGCGACCAAGAGTTGAAAGAATATTTTAGCGCCACACCGGCAGCGCCGGTCGCCGCCAACGCGCCAGCAAAAAGACGGTTATCTCGGTCGGGGTTGGAAGACTTGGCCTTGGTGGTTAATACGGGAGGGGCGTACCAGGCGAGTGAGGAAATCAAAGAGATTTAAAATTTATAAATACTGTTAGATTAGTTTTATAGTGCTAAGCATATTAAAAACCCAAAGTTCAAAGTGCAAAGTTCAAATCAAGTTCAAAGATCAAAAGGTGCCAGAGTTTTGACATTTGAACTTGATTTGAACTTTGAACTTAGGGTTTTGAACTTTAAGCTGAGTCTATTGGTTCAAATGTGAATTATCAATCTTTCTGATTTTATGAAAAATATAAAGAATCAAGGCCTCAAGGCTGTCCAGAAAAATCTGGCGCTCGCCGAGATCCGCAATGATTGTCTGATCATGAAAGACGGCTCGCTCCGGGCGGTGCTGCTGGTTTCCAGCATTAATTTTGCCTTGAAGTCGCAAGACGAACAGCAGGCGATTATCAGCGCTTACATGCAGTTTCTGAATTCTTTTGATTTTCCGATCCAGATTATTATCCAGTCGCGGCGGCTGAATTTGGAAAAATATTTAAATAGCCTAAAGCAAGCGGAAAAAGAGCAGGTTAACGAACTTTTGCAGCTGCAAATCGCTGATTATCGCAATTATGTCTCGGAGTTGATTAAGGTCGGCGATATTATGACTAAAAAGTTTTATCTGGTGGTGCCTTATAATCCGCTGTCTGACCGGCAACGGAGTTTCTGGGCGCGGCTAAAGGATTTATTCACTCCGGGATTATTAATTAAATTGAGTGAAGAAAAGTTTGATAAAAGAAAGCAAGAGCTCTGGCAGCGGGTCAGCCATTTGCAAGGTCGCCTGGGTGGCATTGGGCTCCGGGCGGAAATTATTGAGACTGAAAATTTGATTGAGTTATTTTACAACTCTTACAACCCGGATCTGGCGGAAACCGAGCCGGTGGCGGAGCAGGAGAAGTTACAATTAAGTTGAGAAAGAGATTTAAGATTTAGGATTTAAGATTTAAGCCCGCTCGTCGCAAAGCGCGAGCGGGTCCGCTCACGGCAAAGCCGATGAGCGGAAATGGTGGTAGTCAGCGTTTAAACCAATAAATTTAGTTAGAATGTCCAATGACCAAATCCCAATGCCCAATCAATATCCAAGCTCCAATGTCCAATAACGAAGTTTTGGCCTTTGAACTTGATTTGTCATTTGGATTTTGAACTTTGAACTTCAATGATTTATGCCTTTATTCAATAAAAAACCTGTTGCTACCGAGCCGGTTGGCGCCACTATCAGCGTCAAAGAAGAGCTGGAAGAAGAGCGGCGTTATCGCGCCGGCACGATTTCTTTGATTGATCTGATCGCTCCGGCGGCGCTGGCGGTCAAACCGACTTATTTGAGCCTCGGCAACAAGTTTGCCCGGACAATTTTTGTCATCACTTATCCGCGGTATATCAGCGTCGGTTGGTTTTCGCCGATTATTAATTTTAATAGCCCCTTGGATATTTCCATGTTTTTTTACCCGGTGAAGTCAGCGGTGATTCTTAAAGACCTAAAAAAACGAGTCGGTAATGTGGAAGCGGATCTGACCGCCGCCCGAGATAAAGGCGCGCCGCGCGACCCGCTCCGCGAAACCGCGCTCCGTGACATGGAAAAACTGCGCGATGATTTGACACAAGGGACGGAGCATTTTTTTCAATTTGCGCTTTATATCACGCTTTACGCCGATAAGCTAGAGAAGCTAGACTCGCTGACTGAAGAAATTGAAGATATTTTGGGCTCGCGCCTGATTTATTCCAAAAAAGTTCTTTATCAGGCCGAGCAGGGTTTTAATTCCACCTTGCCGATGGGTAATGACGAACTGGGCATCACCGCCAATATGAACACTTCGCCTTGCGCTTCATCTTTTCCGTTTATTTCTTTTGAATTGACTTCGGACACCGGCATTATGTACGGCATCAATCGGCATAATAACAGTTTGATTATTTTTGACCGGTTTTCCCTGCAAAATGCCAATATGGTGGTCTTTGCCACTTCCGGCGCCGGCAAAAGCTATACTGTTAAACTGGAAGTGCTCCGCAGTTTGATGCTCGGCGCGGAGATTATTATTATTGATCCGGAAAAAGAATATCAGCACCTTTGCGAGGCGGTCGGCGGGACTTACATTAATATCTCCCTTGCGGCGGATAGCAAAATCAATCCGTTTGACTTGCCGCGGCCGTCCGGCAAAGACTTTAAAACCGAGGATATTATCCGTTCAGCCGTGATTACGCTCAAAGGCCTGGTGCGGTTAATGATTGGCAAATTAAACTCCGAAGAAGATTCGCTCGTTGACCGGGCGCTCTTGGAAACTTATGCCAAAAAAGATATTACGCCGGACGCGGACCTCGCCCAAGTGGAGGTGCCAATTATGCAGGATTTAGTGGATATTTTAGAGGGGATGGAAGGCGGGGCGGATATTGCCCTGCGGCTGAAAAAATACACTGAAGGCACTTTTGGCGGGCTGATTAACAGTCCGACCAATGTTGATATGGACAACCAGCTGGTTTGTTTTTCAGTGCGCGACTTGGAAGACGAGTTGCGGCCAATTGCCATTTACAATCTGGTTAATTATATCTGGAATGAAGTCCGTTCCGAGAAGAAAAAACGGCTCTTGATTATTGACGAAGCTTGGTGGCTGATGCGAAATGAAGATTCGGCCAAATTTATTCACGCTTTGATCAAACGGTGCCGCAAATATTATCTCGGCATCACGACCATCACCCAGGATGTTAATGATTTTTTGCTTTCGCCTTATGGCCAGGCGATCGTCACCAACTCGGCTTTGCAGCTTTTGATGAAGCAGTCGCCGGCGTCGATTGAGATTGTCAAAAAAACTTTTCTTTTGACCGAAGGCGAAAAATATCTGCTTTTGGAATGCGGGGTGGGCGAGGGCATATTTTTTGCCGGCAGTAAGCATGCCGCGATTCAGGTGGTGGCGTCTTACACCGAAGACCAACTGGTGACGACTGACCCGAAGCAACTCCTAGAAATCGAGGCGGCGAAAAAAGAATTTGAAGAATCAGGTGGACTAAGTAAGTAAGTTTTTTGGTAGTTAGTTAGTAATTCATAATAGGTAAATCATTCAGCTGGCTTGGAAGCGATGCTAATCTACGAATGACCCCAGCATGCGCGGGGCAGGCATGCGAATGCAACGAATAAAGACCAGTAAATTAGCACCATTCGTATTATTCGCATGTAATTTGTAGCATTCGCATCGCTTCCAGCCGAATGAATAGATTAATTGTCAGTAAACAGTCGGTCCAGCAAGCAGTTTATTAATTTTATATAAAAATATGTCACCACGCCTTAAGATAATTATTTTAGCTGTAGTTGGTTTAATCGTGGCCGGGATTCTAATTTGGGCGGTGATTAAATGGCAAAGCGGCGCCGCGCCAACTAATACCAATGCCAATCTGGAGCCGTTAGTTACGGCCAATCATTTGATTATAAATGATAATGTGAAAGTGGCAGATACAGCGGTAACCAAGGATAACGCGTCGACATTGGACGCCGCCGCGCAAACCGAGATTAGTTTGGAACGGCAAGCCGCGTCTTTTGCTGAACGGTTTGGCAGTTATTCCAATCAAAATAATTTTGAGAATTTTCGCGATTTGTTGCCGCTGATGACCGACAGCATGAAGGCCTGGACCGAAAAACAAATGAGCCAACCGCGCGCCACGGGCGCTTATTGGGGCGTGACCACCAGGGCGTTCACAGTTAAAATAGCGGAAACCGGCAAAGATAGTGTCTCGTTTTTGATTACCACTCAGCGCCGAGAAAGCGGGGCTGACACCAACCAGACTAAGTCGTATAATCAAGACCTAAAGCTGACTTATGTTAAAACCGGGGACCAGTGGCTGGTGGATGGGGCGTTTTGGCAATAGAAAAAAAGAATTAAGAATTAAGAATTACGAATTAAGAATTTAAAGACACGGTAGAGGAGTTCAGGTAAAAAAACAGAGAAAGGTTGAAAGTAGCGGAGTAACGAGGCCTCTGGCCTCGTTGGGATAATAGCAAAACGACATTATTTAGCTAATTTTACACGAGTTTAGAATTATTTAATAATTATTTTAGAAATAGTTTAAGTGGCAAGTGCTAGGCTGGTGAGGTATGAATTACCACCAGCTTAAGAAAATTGTTTTGGATCTGCTGTTTCCGGTTAATTGTCTCGGTTGTGGTTGGGCGGATGTGTGGCTGTGCCAGAAATGCTTAAAAAATATTAGGCGTTTCAGACAGGTAGTCAGTTTGCCAGAGCCAAATTGGCTGGACGAAGTGGTGGTGGCGGCCAGTTTCAGTGATCCGTTGGTGCGGCGAGCGATTCACAGTTTTAAATATCAGATGGTCGAAGATCTTGGCCCGGTGTTGGTCCGGTTATTTCAGCCAGAGATTGGGCGGCGATTTAAAGATTACTGTTTAACGCCGATTCCGCTGTCAAGAAAACGGCTTCGCTTCCGGGAGTTTAATCAGGCCGAAGTGCTGGCGCGGGCTTTAACTAAGCGGTTTAATTTACCGTTAGCAACTAATCTTTTGATCCGTATTAAAGATCGGCCGACGCAGGCGAGCCTCAAGCGGGCTGAGCGCCTAGAGAACATTAAAAATATTTTTACTTTATCACAGCCGCTCGGTTCCGCTAAACAGATTCTTTTAGTTGACGATGTGGCCACCACCGGCGCCACGCTTAACGAAGCCGCGCGAGTATTAAAAAAAGCCGGCGC
>Ga0172379_10009667_pt1 | contig 11840 bp, 13 predicted proteins | sample GrowelOW334metaG_FD_119756 | JGI IMG/M metagenome (GOLD analysis project Ga0172379, IMG submission 119756) | Groundwater microbial communities from an aquifer near a municipal landfill in Southern Ontario, Canada - Groundwater well OW334 metaG | ecosystem: Environmental > Aquatic > Deep... | reverse complement strand
GTTATAATCAGGAAAACAAGTTGAAATATCTTTATCTGAATCAATGACTGGATAATTCAAAATACCGCAACCTTTATTTTGCACTTCTCCTTTGAATATTTCTTTTTGATAACCTGAACTATTAATCAAAGTTACAATTGTTTGTTTAGCAGCTATTTCTATTGATGAATCCATGTAAAAAAAGACTCTTTCTGATGCCTCGAATGTATTTAATACTTTTATGGTTGTTTCGCCCATGTCTCCTACTTTTTCTTCTATTTTACTCATTGTAATTAAAAAAGCAACTGCAGCCAAAAATATTCCAAACATAATTACAAAAAGCATTATATTTCCTTTTTTATTTAATTTTTTATCTAATTTTAATACGTGCATGGTTCTTTTCCGCCTGCTCTTTTTTGAGTTGTAAGTTCCCAAATATCTGTTCCGTATTCAAAATGCCATGGTTCTTTATTATATCTAACAAAACCATATTGACACATGAATTTTTCCACATAATCTTTATCAAGTTCAGAACTATATTCGGAATTCATCTCTTTGTTATTTTTAAACATCGTAATATCTATTGCTCCTGCAACCATGTGTGGACAGCCAAGAGATGTTGCAGGATTACAAGTTGGCGTTTCTATTTTATCATCGCATTTTTTGTTTCCATCTTTATTACAATTAAGTTCAAATAAACATTGTTGCATTTCTTGAGTTCTATATGATTGAGATATTTCTATTCGTTCATCACTTTTAAGATTTGACGCTGCAAGTTTTAATGCTTGAACCAACGCAGGACTTGCAACACACATTCTTTCACAATTTGTAGCAGATGCACTTCTTGCAACGCATGTTACTTTTGGTATATTTTGTAAACTTTCAAGCCCTCCTGTTGTTGATGAGTCAACCATATATCCTTCTAATTGTCCTGCTCTATAACCAAATATTCTTCCTTGTTCTTCATCAAGTTTACTATATGGTTTGAAAAGAACAAGTATATTTCCTCCTTCAGGATTTGGAATAGTTACTTTTGGTAATAAATCTATTATATCAGTATCGCAATCATCAAAAGTATAAGGCTGAACTCTAACTCCTGCAACTCCTGAATTTCCAGGCGCAGCTACAGTTCCTGTAGATGATGTAACTCCTGAATTATCTATTATGTAACATTTATCATTTATTAGTATTCTCCATTTTTCATAGAGTTTGCCATTAGGATAGAATTTTTGTATTACTGACACAATTTCTTTTTTGAAAGTTTCATAATCTCCAGTATTAACTGCATATATTGATAAATCATAAACTTTGTAATTAGGTCTAACTTCTGAGTTTAAAATAATTCGAGTATTGTAAAATCCTTCAATAACATTAAGATCCATAACTGCTTGTTTTTGTTTTTTTTCCATATTTCCATAAATTATAAATAATATAATTCCAAGAATTACTATAACTATTATTGCAACAAAGAAAAAAGTCATAAAATCTTCTAATAAACCTTTTTTTCCTCCTAAGTTCAAGGTCAATTTAGAGATTGTTTTTTGTTTTGTCATTTTCCCTCTTTGTGAAAAAAAGTTATAATTCCAGGACCATTTCCTTTTATTTCAACAAGATATGTTGATGTTGTAATACTTTGAACATTCATATTCCAATTTGCTGACTCTAAGAACGCAACTAATTGTCCTTGATTTGTTTTTAATTCAACGGCTAAAGCATGTTTCGAGGCTCCGCTAAGTGGAACGCATTCTCTTAGAACCTCTGTTGTAAATTTAGTTGAATCAATAACTCCCGTATATGTTCTTTCGGTGCTCGAGTCTTTAAACGCGAAACATTCGCCTGAATATATTAATCTTGATTCATAAACTACTGGCTCTATTTGTTTATTTACAAATATATCTTTCATTCCAACCGCCCAAAAAATAAGAAGTATTACAAGTAGAGTTACAAATGGCAAAATAATTATTGTCCAAAACGACATTTTATCGCCTTCACTTGCAAATCCTTTTTTATTGAGTTTTTTAAATTTCATTTTTTATTTATGCCCTTAATTTATGATTATTTCACCGTAAATTTAATCTTTAATTGAAATAGAGATTGAATTGTAAATTTCTTTTGAAAATATCGCTGCAACATTTTCAGTATCAATTAAATTTTTTGGATCGCCAAAATCTATACTAATCGTGTTTTTCTCTGAAGATGATTCTGATTTTGAATCTTTGAATTTGTCAACATGTTTATTTTTAAGTTCATCTTCAATATAACAAGATACTCGTCTAAAACCAGCCGTTTGTGGATCGTTTATATCTTGATAATATTTTGTATTTAGAGTATTTCCTGATGATGTTTTTAAAATAAGAATTATATCTTCTCCAAAGTCAAATACTCTTATTTGAGAATTAGGATCCGAACCTGCTTTTTGCTCTATTCCTCTTTTAATATTTTCAAGCGCTATTTTTGTATCGCCCGTTTCATCTGGACTAACTATTATTTTCACATATAAATTTCGATTAAACGTTAATTCATCTGAAAAAGTATTTGGAAAATCAGAGCAAGAATCTGTAAAGTCTTGTAAATCATCTCTAAAATATATTACTGAATTTTTTAAAGTCATAGGCAAAGTTACAGTATCTTTTATGATTGCAGGTTCAATTTTTATTCCTCTCATTGGAAAGTATTTGTATTTGCCTGATCCTTCTTTTGAGAATACTTGAACTTCATCTTGCGTTATTTTTATTTGATAATTTTCTGTGTTTTCAGCATATTTTAATACCATATCTGATGGTGATGCCGATATAGTCATTATTGTTAGTGCTATATCTTTTGCCATTATATCTTCGGCTGACCCTAGCATTAATTTAGGAATTACCAATACAAAAAAAACGAGAATTAAAACGCCCGCGAGCAGTTCGCCTATAAAGTAAAGTGATAACTTTATACCTTCAACCCCTCTTTTGTTCATTTTACCTCTTTTGAAAATCTAAATTGTGCCTGTTCTTTTTAAGCAATCCCCATCTAGACAAAACATGATTTCACCATTATAATTTTTTACAACAAACAAATCTAGATAATTAGATTTTGCTAAATAATTATACGTGTTTAAATCTGTTTTCCAAACTGAGAATCCTCCTTCCCATCTAAAAATGTATGAATCTTTGAATATTGTTGTTTGTTCTCTTGCTTTTGCTTGTATATTTTTATACATGGTATCAGTAGTTATTCTGATTAAATCGTTCTCTTTTTGTATTTTAACATCATCTAATGAGTTGCAAGTTAATTTTGTACAATCAAGAGAATATACTCCTGAAAGTTCAACATCTGCGCCTAATCCGGTTGTATATTTTAGTTTTATTTTATCAGAGTCATATTCATTTAGTTTTTTTGAGGCAAAATTTGTACATAAACAAACACAAGTTTTAAGCGCAGTACATTCGACAGGTCTTGAAATTATTTTTCTATACATTAAAATATTATTCGTTAAAATGTTATGCTCCAAATCATATGCATTACCTAACCACACAGGATCTTTTTTCGTCGTGTAATATTCAATAACATCTAAGTTATCTGCAAATACATATATTGCAGAATCATCATTGAGTTTTAAATTTGCAAGCTTCAATGAACCAGGGCCATTTAAATTTACTTCTGTTATTGCATCAATAAAATTTTGATTGCTTTGTTCTGAATTTTTATATGATCTAAATGCTTTAGTAATTGCATTGCAAGAACTTGCAAATAAAAAAACAAACAACAATAAACCTATAATTACAGAAAGAACCATGCCGATTCCAGCTTTTCGATTAAATTTGCAATTATTTTTTTTATTCATAAATAAAACTCAACCATTAACCATTAAAACCTCGCAAGGATTCTTATCTGCGATTATTTTTCTCATAAAATCAGAATCTTGATTAATTAAATTTGTTGCTGCATTTTTATTATATAAACATTTTTCAGCTCCTTCTTTATCAGGCACTGTCCATATAAAAAAACTTTGATCTTTATAATTATCAGGATCTTTAGATTCATCTTTTGCGTATTTATTTGCAAGAGTATTAGCGCAAGCACAAAGCGTTGGTGCATCTTTAGTTAAGCTCATAGCGCATTGTGATATTCCTTGTTTTGTTGGTCTATCATTTACAGCATTAGGTCCTCCCGCAGGACATGGATCGGCACCATTTGGAAATCCATCTCCATCAAAATCTTCAGTTGCAAGGTATCCTCCAACATCCTCAGTTCCTGGAAGAATATATTTATTGTAAATTAAATACATAAGAAGTATAATTAAAATTAATCCGAATAATCCACCTATCCACTTCAAAAAACTAGTATCTCCTTTTTTATTCATTTTCTTGCCTCCGATTATAATATTTTTATTTATCATTTTATTATTTTTTATTTAATATTTCTAATTCATTATTTTTAATTAATATTAGTTGATTATTTTATTCATTAACTCATTTTTTATTATTATTTTTCTTTGTCATTCAATATTGTGGATACAATATTATGGTGTACATGGATTCGGTGTTTGTTGTGCGAGTTGTACAAAATTTGAATTCATTGCATTATTATAATATTCACATCCTTGAGCATTATAATTACATATTCTTTTACCATCAGCATTTGTAGTTGAATATATTGGTGTTCCGCTTAAATCTTTGCCTGTTCCTTCTTTATATTTAGCATTTGCAAGATAGGCCATACAATTACATTCTTTTTCTTCAATTTCAACAGCACATAGTTCATTTGATATTTTCGCGCCATTACATAAACAATTATTTGGTTTAATGCTTTGACAAAGGAAAGTTTCTGGAATTAATTTTGAATTAATATTTTTCTTTATTGATTTATCTCCAGCATCACTATCAAAACATGCAAGATCGACAAATCCATTACTATCAGGCGCACCACAAACAGATGATACCCATATTCCTAAAGTATACAAAGATCTATCTGTGTGCCCAGGGAAGAAACATAAATATTTTTTATTATTTCTATCAATTCTCATTGTATAAATTGTTGTTTTGTCTCCTTTTTTAAAGAAATCATTCAAAATATACTCTCCTTGTTCTGTTTCTTTAGTTCCTATTTGTCTTTTATCATCTTCTGTTAATCCTGAGGATATTTTTAATGAATAAACTTCTTTTGGCGTTATTTTAGAAGGATCAGGCGTTTGACCAACTTGTATATCATTAAATTCTTGATAGAATTTTATTGCACCATCACCAGTTATTATACACGGCAATACATTTTCTATTACGGTTCTTGAAACAGGAGTTTCTGTGACTTTATCAACTGCCTCAACATCCAAATTCGCATATCTTGTAAGTCGAAGAACTGTATTTGCTCCTTCTTTTTCTATATAAAGATTATATCTGCCCTCATAAAATCCTTCTTGATCAAGTGGAGGTAGTTCAGATATGCATGCCCCATTTATAGGTGTTCCTGATGATGAATCTTGTAATATTTTATTAAATGAATTTAAAAAATTTAATTGTTTATCGTTATTTCTAAAAAAATCAAGTTCTGTAGTTGTAGGATCTGTTTCAGGAATCATAAGTATAGCGTTTCTAACACTTGTAAATGCGTTATCAATAAGTGCACCATCATCAAAGAATAATAAGAAAACTATAACTATAAACAATAAGGCAAGTATTACTTTTCCAAGCGTACTAATCATTCCTTTTTTTCCTATTTTCCTAATTTTAGTTATTTTCATCATCGTAAATATATTTATTATTAGCAGCATTATTTTAATTTAAATTATCCGAATATTTGAGTAATCCATTCACTACCCATATCTGAATAAAACAAAAATCTAATTATTAAAACTATTAATAAAGCCAAAAATATTAATCCTATTACTAATTTTAACGCCATTCCTTTCTTTCCATTTATTTTTATTAATTTCAAATTTGATAAATTAACTTTTTGAAATAAACTCATAGATTCGTGTTTGAACTGTTTTTTATTTTTAGAGTCGTTTATAGTTTTCATGTTAGTTCGCCTTTATCGTTGTACATTCAGCGCCTATTTTATTAACTTCAGCAACAATGATTCCTTGAGGTCTATCGACGGTTATGTCGACTGAGAGTTTATCACTATATGCTCCCTTTGTTAAAAAATCCATACCCGCATATTCAACATTTAAATTCCATGCTTTTCTCCAAAATTCCGCGTTTATTTCATCTGAGACTCCGACGTATGCTATCGCATATGTTTTTTGAGGTTCTATGTCTTGTATTATCGGCCAGGTTAATCCTGCATTTGATACATAATAATAATATGATTTTGGGCTTATTCCTGGAAGATCTTCTCCTTTGTTCATAATTTTATTTGTTATTGCTTCAAGTGAATTCATAAATGCGAGATTTATTGCATTTACTCGACAAACAGAATCGGTGCAATCATTTAATTCATCATCTTTAACTTTTGTAAATTCTCGTTCTAATATATCTGATAGTTCGTATTCTTTTATTAATACAGATAAATCAGAACCTATATGAATTCGTATTTTTTGTTGGCTATAATCAATCATGACTAAAATTCCATCGAAAGATGTGCTATTTGTGTTTAAATTTGTATTTTCAATAACGGCTCTTGCATCGGTTTTTTCAATTCCGTTAAATTCTTCAGCTGTTAAAACAAGTAAATTACCAAGATGTTTTTGTTGCAATTCAGAGCCTATAAGACTTATTTTTTCTTTATCAGTAGAACTTAAAGTTCCTGCATAATCAAGTACAAATCCATTTACTCCTGCTCTTTTTAATCTGTTTTGTCTGTATACTTCCGGATCATTAAATCCTCCATCGATACCATACGAGTAAACTATACCTAAATAATTTTTAGTTCCGCCACCATAAATTATTCCTGGATTATACGATTCTGAAAATAAATAATTAGTCATCTCGAGCATAGATACATTATTTTTATCTCGAACTGCGGGTTCAGCCATTATATTTATTTTCGAGTCTTCTCCTAAATCTAAATCTTTTTCTAAATTAAACGTATAGCAAACAAAACAACCTTTTTCTTTTCTTTCAACCATAAAAATATCTTGAACTGAGCCTTCAGCGAATTGCCACCAACACTTAGCCATATTATCTGCAATTTGTTTTTTAACTCCCTCTCTATCTCCTTTTAATGTCCCTAAATCACTAGTTGTACAAACAAGAGGAGTTAATTTTTCCATATTAGCAACACCTTGAATTAATGTTATTGTGGCTTTCCCTCTAAGAATAACGCTTGCTCTACACAAAGTGTGTTGTGTTGCTTTATCTGATTTTTGTGCGAATATAATTATTACAGATATTAAAACTAAAAGTACAAGAACGGCAACAATTAAAGTAAGTAACGTAGAATTCATTCCTTCTTGTCCTTTTTTTGAACTAAATAATTTAAACATTTGTAAGCCCCAAAAGATACATCATGAAAAGTCCGAAAATGATTAAAAACAAAACTATAATTATGATTATAGTTAATTCTGACTTCCCTACACCCTTCCTCGATAACATAGTCTCATTTACCTCTATATTACTATTTAAATCTTTTGTAGAAAAAGGCTTTGTAGAAAAGAATTAGATTTGAATAAACTTTCTAGAGTAACCATTCAGAATTTACTAATTTAGAATCTACTATTTGCTAACAGAAATTGTAGCAAGATCATATCGTTTAGAAGGGTTTGAATTAGACGTCATATATAGCTTTATTTCTTGCGGTTCGTCAGGATTGTCATTAAATAAATTTTGACAAGCATTCACATCTGAATACAAAGATATAGTTTTCTTATGTTCTTTAGTACATAAACTGTAACCATCAAACGTACCTTCAACGATTTCAGTTATAAAAGAAATATCACCATCGGCTTGAATATTACATAACTTAATATCGGTTTTTTCTTCCCAGATTGTTAAATCAATATTATCTCCACAAACATAATCGATTTGAGTATTATCGACATGTATTTCTTGATCTTCTTTAAAATTATTAACATTGATTATGAAACTTTCAGTTTTAACTAGATTCGTACCTGCTAAATCGCTGTAAAACGTTGTTTTAACATTTATTACATCTGGAAGTATGTTCGGATGATATATTCCATAGTCATCTATTCTTCCAGTACAAGAAAGTTCAGTTAATCCAGGTACCGTTTTATCATAATAAATATTTATAGGTTGTCTGGAACAATTAAATACCCTTTCTTCATGAGTAATACAATATCTATTGCTGTTATTATTAAGAACAGCATTGCCTATTCCATTAGTTACTTCTACTTTACACCATTTTGCATCTTCAGTAGGAACTAAATTAAAAATATCTTGCTGAGGATTTACAACTCTTGTTAAAGGCGATGTAAAAACTTGACCATTAAGATTTATCGACGGACTTGATGTAGTCGTACCCGTTGGTGTAGGTTGTGTCGTCTTTGGTTTTATGTATATTGTTGCTGATGAACTCGCATCAGTATTAAGATCTATATTATTATATACTAAAATATCTAATTTAAATTCATTATTTTTTTCAGAGTCAGGCACAGTTATTGTAACTTTTTTCTTATTTAATTTACTACAATTTTGTCGAGTCACACTGCCTGTAAACCAATTAGGCATAATGGCATTTGTTTGTATTATTTTCCCATAACTATCACGTTGAGTAATTTGTCTTATATTTATTGAACATATTTCATTTTTGCCTTCAAGCCAAATATTAAATGAATATGGATTATCTATTTGCGCTTCCAAAGTTCTACCTGAGGTCCAAGCAGGCAATGTTTCATCATCTGTGTCTCTTATTTGTATCGATGCCCCACTCGACGTACTTCCTCCATCTCCAGGATTAGTTGTAGTATTCGATGTGTTCTTCTTTGTTGTTCCTGCTTTTGCTATTGTTTCAGCAGAAACGCAGCATCTTAAATCTTCATTTTCATTTCCTTGACAATCAAAAAGACTTGATGCCATTGTTCCTATTGGGCAACCTTCTTCTTTAGTAGAGCATGATGTAGGACATTTAATTGCATCTTTTGTTCCTTTAACTATAACATTAGAATAAAGATATACTGATAATACTAGTATTAATATTAGAGTTACAGCGCCTAACATCCACGACCACATTGCTGCCTTTTTATTCATAAATAGTCCTTTTATTGAGAGCTTATTTTTAAAGGATTACAACAAGTTTGAGGGTTGCCATTAGATTGCGGACATTGTATTGGCGAACCGCCGTCAGTTACTACGCCATCAAATGCACAATCTTTTTCTGTGCAAGTTCCGCCTTTGCTAATGCATTTTGTTGCATCATTTACATCTCCGCCGCTTCTTGCAATTAAGAAAACTATTATTACTAGAATTATAATTGCTATAACTGCCATGATGATCATGCTCATACTTAATTCGCCTTTTTTCATTTTAAACACCTTTATTGTCTAACACAACAAATGTCTCCTTCAATGGAGCAACGAGCAGTTGGATGTCTGATGTATGTATTTACATCGTCGTTATTTTCAGAGCAAGAATCTACTCCGTAACAATTACCGCCAATACCTTCACATGCTGTTGATTTTCTTATATCTCCACCTGTTCCAAATATTAGAACGGATAATATTACAAGTATTATCAATGCGATTGCAGCAACAATTATTATATTTATACTTAAATCTCCTTTTTTCATGATGTTGAACACCTCTCCTGAGTGCTTTTAATTCATTCTTACATTCTCTCTATTTAAAGTTTTCTGAGACTTTAACTTTACAAACCTTGTTTTTGTCATATTTGAACAATAATTAAACTATTAATTAGAATTATTAAATATTGAATTAAACAACCCACCAAAAAAATAAACAATGCAAAACATAAAAAAATACATATTAAAACATAAATCACAACCGCTTATTCACACGTAATGATTTTCATAACCATCGAGCCATGCGTCGTACCAAATGGTGTCGTCTCAGTATTAGAATTTGATCTCTCACCCACTGAATTACAACCAGTAGATTCTGAAAATACGTTTTTTGTTGATGTATCTATTGATAAATTATATTTGTAACCCCATTCATTTAAACTTACATTAAGTATCATAGTCATCATTGATTTTGCAGCATCGCAAGAATTTACCCCATCGCAATTTATTTCTTTTGTGAACGCGCAATCAGTCAATAATTCTCTTATTGTCCAATCACAAGGACCCGTTGTTTCAAGCATTGCTGTTCCGAAATTACTTATTGCTTGGGTTTCTTTAAATTCTTTTTTTGTATTAGTTGTATCTTTTGATTTCATACTAAATGATAATGCAAAAAATAAAATTATACTTATAAGTATTACAACAACTAAAAGTCCCATAGTTTCCATTTGTGCTTTTTTTTGTAGTTTTTTCATGTTATTATTTATTTTCTTTATTTTTAAAATAATTAAGTACTAATATGCAAATAAATTTAATTTCACGAGTATGTTCTAACTTCTAGTATTGCAAAATAACTTTTTTTATTCATTGAATCGAGCACTAATGTCGGAATAAAAACTGGCGAACTTGATTTATTTATTGAATTGTTAAAATCATAAATCGTAATATTTTCCGGAGGATTACTTGTTATAATTTTTAGCTCTATTTTTGAATTTCCAAGTACCGAATAATAATAATCTTTTGAATTTTGTTTATTACTACTAACAACACTACTAAATGCGCGCAATCTATGATAATCAAAACAAGTATTTACCATAACTCCATAATCTGAGCATTTTAATTCTTTAAGTTTTGATGAAACTGTCGCGATTTCTTTTGCTTTTAATTCATTTAATGTAGTTGTTTCTTCAGTTATAGAATTTTTTTTTCGTCCAGCAACAAATACTAATCCTATAACGAGCATTATTATCACTATTATAATTACAACAACTGTTTCTCCACTTTGAATCTGACCTTTTTTCTTCATTTTATGTTTTTCTTTATTTTTTATTTCTTCATTTTATTATTTCAGTTAGTATTATTATTTTAATTATTTTAATTATATTTACCTTCAATTTAATTATATTTACCTTCAATTTAATTATTTTAATTAATATATCGTCGGGCAATTCGCTCTTGATATTTCACGATTGATATTTGCAAGACCTATTGTTGATGTTTGTAACTCGACATAGTTTTTATCTATGCTATATGTTGAATTACCGATTATGCTCTGCAAATATTCTTGAGGTACATCAATTTGATAAAATGCTTGGCATCTTTGAACATCATTGTTCTTTAACAAATTAGTTCTATTAAGATTTATTTCGCCAACTATTCTTGATACTTGCATTAATTTTTCCATTGTGCAACCATAAAGTTCAGGGCTTCCAGATATTATTGCACCAATTAAAGTTTCATCATTTATAGATGATCTTATTACGGGCACAGAAGACGAATTTAATGGATTTATGAATTCTATTTTTCCAGAAAATGGACTATTATCGGGAATTTGTTGTAATTTTATTATTGTTGATTTTTGCTTCATACTATTTCTTAACTCAGGCACATCGTAATTTACAACAATTATATATTTTCTAAACCCCGCATCTTCAAGAACTTCAAGCTCAGTTGCAGACATCATTTTTCTCTCAATAACTTCAGGCATTTTATTGTAATATTCTTTAGCTAAACCGTCATTTAAGAATATGTATTGAGTTTTCTCATCTGTAAAATATAAAATTTCTACGACAGGATATGGTGTTGAATATAATTTTGTTAAAGCCATTGTTTTTGCAGAACCTAAAACTTCTGGAGTAAATATTATTTTTGAATCAAGATACGTTCTAGATTTTCCACCCTTAACATTATAAGTGTGACCGTCTTGTTCGCAATGAAATTCTATTTCAACATCTAGCACTTGT
>Ga0172379_10009666_pt1 | contig 11842 bp, 12 predicted proteins | sample GrowelOW334metaG_FD_119756 | JGI IMG/M metagenome (GOLD analysis project Ga0172379, IMG submission 119756) | Groundwater microbial communities from an aquifer near a municipal landfill in Southern Ontario, Canada - Groundwater well OW334 metaG | ecosystem: Environmental > Aquatic > Deep... | reverse complement strand
TCGCCATAAATTGTAATATCCTCACCCTTTAGAGCTTGAATAATGAAATTTGAAACCACGCGCCCATCGTCCCAAGACATATTCGGACCATAGGTATTAAAAATTCTGACAACCTTGATTGGAATTTTATCTTGGCGATGATAATCAAAAAACAAAGTTTCCGCGCAGCGTTTGCCTTCGTCGTAACATGCCCTTGGACCGATCGGATTAACGTTGCCGTGATAGCTTTCCGGTTGCGGATGAACGTCCGGATCGCCGTAAACTTCCGAAGTCGAGGCTTGCAAAACTTTAATACCGCCTAAACTTTTTGAGAGCTCCAAACAATTTATCGCTCCCAAAACATTGGTTTTTACCGTTTCCACGGGAGTTTTTTGATAATGAACCGGTGAAGCCGGGCATGCCAAATTATAAATCTGGTCAACTTTAACGGTAAAGGGCTTAGTCACGTCGTGCTCTAAAAATTCAAAATTGGGATTACCTAAAAATGGCTCAATATTTCTTTTTTGGCCAGTAAAAAAATTATCCAGACAAATAATCTGGTTTCCTTTATCTAGTAAAAATTTACAGAGATGCGAACCAATAAAACCCGCACCACCAGTAACGAGTATGCGCATATTATAAGTTTTAAGCAAGACAAGCGAGATAGGCAAGATAAGTCTCTTATCTTGCCTAAAACTTATCTTGCTGATTAATATATCTTAAATAACTTTCAACAAAACTGTCAAGTTCACCGTTTAAAACCGAATCCGGATCGGTTGTCTCAAAATCAGTCCGATGGTCCTTAACCAGCTTATAAGGCTGCAAAACATAAGACCGGATTTGATTGCCCCATTCAGCCGAAAGCACTTCTCCCCTGATTTCTGCCAGCTCCTTACCTTTGGCCGCTTCAGCAAGCTTTGCCAATTTAGCTTGTAAAAACTTCATGGCAATTTTTTTATTTTGCAGTTGAGATCTTTCGCTTTGGGATTTAACCACAATGCCACTTGGTAGATGAGTGATGCGAACCGCTGAATCAGTGGTATTAACGCTTTGGCCCCCATGACCACCGGAGCGGAAAACATCAATTTTTAAATCTTCCGGCTTAATCCCAACTTCCTCGGTGTCATCTAAAACCGGCATCACTTCAACTAGGGCAAAAGAAGTATGGCGCATTTTTTCAGCATCAAAAGGCGAAATTCTGACTAGCCGGTGAACGCCAGCCTCAGATTTTAAATTACCATAAGCATATGAACCAGAAATTTCAACCGTTACACTTTTAATCCCCGCTTCTTGGCCGCGGGTTTGATCAATAATTTTGGCAATAAAACCTTTAGCCTCACAAAAACGCAGATACATCCTTAAAAGCATTTCAGCCCAATCCTGGGCTTCCGTGCCGCCAGTGCCTGCGTGAATCGATAAAATCGTGTCATGACTGTCGTATTTGCCGGAAAACAAAACTAAAAATTCTAATTTTTCAAAATTGGCTGCCAGCTCAGCGGTTTCTTTGCTTAATTCTTTTTGTAAAGAAACATCACTTTCCTTTTCCGCTTCTTTGGCTAAATCCAAACTGTCATCAATTTTTTTGGTAATTTCTTCCCAGGCAAAAACCACTGATTTTAAATTTTCCGATTTTTGGCTGACCGTTTTGGCCCGATTTTGATCTTGCCAAAAATTGGGCTGGTTGATTTCTTGCTCTAATTTTTTTATTTGCTGTTTTAGACCCGCCAGGTCAAAGTAACCTCCGGGTGGCTGCTACCTTTTTTTTCAGCTCACTTAATTTTTCAATGGTTTCTTTCATAATTATTTATTAATACAGCCTAAATTTTTATCAAAAGTTCGGCCGGCGCTGTTTTGATCGCAAAGACAAAAATTACCGAGTCGATTGCGATACCATTTACCGGCAGTTTTTTGACAAACCGCTTTTTGTTCGTTAATCATTTTAACCATTCCGTCAGAAACTTTTTGGCAGCTTTTGAATTTTAATTCGGGACAATTTTCACAGGCCGGCTGATAAATCCCCTCACAAAAATCATTATTAAAACACTCCTTTTCTTCCAAAATATTACCACAAATTACCAGCTTCTTTTCGTAGCGGTCAATTAAAATATCAGTTTTTTGCCGGTACAAAAAAATAAAAGCGCTGCCAACCATGGCCACTGAAACAAAAATTGAAAAAATGATGATTGTTCTTTTGGTCATATTAAATATTTTAAAATTTATATAAATAATCTTTTAACTTTTCAATTCTGCCATTTTTGATTTTAAGACCTTCCTTTTTTAAAATTTCAATTTTCTTTTTTTGGCCTTTGGCATATCCACCGACTTGACCGTTTGATTTTACCACCCGATGACAAGGGATTTTAACCAAAAACTGATTTTTATTCAAAGTATTACCAACGGCGCGATAAGCTTTATTTTTACCCAAAGCTTTGGCCAAAAAACTGTAAGTTGTCACTTGACCGGGCGGCACCAGCTTAACTTTTAAAAAAACTTGCTCTTTAAACTTGATTGCCATTTTATTTTTTAATCTGGTTTAACTGATCAATTAAAGCCGAATTAGGCAAAGAAGAGTTTAAGAGCTGCTGATAATTGCCAAGCGATTGTTTTAATAATCCTGGCAAATAAATTATGCCTAAAACTGTGGGCACAACAATTACTAAAATTTTCACCACCAGCCAGGCTCGTTGCCAAATAATCCAATTTTTTAAAGCTTTAACGGTTTTTTGAATTTCCAAAGAAACTTCTAAATTTTGCTGCAAAAGCTTTTCCAAAGCAGCAATTTTTTGGCCTAAATCTTGATCGTTTTCCGTTTGCATACTTTAACATTATACAATATTTAGGTATTTTTGGCCAAATTAAAAAAGACTCAGCTAAAGTCTTTTTTAATCCTAAAGATTCAGTCTTTAATTGAAACTTTTACTGCTACTTTTTGGCTAGTAACGGCTAAGGTAACGATTTCATAAGCACCAAATAAAACGCCAACGTAAAATAGGTCACTCAAAATCGTAGCGCGGAAAAATGGCAAAGCCATCACAAAACAATGAATCAAGCCGGTTAAAGTTTTTTCATACCAGGGCGAAAATTGCCAAACAGCTAAATTGGTAAAAAAGAAAAACGAAACCGAAGCCAAAATGCTACAAGCAAAAACTGTTTCGAGGGTTTTATTCTTCTTCAATGAATAACCAAGCAGACCGATTAGCAAATAACTGCCGTAAACGGCAACCATTAGCGGCCAGGAATAAAAACCAATGAAAAAATCACCGATTATCATGGCAACAGCAGGCACTGCCAAAGCATAGCGAACACCAAGATAAGTGCCACAAAACAAAGCAATGGCAGCAATTGGCGCAAAATTACCAACGTGAGGTAAAAGCCGACAAACAACACCCAAAGCAACCAAAATAACAGCCGCGATCAATTTAGTTTTTTTGTCCATTCCGTTAAACATAGATTATTTAATTATTAATGAATTAATTTTTGATCAAATTAAATTGATTTTGAACATACTTCCATTCAACAATGTCGCCGGTTTTAAGCCCATATTTACTGGCACCAACCTCGGCATATTCGTTATTAACCCAATAATGCCAAAAACGGTTGGTTTTATCGCTATTGGCAATATTATTGATTGATTCAACCAAAACGCCAAGCTCGCTGCCATAATCTTTGGTTTTAAATTCCAAACTTTTTTCAGTTGTTACCTTGGTTAGCAAGTCAAAAACATTGGCCTGGTCTGGTAACACAACATCGCTAAAAGTTTGGATTTTACCATCACCAAAATCAAGCATCAAACTGACTTTTATTTCCTGACCGGATTCAATTAATTTGTTATTTGACAAAACGCTGGCCGGATTAAAAGATGAATTTTGACCGGCGTAAAATCCGGCACAAAAAATCGCAGCAATAATTATGATTTTGGCAAGAAGTTTCATGGGTTTAAACTTTAGTTTTTAGACGATTATTTCGTTTGGCTATTAATAATTTTACTCCAAAACCAAGCCCCAGACAAGCAACCAACAAGGCAGCAATTAGGCCAACCCACCAAAGCCAAACTGAAACAACAATAGTAATAGGAATTTTAACGCCCGAGGCCGCAGCTAATCCCGTACCAGCCAGCGGGCGAGCAACAACTGAAATATTGGTATTAAATCGGCCGGGCATTTTCAAATTAACTTTAACTTTTACAATCTGGCTGCCATCCGGTTCAAGCCGAAAATCAGTTGGCTCAAGTTTTATTTCTTTTTCCAAGCCATCGGCGTAGATTTGATAATAAGCCGGCTCTTTAGAAACATTAACCACTAAAAATTCACTGATCACTTCCCGACCGACAATTGCCTGCAAGTTTATTTCTTTAGGTTTGACACCAACCCCGATCGCCAAGGCTGAATTGGTCCAGAGCAGAAAAAACAGCACCAAACTAAACCATTTGTAGTTTCTGATTTTTAGCATAACTTATTGCGCCTGGGCCCAAAATATTAATTCGCCGGTTTTGATACCTAAACCAACATAGCTGGTGGGAATGGTCAGACTAACACTTTCAGACTTGGTTTCTAAAGTAACCAAATCGGTACTGAAATTACCCCAAGCTTTACCGTCAACTTGCAAATTATTGATAAAAACCGAATCGCCGCTGACCGAAGCACTGATTTGCAAATTAACCGTACCGGAATTATTTAAAGACACATTTTGAGTACTGGTTTTACCGGGCTGAATTTTACCAAAATCAAGCTGACCGGGCGTGACTTCAAAAATAATTGATTCCCCTGCCAACCGGCCACGTCCGCCTTGGTCAATATCAGCTTTCAAACTGACACCTTGGGACACGCCATTACCAACGGCAATCACCTGCTGATTGCTACGGATATAATTGGCTTTCTCAGCATACAAAGTGTAATAGCCGTCCGGCAAAGCTAAGCTGACTTGACCGTTATTATCGGTAAGATAATCTTGGTCGGCACCAAAAACTCTCGCCCCGGCCGCTGGTTGCCAAGTTTGATTAAAATACTCAACTGTTAAAGTAACCGTCTCCTCCGGCTCTGGGCTATCTTTGCTGGTAACAATTCTTAACGGCCGATCATAATCCGGATAAGCCGGAGAATTGGTATCTGAATCAAAATAAATTAAAACATTGTCACCATCTTTAAGCTGATATTGTTCTAAACCGTCACTGGTTGAGATATTATCAATCAAATACATCCAATAGGCCGGAAATTCATTATTAATGCCATTGATCGAATCTAGAAAAAACGTACCCCAGGTTCGATTACCGACAAAGGTATAATTGCAAGCCGCTTGGCCGGCAACCAGCAAATCGTAAGCAGTGATACCGTCTAACTTTTTACTGCAAATCGGACCCTGGGAACCTTCAATCCGAAACAAATATTTGCCGGTTTCTGCCGGAGTACCGGGCTGATTTGATGACTGAAAGTAACCCAAAGGCAAAGTTTTTTCCGACAAAGCAATAACGGCATCTTGGGTGGCCATTAAATTAGCCGTTTTATTGCCTAAGGTTCGGCCAAAAGAGCCATCACTGTTTTTTAATGATTCGATAAAGGCAATTGGATTGGTTGAACCTTTTTGCCACAAAGCCGGGCTTTGACCGACTTTACGAATCGCCCAAACCACCCAACTGGTTGAATCAGCATCTGATTCGTTACCTTCGGCCCAGCCCCAACCGCCATCATTGTTTTGAGTGGCCGCTAAATAAGCCAAGGCTTTACTGATAGCGGCGTTATCCGAACTGACGCCGGCTTCAATTAAAGAAATAGTAATAATGGCTGTGCTATTAGTATCACTGGCAACGCCGACATTATAGCCCCAGCCGCCATCGGTATTTTGTTTAGCTAATAAATAACTTTTAGTTTCGGCAATTTCAGTACTGCTTGAAACCAAACCAGCCGCCCGTAAAGCCAAAATACCAAAACTGTCATCCATTAACATTTCCGGCTGACCAATTTGACTGTTACTATAATAACTTTTGAGATAACTGACATAATCAACATTGCCAAAAGTCGATGGATTATTACCTAAAGCGGTAATTGCCAAAATGGCTTTGGCGTAAGCTAAAGGATCATTAGCACAAGAAGTCAAATGATCGCTGGCAATGTTGTTGGCCAAAGCCGAAACCAAAGCCATAGTCACCCAGGGCGTTTGGCCGGCAGCTTTTAAATAAGTGATTGAATCTGAACTGATGTCGGCGAAAGCCAAAACCGGCTGGAATAAAATTGCCAGAAAAGCGGCAACCGACAGAAAAGTTTTGATTTTGTTTTTCATAAACAAAAATCTCCCTTTTCGAGGGAGCGGTTAATCATCCATTTTAAAATGGATAGTCACCGACTCTTAATCTCGAAGAGTTTAGTGAATTAATTAAGCTTTCATTTTAGCGACCTGACTTATTTCGGGTTGCCCCGAAAATCACAGTTGCGGATCAGTGGAGGGTTTGCACCTCACTTCGTAAAATTAAAGCTTCTTGTCAAAGTAATACCATTTTAAAACGACGCCGAAAGACTGTCAAACTTTTCTGTGGATAAGCCTAAAAATCATAAATTCCACTATCTAAATACTAAACAAATACGAAATCATAAATCCTAAATCCCAAATGTTTAAGCTATTGTGATTTAGGGCTTGTAATTTATTTAGAGTTTAGGGTTTAGTGCTTAGAGTTTAATTTTCAATCCCATTTCTGGCCATCAAACCTTGTCGATAAGGATGCTTAATTTCCTTCATTTCTGTCACATAATCAGCTAATTTAATAATTTCCTTGGGTGCTTTGCGGCCGGTTAAAACCAGTTCAACCCCTTTTGGCTTGGTTTTGATTAAACCGGCAATATCTGAGGCTTTAATCAGTTTAAAAAAACTGGCTAAAAATATTTCGTCTAAAATCACCACATTAAATTTTTTACTTTTAAGCACTACCTTTGACCAGTCCAAAGCTTGTCTGGCGGCAAGTTTATCCGGATTAGTCCCAATTTCATGAATAAAAGTTTTTTGTCCAAAACGTTTAACGGTAATGGCTTTTATCGGCTTTAAACTTTTTAGCTCGCTATAATCCTGGCCTTTTAGAAACTGAACAATATAAACTTTATAGCCGGCGCCAACTGCCCGCAGCGCCAAACCTAAAGCCGCTGTGGTTTTACCCTTGCCGTTACCGGTGTAGACGTGAATTTTGCCTAAATTATTTTTCATAAATCATCTTCGGTTATTACTTTTATCCCATTTTGCAAAAGCAAGGCAGTTAAAACGCCATTGCTATCAACCAAACTTTTAGAAAAAGTACCATCATAAGTTCTGTTTGAACCACAAGACGGACTTTTTTCTTTTAAAATTGCCAATTCAACTTTACCAAGCTGAGCCAGTTTTAAAACTTCTTTGGCACCAGCAATAAATTTAGCGGAAACGTCATTACCGTCTGGTTCGACAACCTTGGTTTGACCGGACAAAACTTTTTCACCATCACCGCCGATAATTTCCGCATCCGGCCGCGGGGTGGCAAAACCGCCGTAAATTTCCGGGCAAACCGGAATAAAATTTTTGTCCTTGATAAAATCCAAAACTTTTTGGTTTTGCCGATTGCCGCCTTTATAATCGCAATTAACCCCTAAAAGACAAGCGCTGACTAAAATGTTATTTGGTTTGGCCATAATCTTATTATACCCCGCTAAAGGCAGGCAGGCAAAAAATCGTTAAAACCAAATTGACAAAAATGGCTTTTGGGTGTATCAAGAAATTAAAGAGGCGAAGTTAACCCCAAACGGAGGGATTGCAAGAATGCACAGTGAAGACAGGGAGTTTAATCTACCCGCCGCCGCGGCAGCGTTTCTATTAATGCTGGTTGGTGCCGGAGCTTTGGGTTTTGTCATCCAAATCGGCGCCAAAGCCGCAGAAATTCCAGCCCCTTGGTCAACGTGGGTTCCCTACGTTGCCGCTTGTGGCTTGGTTTGGCTAGTGTACTCTGTCATTAGCCGCCAGGCATTATTTCCTGCCCACGAACGGGTAGACGACCTTTGAGCCAAACCGCACCACTTTGTGTCTGCGGCTTTTTTTATTATATAAAAAGCAAATCCCCGCCTAGAGGGACCTGCTTTTGCGTTTGTTAGTTAAACTTTAACTTAAACTGCCTAGTTATTCACAGAGCAATTTAGGTTATTTACATTATACCATTTTTCCTAGCTTAACAAAAGACCAACAAAATAATAATTGACTATTTCTAAATCAGAAATCCTAAATCCTAATTTCTAAACAAATCCCAATTCACAATGTTTTAAATCTCAAACGCTTATTTTAGAAGTTTGTAATTTGAGATTTAGAATTTATAATTTGTTTGGAAATTAGAAATTTTCTATTTTTCTAAAAAACCTGTAAATCAGTACTCAATTTATTTTATATCCAATATTTTTAAATCCAGACCATTTATCCGCATTTTGAAAAACCACAGGATCGGCACTTTAAACAACCTTCAGAAATCTCCAAAATATTACCACATTCCGGGCATTCCGGGGCTGTTCCAAAATCAGCGATATCGCGCTTAATATTCAAACCATTGCCATTGGATTTTGGAGTGGCTGGGGCGGCAACTGGTTTGGCCATGGCTTCTTTGGTCACCTGGTCAGCCGAGTGAAATTCTAATCCCAATTTTGGCTGATTTTGAGTAACGTGGCGCTCTAAAATTTGAGCAATGGCATCAGGCAAAGACAAAACCATTCCCCCTTCGGTCCAAGACGGCATCGGCCCGCGAATACCTTTGATTTGTTTAATTACCTCTTCGGGCGGAATTCCTGCCCGCAACGCTAAAGAAAGCAACCGACAAATGGCTTCGGATTTAGCCGAGAAAAATCCGCCGGCTTTGCCAATGGTGGCAAAAACTTCAAATGGCCGACCCTGCTCGTCATCGTTAATTGTCGTAAATAAATCACCGTAAGAAGTGGTAATTTTATAAGTCGTTCCCCGCATGGCTGCCGGCCGTTCTTTTTTGTAAAAAGGCTGAGTGACCACCGGAGTCTCTTGTTCTTTTGGCTGATGCGATTTGCCGGTAGTTAAAACCTGAACATCGCGGCTGCCATCACGATAAATAGTGATACCTTTACAACCGGTTTCATAGGAAAGCAAATAAGCTTTGGCCACTTCTTCTTTAGTAGCGCTGTGAGGAAAATTAATGGTTTTGGAAACAGCATTGTCAACATATTTTTGAAAAGCCGCTTGCATTCTAATATGCCATTCCGGACTAATATCATGAGAAGTGACAAAAACTTTTTTAATATCTTCTGGTACTTCATTTAAATTTTTAACCGAGCCGACTTCGGAAATTTTTTCCATCAATTCTTTGGAATAAAATCCGCGCTCTTTGGCTACCTGCTCAAAATAAGGATTGACTTCAATTAATTCAACCCACTCATCGCCTTTTTTACCAATATGAGACTTACGAACATAGGCCAGGGCAAACAACGGTTCAACACCCGAAGAGCACGCCGCAATAATGCTTAAAGTGCCGGTTGGCGCAATTGTGGTTCTGGTGGCGTTGCGAATACCTTCACTTTCTGAAGTGTCATAAATACTGCCTTCAAAATTGGGAAAAACGCCCTTTTCTTTAGCCAAAGCCACCGAAGCCATATCGGATGTCTGTTTGATGAATTTCATCACGTTTTCGGCCAAATCAATCGCTTTTTGACTATTGTAAGGAATACCGAGTTGAATTAGCATATCGGCCCAGCCCATCACCCCTAAACCGATTTTACGATTACTGCGAGTCATTTCACCAATCTCTTTAATCGGGTAACGGTTCATATCAATCACGTCATCTAAAAATCGAGTGGCCACTTTGACCAATTCACCTAGTCGCTCATAATCAACTTTTCCTTCCAAAACAAAATTGGCTAAATTAATTGAACCTAAATTGCATGATTCAAATGGTAAAAGTGGCTGCTCCCCGCAAGGATTGGTACTCTCAATTTTACCAATATGCGGCGTAGGATTAAATTTATTAATCGCATCAATAAAAACCACTCCCGGATCGCCGTTTTTCCAGGCATGATCAACAATTTTATCCCAAACTTCTTTGGCTTTGAGCCGAAAAGCCACTTTGCCGTCGTGGGGATTAAATAAATCATATTCTTCATCCTGGTCCAAAGCTTCCATGAACTTATCGGTAATGGCCACGGAAAGATTAAAATTGTTCAATTTTTCGCTGTCTTCTTTGGCGGTAATAAATTCCAAAATATCCGGATGATCAACCCGCAGAATTCCCATATTGGCTCCGCGACGAGTACCACCTTGTTTAATGGTGTCGGTGGCCGCATCAAAAACTTTCATGAAAGAAATCGGGCCGGAAGCCAAACCGTTGGTGGTTTTAACCACGTCTTTGGCCGGTCGCAAGCGCGAAAAGGAAAAGCCCGTGCCACCCCCGGACTTATGGATTAAAGCGGTTTGCTTGATTGCTTCAAAAATATCTTCCATGGAATCGCCAACCGGTAACACAAAACAAGCCGAAAGCTGGCCTAATTCGGTGCCGGCGCCGGAAAACGTTGGACTATTGGGCAAAAAGTCCAAATTAACCATAATTTCCAAAAAGGCTCGCTCCAACTCTTCCTTTTTTTCTTTGGGCAAATTATATTTGTCTTCGGCTCTAACAATGAAGCTAGATACCCGTTTAAACATTTCCATTGGTTTTTCTACCACTTTGCCGGATTCATCTTTTTGCAAATAGCGGCTTTCTAAAACCTTTAGAGCATTTTTCGTTAATTTCAGTTTTGGTTCACCAACGCCAAAAATCATATATTTAAATTATTGAATAATTAAATTGAGTGAACAAAAAATAAGACAATGTGTGCCTTATTAAAATTTTAACCAACCACTCTTTTATTTTTCTTTTCTGAAAATTTATTTTATTTTTGCTTTTTTATTCCAAAAATTATTTCATTTTCTTCCGGATAAAAGCTGGAATTTCCAGTTCTTCTTCCTCGGGAGTTTTGACGTCTTCTTTGGCAAATATTTTTTTTACAATTTTTTTCGGTACTCGGCTGATTTCTTCTTCGGCCTGACGGTTTTTGTTTTCAATAAACTCACTGGGAGTATAGGCCGGCTCTTTGGGCAAGGTGCTTTCGGCAACATTAATATTAGCATTACTTCGGCTTTCCCGTCCACTAAAACCGGTGGCAATAACAGTGATTTTGACTTCATCCTTTAAGCTCTCATCAATTACCGCGCCAAAAATGATTTTAGCATTAGGATCGGCTGACTGAGTGATGATTTTAGCGGCTTCGTTAACTTCATACATGGATAAATCAGAACCGCCAATAATCGTAAACAAAATGCCCTTAGCACCGTCAATGGATAGCTCAAGTAAGGGGCTAGAAATTGCTGATTTAGCCGCTTGAGCGGCGCGATTTTCACCACTGCCTTGACCAATACCCATTAAAGCTGAACCGGTTTCTTGCATAATGGTTTTAACATCAGCGAAATCAACGTTAATCAAACCCGGTACAGTAATAATCTGGGCAATTCCCTGCACGCCTTGTTTTAAAATCTCATCACAAATTTTAAAGGCTTCAAGTAATGGTGTTTTTTTATCAATAATTTGTAATAAACGATCATTGGGAATAGTGACAATAGCGTCAACTTTATCGCGCAAGCTGTTAAATCCCCTTTCGGCCACATCACGCCGCTGGATGCCTTCAAAAGCAAAAGGTTTGGTGACAACCGCAACGGTTAAAGCACCCGCTTCTTTGGCCATATTGGCAATCACTGGCGCCGCACCCGTACCGGTGCCACCACCCAAACCGCAAGTAATAAAAACCATATCCGAACCTTTTAATAAGTCGCGAATTTCACTTTGACTGTCCTCGGCGGCTTTATTACCCACTGCCGGATT
>Ga0172379_10009665_pt1 | contig 11842 bp, 8 predicted proteins | sample GrowelOW334metaG_FD_119756 | JGI IMG/M metagenome (GOLD analysis project Ga0172379, IMG submission 119756) | Groundwater microbial communities from an aquifer near a municipal landfill in Southern Ontario, Canada - Groundwater well OW334 metaG | ecosystem: Environmental > Aquatic > Deep... | reverse complement strand
TGAAAATCTCGGACAGACTCCGGACTGTCTTTTCTGGCCATGGGGGCATTATTCCGATTCAAGCGTGAAAATCGCAAAGGAATGCGGCTTCAGAATGCTGTTCACCATGGAGAAAGATGCGGTTACGGAAAAAACCTCCGCCGATAAAATCCCGCGCATTGCGACTCCTGCGAAATTCGCAGATTTCAAGAAACAGCTCACGATTTATTCAAACCCGCTGCTCAGAAGTTTCAGGAAGATGTTGCCTTGAGCCAAGGAATAGCCACAAAGACACTAAGTGAGGACGTTCGGGAATTTTTACTTGAAACTTGAAACTCTCAACTTATCCATCCCATTTTCACTATACCGGTAGTTTTTCCGCATTCCTTATATATATTTTTATCCTAATCAAATTAGGATAAAAACATGTTCAAAGATATCATAATCAGAGGTGCGAGACAGCACAATCTCAAGGGGATAAACGTAACCATCCCCAGACACAAACTTGTTGTCATCACGGGACTCAGCGGTTCCGGCAAATCATCACTTGCGTTCGACACTCTTTACGCGGAAGGACAGCGCCGCTATGTTGAAAGCCTTTCCTCCTATGCAAGGCAGTTCCTCGACCAGATGCAGAAACCCGATGTCGAACACATTGAGGGCCTTTCCCCGGCCATCGCAATCGAACAGCGTACAGCCGGAAGCAACCCGCGTTCCACGGTCGCCACCACCACCGAAATCTACGATTATCTCCGTCTGCTCTATGCCCATGTCGGCAAACCGCACTGCCCGAAATGCGGTGTTGCGATAAAAGGCCAGAGCGCCGAGGCGATATGTGAAAAGCTCCTGATGCTTCCGCACGGAAGGAAAATGATGATTCTAGCACCGTATGTCAGCGGACGGAAAGGCGAACAGAAGGACATAATAGACAAACTGAAACGCGACGGATTCGTAAGGGCGAGGATTGACGGTGAAATCTACGAGCTCGACGGGAAGCTCCCGAAACTCGAAAAGAACATCCGCCACAGCATAGAAGCGGTTGTTGACCGCCTTGTAACAGGAAAAACCGAATCGTCACGGCTCAATGACTCTGTCGAACTCGCTCTCAGATGCGGCGAAGGCATTATCATCCTTCTTCTGGAAAATCCCGACGTCAAAAAAGGCAAATGGATTGAAGAGCAGATCAGCGAACAGCTCGCCTGCGTCAAATGCGGAATCAGCTTCGGACAGCTTGCCCCCCGCAACTTTTCCTTCAACAGCCCGTATGGAGCATGCCCAGTCTGCAACGGCCTCGGCACAATGCTCATATTTGACCCGGCACTCGTTGTCCCCGATCCTGAAAAGCCGATAAAGAAAGGCGCGATTCCCGCCTGGCGCAGAGGGCCGCGCCGCCTTCTCATCTACTATAATCACCTTCTGCGATGCATTGCGGAACACTATAAATTCCCCGACATGACAAGCGTCCCGTTCAAGGACATACCGGAGAAGATTCAGGATGTGCTCATCAACGGCAGCGGAGACGAGACAATCAGTTTCGACTACTGGCGCTCCGGCAAGACGCACAAGCTCGACAAACCGTTCGAGGGCGTACTGAAAAACCTCCAGCGCCGCTATGTCGAGACCGAAAGCGAAGCCGTCCGCGAACGCCTGAAAAACTACATGCGCCGGATGAAATGCACGACGTGCGACGGACACCGCCTGCGCCCCGAAAGCCTCGCCGTCAAGGTCGGGAACCTCGGAATTCACAAATACAACGAGCTCACAGTTTCAGAAGCCGACTTGTTTTTTGAAAAACTGAAACTCACTGACGAGGAAAAAACCATCGCCCACGAGGTGGTTCGCGAAATCCGCAGCCGTCTCTCCTTCCTGAAAGACGTGGGACTTTCATATCTGACTCTCAACCGCGAAAGCGGAACACTTTCCGGCGGTGAAGCCCAGCGCATCCGCCTCGCAACACAGATCGGCAGCGGCCTTACCGGCGTCCTCTATATCCTCGACGAACCCAGCATCGGACTCCACCAGAAGGACAATGTCAAACTCCTGAACACCCTCGAAAAGTTGCGCGACACAGGAAACACCGTCATCGTCGTCGAACACGACCTCGACACCGTCCGCAGGGCCGATTATGTGATTGACCTCGGTCCAGGCGCAGGCAGGCACGGCGGCGAAGTCGTCGCTGCGGGAACTCCGGCGGAAGTTGAAAAGACCAAGACTTCCATCACCGGGAAATATCTGTCCGGCGAAAAATCCATCCCGCTTCCCGGGAAACGGGTCAAAGGCAACGGGACATTCCTGTCAATAGAAGGAGCCGAACACAACAATCTGAAAAAGATAAACGTGAAGATCCCGCTCGGGACTTTCTGCTGTGTCACCGGCGTTTCAGGTTCGGGGAAAAGCAGTCTCATAGACGACACGCTCCGCGTCGCACTTGACCGCCATTTCGACATCGGGACAGACATGCCGGGCAAACACAGACGCATCACCGGCCTCGAAAACATCGGCAAGGCGATTGTCATAGACCAGAGCCCGATCGGACGGACTCCGCGTTCAAATCCCGCGACATACACTGACGCATTCGGCATCATCCGCGATCTCTACTCCAGGCTTCCAGAATCGAAAATGCGCGGCTACAAGTCGGGCAGGTTCAGTTTCAACGTAAAAGGCGGACGCTGCGAGGAATGCAAAGGCGACGGCGTAAAGAAAATCGAAATGCAGTTCCTCCCCGAGGTTTATGTGACATGTTCCGCCTGCAAGGGCAGACGTTTCAACCGCGAGACGCTCAGTGTCCTATTCAAAGGCAGAAGCATTGCCGATGTTCTTGAGATGACCGTCGCGGACGCAAGCGATTTCTTCTCGGCAATACCGAAACTCCACCGCAAACTCAAGACACTCGAGGAAGTCGGACTCGGATACATCCATCTCGGACAGCCCGCCACAACCCTTTCAGGCGGCGAAGCCCAGCGCGTAAAACTCTCTGCGGAACTCGCAAGGATTCCGCGCGGACACACGCTCTATATTCTTGATGAACCGACAACCGGCCTTCACATCGCGGATGTCGACAAGCTTCTCGAAGTCCTGATGCGCCTTCGCGATCACGGCAACACAGTCCTGGTTGTAGAACACAATCTCGAACTCATAAAAACCGCAGACCACATAATTGATCTCGGCCCCGACGGCGGCGACAAAGGCGGTCGGCTAGTCGCCGAAGGAACTCCGGAACAGGTCGCGGAAAACCCCGAATCCTACACCGGCCAGTTCCTGTCGGAAATCTTGAAGGTTTGAAGAAAGTGACAAAACTCGTTACGAGTGCTGAAAAACAATTTGCCTTATGGATGCGGATGCCTTAAATTCAGAAATTATGCTCATCAAAAACAAAACAGTGCTTATAACGGGAGGCGCCGTAAGGATCGGCAGGGCAATCTGCACCGGCTTTGCCGGGGCTGGCGCAAAAGTCATAATCCATTACAATAAATCCGGAAAGGAAGCCGCAGCGCTTCTCAAAATGCTCGGCGGGGAAAAAGCCGGTCACCGGATTGTCAAATGCGAATTGTCGGATCTCGCCGCTGTCAGAAAACTCATTCCATCCATGGGCAAGATTGACATACTTGTAAACAACGCCTCAATATATTTTCCCTGCCCCTTATCCACTGAAAAGCTGCTTGATGCGAAAAAACAGATGGACATAAATTTCCGGGCGCCCCTGATTCTGATGCGTAAGTTCATGGAACAGGAAATAAAGGAAGGATGCATCATAAACCTTGTGGATCAGAGAATTGCAAAAACCTCTCCGAATGACGGATCATACACGCTTTCTAAAAAAGCCCTTGCCGAAGCGACATGCGCATCTGCTCTCCAGTGGGCTCCGCGAATCAGGGTTAACGGGATTGCGCCGGGTGCGGTGCTGCCGCCGCGCGGAATGGAAAACTCGAAAATGAAAATACAGATTTCCATGACACCCATGAAAAAGGCGCCTACGCCCGGGGAAATCGCGAAGACCTGCATCTTTCTTGCCGAAAGCGATTCCATAACAGGCCAGATCATATTCGTGGACGGCGGGCAGCACTTATAGTTTTTCGAATACAACCGGATTATCCGGAAGTTTTCGGAACGCCTGCAACTTGCTGACATTTATTTACTTGATGTCGGCAAATGGTGCCGGCGTTCCTTAAAAAATACAATTTCCTACACGGTCAAATGATTCATCTCATAAAGCGCAACAATGTTTTCAGGTGGGACATCTGCCTGCAAGACATGGCCGGGCGCAACGATATAGCCGTCTGGGCCAAGCTGGTCAATCAGTCTCCTGACTTCGTTTTTCACATCGGCAGGCGAGCCTTCCGTCATGGTGTGCTGGGTGTCAACCCCGCCATGGAAGCAGAGAGCTTTGCCGAACTCCTTTTTCAAGCGCGCCGGTTCCATGTCGGCCGCAGTGGTCTGGATCGGGTTCAGCACATTGACTCCCGCCTCGATCATGTCCGGGATGATGTGATAAATGGAGCCGCAGCTGTGATGGTAGCCCTTCACGCCATAGGATGCCGCCAAATCATAATGCCGCTTCAAACTCGGCATGAAATATTTTCTTATCAGTTCCGGAGAGATGAAGAGGCTCATCTGCGTTCCATAGTCGTCACCTGAGCCCACCAAGTCAAACATGCCCTTGTATTTTTCAAGCATCCGTCCAAGGCATGGCAGGGAATATTCCTCCACTTTTGCGACAATCGCATCCACGACGCCTGGATTTTCATACAGGTCAATCATCAGCTGTTCCATGCCGCGCATCATCCACGGGATGCCGAACGGCCCGAAGAAACTCATGTCGAGAACCAGTTTGTCCCGCTTCCAGGCTTCAAAATTGAAATCTGCGGGGATTTCCGGCCAGACGACCTCATCCGGGCGTGGCCAGTCGTACTTTTCAACGTCTCCAATTGTTTCGCATCTCGCAAGAGGATAGTCCGTGATTTCCCAATACCATGCGTTGCCGACCTGCATGTACTCCTGACGGCCCCCCCAGATGTTATAGCGCACCTTGTCCGTAGAAGCCGGCATCTTCGCGGTGCGTTCCGGGTGTTTGAATCCGGCGCCGATGCCTCCCCAAATCGAAGCGAACTTGTGACAGCCGAAGTAATCGCCCAAGTCTATGTTGTCCTGCAAACCAAGATGTAGCCGCAAACGGGCCTGGCACTCTCTGGTCGCCTCAAATGTGAAAGGAATACGGGCCGGATGTTTCCGGTTGACAGCATCAAGCATTTCCTGTCTTTTGTTCATTTATATCCTCCTTGCAAAATCTTCCGTGCCACCAGGGTTGGTGGCGTTCCATGATTCACCCATTCCGCCTCTTACGGATTGCACGAATTACTTTCCCATCGCCTCTTATTGTTCAAGTCAGAATCGCATCCGGGCCGATGGGCATGCCCGCGTCATCTTTCCGCTGCATGGATTCCGGAATGATCAGGATATCGGCCCTGATCGGAGAAAAGCCTTTCGGATCAAGAAGCGTAACGCGGCAATAGCCGAAATTGCCCTTCTCCAAAGCGCCCTTCAATGATTCGCACCAGAGTGGTATTTTCACTTCAGCGGTTTTCCCGGGTGCACATGACACTTTGACATCCCTGAACTGCCGGACCATGCTCATCCAGGTGCCGCCGCCGTTCTGCTGGGTGCGGACTACGCATTCGGAAAGATCTATGTCATTGTATTGATTGGTGACCTTGAACTTGATGAACTTGTCGCCTTTCCTCCACGAAACCCTGGGAGGGAACCAGACCGGTGAAAAAAGCACACGCAAAGACCAGAACTGCGGTTTCGGCAGAAGATCGGCGGTGACAACACCCCAGTTGGCATCCTCACCCCAGCGGGTCCATCCCCAGGGATTGCCTTCGGCTCCTTTGCCTGCGCCGCAGCAGAGCCACGGGAAATAGGCGCCGCCAAGGCAGGTGGGGTCATGGCGCATGTTTCCCCATTCGTCCTTCAGCCGCTCATGGAAAACTTCCAGTGTGTTTCTTCCGGACAGAGGATCCGGCCTGGTATCGCCGATCAACGAAAGATAAGGTGAATTCATCATGTCAGGCTCTGCATTGAAAATCCCGTATTCAGAACTGAACCAGCAACCGCTCCAGCCGCGCCTCAGCGCCTCTTCGGCGGTAATTTCAACCATGTCGGCCTCCCAGCTGTTGGGATTGACAATCTTTCCTTCGTCACGGAACTGCTTCTGCAATACAAAGCTGTAATGGATGTCGGCTATTTCACCGACGCGCAATTCGAAAATCCCCTTGATTTTGTTGGCCGGGCCGGGCGGCGGGAACATGGTCGGACGGCTCGGATCGAGCAGGTGGCAGAACCTGTCATAGATCCGGAGATGGTTCCATCCGTCTTCGGCTACGGCTGCGCGCTCAGGCATGTTTTCATTGCCGACACTCCAGGCCATGATCGAAGTGTGGTGCCGGTCGCGGCGGATTCCGCCTTCGATGCGCATCATTGCAGGCCCCACCCATTCCGGATCATGAATGTAGTTTGTCCCCCAGTCTATCGGCAGTTCCTGCAGGAGGTAGAACCCCATTTCATCACAAAGTTCCGCCAGGGCCGGAGGCGACAGGAAATGCGTGCGGATGGCGTTTACATTCGCCTTCTTCATCAGATCCAGGCATTTACGCAGCCAGTCTTTCGGAGTGTACAGCCCGTGTTCCGGATGGAAAGTCAGATGGTTTACCCCGCGGAACTTGACGGGATTGCCGTTCAGCTTCGGACCTTTCGCTGACAGTTCGAGACGCCGGAATCCGGTGAGGTAACGGTAAAGCAGCGGTTTCCGCCTGTCTCCGGCAAACACGATTTTCACTTCGTAGAGGCTGGGGTATTCGTCGTTCCACAAATCAGGATTTGCAACTTCCATGAAAACTTCATAACAGTCCTGCTCCGAACTTGTGTCAACGCTGAAGGATGCAACTGATTTTCCGCTGCGGGACAACTCGACAAGCAGTGTGCCCGCGACCGGATCGGAAATGGTGATTTGTCCTGACACCGTCCCTCGCCGTAAAGATTTTTCCAGCGAGGAGACAAGGTGATATTCCTTTATGAAAGTCTTTTCGACCGCGAAGAAATATGCGCTCTGGGCAAGCCCGGCGAATTCCAGGGCGTGGCGCGGCATGTCCATCTTGACAAACTTGTGTTTCCTGATCAGGCGAACTGCGACTTCCGCAGTTTTGCCGGCCTCAACCAGCCCTGTCACATCAAACTCCGCAGGGGTGAGTCCGGAATAATGCGCGCCGAGTTTCCTGCCGTTCAGATAAAACATTCCAGCCGGATAAACCGCGTCGAAACGCAGGAAAACACGTTTGCCGCGCCAGGCTTTCGGAATCTCGACGGAACGGCGGAGGATCGCACCGTCATTCCCGTCAATGTGCTCCAGTGTAACCCGGTTCCAGTTCGGTATTGGATTTGCATCCGCCTCCGGATCGCCGTAAAAAACCTTGCCCGGCTGCTGGACGGTCTTCCAGCCTTTCGTTGATTCAGCGACTGCTTTTTCCCTGAAAGGATAATATTTAACCCGCCATTCTCCGTCGAGACTGAGGCGGCTGTCTTCCGGCTCCGGTGTGAAACGCACCGGGTTAAGAACCGTGTGACATCCTTCACTGAACTCAATTTCTGTTTCTTTTTCAATCGAAAGCTGTTTTCCGATTATATCGCCGCCGTTTACAATCATCTTGAATCTCCTTTTTTATAGTATCAGAGCGACCAAGTGTCCGACAATCTCCAAATCTCGAAATCATCCAATCTTTATAGAGTCCGCGTTAACGACCTTCGGAGACGCCAGTTCCCGCAGTCCCTTCCGGTCTGAGAATATGAAATCCAGCGTCTTTTCAAAAATGCCCAGACGGTCAAACCCGATGTATGCTTCATTTCCGGTAAATTGATCCCCGGTCAGCTCGAGCGAAAGCACCCCTGCCCGCAGATTATGTTTGCGCAGATCCTTCCGGATGGAATCCGCCAAGCTGTATTGCGCTACGAAAATCCCGGACGGTCCGCCGCTTTTCGCAATGGAATCAACAGTTCCTCCGGAATCATTTCCAGTTTCCGACAGACGGTATTTTTTCACACCATGCTGTTTTACCGCCGCTTCAAATCCGGCCTGGGCGAGCACACGGTAAGGCGAAGAGGTATTTGCGGTTGCGAAAACAAGGGAGCGGTAGCCCGCGATCAGCAATGCCGATGCCGCCGCGTATCCCGCCTGAAAATAATCAGGCATCAGATAATTTTCAAAGGGAAGCCGATCCGTGCGGTATGGTTCCACATGCACCACCCTTGTCCCAGCTTTATCCAGCTTACCGGTCAAGCATTCGTTATAGGGCTGAATGGGAGTGCAGCTCGCAAGCAGTCCGCGATGACGCTGCTGAAGAACCTGCTCCAGGAAAACGGCCTCCACTTCCGGGGTCCATCCCTCTTTACGCTGGGAAAACAGGCTCATAAGACAGTTTTTGGATAAAATCATATCCTGGATTTTAACAACCATGTCCATTTCACCGTGATACATGACGGAGACAATTCCAGACTTTTCAGCGGGACGGCTCTTGACATAGCATCCCGAACCCCGGATTTTATAGATCAGATCATCGCCGGACAATTTATCGAGCGCCGCCCTTACGGTGTTCCTGCTGACGCCGAACTCGCCGCACAGCTCCGCTTCCGTCGGCAGACGCATCCCCGCCGGATAATGTCCACCGACAATCCGTTCGTGCAGTTTCTGAAAAATCATATCCGCCTTGAAGCCCAAATCCATAAAGGTGTTCCAGTTGTTCAACAATTGTTCTTTATCGAAACTACCATGTGTTTTTAACGTTTTCAACAGAAAACTATACAATATTTGAACAAATTGTCCAATTTGCAAAATCCACGCCCGGAGGACGTGGGTTTTCAAGTTGCTCTAAAAAAATCTAAAAAAATATATAACTATTTTTATTTTATATTCTTGACAAAGGCTTTGCATTCTGTTATAATTAAGCAAAACAAACTGTACTAGTACGCTTTATAACTGACGAGAACAAGGGGATTAAACATGCTGAATACTATTGACAGGGGAGGCAAGACCTCGTTTTCGGTTCAGATAAGCGAAAAGCTTATTGCAGGCATCCGGAGCGGGGTCATGAAGCCGGGCAGACGAATTCCCGGAATCCGCGTGCTGGCCCAAAAATTCGGCACCAGCAATAATACGGTCATTGAGGCGCTCGACCTGATGGAAAAGCAGAACTATATCGAGCGCATTCCCGCGAAAGGAACGTTTGTTTCGGATGATGTCAGCCATGAACTGAGCCTGAGCCGCCTGGTTTTCCCTTTTCCGGAGTCATCCATCAGTCCCGAGGGCGGTCTGGAAAACTGGGGAATCGTAACGGAATTTTATCGCGGTGCGCTGACAGAGGCCGCCAAGCTGAATGCGGAAATCTTATTCCATCATTTCGAAGAGGCGAAAGACGAGATTGTTTTATCCAGGCAGTTGCGGCGCATGAACGATTTTGACGGCGGTATTTTTGCAGGCGATCAACTGCATAATTTACGCGACGGGCTCATTGCTAAAAACAAACCATGTGCATTGTTAGGTTCTTCATCTACAACTGCTGTCAACATATGCGGCAGTCCGGATGAGGCCTTCAACGATGTTGCATCCCTTCTGGCGGAGCGCGGTTATAAAAAGCTCCGGATTTTAATACAGTCAGATTATCATGCAAATCAGGCAAGCGAGGAAGGCAATGAACACAAGATGGGCTGTATTATCCGGGCGGTGAAAGCAAAAGGAATCATTGCCGACGCATCAATGATTCATGAATTGAAAGATAACGATGACGCCACCGTTGATGCGACATTCGCAAAACTTGTCCGGGGTTTGAAGAACAGAAGGGAGGCGTTTTTTTCAGTTCATACCGATATCGTTCCCGCTGTTTATCGCTATGCCGCACGGAAAAACCTCAGGATCGGGGAAGATTTCGGCATCTTCGGCTACGCTTCCGGAATCACGTTCAGCAATCTGGTTCCAGAATTTACTTTCAGCAAAATCAACCATTTTGAAATGGGGAAAGCCGCCTGCCGGACAGTTGTTGACGCCATTCACGGCGGCGAGTGGCACGGAAAAAGTGTAATAATTCCCAATACCCTTGTCGTAAAACACTCAATTTAGGAGGATGCATGAGACAGCATTTATGCAGTTCAGTACGAATATCGCAGGGAGAAGCGGGGGACAAGGTGGATCCGGTGGTCTGCACCCCGGCACGGAATATGCCATTCACACTCATTGAGCTGCTTGTGGTCATAGCAATCATAGGCATCCTGACTTCAATGTTGTTACCGGCGTTGAAGCTGGCAAAAGATACGGCGACCAACATTTCCTGCGTCTCCAATCTGAAGCAAGTTGGCACGGCTGTCGTAATGTATGCTGATGCCTATAATGAATTTATGCCTTCAGCACAAGGACCCGACCCCATTGCCGGCAATGGGGCATGGATAGTTCAATTCAGACAATTCACAAACGGCAACAGCAAAGTATTTTCCTGTCCAAGCAATGTTTCGGGTATAAACTACAATACGGCAATACCTATTGGAGGGGGAACGGAACAAGTCAGCATGTGGGAGCCTTATTGGGTGGGATATGGATATAATGCCACAGCATTCGGGATGCGTGATTCCAACGTCTTAAAGAAAATCACAAATTTCCCCAAAATCAGCGAGCTTTGTGTATTGCTCGAACAGGACAACCCTGATGCCGACTCTTATTACTCAACCAATGCCGGTTACAGATTTGAGTTCAGGCACGGCGCTGGCAGGACAATGAATGTCTTGTTTGGCGACACTCACGTTGACGGCAGAAAAGTGCTGGAAATACCCCAGCGCGGCGACTCATCACTACCCGCGTACAATGTCAATGCGAAATATACGGCTTTCTGGCGTGGATGGTAGGATGAACCATCAATAAGACGGATTTGAGGATATTTGAAAAAAAATAAGAAAGTAAGCACAAGGAGGTTAACATGAACTATTCAACTGGTTTTTGCAATTCAGGTCTCTGTATCGCTGTCTCTCTTGTTTTTTCCGGGGTGACTATGAATGCCCAGGAAAATCTGGTAAGCAATCCCGGTTTTGAAAACAGCAAAACTGTCGCCATCAAGGCCGATGCCGCCAATCCATCGCCATGGGAAATCATTGCAAAAAGGGGCGGATATGATATTGAGACCGGCGATCAGGTACTGATACCCGTCTCCTGGGGATTAAATCCCTCCGATGGCTGGGGCGAACATCCCGACAAACACTCCTATACCGGCAAGTTCCGCTATATTACCGGCAAACCCGGAGAGGATGTTCATTCCGGAGAGCATGCCGTCTTCATATCAGCGAACACTCGTGCCACGGTATGTTCAAACGCCGGTTTTTCAGTTATCCCCAAGATTGAAAACACCGGAAAGAAACCCGTGTTGCCACTTAAAGAGCCGTTTTACTTCAGTTTTCATGCAAAAGGGAAAGGAAGTATTTCCTGCTATGTCTATACCTACCTGCTTGCCGGAAAAACGAACTATAGAGCCCGCAAAGTAACACCTGAAAGCTTTGTCCTCACCGATCAGTGGCAGAAATTTGAAGGCACAATGCAATTTGCGGATCCCGATGTGGCAAATGCCAGCGGCGTTGTATTCGGCATAGAAAAGGGCGAAGCGACAATTGACGATGTCGCGTTATATAATGTAAAGCCGGAAGCGTCCGGTGCCGCCACCGGAGGCAAACAGGAACCCGCCGGGGCGCCGTCAGCAAAATAAATTGGGTGGCCAAAGGCCGCAACTCTTGTAGAATAGTTACAGAGGCACGGAGTTTGCGGAAAATGCAAAATTAAACGGGG
>Ga0172379_10009664_pt1 | contig 11842 bp, 18 predicted proteins | sample GrowelOW334metaG_FD_119756 | JGI IMG/M metagenome (GOLD analysis project Ga0172379, IMG submission 119756) | Groundwater microbial communities from an aquifer near a municipal landfill in Southern Ontario, Canada - Groundwater well OW334 metaG | ecosystem: Environmental > Aquatic > Deep... | reverse complement strand
TTGATGCCTAAAAAATCAAAATATCGTAAGTCACATAAAGGCAAGCGGGGCGGTAAAGCGACTCGCATGACTGAGGTTAGCTATGGCAGTTATGGTTTGAAAAGCTTGGAGAATTGCTGGGTTTCGGCTCGGCAAATTGAAGCCGCTCGTCGTTGCTTGACCAGATTTATCAAGAAAGGCGGTAAGGTTTGGATTCGGATTTTCCCAGCCAAGCCAGTGACGAAAAAAGGCGGAGAAATCCCAATGGGTAAAGGTAAAGGTTCAGTTGATCATTTTGTCGTAGTTGTCAAACCGGGAACTGTGATGTTTGAAATGGAAGGTATCCCTCTAGAAATGGCGCAAGAAGCGATGAAAGAGGCCGGATACAAACTACCGATTAAGACTAAATTTGTTGAAAAAAATTAAGTTAAAAATATGGATTTTAAGGAATTAAAAACTAAATCTGAGAAAGAATTGCAGAACCTACTGGCTTCCGAACGAAGCCGATTGTTAGAGTTGCGTTTCAAAGATTCCAGCAAGCAATTGAAAAATGTCAGACAAATCAGAGTGATTCGCAATACTATTGCTCAAGTTTTAACTTTAATTAATTCCAAGAGAAGCAAATAAATTTCTAATATGGAGAATCAGACCAAAAAAATAATTAAGAAAAAGTTTAACGGCGTGGTGACTAGTGATAAAATGACTAAGACCATCGTGGTTAAAATTGATACCATTAAAGTCCATCCAAAGTATAAGAAGCGTTATACTTCTAGCCAGAAATACAAGGTTCATGATGAGAAGAATCAGTTTAAAGAAGGGGACAAAGTATCATTTATTGAATGCCGGCCCTTAAGTAAGAACAAGCGCTGGAGAGTTATTTATTAATTTTTTATTAAAATAGCATTTATTTGTAGTCAATCAAACGTATGATTCAGATGCAGTCAAAATTGAATGTTGCCGATAATAGCGGAGCCAAAAAGGTCATGTGTATTAAAGTTTTGGGTTCAAACCAAAAACGTTATGCCCGGATTGGTGAAATTATTGTTGCTTCAGTAAAGGAAGCCTCACCTCACGCCGCGATTAAAAAAGGCGACGTAATCAGCGTAGTGATTGTCCGAACCAAGAAAGAAATTCGTCGGAAAGATGGTAGTTATCTACGTTTTGATGATAACGCTTGCGTAGTTGTGGACAAAGAAAAGAAAGAGCCGAAAGGCAGTCGTATCTTTGGACCGGTGGCGCGCGAGTTGAAAAAGGCCGGTTTTTCCAAGATTGTGTCTTTGGCACCGGAAGTGCTTTAAGCAATTAAATTTTCCCCAAATTATTTTTTAAAGAATATGAAAATCAAGAAAGGCGACAAAGTAAAATTATTAAGCGGTAAAGATAAAGGCAAGACTGGAAAAGTATTGCAGGTTTTTCCCGCGGAAAATAAAATCAGCGTAGAAGGTTTAAATCTAGCGATTAAACATCTGCGTCCAAGTCGCCAAGGCGAGAAAGGACAACGCGTAGAGTTTCCGGCTTGTTTGGATGCTTCCAAGGTAATGCTCTTGTGCGACAAATGTGGCAAAGCCACTCGCGTTGGTTCCAAAATTACTAAAACTGAGCAAGGTCGTGATAAAAAATATCGTCTTTGTCTCAAATGCCAACAGACAATTGATTAGTCAATGAATATTATATGAGTTTAAAAGAAAAATACCAAAAAGAAATAAAAGCGAAACTGAAAGAGCAGTTTAACTATACCAACGATCACCAGATTCCTAAGGTGTTGAAGGTTGTGGTTAATGTTGGCTTTGGTCGCAATGTCAAAGACAAAGATCTAATTGAAGCAGTCGGTAAAACTTTGACCAAGATTTCCGGACAAAAACCGGTTTTCACCAAATCCAAGAAATCAATTTCTGCTTTTAAAATCAGAGAAGGTATGGTTATCGGTGCGGCAGTCACGATGCGTGGACCAAGAATGTATGATTTTCTTGACAAGTTGGTTAATGCTACTTTTCCTCGTGTCCGCGATTTTCGTGGTATCAAAAAAACTTGTATTGACCGCAACGGAAATTTAACTGTTGGTTTCAAAGAACATATCGCTTTTCCGGAAATCAAAGTGGAAGAAACAGATACTATTCATGGCTTGGAAGTCTCAGTTGCAACTAGCGCGAAGAATAAGGAAGAAGGTCTGGCTTTATTAAAACTTATCGGTTTCCCATTCAAGGAAGAAGATTAAGAAAATAATTTTAATTATTATATGGCAAGAACAGCTTTGATTGTAAAATCAAAAAGAAAACCGAAATTTTCAACTCGCATTATCCGACGTTGTTGGCGATGTGGCCGTAACCACGGTTATATTCGCGACTTCGGTTTGTGCAGAATTTGTTTTCGGGAATTAGCTGATAATGGAGATTTGCCGGGTATTACGAAGTCAAGTTGGTAGTCCTTCGCTAAAGCTTCGGACTACACGGTAATATTAAAAGTATAGAGAGTTAAATAATATTATATTTTATGATAACAGATCCAATCGCAGACATGCTAACAAGAATAAGAAACGCCTCCGCTGTCAGAAAAACAGACGTGATTTTGCCTATGAGTAAAATCAAATTTGAGATCGCTAAAATCATGGAGCAAGAAGGCTTGCTACAGAAAGCGGAAATTCTGAAGAGTGAGGGCGCCAAGAATAAAGCTGCGGCTTTTGATCGTTTGAAATTGGTTTTAAAATACAAGAAGAGTGGTCGTCCGGCAATTTCTTCCATCAAACGGATTAGCAAACCGGGTCTGCGCGTTTATGCCGGAAAAGATAATTTGCCAAAAGTTTTGAATGGATACGGTTTGGCGATTATTTCCACTCCACAAGGACTTTTGACTAACAAAGAAGCCAAAGCCAAGGGTGTGGGCGGAGAAGTGCTTTGCGAAATTTATTAATCAATAATTTAGGAAATAACATATGTCACGTTTAGGAAAACTACCAATCAAAATTCCCGCTGGCACTCAAATCAAATTTGAGAATGGTTTATTGACGGTCAAAGGCGCAAAAGGTGAATTGAAGCGCGAAATTCATAAATTGGTTAAACTGGAAATTACCGAAAATGAAATAATCGTAAGCGTTAAGAACCAAGAAGAAAAGAACGAACGTTCTCTTTGGGGATTGTTCCGAACTTTAATCAGTAATATGGTAGTTGGTGTTAACGACGGTTTTTCAAAGAAATTGGAAGTTAACGGAGTTGGTTATAGAGCAGCTGTCAGCGGTAATAAACTAAATTTAAATTTAGGTTTTTCTCACCCAATAGAATTTCTTTTGCCGGATGGAATTAGCGCTGTAGTTGAAGGTAATGTTGTGACAATATCCGGATCTGACAAGCAAATGGTCGGTGAAATATCAGCTCAAATCCGCCGTCTCAGAAAACCAGAACCTTATAAGGGCAAGGGAATTAAATATTCAGATGAAGTTATCAGAAGAAAAGAAGGTAAGACCGCTTCTAAATAAGCAGTAAACAGCATAAAAATATATGAATCAGGAAAAGTTTAAACAACAAAAAAGTCAACGGCGTCACGCTCGGATCCGCGCTAAAATCAGCGGTACTGCCGAACGTCCACGCTTAAGTGTTTTTCGCTCTAATCGCGGGATGTTTTTGCAATTGATTGATGATGAAAACGGAAAGACTTTGGCTAGCGCTTCCATGAAGGAAATTAAAACCAAAGGCAAGAAAACTGAAGTAAGCATGGAGCTGGGCAAAATTTTGGGAGAAAAAGCTTTGACGAAGAAAATCAGCGCTGTCGTTTTTGACAAAGGCTCTTATCGCTATCACGGCCGAGTGAAGGCTGTTGCTGACGGAGCAAGGACGGCTGGTTTGGAATTTTAATAATTGATTATTCAGAAAAATATTTGAGTTTAAAAGAATAAATATGGCAGAAGATACAAAAACAACCGAAGAAGCAACCGTAGTCAACACCGTCCCGGCAGTAGACACTAATGCTGGCGCCGCTAATGTCGTAGCCAAGAGTGTTTATGGCGAGAAAAGACGGAATAATGCTCGCAGACCAATGGGAAGAAAGGGCGAGTCTGAGAAACGAGATGAGTTTGACCAAAGAATTTTGGATTTGGCTCGCGTAACTCGTGTGATGGCCGGTGGAAAAAGAATGCGTTTTCGCGCTTGTGTTGTTGTTGGTGATCGCAAAGGAAAAGTTGGCATTGGTATGGGTAAAGGCGCTGACGTCACTTTGGCGATGAACAAGGCCGTGAATGACGCCAAGAAGGCTCTGATTGACGTTCCGATGATTAATGAAACTATTCCGCATGAAGTATATGAAAAATTCGGGGCTGCTAAGATTTTGTTCAAACCGGCCAAGAAAGGTCGCGGTGTTATTGCCGGCGGTTGCGTGCGTATTATTTTGGAAATGGCTGGCGTAAAAAATATTGTTAGCAAGATTTTGGGCACAAACAACAAAGTAAGTAATGCCAAATGTACTATTAATGCTTTGAAACGTCTAAGAAAAGTAGGTCAAGAAGGTCAGAATTCTCCAAAAGAAAAAACAGAAGAAAAAAAAGCAGAGAAAGTTAAAGCTGAAAAATAATTTGAGTCTAATAAATATATGATAAATTTATCTACAATCAAGCCAGACAAAGGATCAACGAAGAAAAGAAAAGTGGTTGGTCGCGGTAATGCTTCCGGTCATGGTACCTATTCTTGTCGTGGTATGAAAGGTCAAAAAGCGCGCTCCGGTGTTAGCGGTTTGAAGCGTTTGGGAATGAAGAGTAAGATTTTGCAAATTCCTAAATTGCGCGGTTTCAAATCAAAACGTCCGTCAGCCCAAGTTTTGAATCTGAATGATTTGAACGAAACTTTTAAGGCGGGTGAAATTGTTAGTCGCGAAACTTTGACTAAACGCGGTTTGGTAAAGATCTCAAAAGCTCCAATCAAGATTTTAGCTGACGGTGAATTAAAAGTAAAAGATTTAAAATTCTCCGGTTTAAAAATCAGCCAAAGCGCTTTGACCAAGATTAAAGCGGTAAACGGTTCAGTCGGAGAATAAAAATAATCAAAATGTACGAAAAAATACAACAAATTTGGAAGGCTAAAGACTTACGCAATAATATTCTATTCATTTTGGCGATGCTGGTTATTTTTCGTTTCGCCGCTCATATTCCAATGCCGGGTGTCAACACCACGGCTTTGCGCGATTTATTCGCCAGTAACCAAGTTCTTGGTTTAATGGATATTTTTTCCGGTGGCGGTTTGCGCAGTTTTTCTATTGTAATGATGGGGGTCGGTCCTTATATCACCGCTTCTATTATTTTTCAGCTTTTGGCAATGATTTATCCGAAGTTGGAAGAAATGCAAAAAGAAGAATCCGGACGCGGAAAAATAAATATGTGGACACGTTGGTTGACTGTTCCTCTTTCATTCTTGCAAGCCTACGGCATGATTACTATTTTACGTCGTTCTTCAGATGCGATTTTGGGTGATATTACTTCTTTCAATCTATTTATGATGACTCTGGCAATTACGGCTGGAACGGTTTTTTTGATGTGGCTAGGCGAACTGATTACGGAAAAAAATATCGGCAATGGTATTTCTCTTTTGATTTTTGCCGGCATTATCGCTCAATTACCTGAATTTGTACAGCAAACAATCATTACTTATGACCCATCCAAATTGCCGATTATTATCGGATTTGTGGTAATTGCTTTGGTGACAATAGTTGGCGTGGTAGTAATTAACGAAGGTCAACGCAATATTCCCGTGCAATACGCGCGTCAGATTCGCGGTAATCGGGCTGCCGGTGGTACTTCCACTCATCTACCTTTGCGGGTAAATATGGCTGGCGTGATTCCGATTATTTTCGCTATTTCTTTGATTATGTTTCCTCCGATGATCGCGCAATTCTTTATGCATGCCAAGACAGTCTTTTTAGTGCGTGCAGCGGAGTGGGTAATTACCATGTTTAATAATCAATTAGTTTACGGTATCATGTATTTTATTTTGGTTTTTGCTTTTACCTATTTTTATACCGAAGTGGTTTTTCATCCGACGCAAATTGCCGAAAATTTACAGAAGCAAGGCGGTTTTATTCCGGGTATTCGTCCTGGTAAAAATACCAGCGATTATTTAGCCTACACTACTCATAAAATTATTTTTGTCGGCGCTTTATTCTTGGGTTTAATCGCGATTTTACCTTTGGTTATGCGCTATTTTACCGGCATGCAATCTCTAGCTATTGGCGGTACCAGTTTATTAATCGTAGTTTCTGTGGTTATTGAAACTATGAAACAAATTGAATCTCAATTGACGATGCGGGAATATGAAGGATACTAGTCTCTAGTCTTTGATATAAAACTCTTTAAACCGCCTATTTTGGCGGTTTTTGGTTTTTGAAAAAATGTGGTAGAATAAAAATATATGGCAGACGTATTTGATAATTTGCCGAAAGGCATAAAATTTAGAGGTGGCAATCTTCCCGGCAGTTCAAAGCGAGCCTTGTCTAAGGTTACGCGTTTTGGATCTGCCAATATTTTGCATGACAAAATTGACGTGATTGACTCTGTCTTGCAGAAATACTCCAAATACATAAGGCTTTATGGCGGGTTAGGAAGATTACAAAGAATGTCGGTAGCGCGTCAAATCAAGGCAGAGCTCAAAAACAAGGGTGGCTTAAGTTTGGGCGGATATAGAATGGTAAGGAAAATGCTTGATCATTACGCGCGTGGCGAAAAGACTAGCTCAAGTACGGCCAAGACGAAAGATCTTGCCAAAAAATCAGGCCTAGAAGCCCGAAAAAAAGAATACGCCCTTGAAGAAGAAAAACCGGATAAACCAAAAATTTCAGCGTTGGAAAAAAGGCGAATGATTAGAGTGGGCTCAGCTCAGCATTTGATTAATAGGATTTCCGGACATCCGAGAAGTTTTGGATTAGACAGAGCGTCTTTGCGTGACGAAATAAAAAATAAATTTCGTGAAGGTGATGAAAGTGAAGTTAATGAGAATTTAAAACGGGTTGGAATAGGCGTTTTGGGACGCGTTGGCGGCGGGGTGAAGGGATCGGCACTTAATCGTGGGATAGTTGGTAATGATGATCCAGTAGTGTCTGTCGCGGAGTTAAATACAAATAACTCATCAGAAATTACTCCCAAAAATTTTGGCGGAAAAAGACCAATTGGACTTTAAGATATGATTAGAACCAAAACCAAAGAAGAAATAGAAATACTAAGAGAGGGCGGAAAAATTCTGGCTCAGATTTTGGATTTGGTTGCCAAAGAAGTCAAACCGGGAATCAAGACGGATGAATTGGAAAAATATGCTTGCGATTTGGCAGAAAAGGCCGGAGCTTGGCCGTCTTTCAAGCAATACAAAATGCACGATGGTTTAATTTATCCAACCGCGCTTTGTATTTCACCAAATGATGAAATCGTTCATGCTCCGGCTTTGCCGGCTAGAATTTTAAACGAGGGTGATATTGTCGGCATTGATGTTGGTTTGGAATTTCCAGTTGATAAGAGATACAAAACAATTAATAAATATTCCAAGCACGGCGGATATTTTACTGACACGGCCCGAACCGTAGCGGTAGGGAAAATCAGCGAAGAAGCGAAGAAATTATTGATAGTGACTGAGGCGTCTTTGTATCAAGGAATTGATCAAGTAAAGCCAGGTAATACGATTAATGATATTGGCACCGCAATTCAAAAATACGCAGAAAGTCATAATTACTCTGTGGTGCGTAGCTTGGTTGGACACGGCGTGGGTCATTTTGTCCACGAAGATCCGCAAGTGCCAAATTTTTCCATCAAAAATACCGGCTTCCGCAATTTAGTTTTGAAGCCTGGACTCGTGATTGCGATTGAGCCGATGGTAAATATTGGCGATTATGAGATAAAAGGCAATGACGATGATTTCGCCATCAAAACCGCCGACGGCAGTTTGAGCGCACATTTTGAGCATACGGTACTTGTCACTGAAGATGGCTTTGAGATTTTGACACAAATCTAAAATGTAAAAATTAGAATGATAATTAAAGTTTAAACTTTTTGTCATCTCGACGACCCGCGGGAGGAGAGATCTGTAATACGCGGATAAGCGTATAAACTAGTTTTGTGTAAAATCAACGTATTATAGATCTCTCGCTTCGCTCGAGATGACAAAATATTGTAAAATAATAAACAATGGCCAATCAAGAAAATAGAAAATTTTTGGGAGTGGACTGGGGAATGGCGCGAATTGGTCTTGCTCTAGGTGATAGCGAAACTGGCTTGGCTACGCCGTACAAAACCATTGCTTCCGGCAAGGAGGTTTTGGACGTGGTTTTGGAAGAGGGGATTGATGAAATAATTGTCGGTAAACCAACAAAGATGTCTGGCGAAGAAAAATACTTGGATGAGTTTAATGATTTTGTTGAAGATTTAAAAAACGACTTGGCGATTCCGGTTATTTTGGTTGATGAAAGATTATCCAGCAAAGCCGCTGACGCCTTAATTGGCACCAAAAAAACCAAAGCTAGCAGAGACGAAATTTCAGCAATGATTATTTTACAGAATTATTTGGATAGAATCTAATAGCACTCAAATCTACAAATGCGAACAAATCTACGAATACGCATGGCGTATTTGTAGATTTGAATATTATTTGTAGATTTGAGTGATTTCTATGGACGACACTTACCACCTATCTGCCATCATTTTGAAGCGTGAGGATTTTCGGGAGAATGATTCGCGCGTTTTTGTTTTTAGTAAAGAAAAAGGCAAGTTGGAATTGGTGGCGCGTGGTACCAAAAAAACCAAATCAAAATTAGCCGGTCATTTGGAGCCCTTTAATCTGGTGGAGATTATGGCGATTCGCGGTCGGAATTTTGATTACGTCGGCACCGCTCTTAGTAGCGAGTGCTTTTTTGACTTAAAAAATGATTTGGAAAAATTAGACAAAGCAGGAAAGGCGATTAATGTTTTTAACAATTCAGTCAAATTAAACGAAGCTACTGACGCGCTTAATTTGTATGTTTTATTAAAAAAGTATTTAAAAAATACCAATAATTCCGAGAAAAACCAAGAGTTGCTTTTTTGTATTTTTTTGCTAAAATTACTGGTAGAATTGGGCTATGCACCGATGATGGAAACTTGCTCGGCTTGCGGTGGTACATTAGGCACGGAAATATTTTTTAGCAGTGCCAGCGGTGGATCGGTTTGCGCCAATTGTCTGGGAAATGTTGAATCGTTTACAAAAATTTCCCCCGAGGTCGCGGATTGGATCAAAAAAATAATAAAAAATGATTTAGAATTTTTTAGCAATTCTATGATAGAGCAAAATGTTTTCAGAGAATTAGATAGCATAATATCAGATTATTTCCAATATACCAGCGGAGGCAAGATTTAGTTTTTGCCTCTTTTTTTGTTCTTTGAAAAAAAATGTTTCTCCCGCGCTTGGAAATTTGATTTCAAGTTTTTTGGCGCGGGAGAAGCAGAAAAACAAACACCACCACATTAAGGAAAGGAGGGCGCATCATGAAGTTTTCTCAAAACGTTATCGCCCAGGTTCCAAATGGGCGGTATTTTGTTCTGAATAAAGGTAAAGCGCAACCCTTAGGAGTGGACAAGCTCAAAGCTTTGTCTATGGCCAACGGGATGGTGCTTTATTGGAAAAATCTTAATGGAAACGTTGAAAAAGCGCCTTCCATTGCGCTTCCGAAAAAGAAGGAAGTGAAGCCGGTAAAAAAAGTAAAAATAAAAAAGGCGAAAGAAACTGTCACAGAAGAGCCGGTCGTAGAAGCTGTTATTCAAGGATTAACTCCTCACCCTTCAGGGCATGTTCAGTTTAGAGTTCCTGGGGGAGTGACGCGTGCAAATGCGCATGAAGGGAACGGTTGTGGCATAAGAACGGGAGGACTAACTCCAGAGGCGGAGGAAAAAGGTTTTAGAATCATCCCTTCCTTAGCAGAAACCCTCAGCCAAAAGGGGGCTTCTACGGGAGGAGCTGTATTAATTCCTAGAGGAAAAGATTTGCACGGGAAGTATTAGCCTGGCGGGTTTTTTCCCGTCATCTTCATAACGTTTTTAAACAGGAGGGGGACGTTATGGCAAAAAAAACGGCAAAAGAGAAAAAAAAGGAAATAAAGGAGAAAAGGAAGGAAGCTGAGCAGGTGGCTCGCTGGCCTAGCCCCTGCGTAGAAAGAATTTCGGGCTCCTCGGCGATGGACGCCATCGCCAGAGAGGGAAAGGTTCCAGAAGGGGCGGTATTTAAGCACCCCTTAGTGAAGCCTGTCCCGTAATCCTACAAGGTTTTACACGGCGGATTCTTGTTTTCACAAAAGAATCCGCCGTCGTTTTATTTTTATTGACTATTTTTTGGATTTTTGGTAATATTTAGATAATAAATAAAGCCGTTTTAGCTTGGCAGGATCCTCGCCTCTCCAGAGAGATGGGGCAAGCACTAAGCTTAGAAGTCTATCTGACAATAGACGATGGCGCAGAAAGAAATTGCTAGCATTAGCAAAATTAGACTCTGCCGGGTAAGCCCGTTATTGCTGTTTCAAAGGGTTAATTGGTTGATTGGTTAATTAGTTGATTGGTAAAGTAGTTTTACTTTTCCGCCAAAGGCGGACCAACCACTGGTTGGCAACTTTTTACTTTCAACTTTTAACTGAAGCTGGGTGGCACCACGGACCGAAAAGGCTCGTCCCTAGATATCAAAATGTTTTTTTGGTATTTAAGGACGAGTTTTTTTATTAATTACTATTGTCATTGCGAGGAGCGAAGCGACGTGGCAATCTATAATACGCGATTAGCGATAAGAACTTGAATCTATTTTGCTAACAAGTATTAAAGATTGCTTCGTCCCGAGGCGTCGGGACTCGCAATGACAAAAATATGTTATGCTACGTACAAACACTTGTGGTGAATTAAGTAAAAAAATAATTGGCGAAACAGTCACGCTCTGCGGTTGGGTGCATAGCCGGAGAGACCATGGCGGGATTATTTTTATTGATTTGCGCGACCGTTATGGTTTGACGCAGATTAAGTTTGACCCGAAATTCGGGGAAATTGCGCATACGGAAGCGGATAAATTGCGCAGTGAGTGGGTGATTAGTGTGACCGGTAAAGTAGTTGGCCGTCCGGATGACATGGTTAATTCCAAATTGGCGACCGGAGAAATTGAAGTGGAGATTTCGGAATTGAAAATTTTGAACAAATCAAAAACTCCACCTTTTGAATTGAATGATGAAAAAGTAGATGAGGCGAATGAAAGTATTCGTTTGAAATATCGTTTTGTTGATTTGCGCCGGCCGAAAATTCAGGAAATGCTTCGCGTCAAGGCGGAATTTATCAATCATATTAGAAATTATTTTCGGGAAAGAAATTTCGTGGAAGTGCAAACTCCAATTCTAGCGAATTCTTCACCGGAAGGAGCGCGGGACTTTCTTATTCCATCTCGGCTTTATCCGGGAAAATTCTTTGCTTTACCGCAAGCGCCTCAACAATTCAAACAACTTTTGATGGTGGGTGGTCTGGATCGTTATTTCCAAATCGCGCCTTGTTTTCGGGACGAAGACACTAGAATGGATAGACATTATGGTGAATTTTACCAATTGGACATGGAAATGAGTTTTGTGACCCAAGAAGACGTTTTTGCGATCATGGAACCGCTTTGGTTGGAGGTGACGGAAAAATTTAGTACCAAAAAGGTAGTGGGTTTAGAAGCGGATGGCCGATTTAAACAAATTTCTTGGCGTGAATCAATGGAAAAATACGGCGTTGATAAACCGGATTTACGTTTTGATTTGGAAATTAAACCACTCACTGAAATGGTAGCCGATTGTGGTTTCTCGGTTTTTGCCGATGTGGTCAAAAATAGCGGAGTAGTGCATGCTTTGAAAGTTGACGGTGGCGCAAAAT
>Ga0172379_10009663_pt1 | contig 11842 bp, 11 predicted proteins | sample GrowelOW334metaG_FD_119756 | JGI IMG/M metagenome (GOLD analysis project Ga0172379, IMG submission 119756) | Groundwater microbial communities from an aquifer near a municipal landfill in Southern Ontario, Canada - Groundwater well OW334 metaG | ecosystem: Environmental > Aquatic > Deep... | reverse complement strand
TTCGAATATATGACCACAACGGCGGCGGATGAGCTGCAAGCCCCGCAGGGCTGGGGGAACGCGAAAGCGTTCACTCAGCCTGAGGAGCGGCCAGCTCTATTGCCTTGATAGGCGGAGCGGGAGCGCAGCCTAGCAAGGCAATAGCGAAGCATCCGCCGCCGATAAGCTGATCGGGAGCTTGCTCCCGGTCAGCTTATCAGTGTAATAGACGGAAAATATTCCACCATATCAGACCATATAGATGGAACAATTTTCCACTTATTGCGATATTAAACCACAATACACGGAATAATGGCTGGAGTATTTTCCACTTATTACAAATCGCCTTGCCAAATTCCACTTATTACGATATTAAAGTAATGATCATGGAAAATAAACCGAAGTTCCGCCCTAATCCAAACCTCAAGTTAATGGACCAGGTTCGAGAGGTCCTTCGTTATTACCACTATGCTTATCGCACCGAACAGACCTATTGTCAATGGATACTTCGTTATATCCACTACTTCGGCGGCAAGACCCATCCGCGTCTTCTCGGGGAAAAGGATATTGAGGCGTTTCTCTCACACCTTGCCACCGCAGGCAAGGTGGCCGCCTCGACGCAAAGGCAGGCGCTCAACGCGTTGGTATTCCTCTATAAATATGTTCTGGATATCCCCTTAGAGGACAAGATCGCCCCGGCGCGCAGCAAGCGAGTGGCAAGTCCACCTACCGTGATGACTCAAGCCGAAGTTCAACGCCTTTTTGCCGCCATGGATGGCAAGCCGGCGCTCATGGCAAAGCTGATATACGGCAGCGGGATGAGACTCATGGAATGCATCCGTCTGCGCGTCCAGGACGTCGACTTCGGACAGAATCTCATTTAGGACCGACTCTGACAGCCGATGGATGGAAATTAATTTTTGTCTACCGCCGATCCCGTGCAGCCTTCGGTTCTGGGTTATGAGCAGTGTTTGTGTTTCACAATTCATGCCTTAGGCCTTACCATTGAAAATAGTTGACAAGCTATTTCGTAAATGCGATTTCCAGCGCACAATTAACAGAGGCGAAAACTGAGGATAACGTGCGGGATAATCGTTTTAAAGAGGCTTTATTGAATCCTTCCGCCTTCCCGGTCACCTGGGAACTGGTGCCGGGAAGGGGCGCGAAGGAACCGGCACAGGAAAAGGCCATAACCCTCGCCGGGCAGGCCGCTTCGGGGGGAAAGATCCATGCTCTGACCCTTACGGATAACCCCGGGGGAACCCCGGCCATGTCGGCCGATTTCATGGGCAGCGAAATTGTACATCTGGGCATCGAGCCTCTCGTCCACTTTACCTGCAAAGACAAGAACCGCAATGCTATCGAAAGCCAGCTTTACGCCTTGGATCGGGCGGGGGTCAGAAACCTCCTCGTAATGAGCGGCGATTACCCGGTATCGGGCTATCAGGGAAGACCGGCCCCTGTCTTTGATCTTGATCCGATTCATGTCCTCCAATTGATATCGGATATGAATCGCGGTCTTGAGTATCCGGGAATCAAAGGCGTCATCCGTCACCAGCCCTGCGATTTCTTCGCCGGAGCAGTTGTTTCTCCCTTCAAGGCGAGCGAAGCGGAACAGATGGCCCAGTACTACAAACTAAAGAAAAAGATCGACGCCGGCGCACAATTTATAGTTACACAACTGGGATACGACGTCCGAAAATTTCATGAAGTGTTGCTCTTCATGAAACAAAGCGGTTTTAACATTCCTTTGGTGGGAAACATTTACATCCTTCCCTTTGGGGCGGCCAAAATGATGAACCGCAATGACCTGCCAGGCTCCGTAGTTACGGATAAACTCCTCGCAGACATCGACGGGGAGCGAAACGATCCGGACAAGGGAGAAAAAGCCAGAATCCTGCGCGCGGCCAGGCTGTATGCCATCCTGAAGGGAATGGGATACAGCGGGGTTCATATCGGCGGTCACAATATTAAATACGAACAGGTGGAAGAGATCATCCGGCAGGGGGAAACGCTCACATCCCAATGGACCGGTCTGATCCGGTATTTTGATTACCCTATGGACCGCGGTTTTTATTACTTCGAACCAGATCCGGAAACAGGCCTCAACCGGGAGACGCCGATCCGGCGACAGGATTGGCCCCTCGATGCCAAGGTCGAATGCTTGTACGGTTTTTCACGTTTCCTCCATAAGCTGATGTATGAGCCGGGCAAGAATCTCTACGGCATCATGAAGGGACTTTGCCGTAATGTGCAGGGAACACGCTTGGAAGGCCTTTTTCACAGACTGGAACACTTGACCAAGGCCGCCCTTTTCGACTGCAAAGACTGCGGTGACTGCGCCCTCATCGATGTGGCCTACCTCTGCCCCATGTCGCAATGCCCGAAAAACCAGCGGAACGGCGCCTGTGGCGGCAGTTTCCATGGGTGGTGCGAGGTTTATCCCGAAAAGAGACAGTGCATTTACGTCAGGGCCTATTTCCGATTGAAGCAAGACAGGAAGGAGAAGCTGCTGGAAAAAGACATCGTTCCCCCATGCAACTGGGATCTTTATCAAACTTCATCCTGGATCAACTATTATCTCGGGAAGGATCATACCTCCAAAAGACAAGATGGCAATTCCTCGGAGCAGTAATCCGGCATATAGGCGTATAAAAGGTCTCCCCTAACCCCTTTTTTTTACCCTAACCACCTGATAACCTAAAGGTCCTTGAAGACAAAAACGGAGAAATCCGAAAGATACCCATGAATAAGCAATTGACAATGATCTTAAAAAATGTAAGAGACACGGGCCTGTTAGAGGTGGACATAAGAACGATTCAAGGGATCATGGGGCGCAAAGATGTCAAGGTGACCATGCGGCATTCACAACCGACACAGGAGCATTAAAGAAGGCCGGTGGATGTTTTGGAAGCGAGGCACAGTAATTTTCACAACACCACCAATAACGGGAAAGCAGCTAAGGTTGCAAATATCAGAAGTAATTAATAGGGCGATTAGCTCAGATGGATAGAGCGTTGGCCTCCGAAGCCAAAGGCCCTGGGTTCGAGTCCCAGATCGCCCACCATAAACATATCAATAGGTTAGCTGGTAGTATAACCGCTTTTTTATTGATTTTAATTACCAAGCCCTGCAACAAATGCCTCAGCTCATTTTTCCATACATACGATTTATCACTTCAAAGGTAACCGCTGAACGAACAAGCCAAGGCAAATTTTGGTTTTTGTCATCCAACTTCTTAATTTGCCTCCCCTCTGCGCGGCAGATGACAGGAGGCAGGTATTTTGTTGACGGAATAATATATTGACACCCAAGAGCCATTCCCCTATATTTCTGAACAGATGCTTTTTGCCAACGTAACTTGATCAGTTTCCTTAAGGCATCTGCATAACATCAGACAGTGGAGATTGAATCCCATGAAGAAAATAAAGTACGTGGCCATTCCTCCGGGCGCAATCATGCCGGATATATTGCCGGAATTTGAAATATTTATCCTCTCCCCGGATGGGACATATATCCTCTGGGCACAGGAAGGCAATAAAGTCACTTATGAACAACTCGCAAAACTCTCCGAGGGCGGCTTCAGAGAGGTCTATGTCAACATTGATGATAAATTCAAATACGAACGGTATCTTGAGGCCAACCTGGGAAATATCCTCGAGAGCAGTTGGTCATCGGACGATCATAAAACGGCGATATTCAGTAAGGTTTCCACCAATGTCGTCAAGACGGCCGTCGAATCATCCCTGGGGCTGGGCACAATGGGTGAGGAGGCGATGCAGCAGACTATAAGGATGGTCAAGAACGCCCTGATATTCATCATGGAGGCAAATTCCATACGGGCTTTGGCAAAGATGATTGGCCACGACTACCAGACGTATGAACATGCCACCAAGGTTCTTTGGTTTACCGTTGCTTTTCTCAGAAATAACCTGGACATCCTGAAAAAGATTCAACCGTCCTTTGAGACATCAGATAAAAATCAAATGATTGAAATACTTGGGCAATGCGGCGTCGGCGCCCTGCTTCACGATATCGGTAAAGCGTTTATCCCCTCAGAAATACTCAATAAAACAGGCCCCCTCACCGAAGTCGAATGGGAAATCATAAAACGCCATCCTTTCAGCGGGATGGCAATGCTTCTCGATACAGACATCCCCGCTTTCGTAAAGAAAGCCGTCTTGCATCATCATGAGGATTTCTATGGCGGCGGTTATCCCATGGGAATAGCAGGGCAGAACATCAGCATCCTGGCCCGTATATTGAGAATCATCGACACCTTTGAAGCCATGACATCGCGCCGTCCTTACAAGGCTCCTATCCGCCCCGGTGAGGCGGTGCAAATCATGGTCGGCAGACAACAGGCTAACATAGTCGAAAGTGGTCGTTCACAAGTGGATTATCGCGATCTGGACATGAAGCGATGCTTCGACGGAAATCTGCTCCGGAGATTCATCTTGTTTCTTGGCAATTATGATCTGAGTAAGTAATCCCGTTGACCCGGATGGCCACACGTCAATCAGATTTGGTTATCATGGATAATTTGAGAGATTGTTCTTTTTGTTCTTTCAATAATTTTCTCATAGTACTGACTACTCCTTTGGATGTAGTAACTCACTTCTGCCCGGGCAAATGCTAACCGGTGGGCGTTGAAAAAATCTTTGAGATGGTCCAGTGAGCCGATTTTCTTTTCGAACAGCTCTCCCCAGTTGTTTTGATACAGGATACAAAAATCGGTTACATCACTTTTGTTCGGAAGGCCTTCAAAACTGACGATGACGAGGATTTTCGTCGTTCTTTCCCGCTTCAAAAAATTCCCGAAATCGACGATAGTAATATCGTAGGCGCCAAATATCTCCCTTATCATTTTTGCCAGAGACATAATTTCATGGAGAGTGACCGGGGTGGGATTAGGATTCATACGGATGTTCCCGGAAAAATAAATATCGTTCCAGACCAGGTAGGCCAGGCAATAAACGATATCGGGACTTGCAACAATGAACCTGGATGGGTCTTTGTGGGGATGGACCCGCCATTTCTTTCCCTCATTACTGAAGATCTGCACGGGAAGATCCGGATTTTCGATCGGTTTATGCATGATGGGAATCTTGTTCGCCTTCTTCTCAAGACAAGACGAAAGCTTTCTGCCGATAATAGTCAGATCCCGCTGGTCTATTCCCTGGGTGGCGCCGTGTTGAAGGGCGCGGATGCCCTTATATATATTCAACAGCAACAATAGCACCCGGTCGCCGAATTCCGTCTGTTCATGGAGCGGCCACCCTGAGAATTCGTTGAGACGACGGATCTCTTCGTGGGCAATTGGGTATTTTTGAAACAGCTCCTTGGTCATAATCTCCTTCAGGGAAGATTTTTTTGACTGAAATTTTATCTCATACCGCAGATAGAAGCATTTTTTTATGAATTCAAATGAGGCCGCTTCAATACCTTCATTATACCTTAGTATGGCTTCCATCGTAAACATGCTCGGATCGGTATACACGGAATTCACGCCCTGGCTGAGGATGGAATGCCGGAATTGATGACAGAGCAGTTCCTTTCGCGGTGATACGATGAGCATTTCAAGAAGGAGCATCTTAATGATTGACTTCAGAGGATGAGTCAGGGATTTGTTGAACTGCCACAAAGCGGCCCCCACATATTCCCCGCGTTCTACGGACTCTATGTTACCGAGGTCGATGAAATCGTTATCCCCGTAAACATCGCGCTCATATTCATCAAGCAATTGATGATAGTCAACAGGATAATCATGGTCATGGCATACCCACCAGAGCGGTATTTTACCGCAGATCATGATGGACGTTCGATAAAACTCTTCCTTAAGAATATTCTTTTGCGTGCTTCCTGAGCTTTCATCGCTGACATTGCCAAAATTGCAGTTTCTGATGTCGTCAAGATCACTGATGAAGAAATAGACGGGCATCTTCAGATGCGCATCAAACCAGTCCTTAACAAGATTAACCTTCCGGTTGAACTGCCTTACCGCCTTTTCATCAAAAACGCTCTGGTCTATGCAGATCCAGACATCGCAATCGGATCGTGAAGTCTGACTGATGGTTCCCACGCTACCGATAGTGTATATCCCATGAATCAAATTCACTTCCGTAAGATATCTTAAATGAGTTCCCTCCTTTTTTATCCCGAACATGGTCTTGAAAACGGTTTCTCGTTTAAGGATTTCCTTATCCCTGTCAACTCCGTAAACCTTGAAAGGTTTTAACATATCTTTGACATAACCGGGAATGGAAGGATGGTTGACGCTAAGAAGCCATGGCAGGAGGTAAAGGATCACTTCGCTGTCCTTCGGCGCCAGTTGGGAAAAGGTCTTCTTCCTGAAATTGTTATATGATATAAATATTTGCTTGTTTTGTAGAAACCTTGTTGACAGCATTGCGAATCTTCTCCCGGATCACGGACCTTACTTTATGACGATCGTAGCGGTTACGGTCGGAAATGTCAATCGTCTGTTGTTTCATGGCATTTTGCAAAGAAAAACAAACCGGCAAATTCTCTTCTTCAAATATGAAAGAAGGGGCCAGAGAATTATCTCTGACCCCTTCTTTCATATTTACCAATTTTCAGTCATTCCGGGCTTGATATGCAGCCTGCCCCTTATCCCGGCTTCCGTGAGGAACGGCTTGACACGAGACTATAAAGTATTTTTAGCAGTACTTCTCTATGGCATCAGAAGCTGAATTATTTCCTTTATATCAGGCAATTCCTTGATTGGGTAGATCTTGACAAAGCTCACCTTGCCTTTTTCATCGATGATGATGTTGGCCCGCTCAGAAAAACCTTCCGTGCGGAGGATTCCCAACGATTTTGCCACGGCGCCATGAGGCCAGAAATCTGCAAGCAGACGGGTGTAATGAACCTTCAGGCTTTTTGCCCACGCCGCTTTACAGGGCACACTATCGACACTCAGTCCTACGGCTACGGTATTATATCTTTCGAATATTTTACGGTTTTTCTCAAGATCCTTCATCTGGTTGGCGCAAATCGGCGTCCATGCCAGGGGATGAAAAGAAAGGAGCACCTTTCTGCCTGGATATTCAGAAAGGATAAATTCCTGACCTTTCTGATCCCTGAGGATAAAATCCCTTGCCTTTTTTCCCACCTCTATACCCTTGTTTTCCATAGATCCAATCCTCCTCCTTGTGTTATAATTACAAACGAGAGGCGTTGCTTCCCCATTGTTGATGACCTACCTTTGTTACTATGGCACGTTGCCAACGGGAAAGATAGAAATTTTTACCCTTACTAAATACGACACTTTGAGGGACTTGAAAAGTGGGTTTTTCGCTGGTTGTGATCTATTTTTGGTTACTCAAGGGGCTAACTATTATTCCAGGAGGACGACATGATTATTGAAAGTAAGGGGCGGATCCATGATGGGATCTATGCCATCGGCGCTGCAGAATTACCCGGTTATCTGCTGACGGGGCAGTATTCGGTTTTATTTGACGCCGGAATGACCTTCATGGGGCCGCTCTATCTTGCCGAACTGAAAAACCATCTGGGAGACGTCAATCGCCTCCGGTTCCACCTCCTGACCCACTCCCACTTCGATCATGCCGGGGCCTCGCCGTTTTTAAAAAGACACATACCGAACATGCAGATTGGCGCCAGTCCGGCGGCGGCAGAAACCTTCCGTAAACCCAACGCCATCGAACTCATCAGGAACCTCAGCCGTTCACTGGAGGAGAAATACGGGGACTTGATCGGCAAAGAGGATGTAACCTTCCAGGGCCTTGAAATCGACCTTGTTCTCGACGAGGGAATGGAGATCGATCTGGGAGCAGGGCTGACCTGTAGGGTCATGGCCACCCCCGGGCACACCCGGGACTCGCTGTCCTTCTACATCCCTGAAATGAAGGCTGTCATCACCGGCGAGTCGGTGGGTGTATTCGACAGAAATTTTACTATCCATCCGGAATTTACTTCAAGCTACAAGGATTACATGAACTCTCTCAACAAGTTGGCGGCATTAGACATTGAAATCCTCATGATGAGCCATTTTTTTACTCTTACCGGTGAAGACGCCCGTGGATATATTAACAAATCCATAGACAAGACGGAGGTCTTCAAGGAGAGAATTGAAGTCTATTTGACGGATTTGGATGGGGACCGCAAATCAGTGGTTCAAAAGATCTTCAAGGAAGATTATGAAGATACAGGGGCTATTCTTCAGGACATCCGGCCCTATCTGATCAACCTGGAGGCAAAGGTGCGTGTAATTGCCGAAGGGAGGTAACAGAAGGCAGGCTTTGCGCAGACTGACGATTCTCTGCAAAGTCGTCAGTCTGCGCGGAAAAGGTATTTTTTTGAAACTCTGAGCCTTAATATCTATATCTATTTTCGTTTTTTAAAAAATCCCATTAAAAATTCACTGTCTACCGGAGAAAGGTCGAACTTGAAGACCGCCTGTTCGATAAGCTTCGGAATAGATTGGTCCGGTTTCTCTTCAATACACTGCGAAATCCATTTAATCGCCCTTTGTACATCATCGCTGTCCGGCATGATCGTTGCCATAAAAAACTATACCTCCTTCTTTTATTGATTGTTAATTATTTCTATGCTGCTGACCGAGAACCTCGTAAATGGCCATATTTCCTATTTGCGGAGGCGCCTCGGCAAACTCTATCTTCCTTACATCCACAACTGAACGAACCACTGACTGACAGGTCTTCTCAGTCATTAAGATTGAGTTCGGCCGCAATTTAGTCAGTACCTGCAGCCGAAAAACAATGTTAACAGCGTCTCCTATCACGGAATAATCCATCTTTTTCTCAAAACCGATATTCCCTACCACGACCTCACCGGTATGAATGCTGATCCCCATTTTCAGGGGCATGTCAATGAGGTTCTTCGCGAATTCGTTCACTTCCGTCATCGCCGCCTGCATCTCAAGGGCCGCACTGATGGCATTATCTGCATCGTAGGAAGAGGATACAGGGGCGCCAAAGATTGCTAAAAAGCCATCCCCCAGATACTTGTCCACAATCCCCCGGTGTTTAAAAATGATTTCCCCCATGACGCTGAAGAAGTGATTTAACATCGCCACCGTTTTTCTGGGGCCAATGCTCATGGAGAGGGCAGAGAATTCACGCAGATCAATGTTGAGCATCGTCAACATGCGAATCTCCTCAGTCACGGGCTGATCCATCGTCACATTGTGAACAATCCGGTCCACCACCTCTTTCGGAACAAACTTTTGAAACACACCCCGGATATGACGTTCTTGTTCTGCCATCGCCAGCGTCTTCTGATACAATCTGGCATTGTCAAGGGCAATACTCACCGATGTACCGATGGACTGAAGAAGCTGGAGATCCCCCTCATTAAATTCGTCTTTGAGCTTATTGAGCACCTCGATCACTCCTAGCACCCTTCCCTTGGAAATCAGGGGCACACATAGCACTGATTTGGTCGTAAAACCAGTCTTCTCATCCGTAAGGGGATAAAAATATTGGGACGTCCGCACATCCCGGATCAGGATCGGCTCTCCTCTTGTCGCCACATAACCGGCGGCACCCCTCCCCAGCTTCAGTTTCAGGTTCTTAAGTTCATCAAGGTTAACGTTCTTGTTGGAATTGAAGGATTCCTTGAAAACGAGTTCATCATCTTCGAGAAGAAGCAGCGAACCTGCTTCGACATTGATAACCGTCTGAATCATTTGCAGGGTATGTTTGATGACCTCATCAATATCAAATGTCGAAGCGGCGAGAATACTTCCTATTTGCTTCATAAAATCCATTTCCTGATCTCTTTTGTCAACCATGCCGGAAAGACGGTCTCTTTCCTGGGCCATGGACAGGAGACTGGCCACCAGTTCCAACTGTTCCTGTCGTTCCGAGAAGGCGCCTTCCTGCTGAGAACCCAGGACGAGAACGCCTGAGTTTTCTCCCTCGCTACGCAACGCAGACAGGCCGACGGATTGCAACTGCTGTTTGTGAAAGAGCTCTTGTTCAACAGGATGGCCGTTTTGTTCCAAATGATTAATGATCAGCGTACTTCCCTGCTGCATGACCTTGTCGAGTATGGAACCTTGGCAGGGATAATCCACGTTCCTCCTCAGGTCAACAGACATACTGGCTAGATAATCAAAAACATATAAAGCGGAGGGATGTTCCTTCCTGGCCATCATGATGATAACCAGATCAAAAGGAACAGCACCGCGCAACTGAGAAAAGAATGCGTGGATCATATCGAGATCCATAGCTTTCGCCTCGATCATTTTAAATCCTATGTCCATGACTTTGACAAGCTGGTTCTTTTCCGTATCAGCCTTAATAAGCGCCAGATTGTCGTAGGTAAATGCGGCATTGCTCAACAAAGGAGTGAGGATATCGGCATCCTCTTGGGTAAAAGGCTTATCGTCTGATCTTCTCGACATGGTCAACACGCCAATGACCGTGTTAGTTCCTTTCAATGGCATGCAGAGGAATGATTTTGTTCCGTAATGTTCCCTGTTCACGCGGCTGAAACGATTATCCGTCTCAATGTCTGTAACTATGAGGGGAGACTTGTTTATCACGGCAAACTTCGCTATACTGGCACCAAAATCTATACGGTCCCCCTTTTTTACTTTATCTCCATGACCAATGCTGGCCTGGACAATAAAGTTTTCCCGCCGGGGGCGCTCCAGAATCAGGACCGTACCAATGTCGGCATTGACGAGTCTTAAGGCCCTTTCCAGGGTTATGAAAAACAGATCTTCCGTATCAAAGGTCACATAACAAAGATCAGATAGTTCCTTCAGAGTGGAAATCTGCGATGCCTTTTCACGCAACTGCCCGAAACTTGATCTTAATTCCCTCTCGAGGGACTGAAATGATACGACAATCCCTTCCAACTCATTGGCAGCATCCTGCCGGGTTCCCGAAAGCTGATGGGCTGTAGACTCAGATACGTCTTTGGAAACTTTAGCAATAGAGTCAAAGATCTTCCGGACCATTGAGTAACCAAACAGGGAAAAGATGAGGAGGGAAATAAAATATAGAGGAATATATTCATCGGCAAGGATGTCATATTTAATGGCAAAAAAGAAAAATCCAAGAAGGGGAACAAGAAAGAAAAGGCTGAAAATTATGGTCAGGCGATAGCTGAGACCTTTACTCTCTATCGACATTGATGAAACCCATTTACTGAAGTTCATAACCGCCCCTGTCCCGCCGCCGGATATATCTGTAGGTGCTTTGTTGACTTACCGGAATATGCTCCGATTTTCAAGGTTATTCCTTCACCATTATTTAATTTCATAAAATCCTTGATTTCTGAAGAAAGCTGATGTAGTGAACGCGTTCGTTTTACACAATTTAACAGGACTCCTTGTCCAGGCCAGGTGCCTGGGCTTTAGAGCCGAGAGGAGGACAGATGCCAAGAAGATACGAAACCATCTTCATTACCCCCGCCGACATACCTGATGAGGAACTGCACACCTTGATTGAAAGGTACAGCGCCATCATTACCGGACGAAAAGGGATCCTGGTCAAGGTCGAAAAATGGGGCAAGCGGAAATTGGCCTACGAAATCAAAAAGCAATTAAGAGGTTACTATATCTTGCTTGATTTCGCCGGCCAGACTGATGTCGTCAACGAAATGGAAAGAAACTTCAAGATTGACGATAAGATTCTCAAGTACATGACCATCAAGAAGGAAGATGCTGTTGATCTGAAGGTCCTGGAAGCAGAAATCAACTTGCCCGCCAAGGAAACCAAGCCCGAGGAAGCTATTGTCCCATCCGCCAGTCCTGAAAAGACTGAAGAGGAAAAGGACTCCGTGGCGCCAGCTGCCGCCGAAACATCAGGATAATCAAGGGGAGGTAAAAAACGTGACACCCGTA
>Ga0172379_10009662_pt1 | contig 11845 bp, 8 predicted proteins | sample GrowelOW334metaG_FD_119756 | JGI IMG/M metagenome (GOLD analysis project Ga0172379, IMG submission 119756) | Groundwater microbial communities from an aquifer near a municipal landfill in Southern Ontario, Canada - Groundwater well OW334 metaG | ecosystem: Environmental > Aquatic > Deep... | reverse complement strand
CCACCTCCGGAGGTTGGGATATCAATACTGCCGCCCATATTCTCAGTAGTTGTATCTGCCGCCGTTTTTACAGCGCCAACAAGCGGCATATTTTGGCAAGCGGTAACGGTCTGATTGAATTTATCAACGCCTGTTTGGCTTGATACTGGGCCGCTTCCATATTCGTCTTTGAAAGCGTTGTAATTCATCTTGAGATTTGGATTGGACGAGCCTGCAAAATTTTCAACCGGCACATACTGATTTATTCCGCTTCCGACAGGCGATTCTGTCCAAATTGCCACCTGGCCGTAAGCTTTTTCATTGTAAAGAATCGTATATGTATTTGCGTAAAATATATTGCAATCCATACCGGTGGCGCTAACCGCTTTCGGAATTTCCGTTCTATTTTGTTCAAGCATTCCCTCGTAAGTGGTAACCATATTGCTGGCGTAAGAGGAACCGCTGTAATCAGGCTGAGAAGCGCCAAATAATCCTGTTGCTGAAAATACTTGGTTAATCATTTGATTGACCAAAGCGCCCATAATTGCGTCAATGCTATTTGCCAATTCCGCTTGGACGATATCGCTTTGCAAGGTTCGGTTTAGCTGGCTGGCAATAACCGTTCCGGGGGTTTTAATAGGACCTCTTTCAAGACATTGGCCGTTTACGTATGTTGTTTGTCTATCTCCTGTAGGCTTGCCGTCTATCATCACAGGCGTTTCGGTCGGCACTTGTTCATATCTGACACAATCGCTATAAGACAGGAAACCGCTGCCCCAATCAAGAAGTTTTAACTCTGTGCCCTGGGCGCTAACAATAGAAGCGTCTACCGAAGACACGGCGTTCAAATATGAACCGTAAGGATTGCCGTTCGGAGTGTTGGTCACTTGAATCCAATTGTTCCAGCCTTTGCCGCTGGAGCTGAAGTTTCCAGCCGCGAAATTATTAAAGTTGTTTTTTATATCAGTAAGGGTGCACCCGACATCGTCTTGATACGTTGAAGAATAATGCAAGCCGAGCGCCAGCCTGATCCTTAAATCAAATGGACTGCAGACGATTTGGCCGATCGGTCCCAAAGATTCAACAAAATTTCCCAATGCCCTATCGCCAACTTGGCTGAAAAATCTTCCCGGGTCTTGGACGAATGACGGACTTCCTTCAAAACCGGAATTAATCCAATTGACGATGCTTTTTGTAAATTGACGGATAAGAGCCTTGGCCATCATTTCAACCATAGGTTTTATAATGCAGTCGTTGATGAATGAACCGTTGGTGGAAGCCGAAGTCATAATATGATTTCCCATATTTCCGACATCGGTAACGGGAACGGTCATAACGGCGCTTGCGCCTCCAAATATTGAAGAAATTCCTGAAGTGATGAGTCCGCCGAGACAGCCTTCCGAACCGGCGTCCGCTTTTTTAGGCATAGCCAAAAAAGCGGCGGGGATGAAAAATGACAATATAAGTGCTCCCAGAATTATTTTTTTGAAAGATTTATTTATTCGCATTTTATCTTTTTAGAAATTGCTCGTTTGATTCTTAATTCTCCCCTCCTCCACTCAGATGAGGGTGAGGAGTGAGGAAGTCTGCTCGCCCCGTAACAAATTTTACCAAATGTTTGCTTAATAATCTGCTAAATATTTATAAATAATTCTGTCAGAAATGCAATTATTTCGATCTCAGTGAAATTTGTAACGGGGCGAGACGGAGGGGTGTTGAAAACATTATCACTAAATTTTCTCCCACCACCTTGTCTCGCGGACTCGACCCTTCTTACAGAAGCTGTCCACTCATTGGACTTTTTATTTCATAAAAATTCTCAATGAGTCTTGCGAAGTGAAGACATTCACTTCTCACCTCCTCAACTAAGGAGGGAAGGGGAATTAAATGCCAAATACACAAATTTTATTACTACAGCATATTCATAAACACAAACCCGCTTTCGCTTTTGTCAAAGGAAATATTTTGAGAGATGAAATAGGCTCGCAACTTTTTATAAGCATCAACAAAAGTGTTTACGCTTTGCGGATAAAATCTGGCGTAGCCCAAAGCTTTTATGGGGTCAGTGAACATAAGTTTGAAGCCGGACGTGCTTTTAACCATAAATTCCATTGCTGTTACCAATTGTAAGTGGCTCCGCGCGGCGTTTTCCGGCACCGGCGTTTTAAGAAGCTCAATCAGGCTGTCTTGGTATTTTCCAATTATCGGGTCAAGGTTTTTGAGTTCGTCTGGGTTGTCGTCATTGAAAGCTTTTTCAAAAATAACAAGCTCGTGTTCCGACTTCGGTATTGAATTGTCAACCATAATTTTTCCAAGAGCGTTGCCGTAATTTTTTATGGCGATTTTGCTTTCACTTGTGATTATATTCAAATCCAAAAGCTTATAGCTTTGAATCGGTTCGGTAAAAGGCGCTTCCGTCAGCATTGAAACTATCAGCGATTGCTTTTCCGCGTCGGTTATTTCATTGTCGCTTCTGCCGTTTCTAAGCAATAAATATTTTTGGAAAAAATCCTGGGCAAATTTGTCTGTCTCGGTCAATTCGGCCGAGCCGGAAGCGCCAGTGTTTTTATCAGCCGGAGTTTGCCAATTATCGCTTGAACTTCCGGTCGTATTTTTCAAAGTTTCTTCCCAATTGGGCATCTGCCTGTCCAAACTTTTTTGGACAGAAGCCATAACCGCACCCTCAAATTTTGACGAATAAATTTCCCCTTTGTTTTTTGATTCCAAAAACAACAAAACCGCTCCGCCAATAAAAATAAGAGCTAAAGCGATATAGGCAAGCTTTTTTTTGTTAGAAATCAAGGTATTTTAGGACTGACATTTAGAACCTGCACCCCTAATTATATAAGATAAACTGAATTGCAAGAAGCGGTTTTGTGCATAACATCGCTTGTATTTTATACGCAGTATGTAATTAATATGTGTGGTATAATTTTCCTAATGAAAAGGAATATCTATCTAATAATTGCAAGTTTTCTATTTTTAGCCAGTAGTGCCTACGGTTTTGACATGGGCAATGTAAAATTTTTATCCGATTTAAAATTGGGCGATTTTGGTCCGGAAGTTTCTATCCTTCAGCGGATTCTAAATGCTGATCCCGATACTATTGTTGCCAAAAGCGGACCCGGTTCCTCCGGCAATGAAACTGAATATTTCGGTTTTCTCACCAGATTGGCGGTAATAAAATTTCAAAATAAATATAAAAGTGATATTTTAATTCCTGTGGGCCTTTCTGTCGGCACCGGCTATGTTGGCAAGATGACAATTGGGAAACTTAACAATTTAATTGTTGTTATCAATGCCGGCGATGAGCTGGGTGGAAATTTACAAACTGGCAATACCTCATCGGTTATCCAAACAGCAAATCAAACACCGACAACAACGCCAAAAATAAACAAGCCGATAATAATGTCCATTTATCCAAGTCGTGTTCGTATGGGAGGCACTGTAATAATTACAGGAGAAAATTTTACCGCTACAGGCAATACGATTATGCTTGGGGACGGTTACATTATAGAGTATTTTAGAAATTTGCCGTCAAACGATGGCAAGACCATAAGTTTTGTTTATCAACCTCCGGAAGTTGCCACAATGACCGAAGCGCAAATAAGGGCATTGCCGAAGCAAACGGTTGATCAAATTGAAGCTCCAATCAAAGCGGTTGGGAAAACTCTCGCTGACGCTCTTGCTCCATATCAAGGAATGAACAATGAGACGGATTTGCGAGGTTTTCTTCAGAAAAATGGCCATTCAATTGACGAACTTTACAATAATTATTTTATTCAGGTTGAAAATGCCAACGGAAGCGGCATATCCAAAACGGCTCTTTTGTGGGGCATGCGCAAAATTGCTTTAGGTAATGGCTTGATTATTAGCGATAGTTATTCTTTTTTGTCTGCTTTAGAAAAAAAAATAGAAAGTTTTGTTAAGTCGGTTACGCCTTCCGCTCAAGCTTTAGGTTTAAGCGGCGGAGGTTTTAACAGCGGAATTTTAATGTATTGCACTTGCGCTACGGGGTATCTTACTTTTATGACTGACTATGCTGGAGGAGGCTCCGGATTGTATTGGTTCCCGCCTGGTTTTAAACCGAATGCCGGAACGGGTATAATTTCGTCAATGTGGCTCGGCGGTTATATAAAAAACGGCGGGGTGTGCGTAATAGGAGTTGAACCTTATTGTATTTCAATATCTGCCAATATGCCGATGATTCCGTGGGGAGCGTCGAAGTAAAGTAGTAACGAGTGACTGGTGATTAGTGACTAGTGAAATTCAAAATCCGTCCGAAGCGAAGCTTCGGACGGATTTTGAATTTTAACTAAACCCTTAACCCTATACGCTAAACGCTAATAAAATTCTCCCCCACTGTTCAAGCGTAATATCTTCCGCTCTGGTATTTTTGGTAATTCCGCAATCGGACATAATTTTTTCCAAATTTGGGTCATTTGAAATTTCCAGATTGCTTACAAGAATTTTTCTTTTGCTTTTAAATCCTTTTTTCAAAATTTCAAAGAATTTTTTCTCGTCAATTTTATTTTCAGCAAACCCCGTTACTCGGTTGCTTGCCGGTGTGTTGAACGAATCACCGTATGAATTTTCATCGGCTGATGTTCCGAGTAACGGGGCGAAGAATTTTTTTGAAATGTTTTCCACAAGCAGAATTGCCGAATCAACTTTCGGTTTCGGCGTAAAGCATTCCGCTTTGACCGTATCAATATATTTTGGCGTTCCATAAGCTTTTACACTCATTGATAAAATACTCTCCTTATTATCGCTGGCCACAATTCTTTTTGCCACTTCTTTTTGCAAAAGCAGAACCATCCGCGAAGGCTGAAAGTCGCTCTCCAGAAATTTCCGCAATAATTGTCCCGTAATATAGTATGGTATATTGGCAATTAGTTTATAAGTTTGCCCGCCTAAATTTTTCTTAAAAAAATTTTGGCGGGTTGTAAGTTGTAAGTTGTCGGTTGTAAGTTCAAGATCAAGAATGTCTTCGTGTATCAATTCAAACTTTCCAACTGAAATTTCGCTTGCAAACTTCTGTTCTAGAAGCGGAATCAGCCTATCGTCTTTTTCCACGGCTATAACTTTGCCAGCCGATCTTAAAAGCGCTTCGGTCAAAATTCCCTCCCCCGGTCCAACTTCCAGCACAACATCATCCGGCTTCAAATCAGCCGCTTCCACAATTTTTTGAAGCGCGCTTTTTGACCGCAAGAAATTTTGCCCCAGTGATTTTTTTGCAAACATAGTAATATAATACAAATCTACAAATTTAATTCAAATGCCGCGAATTATGCAAATCCCCGCCCGACTGAACGAGTGAATTCTTTTCAGTCGTTCGGGCGGGTACAAATATTTATTCGTTCGTCGTGGCGAATTCGCGTTATTTGTGGCATTTGCATTGCATTCGTGGATTAGTATTGTGTGTTTTAGTCAAAATAAATGGTCTTTCCCATTCCCTCTATCCTCTCTTCCGTTTCCAGAAATTTTTCATCAATGTCAAAAACAAATTCAGACGGCACATTGACCTGCTTCTGTCCGAAAATTGTCCGGACTCCGGCATAAGAAAGAAAAATTTTCTTGCGGGCACGAGTCAGTGCCACGTAAAAAAGCCTTCTCTCCTCTTCTTCCTGGGCTTGGTCCACATTTTCCTGATTGATTTTTTTGTGCGGAAACAAATCTTCTTCCAGCCCGGTTACAAAAACATAATCAAATTCCAATCCTTTGGCGGCGTGAACGGTCATCAAGCGAACCGCGTCTCGTTTTTCTTCAAGCTCGTCCTGGTCGCTTTGGAGCGCCGCTTCTGAAAGGAATTTATCCACCGCTTCCTCCGGCGTCATTGCGTCATATTTTAAAGAAAAAGTTACGAGTTCCAAAATATTTTCCAATCGTTCTTGATCTTCTTCGGATTTGCTTCCTTTCAAATTATCTTCAATTCCGCTTACTTTAACAATAAATTTCACAGTTTCTGATAATTTTTCCGTTAAAGCTTTTTCTTTTATTTTTTCCAAAAGTTTTCTGAATGAAATGACTTTCTCAAGAGTTTTTGCCGGCAATTCATTTTCTTGGCCGGAAAAAATTTTGGCGACTGAAGTTTTGCCCAGTCCCCTTGCCGGCACGTTTATAATTCTTTTGATATCCGATAAATTTTCTTGGTCAAGCGAAGCGCGCAAATATGAAAGAACGTCTTTAACCTCCCTTCTTTCAAAGAATCTGGTGCCCAAAACTTGATATGGCAATTCGTGTTCCAAAAAAGCTTCTTCCATAATTCGGCTTTGAAAATTGGCTCTATATAAAACGGCAATTTCTCTCGGGTTTACTCCGCTTTCAATAAGCTGTTTTGATCTCAATGAAACAAAATTGGCTTCGTCAGCTTCGTCATAAGCGTTGTAAAGTCCCACTTTTTGGCCAAGCTCGTTATGAGTAAACAAATTTTTCTCCCGGCGCATCTGATTTTTTTCAATTATTTTGTTTGCCACTTCCAAAATAATCTGGGTGGAACGATAATTTTCTTCAAGTAAAACCACCTTGGCTTCAGGATAATCTTTTTCAAAATCCAAGATGTTTTTTATACTTGCGCCTCGAAAATTATAAATATTTTGATCGGGATCGCCGACGACACAAAGGTTTTTATCTTTTTCCGCCAAAAGTTTAACTATATGATACTGAACCTTGTTGGTATCTTGGTATTCATCGACACTTATATATTGCCAAGCGTTTTGATAATGTTCGCGCACTTCCCGGCTGTTTTTTAGAAGATTGGCCGTTTTTAAAAGCAAATCATCAAAATCCAAAGCTTTATCTCTTTTTAATATGGCTTGATAGTTTTTCCAAACGGCGGCGATGACTTTTGGAACGTAGGCGTTGGAAATTTTGGCTTCAAAGTCGCTCAAGTTGACCATATTCCCCTTTTCCTTGCTTATGATTGATTGGATTCTGCCTGCGTCAAAACTTTTGGGATCAATACCGGCCATTGTTTCCGCTTCTTTTATGGCTCGAAGCGAATCGCTTTTGTCAAAAATGGCAAAATGGCGGGGTAAATCCAAAAGTTTGCAGTTTTCTTTAAGGATATGGACGCCGAGGGAGTGAAAGGTGCTGAGAAAGGGATAGGGATAGGTGTTAGGTGTTAGGTTGTAGGTGTTAGGAGAAGAAAAAGAAGAAGACGGGGAAGGAAAAGCGGAAACTGGGAAATTCAAGCTTTTATCTTCCGATAAAAGCTTGATTACTCTGTCGCGCATTTCTTTAGCCGCTTTGTTGGTAAAGGTTATGGCTAGAATTTTTGCCGGTTCCACCCCGCTTTTTATCAAATGCAGGATTCTATGTGTAATTGTCTTGGTTTTTCCGGCTCCGGCGCCCGCCAAAATCAAAACCGGACCATTCTTTTGCAAGACAGCTTCTTTTTGGCGTTCATTCAATCCTTTTAAGTGTTCCATAGAAATCAAATGATAGCATAAAAATTATAATACAGAGTTGTGCACACCCCTCATTGACTTTGCCTGCCCAAGGTCTATAGTAGAAGGCGATACCGAAACGGCTCGCTGTATAAAATGGCTAATTAGAGCCATATTTCAGAAATTATGAGCCTATTTAGAATCTAATGCTTAGCTAAAACTTTAAAATTTCGCGCGAAAATTTCAAATCTTGAGGAAACATAGCAAGCTATGCTGACGAAAGAGTTGAAATTTGCAGCCGAAATTTTAAAGTTTTAGCAAGCAAACAAGTATTTAATCATTGTTTAGTGGTTAGATTCTAAACAGGCTCTAAAGACTTAGTATTTAATCATAAAATTATTCCTATAATCTCCAATGAGCCTGATTCAAATTATAGTCAAAAGAGACTAAATCAGGTGTTTAAAACAGTCGCTCTGGGCTTTTTTGCGTTTGCTCTGACTTTTGCCCTGGCAAATCCACAAACTGCTGAAGCGGGTATTTTTTCTTTCCTTTTTGGCTCTACTGACAACAAAAATACCGGCAAAGATATGACTGCTTCAGTGGTCAATTCCCAAACAATGTCATTATTGCAGGCGGCAACCAATCCGGATCCAAATCCGGCCAAAGGAGGCAGCGACATTACCATTGTAGGAGGCATCGCTCTCTTGTCAGACATAGGTCCGTCGGGCACAGCCGCGGATATTGAAGACGGACATGATAGCGGACATATCAGCCTTTATGTGGTTAGAAGCGGCGATTCCATAGGCAAAATCGCCAAAATGTTCGGAGTAACATCAAACACCATTATTTGGGCCAATGATATCCGCAATTCCATAATAAAAGAAGGAGATACTTTGATAATTTTGCCTGTAACCGGCATTCGATATGTGGTAGTTAAAGGCGATACGATACAAAGCGTGGTTAAAAAATATAAAGGAGACTTGAACGAAGTCTTGCAATTTAATAACTTAACAGAGAGTTCAGTTTTGGCTGTTGGAGATGTGGTAATTATTCCCGATGCCGATATGGCTTATCCGAAATACAGCGACAGCATAACTTCTCCCGAGGGCTACACAAATAAATCTTGGGGTACAGGCGGTCCAAATTACAAGGGATATTACATAAGGCCTATTGTGGGCGGAGTAAAAACTCAAGGATTGCACGGTTGGAACGGCGTTGATTTGGCAAGCGCAATAAATACTCCTATAATGGCCGCGGCTGACGGAACGGTAATTATAAGCAAAAATTCCGGATGGAACGGCGGATACGGTAATTATGTGGTTATCTCGCATCCAAACAATACTCAAACGGTTTACGGTCATATGACAAGAACTATCGTTTATTCCGGCCAGCCGGTTGTCCAAGGACAAGTTATAGGCTATATGGGTTCAACCGGACACTCAACCGGTTCCCACGTTCACTTTGAGATAAGAGGAGCAAAGAACCCGTTTTAAAAATCATTCTGATGATTTTTACCCTGAGCGAGTCTCCGAGTCGAATGGGTAAAACGAAAGTTCTAAGCTTCAAGTATTAGGTTATAGAAAAGAAAAAATAAGGCCGCCGATCAAAAAATCGGCGGCCTTTCTCAAATTTCGTACACAAATTTTTGGAGCTCAAACTTGCGAAGCATTTCTCTGGCTTTTTTGCGAGAGCATTTGCTTAAAATCGGGTATTGGATAATGAGCTCTAAAATTCTAGGGTCATCAAGTCTTTCCATTTGTCCTATTTTATTTAATAGCTTTCTTAGAAAGGTTTTGATTTGCATTCGTCCCATTCTATTGGTGGCGGGACCAAACCTCCCGATTACTTTCTGAAAATTTGTTTCAATCGGGAAACTTATAAGAAGAAGATAAAGCCAATTATGTTTGCAATATCTGCTAACGCAGTAATGCAATTGCGCTTCTGTTGGCGTTTCCATCTCATTGTAAAACCACCAATATAGTCTTTCTTCTTCAGCTTTTGTCCAGTATTTAGGCCCTTTTTCTCCAATCTCTACCAGACTGTTGTCAAAGCTTACGTTGAACATTTTGTGTCACCTCCTTTCTACTTATCATAATACATCTGTTTAATTTTTTGTCAATGAGTCGTAACTATCCACCAGTTTAAGACATATAAAAAATAAAGGAGACGACAAGCGTCTCCTTTTGATTTTCACTTTATAACCTCTCAAAAACCTCTTTGGCCGTTTTTTTCATTTCTTCAAACGGTTCCCAGCCGCCGCCAAAAGGAACCATAGAACTAAAATTGTCACTTTTAATCATTGCCATACTACCACAGCTAATAGCAAGGGCGGACAAAGTTTGCTGTGGCTTTTCCTCATTACTCTCTTTATATCCCATCACAATACAATCGAGGGTTACATCATAAGGTAAGGTAAAACCTTTGAACCTTCCCCTCCAAACAGTCAGCCCCTTTTTGGGTGCTTCCTGCCTTAGCCATTTTTCAGCCGCTTCCATGAAATTTTCCGGCGTTATTTTTTCATTGTTAGCCATAAGAACTCTCCTTTCCTGCCGGTATATTACACGAAACTTATTTTAAGTCAAATTTGCCAGATTATTATCGTTATAAAATTAAATTCCCCGCCGAAGCGAAGCTTCGGCGGGGAACTCTGTTTTCATTTTCCTTATACTAAATCCTTATACTATTTTTCGGCCTATACTGCATCGCTTCCATAATATTTTCTTTGCTGACTTCTTCTCTGCCTTCCAAGTCGGCGATGGTGCGCGCCAACTTGATTGATCGATGATAACCGCGAGCCGACAAATCGTTTTTTGTGGCAAATTCATTTAAAGTTTGGCGAACAATATCATCCAATTTTACCAATTTTTCCAAATCTCTGGTGTTCATCTCGGCGTTTGTTTTTATTTTCTTGCCAACTTTTTTAAATCTTTCCGTTTGAATTTTTCTGGCCGCAATGACTTTTTTCCTGATTTCTTCAGATTTTACGGCTTCCGGATCTGCTCCCGAAAGTTTTGAATAAGACACGGCTGGCACTTCCACCCACATATCAATTCTATCCATTATCGGACCGGAAACTTTTCTTTGGTATCTCTGCAAGTTTGCCGGAGAACAAATGCAAGTTTTATCTTTTACTCCGAAATTTCCGCAAGGGCACGGATTCATTGCCGCGATTAAAATAAAATTAGCCGGAAACTCAGCGGTGCCTTTTGCTCGGGAAACGCTGACCACTCTTTCTTCCAGCGGCTGGCGAAGCGTTTCCAAAACCCGGCGGTCAAACTCGGCGAATTCATCCAAAAATAAAACGCCTCTGTGGGCCAAAGTGATTTCTCCCGGCCGTAAATTCGCTCCGCCGCCTACAAGCGAAACGTAAGATGAAGTGTGATGTGGCGATCGTATCGGCGGTTCTGACATCAAATCGCCTTTTAGAGTTCCTGCCACTGAATGAATGGAAGTAATTTCCAGAATTTCATCAAATGGAAGCGGAGGTAAAATACTGCAAAAAGCTTTGGCCAGCATGGTTTTTCCGGTGCCGGGCGGGCCGAACATGGCGATATTGTGTCCGCCGGCGGCGGCAATTTCCAATCCCCTTTTGGCGTTGTTCTGGCCTTTAATATCTGAAAAATTTATCAAAAATTCCCTGTTTTTGTATTCAATTTCAGTTTTTTCTTTTGGCTGCAAACATATTCCGTCTTTCGGACAAATCATTACAATTTTTCCATCAGGAGGAAATTCTTCAAAAGCGTTTTTATCCAAATGGCAAACCACCTCCTTCAAGCTTTTTGCTCCGAAAATTGTTATTCCGCCTATCAAAGCCGCTTCGCGCGAATTTTCTTCCGGCACAAAAACTTCTTTGAAACCGCGCTTTTGCGCTTCTTCAACCAGAGGTAAAATTCCCTTGATTGGACGAAGATCGCCGTCTAGGGCCAGCTCGCCCAAAAAAAGTTTTTCTTTGGCTTCAAATTTTATTCTTTTTTCAGCAAGCAGGTAAGCCAAGGCGATTGCCAAATCAAAAGCCGGTCCCTCTTTTTTGATATCAGCCGGCGCCAGCGAGACCACTACTTTTTTATTTGATTGCTTCGGAGAAATAAAGCCGGTATTTTTTATTGCCGCCGAAACGCGGTCTTCGGATTCTTCCACCGCTTTGTCCGGAAGTCCGACCACCGAAAAATGTTGGAGGCCTTTTGACAGGTCAACTTCAACCGTAATTATTTTGGCTTTAAGCAGATTTATTTCTGCAGTGTATGTTTTGGCGAAAGACATGGTTGATTTTTAGGGAGCTTGCCCCGTTACCAATTTTACAGAATTTCAAATTGCCACGAGACGAGCGTTATTAGCGTTATTAATGACTAATGTTTATTTATGACTTTCCGCCAGAACACCCTGCCCTCTGGGCAGGGATGAATGGCGGCGGTAGATGTATAATGTAATGCATGACGCGGACAAATATCGAAGCCAAAGACGGAAACTGGTATTGGTAT
>Ga0172379_10009661_pt1 | contig 11845 bp, 8 predicted proteins | sample GrowelOW334metaG_FD_119756 | JGI IMG/M metagenome (GOLD analysis project Ga0172379, IMG submission 119756) | Groundwater microbial communities from an aquifer near a municipal landfill in Southern Ontario, Canada - Groundwater well OW334 metaG | ecosystem: Environmental > Aquatic > Deep... | reverse complement strand
CGCAGAACGAGGCGAAGGTATATCTCCTGCTGGCCAGGGGAGGGGGAATGAAGGCGACCGAAATAGCAGCGAAGTCCAATCTCCAGCGCAGGGCTGTGTATGACGCCCTTCAGCAGCTTGAGAAAAAAGGCATGGCGGGCAAATCCGAAGTGTCTGGAGTGGCTGTGTTCTCCCCCTCCCCTCCTTCTTCCCTTCTTTCCTTCCTCGAGGAAAAGCGCGACTCGGTGGAAAAGCTGCTTCCATCCCTTTCCCGCGCGTTCGAGTCGGACAAAAAGCCGGGCGTTTCTGTCATGTACGGCAAGGCGGGGTTGAAGACGGTTCTTGAGGACATACTCGCGCTTCGGGCGGATTATTCGGTGTATTACGGGCAGCTGCAGATATTCGACCACATTCCGAAGTTCTTCGGGATTTTCAACAACAAGCGAAAGCGCCTTGGCATAAAGGCGCGCTATGTCCTCCTCGACGTTCCGCAAGCCCGCAAGCGCGCGAAACTCATCCCGAACTCGAGCTTCAAGTTCATCGACCCCTCGGTGATTTCAGCCGGTGCATGGTGGACATATGCGGACAGGCTTGTCATGCTCGTGCTGCAGAAGGAGCCCATCACGATAATGATCCGGAACGAGGGGCTTGCAAAGACATTCCAGAAAACCTTCGACACGGAATTCTCAGCCAAGACAAGGATTTACCGCGGTGACGAGGGCATGAAGGCGATAATGGAGCAGACGCTTGAGCACAAGGAGACGCTTTTCATCGGCGCAGGCGGGCAGGCGTCCGAGCGATATACTGGCTACATGCGCGAAAGCTACATTCCCCGCGCAATGAAGACGGGGCACAAGTGGATGCTGGTTTCCAATCCCCGCGTGATGAAAACCCCGCTTCCCTCTTTTCCGATAAGCAGGATACGCCTTCTTCCCAATGACTGGAAATACAGCCCCAACGTGGTCTGGGTTTTCGGCAATTGCGTGGCAAACGTCGTGTGGCTTGACGAGCCGGTGGCTTTCCTTGTTGAAGACAAGCACATAGCGCAGGCTTACCGCGATTACTTCTGGCTCCTTTGGAAACTTTCCGGAAAGAAATAGGGAAAAACAAAAAAGGGAAAAAATCTCTTGGCGGATAGCAGGAACGTCGGAACGCACTGCCGGTCCCTGCCCATCACGCCTTGAGTGTCAAGTTATGCGGCCACGCCGTATTCCCAGATGCGGGCTGCGCGGGTTCTTGCCACGCGCATCACCTCCAGCCCGGGAGATACGCGTTGAAAGCCTCGTGGTCGTGCGCTCGGGCAATCGCCCTCCACACGGTCATGTGCGAGAGCTTCATGGCATCCGCGACCTCGCGGACGGGCATGCCCTCGTTGTAGTAAAGCTGCACTGCCAATGATACCTGCTCGTCGGTCATCTTTCTCGGACGGCCGCCGAACCTTCCTTCCCCGAAATCCCTATTCCTGTCCACTGCAACCACCTCTTGAAATTTTGTTTTTCCAAAACCCCAAAGAGGCAAGAAAGAGCCGCTGCTATTGGAGTTTTTTTCAAGAGGCCCGTGCAGTTTGTCAGCCACACAAGCCAAAGCCACCTAGGCGCAGGTGGGCTTAAGAATAACGGACATGCTAACGGCGTGCGAAACGCGGTTGATGAGATATTTCGCCGTCACACTTAGCACCAAGTTCTTTCTGCCGAGATGAAGTATTTATATCTTTGTATCAGAAGCGCGAGTAGATTTTCCAAGCGAATAGATGCTCCTGCCATAGTTCCGGCTCTTCGCAAGCGAGCGCGTGATTTCGGAGAGCAGCATCGCCTTGAGGCGCAGGAACTCTTCCCTGCCGACTTCGGCATTGCCGACGGCGTACTTCAGGTTCTTCACGTTGAAGCAGAACATCGAGTCGTGCACGTTCTCGCAATTGTGCAGGAAATAGCTGCCCGTGCAATTCTGTGAGGTGTCGCACTCGAAGCAGCGTGAAAGCTTCCATGAATAATAGCAATTGATGCAGAACGAGGAATTGCGGGTGGATTCGCACCCGAACATGTGGTCGGCGTCGCGCGGCCAGCTGCAATATGCACAGTCTTTCGAGTGATACGCCCGATTGCAGCCGAGGATATTGTTCGCATAATGCACGGTGGAAGATTCAGCGGTGTTGGATGCGAAGGTGTTCTCCTCCGTTGTATACACCGCGATTGGCTCAAGGAGTTTTGGCACGTTTTTCATGGCGAGTGCTTCAACTGAAATTTCTTCCGGCCACTCCCTTTCGTTGCAAATCTCCTCGAATTCCAGAAGCTTCGTTATCCTCCCGCTTTTGGCAAGCGCCCAGTATATTGCGTAATCTCCGACATACACTGGCTCGTCGCTTACCGAGGATTTCACGCTTCGAACTCCACGTATGTTCCGTGCCAGATAATCCCGATACCCGCGCACGCCGCCCAGCTTCTTCCCGAGGACAAGGGTGCATGTTTCGTCAAACGCCTCCTGCACCTTTGACTCGTCAAAGGGCGCGGGCGCGGTTTTTTTTAGGGGCTTTGCGAGGGCAAGAGGGGTTTTCGGCGAGATGCCCAAAAACGAAGGTGCGCGCCCTTTCTTTTCAAGCTCTTCGGCCATTTCAACCATCAGCTTGCGCCTCACTTCGGCGCATTTTGCCGCTCCAAGCGGCGCGTTCCCTATCATGTGCCGCTTCCCCTTCAGCCCGAAGCAGAACATGCAGTCGCTGCACCCGTTCAGGTAGTTGGAATATGCAATGTCGTTCGATTCGTAAATCCGGTAGGAGCAGAAGCAGCGGGCAGCTCTCCATATGTTATGGCTCTTTATGCAGAATGAAGATTCCCCTATAAGGGAACTTCCGAACGAATCGCGCACTTCCCTCCCGATGGTGCAGTAAGCCAAGTCCTGGCACTTGTGCATGGTGTGGCACGCGAGTATGAAATTGGAATCTTCCATGCCGGTGCTTTGTTCCACGTGCGAGGAATTGCCAAGCACGATATTGCCGGAATAAACAGCCCGCTCCCCAAGTGCGGATGCGATCGAATCGATATCCTTGATTTCATTGACGGAAAGCGGTTCGAATTTCATTCCATAGTCTATCTCGTCGAAGCTGATGAAAGGCGCATCTTGGGCATACGTGCCCATCGCCGCAACATCTTTTCCGGACTTTATGGATTTTTTGGCGGACAAGGGCTCCAATTCATCTTTTAGCCATGCCTCAAATTTGGCAAGTTCCCCCATTTCCTTTCCGAAAAAAAGCCTGCAGGTCGCCTTCCAGCGGGAGTCCAAGCGCCTGTGAAGCTCGCCGTCTTCAGGCATATAATCCCTATTTTACCAAAAGAAACTGCGCCAAGAGCGCCTCAATCTGAATCGTCTCGTTCGCGCCCTCTACCAAGCGGAAGTTGTACTCACCGATTTTGTCCATCACTGTTACCTTTTCCTTTTCGGTCAGGTCAAGCGAATCGATTGTGCGGTACATTTGCAGGAGAACGTCCTCTCCCGAAAGACCGTAGTTAATCATGAGTGTGTGGAGTTTCTTCCTTGCTTCGATGAATTTTCTCCCGAGAGCAAGCTCCATCATTTCCTTTATTTCCGCAGGCTCGGCGCGGCTTGAGCTTTTGTACACCATCTCTGCCGTAATGCTCTTGGAGGACAGGGACGCGCCCTGAAGCGAGTTTATCGCCCTGCGCATGTCGCCTTCTGCGACATACAGGAGCGCTTCGACTGCCGCTTTGTCAAGCTTCAAGCCCTCGCCTTTTGCCACGCGGTTTATCATTTCTGTGCATTCCTCATTCGTGAGCGGGCGGTAGCGGAATACCGAGCATCTGCTTTGTATTGGCTCGATTATCTTTGAAGAGTAGTTCGCCGAAAGTATGAAGCGGGTGACATTCACGTAAAGCTCCATTGTCCTGCGGAGGGCATTCTGCGCGTCATTCGTGAGCGAGTCCGCCTCGTCAAGGAAGATTATCTTGAAAGGCACTTCCTCTAAGGAAACAGTGCGGGCAAAATCCTTTATCTTGCCGCGGACGACATCGATGCCGCGCTCGTCGGATGCGTTCAATTCAAGTATGCTGTCCCTGTAACCCTCGCCGTACAAGTCGCGGGCAAGCGCAAGCGCAGCTGTCGTCTTGCCGATTCCGGGCGGCCCTGCGAAAAGCAGGTTGGGCATGTTCTTCTCGCGGACATACGCCTTGAGTATCGCGACGGTTTCCTTCTGCCCGACTATATCGCCAAGCGTGTGCGGGCGGTATTTCTCGGTCCAAGGCGTATATTCAGACATGTCATCTCCCGCTTGATTGGGGGCGACAAACACTTATATAGTTTTAGCAGTCCGAATTAGCAGACGTGAATCTTATGAAAATAGGCGAATTTTGGCAGGTTCTCGCAGTTTCAGTGCCGGCAGCCGCGATTTTCTGGCTTTCCATGCCCGATGCGCACCCGATTCTGGCGTTCGGGCTGGTCGCCCTTGCCTGCGCGGGCTTTTTCGCGCTTCAGGGCATTTACAAGGCTGGTTTTTCGCACCCCGCGGCGGAATACGCGTTCCTCGCCTGCACGTTCGGATGCTTTTTCCTCGCAGGGTTGGCGCTTTTCTCCATCCGCACCCTGCCCGCACTCGCGTTCTTTCCTGTGACATTCTCGATTTCCGCATTGCTTTCGCTTGCAAGGAATTTTGCCGCGAAGCTGACAGGGTGAAAATTTGCACGACCAGGCGAAGCTTGAGCAGGGCATTCTAGAATTCTGGAAGCAGAACAAGATTTACTTGCAGGCAAAGGAGCAAAGCAGGGACGGCGCGCCATTCTACTTCTGCGACGGCCCTCCTTACGCAACCGGGCAGATACACCCGGGCACAGCTTGGAACAAGTGCCTCAAGGACTCGATTTGCCGCTACAAGCGCGCAAAGGGATTCGCTGTCCGCGCCCAGCCGGGTTTTGACACCCACGGGCTTCCAATCGAAGTGAAAGTCGAGCAGGAGCTGAAAATTTCGGACAAGCGCCAGATAGAAAAGCTCGGCGTGGAAAAGTTCGTGGAAAAGTGCAAGGGCTTCGCCTCGCAGTACATCGGCGTCATCTCATCTCAGTTCGAGCGGTGCGGAGTCTGGATGGACTTTGACAACCCCTATATCACATTCAAGGACCCCTACATCGACGCCTCGTGGCGCACGATAAAGACCGCGCACGACAAGGGGCTTCTGCATGAAGGAGTATACGTGGTCCCCTATTGCAGCCGCTGCGAAACCACGCTTGCGAACTACGAGCTGGAATACGGCGAGCAGTCCGACCCTTCCATTTACGTGAAATTCAAGCTCGCGGATGCGGAGAACGAATACTTTGTAATCTGGACAACCACCCCGTGGACGCTTGTGGCGAACATGGCGATAATGGCGCACCCGATTTACACCTACGTGAAAGTCAAGGTCGGCGCGGAAACGTGGATACTCGCAAAGGACCGTCTCGAGCCGCTCATGTCGCTTCTCGGCGAATCCGCCGTGGTGCTTGGCGAAATTTCGGGCAAGAAGCTCGAAAAGACGGAATACTTACACCCGCTTCAGGACAAAATCGGGAAGGAATACGCGAGGAAAGTCGTGCTCTCCGACGAGTTCGTAACGCTTGAAGACGGCTCCGGCTTGGTGCACTGCGCGCCAGGGCACGGTCCCGAGGACTTCATAATCGGCAAGCGGTTCGGAATCGAGATATTCTCGCCAATAGACAGCACGGGCAAGTTCACCAAGGAAGGCGGGGCATACCACAACACGCCCGCGCGCGAGGCGTCGGCAAAGATAATCGAAGACCTCCGCGCATGCGGCGCGCTTGTCCACGAGGGACAGGTGTCCCACCGCTACCCGCACTGCTGGCGCTGCAAGACGCCGCTTATTTTCATAGCCACGAACCAGTGGTTCATCTCGGTCACGAAACTCAAGGAGAAGATGCTTGAGCAAATCGAGAACTGCGACTGGCACCCTGCGTTCGCAAAGACGCGCTTCCGCGAATTTGTCGCATCCGCGCCGGACTGGTGCATTTCCCGCCAGCGCTACTGGGGAATCCCGCTTCCCATCTGGAAGTGCGGCTCGTGCAATCATCTCAAGGTTCTCGGCTCGGCCCAAGAGCTTCCCTCGAAAATACAGGAGCTCCACCGCCCGTTCATAGACCACATCAAATTCAAGTGCGAAAAGTGCGGGGCATCAGCGCACAGGATACCCGACATTCTCGACGTGTGGTTCGACTCGGGCAACGCAATCTGGGCGTCCCTTACTGAAGAGGAGAGGCAGAAATTCCCGCGCGCCGACTTCATAGTCGAGGGCAAGGACCAGACAAGGGGATGGTTCTACTCGCTTCTGGGCTCCGGAGTCGTTCTCAACAACGAAATCCCCTACAAGACGCTTCTCATGCACGGATTTTTCGTGGATGAAAAGGGCGAAAAAATGTCCAAGTCGGTCGGCAATTTCGTGCCGCTTGAAGAGGTAGTTGACAAGTACGGCGCGGATGCATTCCGCCTCTGGGCGCTGTCAAATACCGTGTGGGACGATTTGCGCTTCAACTGGAACGAAGTGAAGGAGGCGCACCGCTCGCTTGGGACAATCTACAACATGGGGCAGTTCCTTTCCCGCTTTTACTCCGGGCAGCACAAGCCGGTTCTCCCCGCCGACGCGGAACTTGCAATCGAGGACAGGTGGCTTCTCTCTCGCCTTGCAGCAACAACCGAGGCTTGCGAGGAGGCGTTCGAGGGCTACAAGCCGCACGCAGCCACAAAGGCTGTGCGCACGTTCCTGCTCGAGGATGTCAGCCGCTTCTACATGAAGCTCGCAAAGCAGAGGATTGACGAGGAGGGCGAAAACTCCCCCGCGATGGCTGTCCTCTACTGCGCGATTTTCGACGGGCTGAAGCTCCTCTCCCCAATCACGCCGTTCATCGCAGAGTCCATATACCAGTCTTTCTTCAAGAAGTTCGAGCGCAAGGAATCAATCAGCCTCATCCCCTATCCGGTCGCGGACACCAAGCGCAGGGACGTGCTTCTGGAAAAGCGCTTCGAAGCCGCTGTCCAGATTTCCGCGGCAATCGCGAACTGCCGCCAGAAAGCGGCAATACCGCTTCGCTGGCCCATGGAGGAGGCGCGCGTGGTATCGGAATCCACCGAAGTGCTCTCCTCAATCGAGCACGTATCCGGTCTCATAGAGTCGCTTTCCAACATGCGCAAGGTGTTTGTCGCCAAGCAGCCAAAGACCGAATTCACAGTGGCAATCAACCGCTCGAAAGTCGGCGCGAAATTCAAGCGCGACTCGGTCGCGGCAATTTCCGCCCTTGAGAAAATCCCGCCCGCGGAAATAGCGGCGTGGCTCTCGGGAGAAGAAAAGGAAATGCTCTTGGAAGGCAAGTTCGCAATTGAGCGCGACATGATAACCGTCGAGGAGTCATCCGAGGGCTTTGCAATCGCCTCATTTGAGGGCGGCAAGGTCTACTTCAAGACCGAAATGAAAAAGGAGCTTTACGAGGAGGCGATGGTGCGCGAGGTCGCGCGCCGCGTGCAGCTCATGCGCAAGGAGAAAAAGCTCGTCGAGGCGGACCGGATAGTCCTCCACGTGGAGACGCACGACAAGGAGCTCCTCGCAATACTCAAGCACCACACAAGCGAGCTTGCAGGGCAGGTGAATGCCGAGCTCGTGGGCTTCGCTGCGCCTTCCGGCGGATTTTCCAAGGAATGGGAAATCGACGAAGCGCAACTGAAAATCACGATTGAGAAGAAGTGAGCCTGCGGGCAAAACCGGCGGTATTGAATGGAAATCCTCTCAGCCATACTGACAATTGCCGGGCTCGTGCTTTTCGAGACCATAAGCAGCGTGGACAACGCAGTGATAAACGCGGAAGTCCTCTCCAAGATGTCCGAGCGCGCGCGGAAATGGTTCCTTCTTTACGGGCTTCTTATCGCGGTATTCGCGCTGCGCCTGCTCCTTCCCCTTTTCATTGTCTGGGCGGCGAACCCCTCGCTTGGGCCGGTCGAAATATTCACGTCGAGCTTCTCAAGCGACGAGTCCGTGGCGCACTCAATTGAGCAGACCGCCCCCATACTGCTTTCCGGCGGCGGGATTTTCCTCGTGTTCCTATTCTTCCACTGGCTTTTCCTAGAGCCGAAAGAGCTTGGCTTGCGGCACGAGAAATTCTTCCTTTCGCAGGGCGTGTGGTTCTACACAATCGTCTCCATCGTGCTGGCGGTTGTCACGTGGTACGCCCTTGCGCGCGACCCCATGATGGCGTTCGGCGCGGTTGTGGGCTCCACGGCATTCTTCATCACGCACGGCTTCAAGCAGAACGCGGAGAAAAAGGAGGAAGAGCTGCTGTCTGCGGGCAAGTCCGGAAGCGGCATGGGAGACTGGAGCAAGATACTCTACCTCGAAGTGATTGACGCCACCTTCTCGGTTGACGGCGTGGTCGGGGCGTTCGCATTCACGCTTTCCCTTCCCCTCATAGTGATTGGCAGCGGCATCGGGGCGTTCGTGGTCAGGGAAGTGACGCTGCACAACATCGAAACAGTCAAGAAATACAAGCTCCTCAAGAACGGGGCGATGTATTCCATCTTCGCCCTCGGCGTCATAATGCTTCTGGACGCATTCGGCGTGGCAATCCCAAGCTATGTCTCGCCGCTCATAACATTTACGATACTCGGGTTCTTCGCAAAGAAGTCCTACGACCAGATTCATGCCGCGCCGCAGGCTGCCTGATACAAGTGCAGGTTCAGCCATCAGAAGCCCGCATTTTCCCCAGCCATGCCCGCCCGCGCCAACCGGATTTTTCCGCCCTGTCTGCTAACGTTTTTTAACTTCGCCTCCGTCCTACTGTCAGGTGTTTTCCTTGTCAAAAATCACGAAAGTTTTCGCCCGCGAGGTCTTGGACTCCCGCGGCAACCCCACGGTGCAGGCTGATGTTTCTTCGGAAAAGGGCTTCGGGCGCGCAACAGCCCCCTCTGGCGCATCAACAGGCGTCCATGAGGCACTGGAGCTTCGCGACGGCAGTCTTCCGTCGGAAGACTGCGCCCATTCGAGCCGGAAGCTCGAATCGGGCGGCGGAAAGCGGTTCGACGGCAAGGGCGTCTCAAAAGCCGTGGCAAACGTGAACAACAGGATAGCAAAGGCAATCGTAGGCAGGGACGTTTCAAAGCAGGAAGACATTGACTATGCCATGATTGAACTGGACGGCACGGAAAACAAGTCCTCGCTTGGCGCGAACGCCACGACCGCGGTTTCCCTCGCAGTTGCGCAGTGCGCGGCGAACGAGGCGCGCGTCGGGCTTTACCGGCTCATCTCCGGCAAGAAAAAACTCCTTCCCGCGCCCATGATGAACGTGCTCAACGGCGGCAAGCACGCGGCGAACGGCGTCGCCATACAGGAGTTCATGATTTTCCCGCTCGACTTCCAGTCGTTTTCGGATGCGCTTTGCGCAGGAGTGGAAATCTACCACACTCTCGGGAAACTGATAACCGCGAAATACGGCAAGGGAACTACGGGCTTGGGCGACGAGGGGGGTTTTGCCCCGCCGTGCCAGTCCAGCCGCGAGGCTCTGGATTTGCTCGTCTCCGCGATAGGCGAGTGCGGGTATTCTGGCAAGGTGAAGCTCGCAATCGACGCCGCGTCATCGTCGTTTTTCATTCCCGAGGGGAAGAAGTACGAAATCGACGGGAAGAAACTTTCTGCCGGCGAACTGTCAGACTTGTGGGTGTCGCTTTGCAGCGAATACCCGATTGCGAGCCTCGAGGACCCCTTTGAAGAGGATTCGTTCGAGGAGTTCGCCGCACTTCACAAGAAGCTTTCAGGCAAGGTGCAGATTGTGGGCGACGACCTCTTGGTGACCAACGTTTCCCGCATACAGGAGGGGATAAAGAAGAAATCCGCAAGCGCGCTTCTTTTGAAGGTGAACCAGATAGGCACGCTCACCGAGGCGCTGGAGGCATCCGCGCTTTGCGAAAAGAAGGGAATGGGCACGGTTGTCTCGCACCGCTCCGGCGAAACCGAGGACACTTCAATTGCGGACATCGCGGTCGGAATCGGCTGCGGGCAGATAAAGACAGGCTCGCTCGCGCGCGCCGAGCGCACGTGCAAGTACAACCGGCTCCTGCAAATCGAGGAGGAACTGGGGGCGAAGGCATTTGCCAGGGATTCGGGAATCAGGTGCTGAATCCCCCAATCCGCCGCCCGCCAGATGCAACGTGTTGCCGTGATACAACGGTTTAAATATTCCAATCCGCAGATTGATTGCGTGGCATCCGGCATAAGCCGGCACAAACGAGGTGCATATATGGAAAGGGGTCTGCTTTGCCAATGATGCGACAGGAAAGGAACGAGTAGTCGAATTATTGTCTTCTTCTGAAGGAATGACTCAAAGGGAAATCACCCGCGAGCTTTCAGCTTCCGAGCGCACCGTGCGCCTGTGGATTTCGAAATTGAAAAAGTCGGGCAGAGTCGCAACGCAATGGGGCGACGACTTGCGCGCCCCTGTTTACGTGATTGCAACGCCCGCAGCAACAGCTTCGGAATCCGGCGCAAGCTTTCAAGAGGCGGTCTGAATGGCGCACGCAAGCATCATCCACACGATAGGGAACACGCCCATTGTCCGCCTCGAGGGCTTCGAGCAGAAAAACGGGGCGAAGATTTTTGCCAAGCTCGAATCCCGCAATCCCGGCGGCTCGGTGAAGGACAGGATAGCCAAGGCGATGATAGAGTCCGCGGAAAAGGACGGGCGGCTCAGGCGAGGCATGGGCATACTCGAGCCGACAAGCGGCAACACGGGAATCGGGCTTGCCATGGTCGGGGCTGCGAAGGGCTATGAAGTCACGCTTGTGATGCCCGAAACAATGTCAGTCGAGCGCAGGAAGACAATCGCCGCGTTCGGGGCGAAAATAGTGCTGACCGAGGGGCCGGAGGCGAACATGGCGGGCGCGATAAAACGCGCGAACGAAATCCGCGAGCAGGAGCCGGGCAAATATTTCATCCCGCAGCAGTTCGAAAATCCCGCGAATCCGCAGGTGCACCGCGAAACGACCGCGCAGGAAATCCTCTCGGTTTTCCCCAACAACGGCAACCTCGACGCATTCGTTGCCGGCGTGGGCACAGGGGGAACGATTACCGGCGTGGGGCAGGTGCTCCGCGGCAAGGGCTTTGGCACGCTCATCGTCGCGGTCGAGCCGGAAGAATCGCCGGTGCTCTCGGGCGGCTCTCCGGGCAAGCACTCCATACAGGGAATCGGCGCCGGCTTTGTGCCGAAGATACTTGACAGGAGCGTGATTTCCGAAATAATCAAGGTGAGCAGCGCCGACGCGAAAGTCGCGCAGGCGACGCTTGCGAGGATTGCCGGCATTTTCGCAGGGCGCTCCTCCGGCGCAGCGGTCCACGCCGCAGTGAAAATCGCGGAGCGGCTGGGCGAGGGGAAAACAGTCCTTGCGGTGCTTCCGGACACGGGCGAGAGGTATCTTTCGATGGAATAGCGGAGTGGAAATATGGTCTGCTTCGCATACGGACGCGGCGCGGCAGGCAACTCGAAGCTTGCAGCGCATCATCTGAAATATTGCGGGCACCGCCCGATACGCGGCTACTGTAGGTGAAAAAATGTTCGAAACAATCAGGACTGCTTACAAGAAAGACCCTGCGCTTCGCGGCGCAACGGGCTACCTTCAGGTGGCGCTCTACCCCGGCGTGCAGGCGATTTGGGCGCACAAGGTGTCCCACGCGCTTTACAAGGCGGGCATTCCTCTCCTGCCGGTATTCATTTCGCACTTCGCCCGCGTTTTCACGTGCGTTGAAATCCATCCGGGCGCAAAAATTGGCAGGCGCTTTTTCATAGACCACGGGATAGGCGTGGTGATTGGCGAAACCGCGGAAATAGGCGACGACGTGATG
>Ga0172379_10009660_pt1 | contig 11846 bp, 12 predicted proteins | sample GrowelOW334metaG_FD_119756 | JGI IMG/M metagenome (GOLD analysis project Ga0172379, IMG submission 119756) | Groundwater microbial communities from an aquifer near a municipal landfill in Southern Ontario, Canada - Groundwater well OW334 metaG | ecosystem: Environmental > Aquatic > Deep... | reverse complement strand
TATCTTGAAATAAAAGTTACTAAGATAAGTAAAGATTCCACAATTTCTAAAATTGTGGAATTGGTATCAAGTGCTCAGAAATCAAAAACACAAGCAGAAGAATTTATCGATAGTTTTGCAAAATACTATACTCCATCAATAGTAGTTGTCGCTTTGCTTATCGTAGTAATACCAGTATTTTTCCTTGATGGTAACTTTTCTATCTGGCTAGAACGAGCGATTACACTTCTTGTTATTGCTTGTCCTTGTGCTCTTGTTATTGCCACACCTGTTACTGTCACATCTGCTCTTGGTGGAGCTTCAAAGAAAGGAATACTTATCAAAGGAGGTAAATTCTTAGAGATATTAGGTAAGGTAAAAGCAGTAGCCTTCGATAAAACAGGAACATTAACTATTGGTGAACCTGTTGTTACAGATGTTATTCTTTTCAATGGATTTACTGAACAGAGATTACTCGAAGATGTAGCTGGTATGGAATCATTTTCAACCCACCCTCTTGCAGAAGCGATAATGAAATACGCTAAACAAAAATGCATTACTCCACATGAAATGGAATCATATCAAAATATTCCAGGCAAAGGAGGAAAAGCAATTTGTAAAATTTGTGAGGATGTTGAACATTGTGTAGGTAATCTTAAGATGATGGATGCTCATAATGTTTCAACCCGTGAAATAGCTGAAGATACTGAAAAACTTGAAAAGGAAGGAAAGACTGTAGTTTTAGTAAGTGAAGGTAAAACAGTAATGGGAATGCTTGGTATATCGGATACTGTTCGAAAAACTTCAGCCGAAACGATTAACCTACTTTTAGAAAATAAAGTATTATCAGCAATGCTTACAGGGGATAATATTCATAGTGCTTCCTATATAGCAAAATCTCTTAACATACAAGATATTTTTGCAGGACTTTTACCCGAAGAAAAAGTAGAGAAAATACAAGAACTTAAAAATAAATATGAATTTGTGGCAATGGTTGGTGATGGAGTTAATGATGCTCCAGCTTTAGCTCTTTCAGATGTTGGTATTGCAATGGGAAGTAAAGGGACTGATATTGCCTTAGAAACAGCAGATATGGTTATTATGAATGATCGTATTGAATTAATTCCTGATATTATAAAATTAGGAAAAAGGACACTGGGTACGATTAAATTTAATGTTGGTATCGCGGTTGGCTCAAAACTTTTGTTTGTTGTTCTGGCAATCCTTGGTATGGCAAATTTAGGAGTTGCTATAGCTGCTGATACAGGAGTAGCAATATTGGTAATTCTAAATGGACTTAGGTTGTTTAAAATTTTTTAGATTAACAATAGAATATGAATTGTATATGCCATTTTACATTACCAGATTATCTTGACTAGTATACCCCCTTGGGGTATACTAATAAGTGCATGAATTTTGTTGCATTTAAAAAACAAATGATGATATAATATCAACCTATATGAATTTAACCGCAAACAACAAAAAATTTGGGAAAATTCTGCTTATAATATCAGCTGTATTTTTTTTGTGGATTAGTTCTTTTGGATTGATGTATCATATGAATGAAATGAAACTTGAATCAACTCAAAATAGTTGTCTATTTAGTGGAACAGAAGAATCATGTGCTATGACTTTTACTGAACACGTTGCTCTTTGGCAAGGAATGACAACAAGTTTACCTCAGGGTGTTTTGGGTGTAATGAGTGCCCTGTTATTGATGGTTGCACTTGCTTTAGTATTTACTTTTTACAGAAATTATCTTTTTGAATTTACTAGGCAAATTTCTTCTCGGTATCGACTTTATATAAAACAACATCCGCAAATCAATCTTTTTAATTATCTAGGAGAAGTTTTTTCTAGTGGTATTCTTAATACAAAAAAATATAAATTAGCAACAATATAGTTTTGCATTTTACCAAGTTTAGTTTGGTCGCTTTTGGTAAATAATAATGCAAGGCTTTTTTGTTGTTTATTTATCAAATAAATCTTACTAACGTAATGAAAAAAACTATAATTATCACCCTCCTTATTGTGGCAGGCCTTATAGGTCTAATATGGTTGGGTAGTAAAAATCAAAAACCACCAGTGGAAGACTCTGGTATAAAAAGTGCTCTCACTTCTTCAGAATATGTTTATGACTTTGGTTCTATTTCGATGAAAGATGGAGATGTAACTAAAGAATTCACTGTAACTAACAGTACAGATAAAGATATTGTTTTCCCAACCCTTGTAACTTCTTGTATGTGTACAAAGGCTTACTTTGTATCACCTGATGGTAAAACAAAAGGACCTTTCGGTATGCCTGGTATGGGATATATACCTCCACTTGATGAAACAATTAAAGTTGGAGAAAGTCGCATAATTAGAGCCGTATATGATCCAAATGCTCACGGTCCAGCTGGGGTTGGTGTAATCGATAGATTCATAACTCTTACTGATACATCTGGAAGTAGTCTCAAATTAGAAATTAAAGCGGTAGTAACGCCATAATAATTATGAAAAAAACAATAACAATTTTAATTGTCATAGTTGTTGCTATCCTGGGAATTATATTCTTGAAATATAATTCTGGGACTTCTTCTTTTATTTGGAACTTGAGTAATAGTGGTGCATGGCTCCTACCCCTTGTTCTCGTGTCAGCACTTCTTGATAGTGTTCATCCATGTTCATTCTCAATCTTACTTATAACGATCGCTTTCCTGTTTGGGATGCAATTAACTAGAAAGAAAATTCTACAAATAGGCGGAACATATATTGCTGGAATATTCACAGCTTACTTCTTGATTGGTCTTGGAATACTAAAAGTCTTACATATCTTCAATACTCCACATTTCATGGGAAAGCTTGGAGCTTCACTTTTGATTGTTTTCGGATTAATTAATCTTTTAAGTTGGTTATTCCCAAAGTTCCCAATCAAACTAAAAATTCCATCAGTATCTCATACTGCTATGGGAAGACTAATGGAAAAAGCATCTTTTCCCGCAGCGTTCGGGCTTGGTTTACTTGTCGGTATCTGTCAGTTTCCTTGTATGGGTGGACCATACTTAATGGTCATCGGACTATTGAAAGATCAAGTGACATATCTTGCTGGTTCAGGTTACTTACTCCTTTATAACTTAATTCTTATCGTTCCTCTTGTTGCTGTCCTATGGATATCTGCTGATAAATTAGTTGTAAATAAAATACAAGATTGGAAAAGAACAAATTTGAAAGGCTTAAAATTCTGGGCAGGTCTTGCCATGATTATTATTGGAATCCTAATCTTATTTATGTAATTTATGAACAAACTAACAATTGATGAATTCTTAATTAAAATAGAAAGTTTAAAAGAAAAAGCAGGGGTTGATCTTTCAACAACTGAGGACTTGAGTCTTGCTGTTATGAATCTAATTAGCTTAGAAGAACATTTCTTTTTTACTGGTGTGAAATTAAACAAAGATGAATATTTTGAAACTTCAAATGAGATTCGAAATCTTCGTAAAGAATTATTAAAAGAATTAATGCCAAATCATGAAGGAGAAACATGGTGTATATCAAAACACCTTCTCTCCTCCACGATGAGGTTAATAGAAGTCGGGAATAAGCTTTCATCTGATGAAAAGAAAGATGAAGCAAAAATAATGTTTGAACGTGCATATAAAGTTTACTCGATATTTTGGGCTCTAAAGTTAAAATTAATAGATGGTCAATTAATTAAGGATACAGCAAAAACAAGTTCTAATCTCGAAGACTTGGTCGGCAAATTAGCTGATTGTTGTAATGAATAAATAATTATATATGGAACACGAAAAACAAAATGAAGTGTTATTAGAAAAAAAAGAAGAAATATCGAATCACTTACTTGAAGTCAAAGCGGTTAAAAAAGACCGTATACTTTCTGCAAGTATTTTAATCTCTTCTATTATTTTGGGGGGAGCTTTAATTTATACAGTAGGACCTAAAAGTGGGGCAGGACAGAGTGCAAGTGCTGCGGGACAACAAACACCATTATCGGAATTAGAAGGAAAAGTTTTACCAGCAAAGGGTGTAACACTGCCTGTAGTTTGGGGTGATCTAGGAGCGAAATTAGTAGATGCTGGCGTTATTGATGCAGATAAATTCAAATCAATCTACGAACAAAGAGGTCAGTTTACAGAAGAATATAGAAAATTACTTCTTGACCAAAACAATGGAAAAATAAAAATAACGAAAGAAAATTCTGGTTATATTTTGAATCTATTTTGGGCTCTCGGTTTAGCGAACAAGAATGAGATATTAGAAAAAGGAGAAATGGTAGATCCTCAGTATGGAGGGGCAAAAGGATTTGCTTCAACTGGAGGTTGGACTATTGCTAAAGGTGGAGCAATGGAACATTACAGTAAACATACACTAGTTAATCTGACACCTGAACAGCAAGCCCTTGTAGATAAAGTATCTCGTGGTATATATCGTCCATGTTGTGGTAATTCAGTTCATTTCCCTGATTGTAATCACGGAATGGCAATGCTTGGATTGCTTGAGTTAATGGCTTCACAAGGTGTTAGTGAACAAGATATGTGGAATACAGCACTAACTGTCAATTCATACTGGTTCCCAAATAATTACCTAACTATTGCTACTTACATGCAAAGTAAAGGTATTGATTGGAAGAATGTTAATCCACAAGAAATGCTAAGTGCACAGTATTCTAGTTCTAGAGGTTATGCCAATATTGCTTCTCAAGTAACACAGCCTAGTAGTCAGAGTGCTGGTGGAAGTGGTTGTGGTTTAGGTGATGCTGGTGCGTCTGCTCCTGCCCCTCAAAGTCAGCAGACTGGTTGCGGGTTGTAATTAAATACATTGATTTATGAAAGAAAAAATAATTCATCAGCTTAAGATTGAAGAAAACAAGATTAAAAGAATAATCAAAGCTATTGATAGTAATAAATGTATAGATGATGTACTTGTTCATATAAGTGATGCTAAGAAAACATTATTAACTATTAGATGTATGATTTTACAAGAATATCTATTAAAGGTTGCAAAACAAAACAACTTTCCTAAAAATAAAGTTCTTAAATATTACAAATTAACAAACTAAAATATGAAAAACTATTATTGAAATGAATAAAATTATGAAAAATAAAGAATTTAAAAAAGTAAAACTTAAAATCCATGGTATGCACTGTGCAAGCTGTGAAGTCTTGATAGAACGAAAATTCAAAAATGTTTCTGGGGTAGAAAAAGTTAATATTAATCATGCAAGTGGACACGCGGAACTTATATGTTCACAGGAACCAAATCTAAAACAATTAAATAGTCTAGTTAATGATGATGGTTATCATGTAACTACTTGGGAAGATCGTAATGAAAGTATTCCTGATAATCTTGTTAAAAAAAATAAAGCGGTTGATTACTTACAGATGGGGTGGATTTTCCTAATAATTGTTTCTTTATATTTTATATTGAAACAATTTGATTTTCTTCCAAGTATTTCCGTTGATGGCAGTATGAGTTATGGTGTGATATTTGTTATTGGATTAGTAGCAGCTGTTTCTTCGTGTATAGCTGTAGTCGGAGGATTATTATTGGCACTTGCGGAAAAATATAATGAAGCACATCCTAATCTTACTGGAGTTCAAAAATTTAAACCACACATATACTTCAACATTGGACGTGTTTTAGGATATACAGTGTTTGGTGCTTTGGTAGGAGCATTAGGTTCAGTCTTTACACTTTCTCCAAGAGCCAATGGATTCCTTATGGTATTTGTAAGTATCATAATGCTCATGCTCGGATTTCAATTATTGAATCTTTTCCCACAATTAAGAAGATTTAGCCCAAGAATGCCAAAATGGATTAGTCACAAAATTCATGATTTAAGTGGAAAAGATAATAAAGGTGCCCCAATGACGCTGGGGGCCCTAACCTTCTTTCTTCCTTGTGGATTCACTCAAGCATTGCAGTTATATGTTTTAGCTAGTGGTGATTGGAAAGTTGGAGCATTAACAATGCTTGTGTTCTCGTTGGGAACAATGCCAGCATTAGTGTCATTAAGTGCGGTATCTAGTTTTGCAAAAGGTGTATTTCAAAAACACTTCCTTCGGTTTGCAGGGGTCTTAGTTGTTATGCTTGCGTTGTTCAACATAAATAATGGGATAACTCTTGCTGGATACAATTTTAATCCAGCCGCAATTTTTGCTTCAAAATCAAATAGTGCAGAAAATTCTAGTATACCTAAAGCAGAAATAGTGGATGGAAAACAAATTGTCAGAATGAAAGTAAGTGGTTATACATATACTCCTAATAAATTCACAATTGTTGAAGGTATCCCCGTTGAATGGCAAATTGATGGAGCGGGAGCAGCTGGATGTGGAAAAGTAGTTGTCATGCCATCTTTGGGTATTAGTAAGTATCTAACACCACAAGGAATAACTACAATTAGCTTTACTCCAACACAAACAGGAACAATTCCATTCAATTGTAGTATGGGAATGATGACACGTGGATCTCAATTTACGGTAATCCCTAACACCACTGGAATAGTTGGAGCAAAGATTGAGACACCAACTGAAACTCCTGCTCCTACATGTGATCCATCAGTATCTAAATGTCCAGACACACAAAAACTTTCTATTGATGTCTCACAAGAAAAAGGTGTTTATCCTAGATCACTAACTGCTAAAAAAGGAGTACCGATTGAATTAACAATAAATAATAAAGTTGCACTTGGAGGTTGTATGTCTATCTGGATAATACCCAAATACAACATCACTATGCCTATGAAAATTGGTGTCATTAAAAATACATTTACACCAACAGAATCAGGAGTAATCAACATTACATGTAGTATGGGATCGAAAATGGCAGAGATTATTATTAAAGATTAAAACATATGAAGTTATCAAAAATTATTAAACATTGTTTAAACCCAATTGTTCTAATTGGAATAGGAGTAGCAATTTTTGTCGCATATAAATTTATGCCAGGTATTGCAAACTACTCATGGCTTCTCATAGTACTTATATGTCCACTTTCAATGATTTTTATGATGAAAACAATGGGTCATAATCATGGGGAGACAAATAAGGTATTCGTTTGTCCTGAGTGTGATTCATCATATGAAGATGCCATGTCAGCAAGAAAATGTGCAAGTATGTGTAAAGAAGAGAATAGTCGTAATCCGAAAATTATAAATCCTCAAATAAATAAAAATGAAAACAGTTGTCATTAAAATAAGCGGCCTCCATTGTAAATCTTGTAAAATATTGATAGAAGATGTTTGTAAGGATATTAAAGGAGTTAAATCGTGCTGCGTAGATGTTCAAACAGGAAAAACATTACTAGAATATGATGAAAATTTAGACTTCGCAGTTTTAAAAAAAGAGGTCGAGGAATTAGGTCAGTATAAAGTAGAAATTAATTAATATGAATACAAATAAATTAACCTTTCTAATAGAAGGAATGCATTGCGGTTCTTGTGAGATAATTATTAAGAATGAATTATCAGAATTACTTGGAGTAAGTGAAATTTCTGTTGATTCTAAATTGGGCATAGCCGAATTAACTCTTGATAATTCAAAAAATAGTATTGAAGATGTCGTTTTAGCAATAAAACAAGCTGGGTATAATGCCGAACTCCAATCTGAATTAAAAACTGAAGATGATAAAAAGGATGTAACAATCTCAACAAATTATTCAGATAGCAAAGAACCTTTAAAAATTAAATTGGAATCAAAAACTTTAGCAGAAGGAAAAGTTTTAGAGGATGATAATGGAAAACATTATTTTGATGGGGTCATTAAAACTGATCGTTCCGCAGAATTTACAATTCCTGAGAACTCTCCTGAGATTGATAATTTGGTTGGTCAGTTGAGTAAAACAACTACTATTGCTCGATTGTTTGATATCGTATCAGGTGAAAGTTCTAATAAAGAAATAGTCAAACTTCCTCAATCTCAAAATAAATCCAGTGGAATAATACCTGTTGTGACTGAAAGTAATTCTAACCAAAGAATTAGCTTATCTCTTTTTGGTATGCACTGTTCATCATGTGCCAATATCATAGAACGATCTTTAAAAAAGGTGCCAGGAGTCAAGCAGGCTAATGTAAATTTTGCAGCTGAAAAAGCAAGTATTGTTTATGATCAATCTCTGGCAACCACGCAGAATTTAATTGATGCTATAGGCAAGGCTGGATATAAAGCAGAATTAGTTGATTCAAAAGATGGAGATTACGAACGCAAAAAACGCGAAAAACAAACTAATTTATTCTTTAAATTATTTTGGTATAGTTTTGCTTTAAGTGTGCCAATGCTGTATTTCATGTTGCTAGATTTCTTTGCAATACCTGGAAAAGCGGCAGTTCTACCATACGTTGGAATTATCTCTCTAATCTTAACAATTCCAATTCAATTTATAATTGGATCAGGATTTTATAAAGGAATGTGGTCATCTCTTAAGATGAAAACATTTAACATGGACAGTTTGATTGCTATTGGTACATCCACAGCTTTCTTTTACAGTTTAATTAATTTTATAAATTATTTTGTAAAAACTGGGTCATTGATAGGTCTTAACGGAAAAATTCCAGAGTTATATTTTGAGACAGCCGCATTTTTGATTACCTTTGTTATCCTTGGAAAATGGTTGGAAATACGAACAAAGAGCAAAACAGGAGATGCTATTAAAAAGCTTATGGGCTTGCAAGCTAAAACTGCACGAGTAATTAGAAATGGTGTTACACTTGATGTTCCAGTTGAAGATGTAATACATGGAGATATAATAATGGTTCGTCCTGGTGAAAAAATACCTGTAGATGGAAAAATAACGAAAGGAATATCTGCAATAGATGAATCAATGATTACAGGTGAAAGTCTGCCTGTGGAAAAGAAAGTTGGAGATAACGTAATTGGAAGTACAGTAAATAAAACAGGTAGTTTTGAATTTGAAGCTACTAAGGTTGGAAGTGAAACTGCTTTAGCTCAAATCATTCGATTGATTGAAGATGCACAAGGATCGAAAGCTCCAATTCAAGGTTTTTCAGATAGAATCTCAGCGGTCTTTGTTCCAATAGTTATTGGTATTGCAATACTAACTTTTGTAGTTTGGTTTTGGTTTTTAGGATCAACACTAGCTTTTGCACTAATGGCATTTACTGCCGTAATTGTAATAGCCTGTCCTTGTGCCTTAGGTTTAGCTACACCAACATCATTGATGGTTGGTACAGGTAAAGGTGCTGAGTACGGTATATTAATAAAGGGTGGTGAGCCATTAGAAGCAGCCTGTCATATAAATACCGTTGTGTTTGATAAAACTGGTACTTTAACAAAAGGTAAACCAGAAGTTACTGACATTATTTCTTTTGAAAGTACTGATGAAGATGAAATATTAACTATTTCTGCTAGTCTGGAAAGATTGTCAGAACATCCTTTAGCAGAGGCAATTTACACTTATGCGAACGAAGAATCAGTTAGCTTAGATGAAGTTAAAGATTTTTCAGCTATCCCAGGACATGGGGTAAAAGGTACAATTGATAATACTGAATATTATTTTGGAAATCGTCGCTTAATCATAGATATTCTCGGTCTTTCTATTAGTAAAGTTGATCGTAAGTTGACCAAATTAGAAGAACAGGGGAAAACAGCGATGATTCTGGCAACTAAAGAAAAAATATTAGGTGCTGTTGCTGTTGCTGATACAGTTAAACCTACTTCTTTTGAGGCTGTTGCTAAGTTGAAAAAAATGGGTATCACTGTATATATGATTACTGGCGATAATGAACGAACTGCTAGAGCAATTGCTTCTCAAGTTGGAATTGAAAATGTTTTAGCTGAAGTATTACCAGAAGATAAAGCAAATGAAGTTAAAAAACTTCAACAAAACAATAATAAAGTTGCAATGGTTGGAGACGGTATTAATGATGCACCAGCCCTTGCACAGGCGAATCTCGGTATAGCCATGGGTTCTGGAACTGATGTAGCCATGGAAACAGGAGGTATCGTAATAATGAAAAACGATTTGAATGATGTTGTTACTGCATTTCAATTATCACGAGAAACAATGTCGAAGATTAAGCAAAATATGTTTTTCGCATTGTTCTACAACATAATTGGAATACCTATTGCTGCCCGTATATTTATAGGTTTTGGATTAGTCTTGAAACCTGAATTAGCTGGACTTGCAATGGCATTAAGTTCTATTTCAGTTGTTGGGAATTCATTATTATTAAAATACTTTAAACCAAATAAGAGAAACTATATTTCATTAGTTGCTCCTCTTGTAATGGTTATTGTATTCACATTTGGATTTATAGAATTTGCTAAATTAAGTTCAGGTATGGAAAATGAAGGGATTAAAACAATGGTATCTATTGAGGGGGCATCAACACTTAATACATTTATAGCAAATGGACAGACTAAGATAAACTTTGCTGAGGGTAATCCTAAGTTGTTTTTAGGAGCAGATAGTATGCCAGGCATGTTGAAAGCTAATCAAGGTACCTTAGTTTTAGGTGATAACGAAATTATTATAGGTTACGATGAAGCAATGATGATGATAAAAGAAAACCTAATCAAAGGACCAGGAGATGTTTTGAGTAATTTCTTTGGTTTGCCAAGTGTAAAAATTGTAGGAATTATTGAACCTACTGGAACATTGATTGATAGTTATCATTTCGTAAATAATGCAACATTGGCTAATATGACAAATGGAGCTACTGTTAAATATGTCGCAGAAAAAGAGATTATAAAGAGTTTCTACTTCGATGTAGCACCTATTGCTCCATTAATAGAAGTTACAGATTGGTATGGAGTAAAAACATTTATCAAAGATCCAAAAGTGATTGTTGATGAAAGTATCCCAACACCAGAAAAATTAAAGAATAATATTCAAGGATTTAATGAGATATATTTAGGTGATAAAAAATATTTACCTATCTATATTGGATCTAGTGAAGCAAAAATGATGATAGACGCTAAATTGTTTACAAAAGTTGGTGATACAATTGAGAATTTCTTCGGTAATAATGTAATGGTCGCAGGAATATTACCAGAAACTAAAACCAGTCTTGATACAATGCATTTTGTAGGACAAGGGTTTGTATTAGTAAAATAAATTAAATATAAAAATATGAACAAAAAAATTGTTTTTTCATTATTTGGAGTCGCAATAGTTGGATTATTTATTTTTCTCTTAAGAGGAAGTAGTGTGATTCCTTCAATTAAGGTTAACGATCAGATTGTTTCAAGTGATAATGTTGTTGTAGAAAGTGTAACGGCTGTAGCTCCTAGTTGGCTTGTTATACAGACAGAGACTAATGGAATACAGGGTCCTGTAATTGGATATACTAAAATCAATAAAGGTGAGAATAAAAATGTCAGTGTTAAAATCGATTCAGGTCAAAAAACTCCTAAGCTCTTTGCTATGATACATGAAGATAATGGTGAAAAAAATAAATTTGATTTCCCTGATAATGATATGCCATTACTTTATAATGGTGAAATGGTTCTCCAATTATTCTCTATTGAATAATAGTTTCAAAGTATTATAATTAATACATTAACAGATTAACATCTAATTAAAATGAAATTATCAAAATTATTACATGTAGCTAGTATTGTTGTAGGAGTAACTGGGATTATTGTGTTTATAAGTGCAGTTATCGGAGGTTCTGACAATGTTGTATTCGGTATAACTAAGTTTGATGCTTTGGCTTGTGCTGGTGTAATTATTCTTATAGCAATATGGCTTGGGATTGGAACAATCCATCATGTAATAATTGAACAAAAAGGAGAAATTCTGTAATTTTTAACAAATAAAATAGTCGTCATTATTAAGATAATTAAATTATAAAAAATTATGATGTACGGAATATATAATGGGTGGGGTACGGGAAGTATGATGGGCTG
>Ga0172379_10009659_pt1 | contig 11847 bp, 12 predicted proteins | sample GrowelOW334metaG_FD_119756 | JGI IMG/M metagenome (GOLD analysis project Ga0172379, IMG submission 119756) | Groundwater microbial communities from an aquifer near a municipal landfill in Southern Ontario, Canada - Groundwater well OW334 metaG | ecosystem: Environmental > Aquatic > Deep... | reverse complement strand
TTTATTATCACTTACAACACGATTAGACCACATGAAAATTTAAATTATTTAACCCCGCTGGCCTACAGTGAAAAACACGGGCTATTGTCCAAAAGGTCGTCATCATGTACACAGGATTGACTTTTCGTCCTATTTTTGTTATATTAAAAGATCCTTTGGGAGGTAGAATCATTGTCTAGGGCTACAGTCACTGTAGTTGTAATATTGCTGTTTTTTTGGAAGTACTCTTAGCTTGAGTGCAAAACCGCAGATTATCAAAGCAATTGTAACTTTCCATAATGCAAGTTCCGGACAACAAACGTGTCTTGGTAGGCGAGAAAATGCTCAAATGGCCGCAATTAATCGGAACAAGAAACATCCATTAATGGGGAAAAGAATAAAGCCATTTGCTTACGAAGATAAAAATTCGGGCAAAGTAAAATCGTTAAAATTTTCTTCTAGAAAAATTGCCGATTGTATGGGTGAAGAGAAGAGAAAGTTATCTTATTTGAGAATTGATTACTATTTGCCTGGACCGATGCCAAAAGAATATGAAAAATACAATAAGGCAGTTTGGCATTTTAAGGTAAACTAGCAGCCTCTGTTTATTCGGAGGCTTTTTTGTTAATTAAATTATCGAGTATTTTCCAGCGGCGTTTTTTGTCTTCAGCTGGAACATCGTCTTTCATTTTGGCTGAAACCGTGCCGATACGAGGGGAGTACTGATTAACATAAGCTTTCCAGAAACCAATTTCCTTGCAAGCTTTAAGTGTATTATTAAATTGTTCTTCGGTTTCGCCAGGAAAACCAACAATGATATCGGTAGATAATTTTAAATTTTTCCCGCCTGCTGTCGAGGCAGGAATTTTTAATTTCAAATGAGAGACTAATTTTAGAAATTGCTCGCTCGTGCATTTACGATTCATTTTTCGTAAGATCTCATCATCGCCGCTTTGCATCGCTAAGTGTAACTCTCTGTTCCATTTTTTTAAATTGGCAAAACAATCTATTAGATCATCGCCCATATCTTGAGGGTTTGAAGAGATAAAATTAAATTTAAAATCACCAGGCAAATTATCAACGGAATTTAATAGTTTAATAAAATCATTATTTTGGTTTTGCTTTTCACTTTTTACTTTCAACTTTTTACTTTGGTATGAATTTACATTTTGTCCTAAAAGCCAAATTTCTTCAAAACCTTTTTTTAGCGCATCGTTAACTTCAGCCAAAATGTCCTCCATTGGACGGCTCACTTCGCGACCGCGCGTGTAGGGGACAGCGCAATATGAACAAAAATTATCGCAGCCAGTTGCAATCGGAATATATGCGATCTTACTTTTTTCGTCAAAGCTTGGCTTAATATTAAAATAATCTAAATTAATATCATTATTCTCTTTCGACTTGTCATTCTGAGCGCCAGCGAAGAATCCCGGGGAGATATTTTTTAAATCCTTAATATCTAGAACCTCAATGTCTCTGGCAAGGTATTTCTTTTTATCATCTTTTAAAACACAACCCGTAATTACAATCCTCTTTTTTTGCGCACGCCATCTTTTGATGCCGCCCCAAATTCGGTCAATTCCTTTTTGACGTACCGAGCAAGCGTTGACCACTACTAAATCGGCCTCCTTTTCGGGGGCCGATTCGTATCCTAATTCATCTAATTTTGTTTTTATCCTTTGGGAGTCTGAAATATTCATTTGACATCCCAAGGTTAAAATATAATACTTCATTTTTAATATGTGGAACTATTATTCCTTCGCTTCTTCAGCTTCTTCCTTTTCAGCTTTTTCTTTGGCGGCATCAGCTTCAATATTGGCAATCTGAGCTTGTTCTTCTTGGGCTGCGTTGGTTTCTTCTTCTAATGATTCCATTTCTTCTTCTGATCGAGGTGCTGCAACTTGAACAAGGGTTTCTTCTGGGTCAGTAAGAACTTTAATGCCTTCAGGAATAGCTAAGTCGCTAACCTTAATGACATCATCAAAAGTCTTTAGTGAGGTAATGTCAATTTCAATTTCAGGAACCAATTTATCTGGCATACATTCAATTTCAATAGCATCTTTAAGGGTAACAAGGCTTCCTTCAAGTTCATCTACCGCTGGCGCTACACCAACTAAAACCAAAGGAATTTCTGTGCGAATCTCTTCTTTCATATTCACTTTGTAAAGGTCGACATGAATTGCTCTTCCGGTAACTGGGTCGACTTGTGGTTCATGAATCAAAACTTTAATGTTTTCGCCACCTTCAATTTTAATGGTGACAATACTTGAAGAGCCGGTTTGATCGAAAATCTTTCCAAACTCTTTTTCGTTTAAAGTTAAGGAAATATTTTTGAAATCGCGGCCATATAAAATAGCCGGAATTTCACCGTTTTCTCTTAAGGTTTTAACTTTTTTGCCAATAATTTCTCTTGGCTTTGCATTTAGGATAATTTGTTCCATTTGTGTCCTAGGTTTTTCTAGTGTAGTTTAATTTTTCCAAAGAGACGAGAAGTCGCCATTAAAGGCCTTAAGCGCGTTACTTAAATCTAAAGCCTCATCTATAGTGACTGGTTTGTTGTCTTCTATTTCTTTCTTTTGGTTTTGAATAGTTGTCATAAAGACTGTGGCGTGGCCGTTAGTGCAGGTGGTTTGGATAATAATAGTATTATTAAACACGCCGCGAACTTTAATTTCGCTTACTTCGTATTGCTTGCCGCAAGCCGGACAATAAAGGTCTTTCTTGATCTTTTCCACAATTTCTTGCATATTTGGCATTTTGCTCCTTGTAAATCTAGTATAGCAGATTCAGCTAAAATGTCAATTCTCGGTTGACTCGAGATAATAAAAAAGGTAAAATATATTTATTGATTCTCGACAGGGGGGGTGTATGATGAACAAACTTAAACTCACTTTAGTGATGGTTCTATGTGCAATATCGCTTGTTGGATTTTCATCTTTAATATCGAAGATCGGCTTAGGAGTTTCAAGTCGGACTGATGTGATATATATTGGTCCCAATTTACAGGTTAAGGACTATATCGAAGTAAACGGAACTTTGACTACGAGCGGCAATGAAGATGATTTTAAGAAAAAACAGCATACTAGAGCTTCACTAAATCCTAACATGGGTGCTGGTTATCCTTGTATTGATGCATATGCATTTAACTCCAAGGAAACTGAAATTTTGTATCGCGTAATAATACTAAATAAATTCCCAGCCTTTCATGTAAATAAACTCATACAGAAAGGCAATGAATCTGTTGAAGTATTGTACGTTCCAGATCGATATATAGGATTATCAATATTCTTATTGGTTATTGCTAGTGTTTTATTTATCTTATCAGTGATCGCCGCCGTAGATGGTTTTCAGTCCTATAAAATAGAAAAAAAGACCAAAAAGATGGATAACGAAAAAGAAGAAGTTAAAACTTCACTTTCAGATGACGATATTATTAATAGCGGGTTTCAAAGAAGGTTATCTAAAGCTGGCATAGAATCACAAAGAGATCGAGACAAAAGTACCTAGACGGTTTAATTACCGTCTTTTTTAATTGACTTTGAATCAAAAATCTGCTATGCTCTGATCATCAAAAGGAGGTGTACCTTGAATAAATTCATTTACACGTACATCGCGATTGTATTGGCCGCGATAGGCTGTTTTTTCCTGTGGAAATATGTCGCACTGCCAGAACTTGATTCATTGAAGGGCTTACCGCAATTTAAACGGGAACATATTTATCTGAAAAAAGATATTAAGGTGATTTTTACATTAAAAATTCCAAAGCCCATAAATACTTTTCATCCAACTGAAATAGCTCTTGATGAGTTATCGGAAAGGATCTGGGAAGCTCGGGAGTTAAGAGTTGTAGATATGGATCAACAGCATTTTATTATAAACAACTCTGAGTATCTACTTGTTAATGAAAATTACGGGAAATACTTTATTTCTATGGCAGAATATGAAGATGGAAAGATAACCTATGACTTAAGATTAAGAGCGGCAAATGCCTTTGTACTAATATTTGGTTTCTCGATTATAATTCTGTTAGTTTTATTTGTTACGCTTTCGCGTCACTATTCTTATAAAAATCCAAGTTAGCAAATAAGGTCAGGGCGGCGTAAATGAGTGCGTTTAAGAGCTTGATCGTGTCGCCATTTGGCAATTTCTCCATGATTACCGGAAAGTAAAACTTCCGGTATTTTTTTGCCTTCAAAATCAACGGGTCGAGTATATTGAGGATATTCTAATAGGGGATAGGGGCTAGTGGATAGTGGACAGTAAGAGAACGATTCTTCGATAGTAGACTCATTTTTTTCAATAAAGCCACAAATCATACGAGAAGTTGCATCAATAATAATTTGGGCCGGTATGTCGCCACTAGTTAAAACAAAGTCGCCAATTGAAATTTCTTCATCGACTAAATCGCGAATTCGCTCATCATAACCTTCAAATCGGCCGGCAATTAGGATAATTTCATCAAGTTTGGCCAGTTCTTTGGCCTTATTCTGATCAAAATTTTTTCCCTGAGGAGTTAATAAGATAGTTTTACTTTTTACTTTTAACTTTTCCGCCTCGGATTCGCCTTGGCGAGACGGGCTACTTTTTACTTGCGTCAGCGCGTTTGCCATTACATCAACCTTGAGTACCATACCGGCGCCGCCGCCAGCAGGAGTATCGTCAACCGAGTGATGCGCGTCAAAAGCATAATCATGCAAATTATGAACTTTAATATCTATAATTTTCCGATCAATGCCACGCGCAATAAGGCCGGTTTCTAAAAACGACTTGTATATATCTGGTTGAGTTGTAACAATGTGATAAATCATAAATTTCTACTAAATACTAAAACAATACTAAAATACAAAAAAATTCAATATTTCGTATTTTCTTGCCATTTCGCCTTTTGTGCTTTTTCGTATTTTCGTACAATTTTCGTATTTCGTAGAAATTTATTATTTTAGTATTATTTTATTATTTCGTAGAGTAAAATTTTGTATTTTAGTATTGTTTTAGTATTTAGTAGATATTATCTCTATTTAAAGAATCGCCCTTCACTAATCCTTTGACTTCGCTCAGGATAAAGATTTGTGGCGACCCTTTAATACTTAATAAATTTAAACAACTTCAGTAGCTTGGCCTTCTTCGAGTGTTCTTTCGCCATTATCGTCCGGGATTTTCACTTCTTTGCCGCCCTCTGGTTCAACAATCTTTAAGTTGACCCGAGCGTTATTCTTGGCACCAAGGACTCTAAGAAGGGTACGGATTGATTTGGCGGTTCGACCTTCTTTACCGATGATTTTACCCATATCGGCTGGATTAACGGTAAGTTCGATTAAAACTCCCATTTCATCCACGCGGCGGGTGGTTTTGACATCGTTTGGATTGTCGACGATCGCTTTGACTACTGTCTCAACAAATTCTTGATCAGCTTGAGTTTGAGGCATAATCTCTCCATAGATTTACTTACTATTGATGAGCAGTTCGACCCGTTCTGCTACTTCTCTAACTAAATTTTATCACAAACGGGCACAATATAAAACAAATGTAAATATTACTTGGATTCTTCAGTTTCAGCTTCGGCTTGCTTTTCCGCTTTTTCTTCTATTTTTTCTGCTTCATCGGCTTTAGTTTCTTCGATTGATTCGCTGGCTGCTTCTTGAAGTGGATCAACTGCTGGATTTTCTGCTTTTTCAGCTTCTACTTGGGCTTCAAACGCTTCTTTAGCAGCTTCTTTTTCGGCTTGTTCTTTAACTTTTTCTTCGGCATCAGCTGCTTTTTGTTTTTCTAATTCTTTTTTAGAAATTTTACGGTACTTTTTAACTACAATACTCTTGTGCTCTAATCCTTCTTTTTTCAAGAGTTTAGCAACAGTATTGGAAGGTTGAGCACCCTTAGCTAACCAAGCAAGAATGCTTTCTTTATTTAAAGTTAAAGCCTTGGTTCTTGGGTCATAATTTCCCACCATTTCAATATACTGTGAATAAACCGATTTTCTTTGATCGGTTACAACAATACGAAAGTATGGTTGTCCTTTTTTGCCTGTTCGGCGAAATCTAATAACTAACATTTAGTTTTTCTCCTAATACTTTTTTATTCTTCCCAGGAGAGGCGCCTTTGTGATAGGCAACAAGGGAAACTTTTTCTTCTTAATTATAATCTTAAATCGGTTAATTGTCAATCGATTCGATACTTTTTAATTAATTCAGCGTATTTATAAGCGCTGGGGCGGACGGTTCGTTTAAAATCGTTTGCATAATCAACTTCAATTAAGCCGAATCGCGGCCAAAAACCATCCCACCATTCAAAATTATCAAGAAGCGACCAATGAAGATAACCGCGAATATCTGCGCCTTCACTAATGGCTTTTTCTAAATATTTGAGCGATTCTTCAATATACCAGCCGCGGTTAAGATCTTTTGCGTCAGCTAAACCATGCTCGGTAATGTAAATTGGTTTGTTAAATTTGGCTAAACCTTTAGTGACATTATAAAGACCATCTGGATGCAAACCCCAACCCATATCAGAAACTTTTTCATTTAGTCTTGGCTGTAAAAGACGAACATGGAAATAATAATTAACGCCAATGAAATCTTGGTACGAGCCGATTTTGTTAATGAAATGATCGTTAGCCCACCATGAAGCGGTTTTGGCAAGAGGGCGAAAACCACCAATGTCAGTCAGATGATGGGCAATACCAATTTGAGAATTAGGATTAATTTTCTTGATTACTTGATACGCCCTGGAGTGTGCTGAAGCTAAAATATTAAGGACTTTAAAATAAGTAAAAATATTCCTTTTTTGCGGCGGCCAATCACCTTGGCGATATGATTTATTTACATAAACGCCTGGTTCATTTAGCGTAATCCAGAATTTAACTTCTGGTAAGTTTTCGACAATTTTTTTAGCGTAGTTTGTAAAGTAACCAATTATTTTTTTATTTTCCCAACCGCCTTCGTCGCGCAGCCATAAAGGAATAGTCCAATGCCATAAGGTAATAAAAGGCTCAATTCTACGCTCGCGGCAAGCTTTAACTACTTTTTGATAATGTTCAATTTCTTTTTGATTAAATTGTCCTTTTTGTGGTTCAATTCTAGACCATTCAATAGAAAAACGGTAAGCATTTAAGCCTAAGGACTTCATTAGATCAAGATCTTTTTCAAATAATTCATAATGATTAGTCGCTTGACCTGAAACGTGATCGGAAGGTTTATCACCTGATCTTTTGGCTAGACGATCGGCATTTATCTTTTCCCATTCAGTCCAATCATTAAGATTATTGCCTTCAACTTGGTGCGAGGCAGTAGCTGCTCCAAAATAAAAATTTTTAGGAAATTTATTCATTCTAGATCTTAATTTTTTTAAACCAATCCGGTTTTTTGCCTTTATAATTTGAGATAAAATCTTGCCAATAAACAGGGGATTTACCTTCAAGCTGAACTACATCGAGTACAAGCAAATCATTTTCCAGGTGAGCCGCATGAACAATTAAACGTTTGTTGTCAATTAAGGTGTAGGTTCCAGGCCAAGGGTAGAAAGCCAGGATTTTTCTATCAATTTCTTGGGGAGTTTTTAACCAATCGATTAAAGCATCTTCCTTGGTAAATTTACGGGTTTTGGTTGCTAAAATATTGTTTTGTTCACGTCCGTCTGTGTTTCTGTTAGATAGTTCTGGTAAAAGTTTTAGTAAGAGTTTAACCCCGGCTACAGCTAAGCGGTCGCGAAGAGCCGGTGTATCTTCATCGTCAAAAATTTCGGTTGTGCCTTGAATTAAAATTGGTCCTTTATCGATTTCCGGCGACATTTTGATAATTGTGACCCCGGTTTCTTTCTCACCATTTAAGATTGCGGTTTGGATGGGTGTTGGTCCTTGGTATTTAGGCAATAAAGAAGGATGAATATTGATGGCAGCTATTTTGGGCTTAGTTAAAATTTCAGCAGGGATTTTTTGTCCAAAATCAGCACATAAAAGCAAATCAAAAGGCTTAAAACCTGAAAACTTAGAATTGAGTGTTGATTTTTCAACTTCAATATATTTAATTCCATATCTCTTGGCGATCTCCGCCACTGGCGTTGGCTTCAATTCGCGCTTGCGCCCAGCAGGTTTAGCAGTTTCTGTTATAATTTCAAAGTCAAAGCCAATAAGATAAAGCGATTCTAAAACTCTGGCTCCAAACTCGCCGCTGCCGCAAAAAAGCAATTTAGTCTTTTTTAAATCAGGAAATTTGGTAAAATATTGCTCCTTGACGCGATCAGTAAAAAGAGTGCCGTTTATATGGTCAACTTCATGCTGAAGGATTCTAGCCAATAAACCTTTTGGCGCAAATTTGATTGTTTGACCGTCTTCATTCTGGTACTTAACTTTAAGAGAAGTAGCTCTATCAACGTCAAGATAAACCTTTGGGACCGAAAGACAGCCTTCTTCGGCGCATTTTTTTTCTTCGGTCATCTCAATGATTTCAGGGTTAATAAAAATAGTTAAAGGAATATCTTCTTTGTGGGGCGGATTATTGGTAAATTCAATCACGACGACCCGATTATTAAAACCAACTTGATTAGCAGCTAATCCGACGCCGCTTTCTTCACGCAATAATTTAACCATTAAATTAATTTGGTCTTTAAGTTCATCGTTAAAAGAGGTAACTTTCGTTGCCTTTTCGTGTAATATTTTATTTGGGAGCGTAACGAGATATTGTTTTTTCATAAATAGTTTCCATTTTCAGTGCGCAGGCGAGACTAGAAAATTTCTTAGCATTTTCGCGTCCTTTTTCACCCATTTTTCGGCGTAAATCTCTATCATCAAGCAGTTTTTCTATTTTACCAGAAAATTCATCAATGTTCAATGAAGTTAAATAGCCATCTACGCCATTTTCTATGAGATCGGTTGGCCCCATTTTGTTTACTGCCACGACCGGCGTACCGGCAGCCATGGCCTCGGTAATAACTATTCCTTGTGTTTCAGTAATAGAAGGAAAAACATAGATATCGGCAGCCCCGTAAAAACGATTAGCCTTTTCTTTTGGCATCATATCGGTAAAAGTGATGTGGGTTTCTAAACCCCAATCGAGCGCTAGTTGTTGGTAATATTTAAGTTCTGGACCGCCGCCCACTAAAATCAAATGAACATCAGCTCGGCCAAACTTTTTTTGTCTTTTGGCAACTAGCCTTCGCATCACTTTAAAGAGAAAGCTTAAATTTTTTTCCTTGGCAACTCGGCTTAAGTATAGTAGAATTTTCTGATGTTCGGGAATGTGCCATTTTGCACGCAAAATTTCCTTGTGATAATAATCATCAAAACCATCAAGGCTAATACCGGTAGGAATCGATTCTATTGGCGAAGTAACTCCGTAAGTTCTTAAGATTCTTTTCATAGGAGAAGATGGTGTGACAATCTGATCGCAACTATTGCAGTAGTCGCGGCTGTTGGCAATAATGTATTTTCTGGCCAAGCTTGAAACTAATGGAATATAATGAGTGTATTCGGCAATCAATGTATGATAAGTGTGAACAACAGGAATATCAAGCGCCCGAGCGACTCTTAATCCAACAGTTCCAAAATTTAAGGAATGTTGCGTATGGATTAGATCTAGTTTTAGCTTTTTAGCGTCTTTAATTGCGCGGCTAGTTGAGAAAGGTTTTGCTAGAGGATAATATTCTTGTCCTGGTACGGTAAAAGATGGGTAACGGAAAACGTGAGAATGATTTTTATCCTTATATTCCTTGGTTTCAGGTGCAAAAATAAAATACTCGTGACCCCTTTTTTCCATTTCTTTACGAAACGTCTCAATAGAAACAACCACGCCGTTTAAAGTCGGTAAGTAGCAATTACTAAAAATACCAATACGCATTAGACCCCTCTTTCTTATTGCTTTTCCTTACTTCTATTTTAAGTTTATTTTTAAAACATTTCAACCGGATCAACATCGATTGACCAGTAAGAAGGCAAGTGACGCAAAAGATCACTCATTATTTGATTGTTAATTTTAGGGTCAATTTTTATAATAATTTGTCTGTAATACGAGTTTAATTTTCGGCTTGTATTAAGTTTTAGTGGTCCGAGGAGTTCCATTGCTAAATTATTTTCTTTGGCAAGTTTATTAAGTAGTTTAAAGACTCTTTCGGTTTCATTAACGCAGATCAATTCGTCAGTATGTTTATAAATTAAACGGATCAGCTTTTTAAACGGGGGTAATTGGTTTTTTTCTCGTTCAGCAAGTTCGGCTTGATAAAAACCTTGGTAATCCAATTTCGATAAGCTTCCAATTAAATTATTTTCCGGCAGTCTTGTTTGAATTATTCCTGTGGGTGCAAGTCTTAAAAATTTAAACATTGTTTGAAACTCTTTTTGGCTGGAATAAAAATCAGCATAGCTTAAAATATGATCTGCCTCGATAATACCGACTAGACTAATTGGTGGATAATTAAATTTTAGGCCGTAAGAGGTGGTAACAGCAATATCCCAATTGGCAGGCAAGGCAGTTTTCTTATCATCACTAAATTTTTTTTCAATTTTAATAATATTAGCTTCGGGAAAATTGGCTTTTAAAATTTTTTGAAGTTTAGCCGTACCCATTCCTAGAGGTTTTAAGTTTATACCGTGGCAGTTAGGACAGGTTTTTGGTAAGGGAAAGTTTTTTTCACAGCGTGAGCATACGCCAAAATTCTCAATCGGTTTAAGCGGTAATTGGCAATTTGGGCAAAGATTGGTCCAATCACAGTCTTGACAGGTAAGTTTAAAGCCTTCTCCTTTGCGGTTTAGAAGTAAAAGAACTTTCTTTTTTTGTTCCAGCATTTCTTCGATTTGATCTTTTAGACTTTGGCTTAGAATCCCGCGTTCAAAATTCATATTTATAATGGTGGCTCCATCATATTTGGGCCGGCTAAATTTTAAAATATAATCATTGTTGGTTTTATGAAAGGTTTCAATTCGTGGACAAACGGAACCGGCAATTAAATTAGCGCCGGTAATTTTAGTTAATTCTTCAGCAACCGTTAAGGCATGGTAATAAGGCGAACGATCGCTTTTGTAAGTTTCGTTTTCTTCCTGGTCAACAATAACTAATCCCAAGTTACGAACAGGCGCAAAAAGCGCGGAGACTGAGCCGATAATAATTTTGACCTTATTATTGCGAATTTCGTCCCAAATCTTAAAACGTTCAGTTAAAGTTAGTCCTGCATGAATTAGGCTGGATTTATTAAGAATTTTAGAAAAAAACTCAACGTTTTCTAGATCTGGAACCAAAATAATTGTTTGCTTGCCATTAAGCTCTGTTTGTCTAATAGCTTCCATGTAAAACTGGAGGCGGCTTTTAAAATCAGAAACTATAAGATACCGCTTTGATTTTTGCTCAGCTTTCAGAACTTCTAAAGCGCTGTATTGGCTTTTGGTTTCTCCGGCATGTTTTTTTATAAAACGCCGAGCCGGGGGAATGATATTTTCAAAAAGAGTTTTGGAAATCGGCGCAAAATAATATTTGCTCATCCAAGTCGCCAATTTTAAATGAATACCGTCGATAGCCGGCTCTGGGTCAATAATGGCAATAATTTCTTTTAAATCTTTAATCTTTGTGGTTCGTTTGAGCTCAATGACGATACCATCTACTTTGCGGTTCCGAAAAGGAACGCTAACAAGAATGCCAGGCTTCATAAGCGGCAGCAGTCTTGGCGGAATGGCATAATCAAAAATACCCTCGGCCTGCGTTTTAATTTTAGGAATAACTTGGGCAATTTGCATCTAGTTCATTATACATTATTTCTGATTATTCGAGGATGGAGATGATGAGATACCTTTTGGACACTCCTAGGTTTTCCGCTGGTACAAAAAATGGTACAGTTGGGATTCCTAGAAAGAAAACCAAATGTACCAAAAAGATTATCTCTTAATTCCAG
>Ga0172379_10009658_pt1 | contig 11848 bp, 10 predicted proteins | sample GrowelOW334metaG_FD_119756 | JGI IMG/M metagenome (GOLD analysis project Ga0172379, IMG submission 119756) | Groundwater microbial communities from an aquifer near a municipal landfill in Southern Ontario, Canada - Groundwater well OW334 metaG | ecosystem: Environmental > Aquatic > Deep... | reverse complement strand
TCTCCGATCTCTGTAAACTCCTTTTGGAAAGTTACGAGAAGGATTCTGACCGGATCGATTTCGTGTTTGACCTGGAAACCATCCGCGTTCCTCTCGATACGGCGATCCCGCTTGGCCTGATCCTGAACGAAACAATAACGAACGCATTGAAGCACGCGTTCCCCGATAATCGTAAAGGACGTATCCGCATTGGCCTAAAAAAAACGGAAAGAGATCACTTCGATCTATTTATCGTGGATGACGGGGTAGGCGTCGCACCTGAGTTTAAGCTGGAAGACGCGGAAAGTATCGGGCTGAAAACGGTCTTTACACTTGCTGAACAAATCCGAGCGACAGTACGGGTTACGACGGATTCAGGAATCGCGTGGCGTATCTCTTTCAAGAATATCCAAGTAGCTCCTCGGATTTGAATGGCCGGCATCGGGTAACTTCAGAAGTCCCCTTATCTATTTTAGCGCGAAACTTGAAGCTAGGCGCGTGCGTTCATTGTCGCGAGCCAGTCCATCAGCGGCTGCATGAGCTCGGCGGCTTCGCGGCAGCGCTCCGTCAAATCCGCGCGGCCCAGATCGGCCTGGCCGAAATCTATGCCGACGCCTAATGCGGCTTGGCGTAAAAGATCCGCGCGCGGGTGGTCCGCCGGATAGCCGCGAGGCACACGCTTGTATTTGGGTTCCTCCATGGCGCGGAGTCCCTGTCCTTCAAGGGCCGCCAGGATGGACTGGAGAGCCGGACCGGTCTTTTCGTCATCCACCGCGCGGCGGTATCGATCCAGAGCTTCGGGCGTAAAGACGTGCTGGCCGCCGTAAAAGAATGCCTGGCCTAGTTCGATATGAAAATAGAAAATCGGGACTTCAACCTTCTTTCCCGGAGAGAGGGGAAAAATGATGCCCACGTTTTCCTTTAAGGGCCGCTTGTCCGGCGAGAACCGGATGTCCCGGTAGATGCGCATGAGGGACCCCGCGCCGTTGCGCCGAGTGTCGTAAACTACAGTCGGGTATCGCGTTGACAGCAGAGTGCCCAAAGCCATGATAAAGGCCGACGCCGGCTCGCAAATTTCGGCCTCGTACCGCGCCTTGTTTTCAGCGAACCATTCCTTGGTGTTGTTGAAAGAAAGTTCGTGCAGAAAGGGAAGTGTTCCCGGACCGAATCCAGCAAACGGCATGTGAGCCTCCTAGGGAAAAGGATGGTAAAGTATAGCATGTGGGGAATCATCCACTATCCTTGCCCGGTTGCCACTTGACCTAGTACAGTTCATTTTATGAAACAAATAGAGGTCGTCGCGGCGGTGATAATCCAAGAAGGACGAGTCTTCGCGGCTCAGCGAAACGGCAAGGGCGAGGTCGGATTTAAATGGGAGTTTCCCGGCGGCAAGACCGAGCAGGGTGAGACCAACCAAGCAGCCTTAGCGAGGGAGTTGCGCGAGGAATTGGGCGTTGTCGCTGAAGTCGGCGACTTTATAATGACCGTAACCCATGGCTACCAGACTTTTCACCTTACAATGCATTGTTATCAGGTTGAGATCCGTTCCGGCACGCTCGTGCTCAAGGAACACCTCGAATCACGTTGGTTAGCGCCTAACGAGCTAGATACCGTTGATTGGGCACCGGCAGATATTCCCGTGGCAGATAGAGTCCGGGAACTGCTGACACTATGACGCCGAAGGACTCACGTAAATCAGTCTCCGGTAAACCCAGGGTGGTTCAGGATGCCGAGGACTTCTTCGTAGGTGAGAAGGCCGCAGGTCATCCGGCACAAATTTCACGCGCCCGTTTTTTTTGTTGCGCATATTCGATAATGGTGCAATCATATATTTATTGCATAGAGCGAGCGCTCGCTCTATGCAATCGCATACCAAAAAATGCGATGAAAAACCAAGGAGGCCGCGCATGATCGATCAGACGACATTGGCTCGCGTTAATCTTAACGCCGTGCTGAGAGCCGTTGAGGAGCTTCCCGCCTACGACGAGAAGACAAGGGAAATAGCCGAAGGAAAACGGGAAACCGTTCAATTCATAGTCGGCGGGATGGGAAAAGCCAGGCTGACGGTTGGCGGCGGCAAGATCGAGTTCCTGAGCGGCGGCGGCCCCTCATCGATCATTCTGTGGTTTCCGAAACCGGAAAGCCTCAACGCCATGTTCGCGGGAACCGGAGGGCCGATCCCTCTCAAGGGCTTCACGAAGATCGGCTGGCTCAAGGGGCCGTTCACTCAGCTGACTGAACGCCTCTCCTATTACCTTAAACCGACGGAAAAATTGCTCGCGGACAGGGCTTACCGAAAAGCGAACTCAGCCTTGTCGCTCCACGTTGCCGCCTACGCGATCGCCGAAGTCGGCAACTACGACCCGGACGGAAAACTCAACGCGGCGCGCATGGCGGACGGGGGCATCTTTGTGGCCGCGCGCGGCGGTCCGGAACTCACCGTGATAGCCAAGGGGAAGATTCTTTCCACGGTGAAGGGCTCCGACCCCAGCGTCCGCGCGCGGATGGTGTTTTCAGACCTTGAAGCGGCGGGAGCGTTGCTCCGCGGGGAACTCAGCGCGTACGCGGCGATCGGCGCGGGGAAAATATCGCTCGGCGGCTACACGCCGCTCATCGACCACATGAACAAGGTGCTGGGCCTCGTACCCCGCTACTTAAGCTGAGGAGGAACGACCGTGAAAACCTATACGTATCCGAAGAGCCGCGCGCTGTTCGACCGGGCCCTCAAAGTCATCCCCGGCGGAGTCTACGGACACCTCGGGCCGGCTGAGGGCTGCTTTATGCCGGTGGAGGCTTTTCCCTTCTTCGCGTCCCGCGCCCAAGGCGCCTATTTTTGGGACGCCGACGGCAACCGCTTCATCGACTACATGTGCGCCTTCGGGCCGAACATCCTGGGCTACAACGATCCCGACGTGGACGCGGCGGCGAATGCCCAGTTAAAAGACGGCAACTGCATGTCCTTCCCGACCGGCAAGATGGTTGAGTTCGCCGAGCTCATGACCGACACGGTGGACATGGCCGATTGGGCCTTCTTCTGCAAGAACGGCGGCGACACGACCGCGTTCGCCATAATGATCGCCCGCGCCGCCACGGGCAGGAAGAAGATCGTGCTGACTCGGGGTGGATACCACGGCGTCGCTCCGTGGACCCAGAAGGCCGGCCACCCGGGAATCACTTCAGAGGACATCGTCAACAACCTCTACACGGAATTCGGCGACTACGAAGCCCTGGAACGCCTGTTCAGCGAAAACAAGGGAGAAATCGCCTGCTTCATGGCCACGCCGTACCACCACCCCGTGTTCGAAGACAACCTGCTCCCGCCTGAAGGTTATTGGAAGAAAGTACGGGAGCTCTGTACGCGGGACGGCGTCGTCCTAGCCGTCGACGACGTGCGCTGCGGGTTCCGCCTGGACACGCGGGGAAGCGACGCCCGCTACGGCTTTAAAGCCGACCTGGAATGTTTCTGCAAGGCTTTGGCCAACGGCTGGAACGTCTCCGCGTTATGCGGCGTCGACGCCCTGCGCGACGCGGCGGCTTCCATTATGTACACCGGGTCCTACTGGCTCTCCGCGGTACCGATTGCCGCAGCGATCGCCTGCGTTTCAAAACTGCGGAAAATCGATTCGGCCAAAATATGTCTTGAGAAAGGCGCGAAGCTCACCAGGGGATTGGCGGAGGCGGGAAAAGCGCACGGTTTTGACCTGAGAATCTCAGGCGAGCCGTCGATGTGGTTCATGCGGATAACCGATGACCCTGACTTCGACCATCATCAGGCGTGGGTGGCCGAGTGCGTGCGCCGGGGCGTTTACTTCACGAATCACCACAACCTCTTCATCAATACGGCCGTTTCGGACGAGGATATCCAGTTTACGCTGGAAGTCGCCGATGAGGCGTTCGCCGCCGTCAAGCGAGACGGCCCCCTGTCCGCCCGCAAAGGATGGTAGCCTTGCGCTTCCACACCGAAACGTTCGCCAAGGCCGACTCCAAGCGGCGTGAAACGTTGCTCGCTGTGGCGTTGGCTCAATTCGCCGAGAACGGCTTCAGCGCGACGAGCGTGAACGACATCGCCCGCCGCGCGAAGATTTCCATCGGCGCGCTGTACAGCTATTTCCCGTCCAAAGACGATCTGTACCTCACCGTCGTGGAACAGGGACGGGTTGTGCTGGAGGAAGCCCTCGGCGATATTGACGCAGACGCGTCGTTCTTCGATAGTTACGCGATCCTGGTCCGGCGGGCCCGCGATTACGCGCTTGCGAACCCAGAGCTGAACCGCATATACCTTGACGCGACCACGCATGGCCTGCGCCATCTCTCCAGCCGATTATCGGGCAGCCTTGAGACGATTACGGCGGACATGTACCGAAAAATACTCTCCGCGGCCATCGAACGCGGAGAGGTCCGCTCCGGAATCGATATCGGCGCTACCGCTTTCTGCCTGGATAATATCATTGTTCTTTTTCAGTTTTCCTTCGCTTCCGATTACTATCGGGAGCGGCTGCGTATATTTCTCGGCCTTTCCGGGGATGCGTCGATCGACGAGGAAGCGCTCATCGCGTCCATCACGAATTTCGCAAGGCGGGCCTTGGCGGCCTAAAAGACCGGTCCTAAATAAGGAGTGATGTGTTATGAAGATAAACGGCAAGGATGAACTTGCGGAGTTGTTCCGCGCGCAAGGTGAAAAAAGATGGGCGGTGGCGGCAACGAGCGCCGCGGAACGAATTTCCAAGCTGAAACTCTTGCGGAAAGCCATCGTCTCCCGCCAGGAAGAGCTCTACGCGGCGCTGTGGAAGGATTTCCACAAGTCCGCGATGGAGGGGTGGCTTACGGAAACGTACACGTCCATCGCCGAGATCAACCACACCATCAAGCATTTGAAATCGTGGATGCGGGACAGGCGGGTCGCCGGCGATATCAACCTTCCGCTCTCCACAAGCTACCTTCGTTGCGAGCCTAAGGGTCGTGTGCTCATCATGTCGCCCTGGAATTATCCGTTCCAGCTATTGATCGCCCCCCTCGTCTCGGCGATCGCGGCAGGCAACGTCGTCATCGCCAAGCCATCCAACAAGACACCCGCGACGAGCGCGTTTATCGCGTCACTTATCGAAGAACTCTTTTCGCGCGAAGAGATCGCCGTAGTAGAGGGTCCGGGAAAAGAGATCGGGGATCTACTCCTGGCTTTGCCTTTTGATCACATCTTTTTCACGGGAAGCCCGAAAATCGGTGCGCGGGTCGGAGAGGCGGCAGCCCGTGTTCACGCCGCTCTTACGCTGGAACTTGGAGGCAAATCCCCCACGATCATTCTTCCCGATGCCGACATAGAAGACGCCGCCGGAAAAATCATGTGGGGCAAGTGCCTCAACGCGGGCCAGACCTGCATCGCCCCGGATTATCTTTTCTGCCCCCGCGGCCTTGAGGAAGGCTTCGCGGCGGCGGCGAAACGCGTCGTTCAGCGGTTCTACGGCGCGGACGAAGAGAGCTGGAAGAACGCCGTCGATTTCCCCCGGATCGTAGATGCCGCCGCCTGCGAAAAACACCAAACGCTCGTCGCGGACGCGGTCGCAAAGGGCGCGAAAAAAGCGTTTGGAGGCGTATTCGATCCTGCCCAGCGCTACGACTCCCCCACGATCCTCACCGGCGTCACGACGGATATGGCAATCATGGCCGAGGAAATTTTCGGCCCCATCCTGCCGGTGATCGGCTACGATTCAATCGAAGAAGTAATCGCGTTCATCACATCGCGCCCCAAGCCGTTGGCTCTGTATGTTTTCGGAAAGGATAAAAACGCGATCGACCAAGTACTCTCACGGACTACTTCGGGGTCGGCGTGCGTGAACAACCTTATCATGCAGATAGAAAATCTAAACGTCCCCTTCGGCGGTATCGGCATGAGCGGTACGGGAAATTATCACGGGCACTTCGGTTTCAGGACCTTCTCCCACGAACGAAACATTCTGCGTCAGGGACCGCTCAACGTAGTGAAATACTTGTTCCCGCCATACGGAGGCCCGTTCCAGAAGCTGCTTCGCGGTTTGCTTGAAGCAATTTCGCATAGCACGAGGAAGAGCTAGAACCCGCGAACGCTACGCGCGCAGTACCTTTCCCGTCCGCGCGCCCGATACGCGTTTGCCTTGCCGGACCGCTTCCGTTCCGTTCACGTACACCGCCTCAATGCCGGCGGGAGTTCCGTCGCCGTCGCCGGAACGGTCCGCGACCGTCTCCGGATCGAAGACGACGAGGTCGGCGTAGGCGCCGGCCTTCAAGTAACCGCGGCCGTCCAGCTTGGCGCGGTCGGCGTTGGCGCCGCTCATCTTGCGCACCGCTTCCTCAAGCGGGATGACGCCTTCGCGCGCCCGTTCAAGGAAACGCGGGAAGCAGCCGAGCGCGGCGGGGTTCTGGAAGCCGGCGCTCTCCATCCACGCGTCGGTCATGAAATGCGCGGCCGGATGGCGCATGAGAGCGGCGATCAGAGCGGGACTGGAGTACTTGTCGATAAGGAGCCGGGCGGTGCCGCTGCTTTTCTTTGCAATATCAATGTAGTTTTCAAACTTGCCCATGCCGCGGGCCTTCGCGATCTCATCCAGGTAGAGGCCGTCGTACGGACTTATCTCCGGGTGGTTTCCCGCGGCCAGGCGCATGTCGCCGAAATCAAAACCGAGAAGCGCGAACGAGACGCCCATGAGGAATTTGACACGGCCGAGAAGCTTGGGATCGTCGTAGCCGCCGGGGAGTGACGCCATGAACCAATCCGGCAGGATCCCGGTAATGACCGTCGCGCCGCAATGGTGGGCGTAGGTGTCGAAGGCAACGTCCACGCCGTCGGCCCGCGCCTTGTCGATAAGGTCAAGCGCCCGCCCGGCCGTCCCCCAGCTTTTCTTGCCGACGAAGATCAGGTGGGAAACCTGGAGCCTGGCGCCCGAATCCCGGGCCAAGTCCAAGCACTCCTTGAGGGCGATAATGTTGTGCGGTTCGCCGAAGGGCTTCAGGGGGTAGGAGCCCGACACCTTGGAAAAGGCGCGAGCGTGGATGGTGACCAGCCCGCCGCGCTTGGCCGTCAGGGCCGCCGCGCGCTTTAGGTCGTCGTATCCGAGGAATATGTCCGGCGCGTAGCCCATGCCGAACGACAAGCCCCGCGCCCCGTCATCCATCGCCGCGCTGATCAGGCCGTCGTATTCCGCCGTTTCCCGCGCCGTGAACGGTTCGGCGGAATAGCCCTTGATCGAGGCGCGGATAGTGCCCGAGCCCGCAAGGCACGCGAGGTTGACGGGCAGTCCCTGCCGTTCAAGGAGGGCGAAATATTGGGCGTAGCTGTCCCAGGAGATGCCGTCGTGCCCGGACTTGAACAGGTTGTTTTCCAGGAGTCCGCGGTGCTCGGTTCCTTTTTTAAATCCGGCTATGCCGAAGCCGCAGTTGCCGCCGACGAAGGTAGTGATGCCCTGGCGCAGGAAGGGGTCGATATAGACGGCTTCCTTGCCGGGAACGGACAGGAACCAGTCGTTATGCGAATGGAGGTCTATGAAGCCCGGCGCGACGGTCTTTCCGGTACAGTCGACGATCTCGGCGCCGGACGCGGCGACGGCGCTCCGGGAGACTTCGACTATCCGGTCGCCGTCCATGAGAACATCGCCCACATAGCCCGGTTTCCCGGTGCCGTCCACGATGAAGCCGTTCTTGAATACCCGCATGCCGCGCCTCCGCTTTGATTCTTCGAGTGAATGCTCACTTTCCGCAATAGCCGTCATTGTATGCCCGCTGTTTTCAAGACGCAACGACAATTTTCCAAAAAAACTTCGATTGACAAGCGGTGGAATTCTGGTAAACTAAGAGTGAGTGATCGCTCACTCTTAGGAGTCCATTTTGTCGTATTCAATACGCGAGTACCACGACGTACGCGATATCTACGAAAAGCTCGACGCGCTGATGGCTAGGGATCCGCTTCCGATACGGGAAGACGCGATGGCGCGATACCTCTCTTTTTTCGACGGATGCCCGAAGTCGAAGGCCATGGTCGAAGAGGCGAAGCGCTACATTCCGGGCGGCGTCCAGCACAACTTGGCGTTCAATTACCCCTTTCCCCTCGTCATAGACAAGGCGGAGGGCGCCTGGCTCACCGACGTCGACGGGCATCGCTATATCGATTTCCTGCAGGCGGGCGGTCCGACCATCCTGGGCAGCAACGATGAGGCGGTCCTGAGCCAGGTGATCGATGTGCTCAAGCGCGTCGGGCCGTCGACCGGTCTTTTCCACGAGTTCGAGCTGAAGCTCTCAAAGGAAATCTGCTCGCATATGCCCGCCGTCGAGATGTTCCGCATGCTCGGCTCCGGCACCGAGTCGGTGATGGCCGCGATACGCGTCGCCCGCCTGGCGACGGGAAAGAAGCACGTGATCAAGATTGGCGGCGCCTACCACGGCTGGAGCGATCAGCTGGTGTACAGCCTCAAGATCCCCAAGACCGGACGATTCGAAGCCCACGGCATCCCGGCGATCGTGAGCCGCCTGACCGACGAGGCGGCGCCCAACGACCTCTCTTCGCTCGAGCGGACCCTCTTCCTCAACCGGCTCAGGGGGGGTACGGCCTGCGTCCTCATAGAACCGCTCGGCCCCGAAAGCGGCACGAGGCCGGTGGACTTCGATTACAACAAGGGAGTCCGCGCCCTCTGCGATAAGTACGGGGCACTCCTCGTGTTCGACGAGGTGGTCACCGCGTTCCGCGTCGGACTGGAGGGCGCGCAAGGCTACTTCGGCGTGAGTCCCGACCTGACGACCTTCGGCAAAATAGTCGCCGGCGGCTATCCGTCCGCGGGAGGCTTGGGCGGCCGAAAGGACCTGATACTACGCATGGCAGCCGGGCTTGAATCCGGCAAAAAGCGCGCCTACGTCGGCGGGACCATGGCGGCCAATCCCCTATCCGCCGCGGCCGGATACTTCACGCTCAAGGAAATCGAGAAGCGCGAGGCGTGCGCCGTCGCGGGCCGCGCCGGTGACCGGCTCTGCGCCGGCCTCAAGGCCGCTATCACCAAGCGCGGCCTTCCCTTCGTCGCCTACAACCAGGGCTCGATCTGCCACCTGGAGACGGTCGGCGCCATGTTCATCAAGATGGACATGCTCAAGATCCTCAAGGTTCTCAAGGAGATAAAGGTGCGCAAGACCATGATGGAAGGCTACGGAGCGGCGTACGCGGCCGAGGGCATCGTAACGCTCGCCGGCAGCCGCATGTACACCAGCGCCGCCGACACCGATGCGATCATAGACGACGCGATCGGCCGCTTCGATAGGGTTTTCGCGAACGTCGCTTCGGACGCCGGCCTTGGCTCCGGAAAAGGAGCCTAGCATGACCGAGACTGAGGCCAAGGAAGCGGTCCGGGCTATGGGCCTGAAGCTCATCGAGCTGGGATTGACGGCGGGAACCTGGGGCAACGCGTCGATACGCTTTTCCGATAGCGCCATGGCCATAACACCCAGCGGCTTAGATTACTCGACAATGAAGGCCGACGACATCGTCATCGTCGACCTGCGCACCGGGGAAGCGCGCGGCGGCAAACCGTCGACGGAGAAGGCGCTGCACATGGCGCTGTACGAGAAAAGGCGCGAAGCTGTCGCGATAGTCCACACGCACTCCATGAGCGCGTCCACGGTCGCCGCGGCCCGTCGCGAAGTGCCGCCCATACTCGACGACCTTGCGCAGATAGTCGGACCCAGCCTCCGTGTCGCCGACTACTCGATACCGGGGACGAAGAAGATGGCCCGCTCGGTGCTGAAGGCGATATCCGGCCGGATGGCCGCCCTGATGGCCAACCACGGGGCCATCGCGATAGGCCGCTCGGCCGACGAGGCGCTGCTCTGCGCACAGATAGTCGAGAAAGGCTGCCGGGCTTTCATCGAAGCCGAGTTCCTCGGAGGCGCCAAGAGCATCCCGCGCTTCGAGGCGGCCATCATGCATGAGGTATACCTCCGCAAGTATTCGAAGCTGAAAAAGAGCGCCGACAAATGAGCGCGGACGCGGATACGAACGCGGCGCTCGTCATCGCGTACGATATCGGAACGACCAGCGCAAAAACCTGCCTATACCGGTTTTCGGGCGGGGCGGCTTCAGGCGCCCAACTGAAGGCGAGCGCTTCCGTCGAATACGGAATCCGCTTTCTGCCCAACGGAGGCGTCGAACAGAACCCCGACGACTGGTGGCGGGCGATATGCGAGGGAACGCGGACCGTGCTTTCATCCGGCGGAGGCGTGCGGCCGGATGACGTCCGCGGCGCCGCGTTCTGCTGCCAGATGCAGGGACTCGTCCTGGTCGACTCAGGCGGCAGGCCCGTCAGGCCTGCGATGAGCTATATGGACCAGCGCGGTTCGGACCAAAAACGACGGGGGCTCGAGAACGGCCTCAAGGTCGCGGGCATGAACATCGCGAAATTGCTTCCCTCCCTGCTCATCGCCGGCGGCGTATCGGCAAGCGCAAAGGATCCGGTCTGGAAATACAGATGGGTCGCGGAGAACGAGGGCGAGGCCTTCGCGCGAGTCCATAAGTGGCTGGACGCCAAGGAGTATCTTGTCGCCAAGGCGACCGGCCGCATGGCGATGACGCCCGACTCGGCCAACGCGACTTTCCTTTACGATACCAGGCCGAGCCGTCTCACGGCGGACGGCCTCGGCTCGTGGAGCGCTTCGCTCTGCGCCATGTTCGGCGTCGATCCCGCCCATATGCCCGAGGTCGTCGGCCCGACGGACATCGTCGGCCCCCTATTGCCGGCCGCGGCCGCCGAGCTTGGCTTGGCGGCCGGCACGCCGATCTTCGGGGGCGGCGGAGACCTGTCGCTCGTGGGGCTCGGCTCGGGAGCCATCGAGCCCGGAAACGTCCACATCTACATGGGAACCTCCGGCTGGGTGTCCGCGGTGACGGAGAGCAGGATAGTCGACACGGACGCATTCATCGCCTCCGTGATGGGCGCCCGGGCGGGGCTGTACAACTACATATCCGAGCAGGAAACCTCGGGCAAATGCATGGAGTGGGTCCGCGACCACCTGGTGCTCGACGAGGTCGGCGCCTACCTCGGCGCGCGCAACGCCGCCGAAGATCCCGACGCCCGCTATTCCTCGCTCTTCGAGCTGCTCGACGAAGCGATAGAATCGATACAGCCGGGTCTGGACTCGATCTTATTTGCCCCATGGCTCCACGGAAACCGCTCCCCCTTCGAGGACCCCCAGGCGCGCGGGATATTCTTCAACGTCGGACTCGGATCGGGCAAGCGATCGATGATACGGGCCGTCGCCGAGGGCATAGCGATGCACAATCGATGGCAGCTTGAGTCGATACGTCGAAAGGTCGACACGGCCGGCCCCATACGCTTCGTGGGCGGCGGCGCCCGTTCCCGTTCGATAGCGAGGATCATGTCCGACGTGCTGGGAGAAACGATAGAGACGGTCGAGCATCCCCAGAACTCGGGCGCGCTCGGCGCGGCGCTGCTTTGCGCCAAGGGACTCGGACTGGTAGCGACGCTCGCGGACGCCAAGGCGCTCATACGTCCGGATGCGGCATACGAGCCCAGGCGCGAACTCGCGGAGCTCTACGCCCGTCGTTTCGACGTGTTCAAGCGCCTCTACGCCAAGAACAAGCCGCTCTTCGCGACCCTCAACGGCGCCGCCGCGAAGGGAGCGGCTAGCGGCGGATCTCCATCGCGCGGCGGATGAAGCGCATCGCCGCGGCGATGAGAATTTCCGGATCGTCGACGGCCGCGTCGCCGACGTAATGCCGCAGGCGGTTGCGGTAGTAGGTCGAAGCGTAGGAGAACTGCACCGCCAGGAATATATCGTCAAGGCAGAACGCGCTGGATGCCGGATCGGCGTCGGCGGCGATCTCGCCGGCGGCCGCGGCGTC